>Ga0307424_1000769_pt1 | contig 17029 bp, 19 predicted proteins | sample SalMarWE160320MG_FD_202157 | JGI IMG/M metagenome (GOLD analysis project Ga0307424, IMG submission 202157) | Salt marsh sediment microbial communities from the Plum Island Ecosystem LTER, Massachusetts, United States - WE1603-20 | ecosystem: Environmental > Aquatic > Marine > Intertidal zone >... | reverse complement strand
GCATCGACCCTGATCCCGTCGATGTGGTACCGGTCGAGCCACACCATCGCGGATGACAGAAGGAACGACCGCACCTCGTTGCGCCCATGGTTGAACACGTAGCTTCCCCAGTCGGGATGGAACCCCTGGCGTGGATCGGCGTGCTCGTAGAGGTGGGTCCCGTCGAACAGCCCGAGCCCATGCTCGTCTGTTGCGAAGTGAGATGGCACCCAGTCGACAATGACGCCGATGCCCGCCTTGTGAAGGGTGTCGACGAGGTACATGAAGTCCTGAGGGGTGCCGAAACGGGCGGTCGGGGCGAAGTATCCGGTCGACTGATACCCCCACGATCCACCGAATGGATGCTCCATCACCGGCAGGAACTCGACGTGGGTGAACTCCAGTTCTTTCACGTACTCGGCGAGTATCGGCGCGAGCTCCCGATAGCCGAGCGGGTTGCCCACATCGTCTGTGCGCCAGGATCCGAGATGCATCTCGTAGATCGCTATGGCAGCGTCCTTGTGGTTGTGTTGGGCCCGGCGCTTCATCCACGTGGAGTCACCCCACCTGTAGGACAGATCCCACACCACCGACGCGGTACGTGGTGGGACCTCTGCGTACGCCGCATACGGGTCTGCCTTGTACACCTCGTTACCGGTGTCCCGGTTGACGACCACGTACTTGTAGGTGTCACCAGACTCGACACCGGGCACGACTCCTGCCCAGATCCCGGAGTTCCCCTGCGGTTTGAGCGGATTGGCACTCTCGTCGTAGCTGTTGAAGTCGCCGGCCACGGCCACCCGGCCGGCATCGGGTGCCCATACGGCGAACCGGCAGCCGCCATCGACCAGATGTGAGCCCATCTTCTCGTAGAGGCGAGAGTGGGATCCCTCGTTGAACAGGTACAGATCGTCGGAGGTCAGGATGACGGGGTCGGTGGCACTCATGAGCGTCAGGCTAGCGGGGCGAGCAGAGCCACCTCTGCTCGCAGCCATCGGACATCAGTCATGGGTTCTCGGTAGGAACGCGACCACATCCGTTTCCGGCGCCGCGGGAGCATACTCCCACCGATAACCGACAATTGAGAACCGAAGACAGTCGCCCGCAGGGCGGCCCTTACCCTCCTCCGGCCAGTGTCTTCGTCGCGTCTGAGAAGAACGTGACGAGGCCGGGTGCCGCCCCGACGACGAGGACGATCGCTGCCGTGATCCCGAGCGCGAGCGCCAACGGCACCGGTACCGCCGCTTCACGCACCTCGCGGTCAGGCACAGTCGCTGGGACCGGATCCATCCACATGGCCTTCACGACCCGCGCGTAGTAGTAGATGGCGACGACCGAGTTCAGCGCAGCGACCACCGCGAGCCCGACGGCCCACCCACTGCCGGCCGTCAACACGACTCGGAACATGACGAACTTGGCGAACCAGCCGGCAAGAGGTGGGATGCCTGCGAGCCCGAAGAAGAACACGGCGCCCAGGAACGCAAGCCCCGGGGCATAGGTGGCCATGCCTGCCCAGCCGTCGACGGTTCCGGAGCCGGCCTTGCGCGATCCGGCGATCACCAGCGCGAAGGCTCCGAGGTTCATGAACGCGTAGATGATCAGGTACGTGACGGTGGCAGCAACCGCGTTGCCGAGACCGTCCGCACCGACATACGGCGCGACGACGAACGGCACGAGCATGAACCCGGCGTGTGAGATCGACGAGTACGCCAGCATCCTGACGATGTTGTCCTGCTTCAAGGCCGAGAGATTGGCGATGGTCATCGACAGGGCAGCCAACACCCACACGACCGGTGCCCAGGTCGCCGAAGCAGGACCGAACGCTCGGTATGCGACAGCGAGGAGGGCGACGAAGCCGGCGGCCTTCGAACTGACCGACAGGTACGCGGTGATCGGGGTTGGCGCCCCTTCGTAGGTATCCGGCGCCCAGAAGTGGAAGGGAACCGCCGACACCTTGAACCCGATGCCGGCCAGGATGAACAACACCGCCATGACGAAGGCCGGCTCGTGAACAAGTCCGCCTGCCACCGAGGCGATGCCGTCGAAGGTGAGCGAGCCGGTGAGCCCGAACACGAATGACGACCCGTACAGCAACAATGCCGACGCGAGCACACCGAGGAGGTAGTACTTGAGTGCTGCCTCGTTCGACTTGAGGTCACCCTTGCGGAAGCCCGCGAGGACATACATGGGGCTGGCAACGAGTTCGATCCCGACGAACAGGGAGATCAGGTCGCGCGCAGAGCCGAGCACGAGTGAACCGAGGATCGACACCAACAGCAAGAAGTAGTACTCGCCTTCGTAGTAGTTGTCGGACTCGACGTACGAGAACGACATGAGCAGCACCACATAGCCGGCCATCAGGAAGACGCCTTTCATGACCAGCGCAAACGGATCGACCACGTAGCTGCCGCCGAACAGCTCCCGGTCCCCGACCGTCGATACCGCCATCACGATCAGCGGTATCGCCGCGGCCGTCGTTCCGACGACCGCAATGATCGCCGTCCAGTACTTGCGGACCAGCCACAGGTCGGCGAGCAGCACCACCACGGCGGTCGCCGCGATGATGATCTCGGGTGCGAGCGCCAGATAGTCGATCACTCAGCCCCCAAACGCCTTCGCAACCAGCGCGGCGACGGCCCCGTTCGTCGCACCGAACACCAGCTTCGGGAATACGCCGACGGCGACGATGAGCACCATCAGCGGCACCCACGCGGTCAGCTCGTAGACGTCGGCGTCGACGAGAGCGTGGCTGCCCCACTCGCCGCTCGGCTCGCCGAGATTGACCCGTTGCAGCATCCACAGCATGTAGCCGGCGGTGAGTACCGTGCCGATGGCTCCGACCACCATGGCTGTGCGGAACACACCGAGATTGAGCCCCAACGCCGGGTTGTAGGAACCGACGAGTGACATGAACTCGCCCCAGAATCCCGCCAGCCCCGGCAGCCCGAGGGAGGCGATCGCGGTGAAGCCGAGGATGGCACCCATCTTTGGCATGAGCTTCTGGTTGCCACCGAGCTTCGCCATCTCGCGGGTGTGGTACCGGTGCGCCATCGATCCGGCGACGAAGAACAACAGGCCGGTGATGAGACCGTGGGCGACCATCCCGATCACGGCGGCGTTGATGCCGACCACCGTCAAGGTCGAGATCCCGAGCATCACGAACCCCATGTGACCGACCGACGAGAAGGCGATCAGTCGCTTCATGTCGGACTGGGCGAGACAGGCCAGCGCCCCGTAGATGATGCCGATCACGGCCAAGATGGCGATGGCCGGCGCCCAGTGATGTGCCTCTTCTGGAAGGATCGGAAGGCTGATTCGGATGAATCCGTAGGAGCCGAGCTTCAGCAGGATTCCGGCCAGCAGCACCGACCCAACCGTAGGCGCGGCCGTGTGCGCGTCCGGGAGCCACGTGTGCAGCGGCCACATCGGCACCTTCACCGCGAAGCCGAGGAACAGCGCTCCGAACACGAGGAACGCAAACGTACCGGTGAACGCACCCTGGGACCCGGCCTGGATCAGCGTGGGGATATCGAACGTGCGGACAAACGGCGCAACCTCGCCCGAGCGGTAGTAGAGGGCCAAGAAACCCAGCAACATGAACGCGGAACCGAACAGGGTGAACACGAAGAACTTGATCGCCGCGTACAGGCGTGTCTCCGCCTCGATCCTGAACCCCGGGACCTTCATCATCGTCTTGTCGCCCCAGATCCCGATCATGAAGTACATGGGCAGGAGCACCAGTTCGAAGAACACGAAGAACAGCACCAGGTCCAGGGCCACGAACGTGCCGTTCATCGCAGTGCCAAGCACCAAGATGAGCGCCATGAACGCCTTCGGGTTGTGCGGCTCAGGCCAGTGGTTGAACGTGTAGATCACCGCGAGCATCGTCAGCACGGTCGACAGGACGAGCAGTGGGAACGAGATACCGTCGATCCCGATGTGGTAGCGGGCATTGATCGAAGCGATCCACGACAGATCGGTGCCGAACTGGAACGCGGAGCCGGCGCCGTAGTCGAAGCGGGCGATCATGATTGCGGCGAGGAGCACCGGGAGCGCGGTGAACGTCAACCCGAACGACTTGATGGCCGTCAGGTTCTTCTTCGGGGCGAGCAGGATGACCAGCGCCCCTGCGATCGGCAAGAACACGATCAGGCTCAAGCCCCATCCGTTGTCGAACCATGCCATCCTTCAGTCCTCCTACGTGAATATGACGATCGCGACGACCAGCAGCACCGCTCCGGCCACGGTCATCGCCGCGTACTGTTGCACCTTGCCTGTTTGCAGCCGCCGTGCCTGCCCGCCCGCCGAGCCGGTGACGATGGCCGCAGTGTTCACCGCCAGGTCGATGCCTTTCTGATCGAGGTTCCCGTACACGAAACGCGCAACGAGACGGGCAACCACGCCCGCACCGTTGACAACGCCGTCGATGATGTACGAGTTGCTCCAGTTGACCGCCCTCGCGATCGGTCCTTTGATCGGGTTGATCAACGTCGCGAGATACAAGTCGTCGAGGTAGTACTTGTGCTCGAGCAGCGGCCAGAGAACCGGGATCCGGATCCGATCCCGTGCCTGCTGTGTCTCGGCATCGCGGAAGTAGATGACGTAGGCGACGATGACGCCGGCGAGCGCGAATCCCAACCCGGTCAGCATCACCGGGACGTCGAACCCCTCCGCCGAGAACGAGGTGAAGGTGATCGCTCGTTCCGTGACCCAATGGTGGAAGCCCTCGTAGACACCGGGGATGTTCACCCAACCGGCGATGAGGGACGCAACTCCGAGGATCGCCATCGGGACAGTCATGACGGCCGGCGACTCGTGCACATGTGCCTCACCCTTGTACGTGCCGAAGAACGTGAGGAACATCGCACGGCCCATGTAGAAGGCGGTGATGAAGGCCCCGAGGATGCCGATCCACATCGCCCAGGTGTACCCATTGTGTCCGAGCGTGGCGAGGATCTCGTCCTTTGAGAAGAATCCGGCAAACGGGATGATGGCGACGAGTGCGAGCGACGCCGACGTGAACGACCAGAACGTCACCGGCATCTTCTTGCGGAGCCCGCCCATGTCGCTCATGTTGTTGGAGTGGACCGCGTGGATGACCGATCCGGCAGTGAGGAACAGCAGGCCCTTGAAGAAGGCGTGGGTCCACAGGTGGAACAGACCTGCCGTGTACCCACCCGCGCCGAGTGCGGCGATCATGTAGCCGAGCTGGCTGACGGTCGAGTAGGCAAGTACTCGTTTGAGGTCGTCCTGGACGATCGCGAGCAGGCCGGCGATCAGCAGCGTGATCGTCCCGATGATGACGATCAGCACACGCATGTCGGCGGCCATCCCCGCGTACAACGGGTACATCCGTGCGACGAGGTACACCCCGGCCGTCACCATCGTCGCCGCGTGCATCAGCGATGAGACCGGCGTCGGTCCTGCCATCGCATCCGGCAGCCACACGTGGAAAGGGAACTGCGCGCTCTTGCCCATCGCGCCAATGAACAGCAGGACTCCGCCGAGCACGGCGACGGGAACGAGCACCGACGAGTTGTTGGCAGCGGCCTCGAGGATGTCGGAGTAGCGGAACGACCCTACGGCGGTGCCGAGCACGATGGCGCCAATGATCAGCCCGACGTCGGCGATCTTGTTCGTGTAGAACGCCTTCATACCGGCGGAGGAGTTCTCCTTCTCCTCCCAGTAGTGGCCGATGAGCAGGTATGAAGAGAGGCCGACGCCTTCCCATCCAACGATGAGCTGGATGAGGTTCGGTGCTGACACGAGCACGAGCATCGAGCCGGCGAACAGGGAGAACGCGGCGAAGAACCACGTCTCGCGCACGTCGCCCTTCATGTAGCCCAGGGCGTACGTGAACACGAGGAACGAGAGGGTGCCGACGACGAAGTACATCATCGTCGAGAGCCCGTCGACCACCCAGCCCCACTCAACGCTCACGCTCCCGAGTTGAGCGACCAGGATGCTGTGTTGGTAGATCACGCCGTTGGCGATGTTGAGGATCAGCAGCGCAGCGGAGTACACGAAGACGAAACCCATGGCACCGACGGCGATCTCGCCGCCCTTGCGAGGCATGCGCTTGCCGAAGAACACGATCGCCACCATCGCGAGGAATGGTGCGACCACGATCAGCCATGCTCCCTGGGCGAGCCAGCCGCCATCGGACGCGTGCATCATCGCCTCCTCCGCCGCGAGCACCACCCCTACCACCTCATCACGTCCAGCTCGTCGACGTTCGCCGAACGCCGGTTACGGAAGATGAGCAACACGATCGCGAGCCCGATGCCGACTTCCGCGGCGGCGACAGTGATCACGAAGATCGCGAAGATCTGACCGCCGGCGAACGTTGTACGCAAAGCCGCCTCGAACGCGATCAGGTTGAGGTTGACCGCGTTCAGCATCAGCTCGATCGCCAGCAGCACCATCACCGCGTTGCGCCTGATGAGCAGGCCGTACACGCCGAGCGAGAACATGAACGCTCCGAGGATGAGGAACTGGACGAGGCTCATGCCGTCCCCCCTTCGTCCGTTTCGTCACTCGCCGTGTCCTTCCTGGCGAGTGTCACGCCGCCGACGAGCGCGGCGAGCAGCACAAACGAGACGGCTTCGAACGGCAGCACGAACCTGCCCATGAGCTGGCTGCCGATCAGATCGGTGGCCGTGCCGGTTCCGACCTTCGTGACCTCCATGTGACCGAACGCCGACACCGACGAGTACACCATCACGGCGAACGTGAGCACCGCTGCAGCCGCAGCGAACCCCTTGCGGGGGTTGTCGACCTCGACCCTCGGACCGGTCGGCGCCCTGGTGATCATGATGCCGAACAGAAACAGGACGACCACCGCGCCTACGTACACGAGGACCAGCACCCAGGCGACGAACTGCGCCCCGAGGAGCAGGAACAGACCGGCGGTGCCAGCGAGCGCGCCGACGAGGAACAGGGCGGAATGCACCACGTTGGTGGCGGTAACGACCCGCAGCGCAGAGAACGCGATGAACAGCGCAATCAGCAGGAACCACCAGTTGGACGCCTCCGAGAACCAGCCACCCATCATCGATCCTCCAACGCAGGCGGTTCGGGAACCGTCTGGAGCCACTCGCCCAGCTTGGCCTTGTCATGCAGCAACGATTCCATCTCGAGCTCGCCGTATTCGTACTCGGGGCTCCAGAAGAGCGCGTCGAAGGGACACACCTCGACACAGATGCCGCAGTACATGCACAGCGCGTAGTCGATGTCGAACCGGTCGAGAACGGCGCGGTTTCGCGGTCTCCCACCGGGTTTGCTAGGAGGCTTCTCCTCCTTGTGCCCTTCGATGTAGATACACCAGTCCGGACACTGACGAGCGCACAACATGCACGACGTGCACGCGTCCTCGTCGAGAGCGATCACGCCACGCGCCCGGTCGACCGGCACCTCTTTCACGTCCGGGTACATGACCGTGACCGGCTTCGTGAACATCGTCGAGAACGTCACCCAAAGGCCCTTCAGCAACCCGATGCCGATCGTCATTCAGATCACCACCTTGAGAATCGCCGTCACCGCGATGTTGGCCAGAGCGAGCGGGACGAGCCAGCGCCACGCGAGCGACTGGAGCTGGTCCTCTCGGAATCGAGGGAATGTCCAGCGGAACCAGATGACCACGAACGAGAGCGCGAACGTCTTGGCGACCAGGATGAACGGTCCCGCCCAGGCCGCAGAGACTCCCCAAAACCCCCAACCTCCGAGGAACAGGGTGGCTGCGATCGCCGAGTAGGCGAAGATATTGGCGTACTCGGCGAGGAAGAAGAACAGGAACCGGAATCCCGAGTACTCGGTGAGGAACCCGGTGACCAGCTCCGACTCGGCGATCGGCATGTCGAACGGCGTCCGGTTCATCTCAGCGAGAGCGGCGATCAGGAACAGGAACAACCCGACGAACTGCGTGAAGGCGAACGGCCAGCCTTGTGCGATTTGGGCCTCCACGATCCCCTGCATCGAAAGCGTTCCGGCCTGGATGATCACGCCCACGACACCCAAGACCAGTGGAAGCTCGTAGGCGATGAGCTGCCCACCTGCTCGCAGCCCTCCGATCAGCGAGTATTTGTTGCCGGACGACCAACCGGCCATCAACACACCGAGAGTGCCAACCGACGAGATCGCCATCGCGTAGAAGATCCCCATGTCGACGTTGCGTCCGATGGCGTACCCGCTCGACCCAAACGGGATGACCATGAACACGGCAACCGTCGAGATCATCACCATGACCGGAGCCAGCGAGAAGACAGGTCGGTCGGCGTTGTCAGGGATGATGTCCTCCTTCTGGAGGAACTTGACCCCATCGGCGATGAGCTGCGCCCATCCCCAGCGAACACCCGCGTAGTAAGGCCCGATCCGGGACTGCATGTGCGACGACAGCTTCAGCTCGGCGTAGCCAGTCACGAGTGCCGTGACGGGCACCATCGCGAAGATCACGACCATCTTGATGGCGAGCTCGAGGTAGAAGTTCAACGCAAAACCTCCTTCGGGGGCTCTACGTACCTCGCACCTCGTACCTCGCACCTCATCGGTCCACGTCTCCGAGTACGAAGTCGAAGCTGCCGAAGATGGCGACCAGGTCGGGAACCAGGACCCCTTCGAGAAGCACCGGAAGTACGGAAACGTTGGAGAACGACGCCGTGCGAACCACCAGACGGTACGGTCCTGTTCCACCTTCCGAGACGAGGTAGTAGCCCACCTCGCCCTTCGGGCTCTCCGCCCGCATGTAGATCTCACCCTTCGGCAGCTTGATGACCTTCGGAACCTTGGCGATGATCGGACCGCTCGGGATGCCGTCGATCGCAGCGAGGATCATCTTGGCCGACTCGCGGATCTCGTGGACGCGCATGACGTAGCGGTCGTAGCAGTCGCCGTTCTCGCCGGTCGGGACCCAGAAATCGAAATCCTCGTACGGCAGATAGTCCTCGGTTCTGCGCAGGTCGAACTCGACGCCGGACGCACGCAGATTCGGACCTGACACCCCGTAGGATGCCGCGAGTTCGGCGGTCATCACGCCAACACCCTTGGTCCGGGCATGCAGGATCTCGTTGCCGACGATCAGATCATCGAGCTCGTCGCATACCGCGAGGACCTTGTCCATGGCGATCCGGGTCTCTGCGTAGAAACCGGCAGGGAGGTCCTGGATCACCGTCTTGGTCGTCGACCCTGCACCCGCCGCAGGCTTCACGCCGCCGACGCGATTGAAGTTCGGATGGAACCGCCCTCCGGTCACCGATTCGATCAAATCGAGAACCCGTTCCCGCTCCCTGAACGCGAAGAAGAACGGTGAGGCGGCCCCGAGTTCCATGGGGTAGGACGCCATGAACAGGAAGTGCGACGCTATGCGTGCCATCTCCGTCAGGATCAACCGGATGTACTGTGCCCGAGGCGGCGGCTCGACCTCCATGAGGCGTTCAGCTCCGACCACGAACGGGATCTCGTTGGCGTACCCTGACACCCAGTCGATTCGGTTGAGCAGCGCGATGATCTGTGGGTACGTCCTCACTTCCGCCAGCTTCTCGTACCCGCGATGCATGTAGCCGATGACAGGGTCGACATCGATGATGCGCTCCCCGTCGATCCGCGCCTTCAGACGGAGCACACCATGGGTCGACGGATGCTGCGGCCCCACATTCAACGTCATCTCGGGCGTCTCGAGTTCCAGTGAGATGGCCGCGTCCGCGAGGTGCATCATCGGATCGACGTTCACGCGCCTGCCTCCGGCATGGGTTCGACGTCGACAGAACCGGGCCACGGACGGATCTCCCGGCTGAGCAACGGGAACGACTTGCGCATCGGGTTGCCTTCGAAACCCTCGGGCAGGTACAGCTTGCGGAGGCTCGGGTGGCCGACGAATTCGATGCCGAACATCTCGAACGCCCCACGCTCGAACCAGTTGGCGCCGCCGTACACATCGGACAAGCTGTCGATCCGTGCGTCATCCTTGGGCAGGTCCGTGGTGAACGTCACCCGCCGACCTTCCGTGATGTCGGCGACCGTGGCAAGCACCTCGAAACGTTCCTTGACATGGCTCTCCGGTGGATCGCCAACCTGAACCTCGTTCGCCCAGTCGATCGCCGACAGCCATGAGAAGTAGATCAGGCCCAAGTCGTTCTGGGCCTTGCGCAGAGCCTCGACCCACCGATCGCGCTTGACGTACGCCTTCACGGTCCTGCTGCGAACGGCCACGGGGTCCGCAAACCCGACCACGTCATAGACGTGCTCCGCGTAGGCGAACAGCTCCTCGTGGGGAGTGAGCGAATCAGACGGGGCGTCGCTCATGCTCTCTCCACTTGGCCTGTAGGTCTTCCTTCTGGATCTTCTGCTGAAGGAGCACGACGCCTTCGAGGAGTGCCTCGGGGCGGGGAGGGCACCCCGGAACGTACACGTCGACGGGGATGATCTGATCCACACCCTTGGTCACCGAGTAGGAGTCCCAGTACGGGCCGCCGCTATTGGCGCACGACCCCATCGATATGACGTACTTGGGGTCGGGCATCTGCTCGTAGAGTCGGCGGATCGACGGCGCCATCTTGTCGGTGACGGTGCCTGCGACGATCATCAGATCGGCCTGTCGTGGCGAGGCAGGAAACGGGATCACCCCGAAACGCATGATGTCGTAGCGCGGTGCTGCGGCGGCCATCATTTCGATCGCGCAGCAGGCAAGCCCGAAATTGAACATCCACAAGGAGTACTTGCGACTCCAGTTGAGCAACCACGAGACCGGCTTCGGCATACCGAACTTGTCGATCACACCCACTTGAGCACCCCCTTGCGGATCGCGTAGACGAGACCGACGAGTAGTACCGCTATGAACAGAAGCATCTCGCCGAGACCGAACGCGCCGAGTTTCTCGAGGGTGATCGCCCACGGGAAGATGAAGACCGCCTCCACGTCGAACACAACGAACAGCAGCGCGTAGATGTAGTAGCGGACCTGGCTCTGGCTCCAATCAGAGCCGACCGGATCGACGCCACACTCGTAGGTGAGCATTTTGGCAGGGTGAGGGTTCGACGGCCGGAGCATGGCCGCAATGGCTAGGAAAAGGAGAACGAGGAAGACGCCCAGACCGACGAATGCGGCCACGCTCACGTAGTCCTTGAAGTAGGCGCTCAACGCCCCGCCCTTCTCGCCACAAAGGGGCCATCGCCCCGTCGCGCCGCAGTATAGGAAGGGGAACCCAAGCCTCCGAACCCAGTTCGCTTCGCTCGCAGACGTCAGTCCTCAGTCTTCAGTCATCAGTAGGAACGCGACCTGGGAAACCGCGGAATCGCGGGGCGAGTGTCCTACCCAGAACCGAGAACCGACAACCGGTATTGTTGCTTCATGTACCCCAGACAACGCGTCGACGTCCTCGGGCATTCGATGGCCTACGTCGAGGTCGGCCAAGGTGATCCGATCGTCTTCCTTCACGGCAATCCGACGTCGTCCTTCTTGTGGCGGAACGTCATCCCCCATGTCGAAGGACTCGGCCGGTGCGTCGCCCCCGATCTGATCGGCATGGGTGACTCCGACAAGATCCCGGGCTCTCGCTACCGGTTCATCGACCACGCCGCCTACCTGGACGCTTTTCTCCATGCGCTGGACGTGCAGGACAGGGTGACGCTGGTCGTGCACGACTGGGGCTCGGCTCTCGGCTTCGATTGGGCGCAGCGTCACCCCGCGGCGATCAAGGCCATCGCGTACATGGAGGCCATCGTCCGACCGGTCACCTGGGAGGAATGGCCGGAACGGTCGAGGTCGATCTTCGAGGCCATGCGCTCCCCGGCCGGAGAAGAGATCGTCCTTGAGAAGAACGTGTTCGTCGAACGGATCCTTCCCGCCTCGATCAGGCGAACACTCACCGATGAGGAGATGGACGAGTACCGCCGCCCGTACCTGAACCCAGGCGAGGACCGCCGCCCAACCCTGACCTGGCCGCGCGAGATCCCCATCGCGGGAGAACCGGCCGACGTCCACCAGATCGTGTCGCGCTACTCACGCTGGCTGACCTCGACGCTTGTTCCCAAGCTGTTCATCAACGGCGATCCAGGCATCATCCTGACAGGGCGGGCCCGGGAGTTCTGTCGCACTTGGCCTTCGCAAGAGGAGGTCACCGTTCCTGGTCTCCACTTCCTCCAGGAGGACTCTCCGCACGAGATCGGCGAGGCGATCGCCGGGTTTCTGCACGGGCTCGGCTGATGCGGCTGCCCGACTACGCGGGTGGCACCATCGCCAACCTGGCAGCGGAACTCGAACAGCGGCTCACCGGATCGAGCCCGGGTGCTCCTCTCTCACGTGAGATCGCCGCATCCATCCCTGAAGCAGCGACGTATGTCGTTGTGCTGTTCGACGGATTGGGCAACCACCAACTCACCCACACGGCGGCACGGTCGCTGCGGGCGGCGCGCGCCGGTTCGATCGACGCCGTCTTCCCGACGACGACGAGCGTCAACCTCGCCGCGTTTGTGACAGCCTCCATGCCGGCGCAGCACGGCCTCGTCGGCCACCAGGCGCTGCTCCACGGTGCCGTGATCAACACGCTCAAGTGGACCAAGATCGGAGGCGAGCCCGTCACGTTCGAAGTGGACGGGGTTCTTCCCGCTCCGAACCTGTGGGAGCGACTGTCGAGCGGCGGAGTCGAGGCGATCACCGTGCAGCCGGGATCGTTCGAAACCAGCCCGCTCAGCCGTGTGCTCTATCGTGGCTGCCGGCTCGAGCCTGCATGGAGCTATGAGGACATCGTCGACGCCACCGTGCAGCTCGCGGCAGTCGCACACCGCCTCGTCTTCACCTACCTGCCCGATGTCGACGTCGCCGCTCACCTCTTTGGGCTGGCATCCACCCGCTACGCCGAAGCCATCCAGATCGCAGACACGGTGTGGAGCAGCATCGCCGCGCGCCTTCCATCCCACGCTGTGTTGATCGGAACGGCAGACCACGGCGTCATCGACGGGCTGTCGAAGGTCCCACTTCGGCGTTCCTCGGAGATCGTCTACAGCGGTGATCCGCGTGGCGTCGCCGTATGGGGTCCTTCGGACGTGGCCGAGACACTCACCGCGGGCATTCCTGCCACTTGGATGCCAGTCGACGAGATCCGCGCGTGGTGGGGGTCGGGACCACCGCACCCGGAACTCGCGCACCGGCTTCCCAACGGTCTCCTCGTGCCCGACCGAGACGTCGTCCTCCTACCTTCCAGCATGGACTCGAGGATGGTCGGCTACCACGGTGGGCTCGACGAACGGGAGGTCGAGATCCCGCTGCTCATCGGCTAGGCCTGCCAGACTTCCACCTCGTGGATCATCCGCCACTTCCCGACACGATCGTCGTCCTCCCCGGCACCGACGTGGAGGGCGAGTGGACACGATTCCATCCGTTGGAGGCGCTGCATCACCTCCACACGATCTGCAATCCACTCTGCTCTTCCGACCTCGACCGCGTCGTCGAAGCGCTCGACCCGAATGACGGTGACAGAGCGCTCGACGTCGCGTGTGGCCATGGGGAGCTCCTCCGCAGAATGACCCTGAGCGCGGCTGTCGATGCGACCGGCGTCGATCTCTCACCATGGGTCCTTCTGCGGGCGGCGGCCAAGGCGCCGGACGTCACCTGGTGGCTTGGAGGCGGCGCCGACCTGCCTGAGGTCCGGGCATGGGATCTCGTTTCATGTCTCGGTGCATCATGGATCTGGGACGGATTCCTCGGAACCGCGAACGCGCTCGCCACGCGAACGGCGTCCGAGGGGCGGATCGCTATCGGCGACCTCCGCCTCCGGACTCTGCACGATCGGGCCGCCCTCGGTGACGCACCCGAGGCGGCATCACTCACGGAGGACGAACAGGTCGAGACGCTACGCTCTCTCGATCTCCGGCCGGTCGATCAGATCGTCCCCGACGAAGCGTGCTGGAGGGCCTATCAGGAACTCGTGATCGAGTCCGCGAGAACCTACGCGAACACCCACCCCGACGACCCGTCGGCCAACCACACGGCGATGGCGGAGGCCTGGATGAGAAACGACTATGAGCGCCTCAGGGCCCATCTGACATGGACCGTTTGGGTGGCCGACCTCACATAGGACGCGGCGCCGCTGCTGCGGGCTTGCCCGTCAACCTCAAAAACACGGTCATCGCGGGCACGAGGTAGAACCAGTACACCGCAACAGTGAGCGCCGACGGGTCCGCCGAGATGCCGAAGAGCGTCTCGACGAACGCTCCGAGCTGACCCGATCCGAGAAAACCGATCGTCCACGCATGCTCCACGAACACCGGCAGCATGCCCGCTTCCTGGAGTTCATGCACAGCCTTGCCCAGAAGGCCTGCGGCGACGACCACGATCAGGACACCCGTGACGCGGAAGAAGAGCCGAAGATCCACTCTCCGTCCACCTCGATAGACGAGGTATCCGATCGTGACGGCTCCGGCCAACCCGAGCAGCCCACCGAGCAGCTGCACACCCTCAGATGTCGAGCCGACCGAGACCGAGATCATGAACAACGCGGACTCGAGTCCTTCTCTCGCGACAGCGATGAACGCAACAGCCGCGAGTCCGAACATGCCGCCTGCCACCAAAGCTGCGTTCGCTTCACCCTCGAGATGCGCCTTGATGGAGCGGGCTCGAGATCCCATCCAGAAGGTCATCCATGTCAGAAGCGCAGCGGCAACCAGCGCGATCATGCCTTCGGAGATCTGTTCTGCGCGTCCCTCGAGACTGCCGATCGTCCGAAAGACGAAGACGCCGGCGATCAACGATACGCCGGCTGCGAGGAGTGCGCCGGACCACACCCACCGAACACCCTGACGCTGGTCGGATCCGACGAGGAACGCCAGCAGGATCGCCACGATCAACGCGGCCTCGACTCCCTCGCGCAGCATCACCAAGAACCCGGACATCAGCCTCCAGTCGACGTACGCGGCACCCTATTAGCACTACGGCTGTAGTGCAAAGTGTGGTCAGCTCGCAGCCGTCGTCGTGGTGCTTCCGTACAGCATGTCCCGCCAGTCGGGACGGTCCGGAGCGTCCTTCTCCAGGGATCGGAGATAGCCTGCGATCTGGTTGATCTCCTCGGCCGTGAGCGGTCCGCCGTACGTATCCAGGTAGGTGCTCATCTGGCTTCCCGGGATGCCGGTCGAGATGATCGACCGTATCTGGTCGTCCGACACCGAGCCCAGGAACTGCTGAGAGTTCAGTGCCGGCCCTATCCCCCCAACCGCGTTCTCACCGTGGCACGCCACGCAGTTCTTCGTGAACAGCTCCTGGCCGGCCTCGACCCTGCTGTCCGATAGCCCTGTCTGGGCATCGGCCCTGCTCCTCGACTCCAGCGGGAAGTACACGGCGAACACGAGGACCAGCACCGCCATGACACCGACGCCGAACAGCATCCACCGGTTCGTCGAGTCGTCCATCCCCGGGTCGGGTGCGCGTTCAGGCACTCTCGCTCCCCCCACACTTCGGACCTCGCAGTGGCTCGTCGATGGTCTCGGGGCCGTGCGGTGGGCCCTGGATCACCGTTGACGTATCCACTTCGACGATGCCGTTGTCATCAACCGTCACCGGATAGCGGTCCATCCCGCGAGGAGCCGGCCCTTCGCGCCACTCTCCCAGCCGGTTGTACTTGGAGCCGTGGCACGGACACTCGAACTCGCCTGAGGATTCACACCAGGGCACTCTGCACCCGAGGTGCGGACATTTCCACGACAGAGCAACAATCTCATCTTTGACGTCTGTCACGTAGCCACGCATCGCCTGCACTGCCTTCACATCCGTCGTAGGGACGTCGGCTGCCTGGCCGGCCTTCACGATGCCTCCAAAGCCGGCAACTGCCCGCGGTTTGAACATGTCGGCGGTTGTGATCAGACCGGCGACACCGATGAGGCCGAAACCCCACTTCCATGCGTTCGACAGCAGCTCTCTTCGGTTGATCTTGCTCATAGTTCTCCGTACCAGTCTTTCCATGGCCAGACCCATCCCCAGTCCGGACCCCGGAACATGAAACCGATCAGCGTGAGGATGATCCACGTGACCAGGAAGATGGTGAACGTCGCAACGGCCACCTTCCGGAACCTCGGCGCTTTGTGCGGGTTCCGATCCATATAGGGAAGTGCCATCAGACCAAGGACGATCGCCCCAGGGACGAGCACGCCGGCAACCATGGGATGAAAGTGCGACAGCAGTTCCTGAAGTGCGGCGAAGTACCAGGGAGCCTTCTCGGGGTTCGGGGTGAAGTTCGGGTTTGCGATCTCACGAAGCGGCGCATTGAAGAGGATCCCCAGAACGACGACCACAGCCATGATGACAAGCGCCGTCACGCCGTGCCGCACCAGCAGGTGGGGCCACACCATGACCGGCTCCTCTTCCGGGAGCACCTTTCGTTCACCACCGGGTGGGATGCCCGGAACGACACCAAGGACACGATGCCCCTCGATCACGATCGGCTCACGATCATCCATTTGCACCTCCCTCCAACGCCGGCCCCGGCGACTCATCCGCCTCCACTACCTCCTGGGTCAGCATGGAATCCTTCCGCCAGCGCCACAGATGAAACACGATGACGATCAACAACAACGACGGCAGCACGGCAACGTGGAGCACGTAGAACCTGATGAGCGTCGACGCCCCGACCTCGGGGCCGCCCACCAGCACCTTCTGCACGATGCCACCGATCACCGGCACGTACGCCGCCATCGTGGTCCCGACATTGACGGCCCAGTAGGCGAGCTGGTCCCATGGCAGGAGGTATCCGGTGAACGACAGCAACAGGGTGATCAGCAGCAGCACGACACCAATCACCCAGTTGAACTCCTTCGGCTTCTTATACGCGCCTCGGTAGAACACTCTCGACATGTGGGCCGCGACGATGAACACCATCAAGTGCGCCGACCATCGGTGCACATTGCGGATGTACTGCCCGAACGGGATGCTCGTTTGGATGGTCTGAATGTCGAAGTACGCCTGCGTGGTGGAAGGCACGTAGAAGAACATCAGGTAGACGCCGGACAGGACCAGCGCTCCGAACAGCACCACCGACGCGGCACCCAGGTACCAGGAGTAACGAAAGCCGACC
>Ga0307424_1000768_pt1 | contig 17031 bp, 17 predicted proteins | sample SalMarWE160320MG_FD_202157 | JGI IMG/M metagenome (GOLD analysis project Ga0307424, IMG submission 202157) | Salt marsh sediment microbial communities from the Plum Island Ecosystem LTER, Massachusetts, United States - WE1603-20 | ecosystem: Environmental > Aquatic > Marine > Intertidal zone >... | reverse complement strand
GACGCATGCGAGTAGCGGAGGAGGGACTCGAACCCCCGACACGCGGATTATGATTCCGCTGCTCTAACCAGCTGAGCTACTCCGCCAGGCCCCGCCCCAAGCCCCTCCCCGGCGGACGGGCGGACGGCCGGACCGTAAGTTTACCAGGCTTTCGAGGTTGGACTCAAGGCTCGTCCGGGATCTCCACCTGGAACATCAACTCCCCCGGCCGGAGCATCCCGAACTTCTCCCGGGCCACCCGTTCCTGCGTGGCCGGGTCGGTTTCCAGGAGTTTCACCTCGATTTGCAGGCTGTCGATCGCGATCTTCAGGCTGTCGATGGCCGCGCGCTCGCTTTCGAGGTCGCGCCGGAGCTGCCACCAATCCCACGTGCTGTACTCGCCCCCCGCGGCGCCGAACACCACGCCGCCGACGATCGCGATCCCGGCCAGCATGCGCGCCCGGCTCACCGCCCGTAGATGCTCCCACCCGGAAAGTCCGCGATGTCACCCAACTGCTCCGCGATACGCAGGAGCTGGTTGTACTTGGCGATCCGATCGGTCCGCGAGGCGCTGCCCGTCTTGATCTGACCCGCCCCCGTGGCCACCGCGAGGTCGGCGATGAACGTGTCCTCCGTCTCGCCCGACCGATGGGAGATGACGGTCCCGTAGCCGGACATCCGCGCCAGCTCGATGCACTCGAGCGTTTCCGTCAGGGTGCCGATCTGATTCACCTTGATGAGGATCGCGTTGGCCGCGCCTTGCTCGATCCCCTTAGCCAGCAGGTCGGTGTTCGTGCAGAAGATGTCGTCGCCCACGAGCTGGATCTTGGCGCCGAGCGTCTCGGTCAGCGCGTGCCAACCGTCCCAGTCGCTCTCCGCGAGGCCGTCTTCGATGGTGACGATGGGATAGCTGGCACACCATTTCTCATAGAGCTTGATCATCTCGTCGGCGGAGTGCTTGGAGCCATCGCCCTTCTTGAAGGTGTAGATGCCGTCGGCGTAGAACTCGCTCGCCGCCACGTCGACCGCGATCGCCACGTCATCTCCCGCCTGGTAGCCGGCGACCTTGATGGCGGACATCACGGCCTCGAGGGCTGCCTCGTTGGACGGCAGCATGGGCGCGAAGCCGCCCTCGTCGCCCACCGCGGTCGAGAGTCCCTGCCCCGCCAGCACCTTCTTCAGGTGATGGAATACCTCGACCCCCATGCGGAGCGCCTCCTCGAAGCTGTCCCCGCCGATCGGGACGATCATAAATTCCTGCGCGTCCACGTTGTTCGACGAGTGGGCGCCGCCGTTGAGGATGTTCATCATCGGCACCGGGAGCACGTGCGCCATGGGCCCGCCGACGTAGCGATAGAGCGGCATGTCGTAGTGGGCCGCCGCCGCCCGCGCCACCGCCAATGAGACCGACAGAATCGCGTTGGCGCCGAGATTGCTCTTGTTTGGGGTTCCATCCAGCTCGAGCATCTCGTAATCCACGGCGATCTGCTCCGTGGCGTCCATTCCCTCGAGACGCGGACCGATCGTGTCGTTCACGTGCTTCACGGCTTCGAGCACGCCCTTGCCGAGGAAGCGCTTCTTGTCCCCATCGCGGAGCTCGACCGCCTCGCGCTCGCCGGTGGACGCTCCGCTCGGCACCGCGGCGCGCCCCGTCACACCACTCGACAGGACCACCTCGGCCTCGACGGTGGGGTTGCCGCGGGAATCGAGAATCTCGCGTCCGGTAACTTCGATGATGATGCTCATGTCGGGATCGATTGGGGTTGGGGCCGTTAGCCGTTAGCGCCGATTGCCGATTGCCGATTGCCGATTGCCGATTGCCGATTGCCGATTGCCGCGGGCAAGATGGCACAATCGGAGAGTCGATGACACCGCAGGAAGGGTACAACAACGGCGCGCCTCGTGGGAGCGGCCGCGGTCTCCGCGACTATCGGTTGGTGCGGGTCTGCGCCGTTGCCTGGCTTGGACGGAAGGCACTCGTCAGGTGTCGTCGCCAGGCGGAGCCATCGGACCCCGCGTCCGGCCACCGCCACCGGAGGTATTCGGACGGAGGCGCCAGGAGATCGCGCACCAACCGGCCCGTCTGCGGCGCATCAGCGAGCAGGAAGCGCCGCCAGACGAGCGAGCGCGTGAGCCTCAAGTGCGAGGCGTGCCCGGTCACGTGTCGTGCGGCCCAGGCGATCCACCGCTTGAGCCGCAACCGCCGCAGCGCGGCGCGCCCGCGCCAGTCATCGGGGCTCAGCGTGACGCCGCGCAGGGGATACAGCATGAGCTCGTCCACCATGATCCGGCCAACGACGCGAAGGGCGCGTTCGACCCCCAACGTCCGGGCCAAGGCGGTCATCATCTGCCCACCTTGGTTCGGGATTGCCTGCCACAAGAGGACGAAGTCCAGGAGCCCGCGAATGTGGAGCATGTCGTGCCGCACGAGGTGATGCAGCACCAAGGCGGCGTGGTGCTCGTCTGCGAGGATCGGCAAACCGCGTTCCTGTTCGACGCTGGCCCACACGGTGGGTGGGAGCATCAGCTCCTCATCCGGTAGCACCGTGGCCAGCGACTCGAGGCCCCAGTGCAGGTCGATCAGGGTGTCCTCGTCATCCGCGTCGAGGTCGGCCTGATGCAGGGTGACACCCGGCCGCCGAGCCGCGGGCGCCCAATCGCCGTCCCCGCCGAGCTCGGAGAACCCGAGCCCGTGGATGGCCGCCAACGCGTCGTTGTACTGATCGAGGTCGACGATGAGGTCGATGTCCGCGAGCTGCCGCTCGTCGAGCCGGTAGAACCGACCCAGCAGGGCGATGCCTTTGAAGAAACAGTGCCGGATGCCCGCCTCGGTCAGGCTGCGGCTCACTGCGCGCGCTTCCTTGCGCAACCGCGCGCCGCGCTCGAGCCACGGCCCCGGCTTCGGGGGCTCCTCCAGTGCCTCCGGCGCATCCCCCCCCGCGAGGTGCCGCTCGATGAAGCGACGCAGGCCAAACTGCCCGGCCAGCTCGAGGCCAGGATCCTGGCCCCGGAGTTTCATGCCGCGAGCGACCTCGGTGAACGCCCGGTAGAGGCGCGCGTTGACGGCGGCAACGGGAGGCATGCTTAAGAAGCTACGCCTGCGCCGAGGGGAACAGAATGACCACGGCCAGCATCCACGTCATGTTGGGCACGACGCCGCGCCAGTGGTCTCGCCCGCCCCAATCCGGACGAGACTCTTGACAGCCGAGCCCGTTGACCACACTGTGTTAGTACACTAATACAGTCAGACAGGCATCGCCACGCATGTTCGACGATATCGATCCCCGCAGTCCCACACCGCTGTACGACCAGATCGCCGCTTGCGTCCGCGTGGCGGTGGCCGCGGGGGAATTGGCGGCGGAGAGCGCCCTGCCGTCCGTGCGGCAACTCGCCGCCCGTCTGCGTATCAACCCGGCAACCGTAGCGCAGGCGTATCGGCTCCTCGAGGCGGAGGGATTCGTGGACATCCGACAGGGGGCGGGAACGTTCGTGAAGGACATCGGCTCCACCCGTCAGGCGCGCGAGCGCGAAGCGGAGGCAACGAGGCTCGTCCGCCAGCTCCTGGCCGACGCCGGCCGGCGCGGGCTCACGGCGGACCTGCTCGAGGCGGCGCTGCGACGTGAAGTCGCGGGATCGAGGTCGCGATGAGCAACGCTATCGAAACGCGCACGCTCGCCTACCGCGCCAGCAATGCGTTCGCGATCCGGGACCTCAACCTCAACGTGCCGAGTGGCAGCATCTACGGTTTCCTCGGCCCAAACGGCTCGGGGAAGAGCACAACCATCCGGCTCCTGTTGGGACTCCTGCGACCAGACCGGGGGAACATCGCGGTCCTCGGACACGGTATTCCCGGAGACTCTCCTCGCATGTTGGCAAAGACCGGATACGTGCCGGAGCGACCCCACGTCTATCCGAGCCTCCGGATCGACGAGACCCTGCGATTCCATGCGGCGTTCTATCCCACGTGGGACTGGGCATGGGCCGACAGCCTGATGGCGTCCTTCGGCCTCGACCGCGGCGCGCGTGTCGGGCGGCTCTCGAAAGGCGAGGTCGGCAAGCTGATGATGCTCATGGCCCTGGCCCAGCGACCCCAATTGCTGGTCTTGGACGAGCCGACCGACGGCCTGGATCCCCTGGTGCGTCGCCAGGTGCTGACGGCGCTGATGGAGTATGTCGCCGAGCGGCAGGCGACGGTGTTCATCTCGAGTCACTTGGTCCATGAGCTGGAGCGGTTCTGCACCTGGGTCGGCATCCTGGACGACGGCCTGCTCGTGGCCGAGATGCCCATGGAGAGCTTCAAAGGCGGGATCAAGCGCCTCCGCGTGAAACGCGCGCCCGAGACGATCGGCGACCTACCGTTCGTGCTGCTGTCACGCGAGGCCGACGCGGGACTGAGCAGCGCGGAACAATGGGTAGTCCGCGGGTGGCAGCAACCCATGCAGCAGTACTTCGCAGGGGTCGGGTCCGAGCTGGCGGAGGTGATGGATCTGGATCTCGAGGAGGGGTTCGTCGAGCTCCTTCGCACGGCGCGAACTCGACGGGAGCGGGAGTAGCCATGTTCCGGGAAGTCCTGCGGACCCAGTGGAAGTGGTCGGTGTGGGCTGTCATCGTTGCCACGATTGCCGGCTTTGCGCTCCCCGTGCTCACCGTGCAGGATGCCGGTCTGATCGATCCGGACGCGGTGGATGTCGTCAACATGATGGCGAGGGTGGAGATCATAGGGACGTTCTATCCGATTCTGGCACTCGGCGCCGGGGTGGCGATGGCGTTGCTGATCTGGGCGCCCGACCACCGCGGCAATCACGTGTACGCCCTTTCGCTCCCCCTGCCCCGCTGGCATTACACACTCCTCCGTCTAGCGGCCGGCGCCGTCCTGCTCGTGCCGGTAGTCGTCATGCTGTGGGTTGGCGCGCTGGTCGCGACAGCGGCCAGCACGATTCCGGTGGGTCTCCACGCCTATCCAACCGCGATCGCGATCCGCTTCGCGTTCGCCCTCCTACTCGGCTACGCGTTCTTCTTTGCCCTGGCCTCCGGCACGATCCGCACGACCGCGATCGTCGTCGGCATCGTACCGGTCGCCATTATCGTGCTCAGTCAGTTGATCACGCTCGTCGGCGGCCCAAACGTGCTTGACCTCGCATTCCGGGTCGCCGATCTGCCGGGCCCGTTCCGGCTCCTGTTCGAGCCGTGGCTGTTGATCAATGTCTAGTCTCGGTCACCGCTGCGCCGTCATCACCGTCTTCCTCGGCTGGGCCGCGTCGGTCGCGCACGCGCAAACCGTCGCCGAGCAGCGCGAGCGGATCGCGTCGCTCACCACGCGGTTGCGGACGCTGGACGCGGCGCTGGACAGCATTCGGCAGCGCATGGACACGATCGAGGTCGAAGGCATCCGCGTGGTACTGAGGCCAGAAGCCCGGTCAGGAGCGGCCATAGTGGTACGCGAGGCACTCGCTGAGCTGGAGCGCCGTCTCGGCCCCGAGGACCGCCGGCTGCTGGACGGGTGGGTGATCACCCGGCGCCGGGCTACCTGGACGGATCCGCCACTCGTGATCGACGACATCGTGCGCGCCGCCGGCGAGGAGCACCTGAGTCAGATCGGGGGCAGCACGCTCCGGGTGTGGGCGGATTGGTGGCGGTCGTCGGACGAGGATCTCCAGGGGGCTTACCTCGATCTCGTGACGTCGCCGATGGTGGCCGCAACACGCTGCTTCGAGGGGAGGGTCCCCTCGTGTATGGACATTCTCGGACTCGATACGGTGGCAGACCCATGGCTCGATTTGTTTGACGCCGCGGGGCGGCGGGTATGGGTTTCCCGCCATTTGCGTTACCTGCGCTCCGCAAAGGCGCCGCAACTGACGGAGCCAGGCAGGTTGCTCCGTGAATGCACCGACGACCAATCGGACAACGCCTGTCTCGCTCTCCTCAGCACCATGCCCCTCCCGCTTCCCAACTTCCTGTCGGCACGCACCAAGCGGTCGGTGGTCTTCGTGGCGCGGAGCCTGGGCGGCGACGGCACGTTCGCGCGGCTCGTGGCGGATACGACAGCCCCTCTGGCCGACCGACTCGCGGCGGCCGCGAACGCCCCGCTGGATTCCCTGATCCACGTGTGGCACACGCGGGTGCTCGAGGCCGAGCCGCCGAGCACGGGGGTTGGAACCGCCGCGGCGGGGACATCGTTGCTGGTCATCATTGTTGCGGGAGTTCTCTCGTTGCGGAGCACTCGATGGCGCTTGGGGTAGGCCGGGCTGCTGCCCTCGTCGTCTGCGCCTGCGGCCTCGTAGGCGTCGCGAAGCTCCCACCGGCGGCGACATCGCTTCGCCGGACGCGCCTCGCGCGTATGGAGCAGACGCGGAACGACCCTGAGCTGCGGCTCACGCGGGAGGCGTCCCGTACGGCTCGGGACCTCGCGTCCGCGTACGAGACCCTCAGGTTTCTCCAGCGCCGCGACTCGCTGGCGAACGCGCTCGGGCGCGTGGAAGGGCCTCTCGGCGTGTCGGCCCCTAACGTCCCTGACACGTGGAAACGGTGGCTCGCCGAACAAACTGGGCAGGTGACGCAGGCAAGCGAGGCGCGTGGTACTGGAGGGCCCATTCTCGCCGCCATATTAGTCGACACGCCAGACCGGCGCACCGTGACTCGGGAGCGGCGGCGCCTGCGCCCGTCGTCCAGTGCCACCATTGTCGCAATCGACTCCGCCGCGGGGCCGTTCGCCTGTCTGGCCATCCACGACTTCAGGAATCTCGTCGTGATGGAGCGTCTGCGCGCCTTCATGGGACCCGAGCGCCTCAGCGAGCAGACGGCGTTCGGTCTTTGCCGGTTTGTGGCCGCGTACGGAACCCCGGGACCGACCATACATGCGTGGCTCGTGGACGGTGGCTGGCGGCTTGGTCAAGGCAAGAGCGCTGTGCGCGTGAAGGTATTCCAACCGGGAGTCGTCCGAAACCTGATGGACGACCGACAGTACGAATTGAGCGCGTGCGTTCAGGGTTCATCGAGCGGGTGCCGATCCTGGCTGCTCCATCCCGATCTGGACCGGTCGGGGTCCATCCGGCTCGGCACGAACGCGTTCCTCACAAGCTGGTGGGGGGCCTCGGGCTTCAGCGGACTGCTCAGCGATCTCGAGAACGAGATGGGACCAGACCGTTTCCGTCGCTTCTGGACATCGTCGCTGCCGGTGGACAGCGCGTTCGCGTCCGCCTTTGGCCTCGATGTCGGGACCTGGACGTACGACTGGCTCGACCGCCAGTTCGGACCGCTCCCGCAACGCGGTCCCCGCCCCTGGGACTACGCCGCCACCGTGCTCGTGGCCGGACTGTTGATGGCGTTTGGCGCGGCCAAGGCGTACGGGCGCAACGTCCGCGGCTAGCGCAACACTGCTCGCGAGCGCGGGTGCTAAGGACCAACTCCGCTCACCCCTAGGGAAGCTCTGAGCCAGTCGGGTCCGCCTCGACCGCGTCGACCGCCTATTCCCGATCGAACACCGCGTCTTCGGACGCCGCCCGCATTCGCAGGATGGCCGCGTGCGACCGCCGGAGCAACTCCTCGCGACGCTCGTAGGTCATGCCCGCGGTGGGGATGGGCTCGTCGAAGTAGATCGTGATCGGTCGAGGCCGGAGGAGGAGATGCGCCTTGGGCAGGATCTGGAACGTGTTGGCGACGTACACCGGCACGAGCGGTACCTGCGCCGCGAGCGCCAGCACAAATGGTCCCTTCTTGAACGGGAGAAGGCGACCGGTGCGGCTACGCGTGCCTTCGGGAAAGATCACCGTCGAGAGGCCGTCGCGGATCCAGCCGGCAACCTCCTCGAACGCTTCAATGGCCTGCGCGCGGTTTTGCCGGTCGATGTAGATGTGCCCCGCGGCCTTCATGGCCTGACCGAGCAGCGGGATGTTCCGCATCTCCTTCTTGGCCACGAAGCGCAGCGTCCCCGGGATCGTACCGGCAAGCGCCAGAATGTCGAACCACGATTGGTGGTTGCTGACAAACACGACGGGCTGATCGCGTGGGACGCGCTCGTACCCCACGAGCGTGACGGGCGTCCCGGCGGCTTTCAGTAACCGCCGAGCCCAGTTCGCCTGCGTCTGATCGTACACGCCGCCTCGGCGCCACGGCACGCGCAGCAGGCCGCCCCCGACCGCCAGGCCCGCATGCCACAGCGTGAGCGGCAGGATGGCCACGTAGTATCGGAGCGTGCACCAAATTTGACGAAGCATGCCTCTCGAGCCGCTCTAGAAGTGCGAATAGCCGCCAACGATTGGAACGGACTTGCCGCCGCGCAGGACCGTGACGCCAGATCCTTCTACCACATCACCGATGCGCGTGAGCGGCAGACCGAACCGCTCCCCGAACGCATCCGCCGCCGCCACGCCGAAGTCCGGCGGCAACACCACGAGCAACTCGTATTCCTCGCCACCGGTCAAAGCCATCATGAGTGAAATGTCCGCCGGGGCCGCCGGGGCCGCCGGGGCCGCCTGGACCGCCTGGACCGCCTGGACCGCCGAGTGTACCGGCACCCGCCCCGCATCGATCGCCAGCGCCACTCCCGACGCCGCCGCGAGGTGGCCGGCATCGCCAACGAGCCCGTCGCTGATATCGATCATGGCGGCGGCCCCATGCGCTCGCAACCACGTGGCCTCGCGCACGCGCGGGACCGGACGCGCGAACCGTTCACGGAACGCGGGCGTGGGCGTCTCCCCTCGCTCCCACGCCTCGACGGCCGCGCGCGGCGCGCCCAGCCGGCCGCTCACCCACACACCATCACCCGGTTGTGCGCCACTCCGCCGCACGGGTCGCGCCGCCCGTCCCACGACGGTGACGTCCACCGTCACCTGCGCCGCGCGCACGAGGTCACCACCCCAGACGACCGCGCCGACCGACGTCGCGGCATCGGCAATTCCCTCCATCAGCTCCTGAAAGAACTCCCCTTCCCGTCCCTCAGGGACGCCCACCGCCGCGAGCACGCCGAGCGGATCCGCGGCCACCGCGGCCAGGTCCGAGAGCGCGGCCGCGGCCGCCCGCCACCCGATTTCTCGCGCCGACAGCCAGGCGAGCCGGAAGTGTTCGTTCTCGACGGCGAGGTCACAGGAGAGCGCGAGGTCCACGCCATCGACCGTCACCAGCGCCGCGTCGTCGCCGGCACCGACGAGACGTGCACCGAGCCGACCGAACGCCGCGCGCAGCCGATCGAACTCGTTTCCCGGACCAAGCGCCGTCATCGGTCGACCGCCTCGCGGCTGAACCGTACCAAGCCGTTTTCCGTCGCCACCCACACGTATCGCGCGGTGGCGGCAATCCCTCGCACAGCCGCCGGTATGTCGCGCGGCACGGGGAAGCCGCGTACCACGTGGGTGGCCAGGCGCACGCGCGCCAGCCCGACCTCTCCGCCCACCCACAAGCCGCCCGAATCCGCCACCATCGTACTGATAGGCGCGACTTCTCCGAGAATGCGTTCGATGACCCATGGACCGGCTCCGGCGCGCCACAGGAGTCGGTTGACCGTCGCAACCACGAGGGTGTCGGCGCGGAGCGCGACGGCGACGATGGGTTCGCGCAGCTCGGGAAGCGTGTCTCCGCCTGGCGCTAGGAATACCTGACCATCGGGCAACGCCAGCCCCAGTCCTTCCGTCAGTCCCACCCAGGCGGAATCCCCGGCCGCGACCACCGCCAGCGCCGGCACCGCCGGGCCCTCCGTCCGCTGGACCCGAACCGTATCCGCGGGCACGTAGGCGAGTCCCCGGGCCGTGGCCACCCACAGACGGGTCGGCGAGACCGCGAGCGCATAGGTCTCGTTGTCGGGCAGTCCATCGACGTGTTGCACTCGTCGCGTCGTCCCGCCGGGTTCGACGCGCACGATGCCCTGATCGGTGGCCGCCCACACCTCGGTGCCGCGAAGGGCCAACCCACGCACCACCGACGCCCGGAATCCCGTGCCGCGAGGGCCCTCCTCATACGCGAACTGCTGCAGGTCGTCGGAGACGAACGTCAGGCCCGGTCGCGGCGCCCGCTCGTCGGAGCCCACCCACACGCCATGCTCGACCGACAGCAGCGCGCTCGCTCCCGGGTTCAAGAGCCCATAGGGAACAGGCTCGATGGTGGCGACGAGCGGATCCACTTTGACGATGCCCATGCCGTTCGTTCCGAGGAAATACACCTCGGTATTCGGCACCTGGGCAGCGCTCGTGAAGCGGAACTGGCGCAACCGCTCATCGAGCAGCGCGGCGGCCCCCATGGTCTGAAGGAACGGGATGCGCGTGTCGAGTTCGCCTGCACGCAGCGGGTGGACGCTGGACTTGGGGGGGGACGACGGCGTGGTCGAGAACGCGCCGCGCGAGAGGAGCTGCCACCCACCGGCCGCGAGAATGAAGAGCCCGCGAAACGGATCATCCCGATCGAACGCGAGGTCGCGGGCACCTCCAGGGACGATGAACCGCTCAAACTCGCGGAGCATGGGCCGGTAACGGATTACGCCGCTGGCGGTCCCGAGCCACACCGCCTCCTCACTCGGATCGGCCAGGGCCACCGTGATCGGCTCCTGCGGGTACCCGTCGAATGCCGTCACGGGTGGCGCCCACTGATGGAAGCGATGGTCGTACAGGCCGAGGGCGTCGGTACCGGCGACGTAGACGCGCGTTTCACTCGCGGCGATGGCCTGGATCACGCTCAGGTCGGTGACGATGACGCGTTCGTCTTCGCGCCAGAGATGCGACTGTGCCGTCACGGGCACAGCGGCACCGACAACCAGGAGCAGCGCTGGGGCGAGCGCCCGGATCACGACAGCGCGGGGGGATCGAGCGTGAGGAGCACGGGCGTCGTGGGGGCGACCGGACGCGACCACCGGTCCCACACCACGGGGTACGTCGCCGCAACATCCTCTGGCCGCGTGGCGCGCACGCCGCGGCGTTCCACCACGAGGTCCGCGGCCGTACCCAACACATACGAGCCGAGCGCCGCCGCGTCGAGCGGATCGAGGCCGCGTGCCAGGAAGCTCCCAATGGTGCCCGCGAGCAGATCGCCGCTGCCGCCCGTGGCCAGCGCCGGGTTCCCGGCGGCGATGACCCGCACGCCCGTCGTGCCGGCCACGACCGTCGGGACCCCCTTGAGCAGCACTGCCGCCGGTGTGCCAGCCGGGAGGGCGGCCGCAATTGCGGCGAGCGCCGCCGACGGCGCGGCGAAGCGGTCATCGCGCCCCGAGTTGGCAAGCGCTGGGAACTGCGCCGCAAACTCGCCGGGGTGCGGCGTCAGCACGCGAGGAGCCGTGCCGACGCCGAAGAGGCCGTCAACATGGAGGGCGTCGGCGTCGAGCACGACCGGAACGGCCGCGCGTTCCAAGACCGCGCGCGCGAACGCGGTCCGCTGGTCTCCGCGTCCGAGCCCCGGTCCCAGCACCACGGCGTCGGCCCACGCCAAGGCCTCGGCCAGCTCGGGCTCGATGGCCGGACCGAGCGCGGTGGTCACGGTGAGCGCGTCGGGCAGATTCCCTTGAGCCGCGGCCAAGGACGGCGCTGGCAGCGCCAGCTTCACCAGACCGGTCCCGCACGCGAATGCCGTGCGGGCCACGTGCATGGCGGCGCCGGCCATTCCCACGTCCCCGCCAATGACGAGCACCCGGCCGCGGTCGCCTTTGTGCATGGCGGGCGCGAACCCCGGCAGCATCGCGCGGGCCCACCCATCCGTGACGAAGCACGGCCAGGAGCAATCGGCGGGCGGGAAGCCCATCTCCACCACGACGACGCGTCCGACCCAATCGCGAGCGAGCAGGTGACCGCGTCTGAGCCCACCGAACGTGACGGTGAGGGCCGCCCGAACGGGGCCATGAGCGATGCCCGTGCTGAGGTCGAGACCGGTGGGGCCATCGATGGCCGCGATCGGCGCGCCGTGGTCCGCCACCTGGCGCGCCAACTCGGCGAGCGGGCCTTTCGGCGCCTCGGACGCGCCAGTCCCGAGCAACGCGTCGACGATCAAGCCGGCGGACGGCCAACGAATGCCCGGCTCGACGAGCTCGATCCCGTCAGCCAAAGCAAGCGTCCGATTGGCTTCGCAATCCGGCGATCGGTCCCGCGGCAGGTCCGTCGCCCAGACGCGCACGCCCACGGCATGGAGCGCGCGCGCGATGACCCAGCCATCGCCTCCGTTGTTCCCCGGTCCCGCCGCGACGAGCACGCCGCCGGGAAGCGCCGAGGCAAACTCGCGCGCGATCACCGCTGCCGCCGCCCGCCCAGCCGCTTCCATGAGGACGCGACTGGGGATGCCCGCCTGCGAGCGGGCCCGGTCATCCCACGCCGCCGCCTCAGCGGCCGTGAGCACCGGAATCACGGGGAGCTCAATCATGGGAGGGCGGACGCCACGTGCGTCCCTGGCCCGACGGCGTCAGGTCCCGCCGGGCAACGTCATTTGAAGCTCTGCCCGATGACCCGGCCGAGCGAGATCTCACCGTTGTCGATGCGGAGGTTGAATCCGCAGTCCGGGCTCGTGCACACCCATGCCTTGTACGTGATCGGCGCGCCGTCCCGCCCGTAGTCGGAAAGCGGCACCAGGACGCCACGCTCGCATTTCCGGCACACCGGCCAGTCCTTCCCCTCCATCGCGACCCCCTTCCCCCGCGGCCTTACCGGCCGCCGCCGTTACCCTGCAACCCCGACCACGGATACCCGCGTTCGAAGGCCTCCACGAAGTCGAACACGTCGTCGAAATCCTCAAGCCGGTCCTGCGGCTGGCTGACGAGCAGTCCGGCATCGATCAGATGGTAGACGATATCGCCGATATCCTGGGTCCGGCAGACGCCCCAGTACGACAGCACGGTCCGCGCCGTGAGGCCGAACCGGTCGAGCGCGAAGTCCCGGCACGCGCGCGCCAACTCCTCCCCATCGATGTGGCCTCGGGAAGGTCGCCGTTCCTGGCAGAACTCCAGGGCGGCCAGCACGAACGCATACGCCGGGGCCGGGAATCGACGATGCGTGTCCGCCACCCGTTCGAGCAAGTCGTCCGCCAGTTGCAGTTCGTGCATGTCCCTAAGGTGCCAACGCCCAAGCGAGCGGGCAAGAGCCCGGTCAGTCCGTCGTACCGACCGGGACCCCCGCGAGGGGGAACGACGACGCCAGCTCGCGGACGCGACGGTGCACGGCGTCCAGGGTCTTCTCGTCCTTCGCAGTCAGCGCCGAGTCGATCAGTTCACCCACGCGCCGCATCTCCGCTTCGCGCATGCCACGCGTCGTCAGCGCCGCCGTACCGATCCGGATCCCGCTGGTCACAAAGGGCGATTCCGGGTCGCCCGGGACCGTGTTCTTGTTCACATGGATGCCGACGCCGTCGAGCACCGCCTGCGCCGCCTTCCCCGTGCGCTCCTTCGAACGGAGATCCACCAGGAGCATGTGGCAGTCCGTCCCGCCGGATACCAGTGTGTACCCCCGCTCGGCCAGATCCTCTCCAAGGGCCTGCGCGTTGCGGACGATCTGCGCCGCGTACCCGCGGAACTCGGGCCGGAGGGCTTCGCCGAACGCGACCGCCTTCGCGGCGATGACGTGCTCGAGCGGACCGCCCTGCATACCGGGGAAGACCTGTTTGTCCACCGGCTTGGCCCAGGCCTCCGTACAGAGAATGAACCCGCCACGCGGGCCGCGCAGTGTCTTGTGCGTCGTGCTGGTGACGATATCGGCGTGGGGGACCGGAGAGGGATACACGCCGCCCGCGATCAGCCCGGCGTAGTGGGCCATGTCCACCAGCAAGACGGCCTCGACCTCGCGCGCGATGGCGGCGAACCCGGGGAAGTCGATGATCCGGGGATAGGCGCTCGCCCCGGCGATGATCAGCTTCGGACGCACCGCCAACGCCTGTTCACGCACACGGTCCAGGTCGATGAGCCCGGTCCGCTCGTCCACCCCATACTGCGCGGCCCGAAACAGCTGACCGCTCACGTTCACCGGCGAGCCATGCGTCAGGTGGCCGCCGTGGGACAGCTCCATGCCGAGAATGGGATCGCCCGGCTTCACCACGGCGAAATACGCGGCGAGGTTGGCCTGGGCCCCGGCGTGCGGCTGGACGTTGGCGTGGTCGCTCTTGAACAGCTCGCAGGCGCGGGCAATGGCGAGCCGCTCGACCTCGTCCACCACCTCGCAGCCTCCGTAGTACCGCCGGCCTGGGTATCCCTCCGCATACTTGTTCGTCAGCTCGGAGCCCATCGCCTCAAGCACTGCCCGCGAGGCAAAATTCTCGCTCGCGATCAGCTCCAAGCCTTCCTCCTGGCGCTGCACTTCGCGCCGGATCAGCGCGTAGATCTGCGGATCCACGTCTTCGAGCGGCAACCGGCGCATGTCCTTGATCTCCTCAGATCCGATGCGGGAGGCCGCGGGCCTTTTCGGCCTTCGCCACCCGCTCCTCGGCCAGCCGATCGGCCGCCCGGTAAGAAGGGATGCCCTCGTCCCGCGCGATTTCGAGCACGCGCAGGACCGTATCATAGATCTCGCCCGCCTTCGTGTGACTCTGCTCGAGCGACCACCCCTCAATTTCCGCGTTGACGTTGATCAAGCCGCCGGCGTTCGTGACGTAGTCGGGACCATAGACGATACCCCGCCGCTCCAACTCGTCGCCGTGTTTCTCCGCGGCGAGCTGGTTGTTCGCCGCGCCGCACACGACGGCCACCCGCAACGCGCGGATGGTATCGTCGTTGATGACGGCGCCGAGCGCGCACGGCGCGAAGATGTCCGCCTCCACCCCGTAGATCGCGTCGGGCTCCACCGGCCGGGCGCCGAATTCGGAGACCACGCGTTGCACCTTCTCCTTGGACATGTCACTCACGACGAGTCGCGCGCCGTGCTCGTGGAATAGCTTGCAGAGGTAGTACCCCACGTGCCCCACGCCCTGGACGGCCACCGTTTTGCCGCCGACGGCGTCATCGTTCCAGAGAAACCGCGCGCAGGCCTGCGCCGCGCGGAACGTGCCCCAGGCGGTGACCGGCGAGGGATCGCCCGACCGGCCCGCGAGGCCAACGACGCGTTTGGTCTCCTCGGAGATCCACTCCATGTCGCGGGGGCTCGTGTTGACGTCCTCGGCTGTGATGTACCGCCCGCCAAGGGACTCCACGTGCCGACCGTGCTCGCGGAACACGCGTTCACGCACCCCCTTGTCAATCGACGGGTCACCGATGATCACGGACTTGCCGCCGCCCAGGTTGAGGCCGGCGACCGCCGCCTTGTAAGTCATCCCGCGCGCCAGCCGCAGCACGTCATACAGCGCCTCGGCGTCGCTCACATAGTGCCAGAACCGCGTCCCACCAAGCGCCGGCCCAAGGGCCGTGTTGTGAATCGCGATGATGCCCCGGTAGCCCGACGCCGGGTCGTACCAATAGCTCACCTGCTCGTGGCGGTGCACCGCCATTTGCTCGAACACGTCGGTCGAGTGCTTGTTGCTGGCGGGCGCGACCGAGCGACGCGCCTTGGGTGCCGTTGCCGCGGACTTCCGCCCCCCAGCCGACTTCCCCGGAACCTTTCGCTTCATGCCCACGGTTCGCTCACTTGTTGTAGTCGTAAAAGCCGCGGCCGCTCTTTCGGCCCAACCGGCCGGCAGCGACCATCTTACGCAGCAGTGGGCACGGACGGTACTTGTCGTCGCCCAAGCCGCGGTGCATCACCTCCAGAATCGCCAGACACACATCCAGCCCGATGAGATCCGCCAGTGCCAGCGGGCCCATGGGATGGTTCATGCCAAGCTTCATGACGGTATCCACCGCCTCGGGCTCGGCCACGCCTTCCATCACGCAGAAGACGGCCTCGTTGATCATCGGCAGGAGCACCCGGTTGGAGACGAAGCCCGGATAGTCGTTGGCCTCCACCGGGGTCTTCCCGAGGGCCCGTGCCGTGTCCATCACCGTCTCGGTCGTCTCGTCCGACGTCGCCAGCCCGCGAATCACCTCGACCAACTGCATCATCGGGACCGGATTCATGAAGTGCATCCCGATCACGCGCTCCGGGTGCCCGACCTGGGCCGCGAGATGGGTGATCGAGATGGACGACGTGTTGGAAGCGAGAATGGTCTCCGGCCCGACGATGCCGTCGAGATCCCGGAAGATCGCGAACTTGACGTCCGGTTGCTCGCTCGCCGCCTCCACCACCAGCTCGGCGTTCGCGGCGGCGTCCAGGGACGTATGCGACGCGATGCGGGACAGGGCCGCGTCCCGGTCCGCCTCCGTCAGCGCTTGTTTCTTGATCTGGCGATCCATGTTCCCGCGGATCGTCTTCATCGCCTTTTCGAGTTGGCCCTGATCGACGTCGATCAAGGCGACGGACGTCCCATGTTGCGCAAACACGTGCGCGATCCCGTTCCCCATGGTCCCCGCCCCCACCACCGCCACCTGTTTCATCCCACCACCTCCGTCATCCGAACCACGCGAACCCACCACCAGAGAGCGCCGGCGAGCACGAATGTCGCCGCCAATCCGCCCTCAGGACCGAAGCCCCCACCCGTCCACCACGTCCGCGGTCCGGGAACGAACTCGAGCGCGGGCAATCCGAACCGCAATCCACTCACCGGCGCATCCGCGCCGAACACCAACCCGGCATTCCACCCGAAGTGGAGCCCGAAGGCGGTGGCGAGCCCTCCCCGAGTGAAGAAGGCCGCGCTCAGAAGCAAGGCGGCGAGCGCGATGTTCACCAGGCCTACCGGCGATACCGACGGGTTCCGCAGGTGCGCCCCCATGAACAGCAGGGCCAACGCTATGCTCGCCGCGATTTGCCCCGCCGCCTCACGCATGCGCGCGAGCGGGAACCCCCGGAACAACAACTCCTCGAGCAAAGCCGCCACCGCCAACCCCACCGCCAGCGGCACCGCGACGACCGCGAAGCGTTCCTCCGGCGCCGGGCGAACCAGCAATTCGGCGCCGCCCGCGATGCAGAGGACGACCGCAACCATCGCCAGCCCCGCTCCCCACACGACGCCCCGCACAACGCCGCGGAGCGCGACGCGCGGCGCCGGCCACCCCCACGTGCTTGGGCGACGGTCGGCAAACGCCGCGAGGCCCGCGTACACCGCACCCACCGCGACCACCGACGGGACGGCGAGCCC
>Ga0307424_1000763_pt1 | contig 17089 bp, 12 predicted proteins | sample SalMarWE160320MG_FD_202157 | JGI IMG/M metagenome (GOLD analysis project Ga0307424, IMG submission 202157) | Salt marsh sediment microbial communities from the Plum Island Ecosystem LTER, Massachusetts, United States - WE1603-20 | ecosystem: Environmental > Aquatic > Marine > Intertidal zone >... | reverse complement strand
GCCGCGTGGCGGTCACGACAGAGGCTCCGCGCGGAGACGGCGTCCAGCGAGCATGCCGGGCGAGGAATCCGTCGTGATGGCCGGGCGACGAGTCACGCCGTGCTCGGCCTCGAACGCCCCGAGCAGCGCCGGCTCGGCCACCGCGAGCGGCACGTACCAGTCATCGAGCCGGACACCGAGCTTCCGCACGACCGCCCAGTGAGAGAGGTCGGAGCCATCCCAGGGTCGGCCCACCAGCACTGCCGCGGCCTCCGTGGAGTCGAGCGCCAGACTCTCCTCCGTGTCCGGGAGCCCCCGCGTGTCCACGAGCCCGTAGTAGCCGCCGCCAACGCGCTCGACGTGTAGCATGGGCGGATCGTCGGTGCCTCCGGTCCACCGCTGCTGCCATGCGACGAGCGCGTCGCCGATCTCGCGAATGAGATCGAGCCGACGATACGCGCCGGAGTCGTAGGTCCCCACGAAGTGGTAGGCCAGCTTGGCGAGGTCCGCGCGAGGCGGAAACGCCAGGGCGTACGCGGGCGCCGGACGGAGCCCGGCGATCCCGTACGACGCGGGCCGAACGTGATAGGGGCTGAACCGGTCGAGTCGCAGCGGGAAGTTGCCGACGGGTGGTTGCAGATGGTGGAGCAACGGCAGCAACGAGAGGGTCTCCTGGTAGATGCTCGCGGTATCCCGCGGAAATCCCCAGAGCAGGTTCCAGAAGACGTGGACGCCAGCCGCGCGCGCGTAGCGCAACAGCGCCAGGTTTTGGCGTGCGAGCACTCCCTTGTCGATCAGCCGCAACAAATCGGACGAAAGGCTCTCGATACCTGGCTGGATCCACTGCACACCAGCGCGGCCGAGCGCCACGACCCGCTCCAGGGTGAGGTTCGCCTTCTGCTCGTAGAAGATGCTCAACCCCGGGATCTCGCGCGCCAAGCGGGGTAGCAGGTCGCGGTAGTACCGGTGCGGCATGATGTTGTCCACCATCCAGACACTGCGCACGCCGTGGCGCTCGTGCAGGATGCGCAGCTCCTCGATCACTCGACTCGGCGACTTGGCGCGGAACTGCATACCTTCCCCATTCAGGCCGCAGAACGTGCAGTGGTGTTTCTCTCCCCACCAGCATCCGCGGCTCGTCTCGTACGAGATCCACGTGCCCCGCTCCGTACGGGCGTTGGGCATCGTGCGCGCGAGCACGGCGGGGTCCAGCTCACAGCGGTCACGCTGCTCGAAGTACTCGGCGAAATCGGGCGTCGGGATGGCGTCGAGATCCTGGATGGGCCGTCCCTGGACGATCGTTCCCTCCGGCCGCTCACCTCGGCGCAGCTGCGCGAGGAACGCCGGGAAGACGTGTTCGGCCTCGCCGGAGAACACATAGTCGATGGTCGTGCCGAGTGACACGATGCCCTCGGCCATTTCCCCGTCGCAGTTGGCGCCGCCGATGATGGTCACGGTCTCGGGTCGGAGCGCCTTCACGCGACGGAGCAACGCCACGCTGGCCGACGTCTGGTGGAACGTGGTCGTGGCGCCCACGACGCCATAGGTGCCGCCGACAACGAAACGGGCGACCGCGTCCGCCCACTCGGCGGTCAGCACCTCGATCTCCACCATTTCGGCGGGGTTGGGATCGTACGTGCTTGGCTGCGGCATCCCGGAGATGGCGTCGCCGACACCGGGATCTCGGCCGCCGGTCCGGCGGAGGTACGGGCGGCCGGTCCCGAATGCGGGAAGATCGTACGCGGCCCGCGAGAACACGCGCTCGCCGATCACCAGATCGGATGGCGCCACCGAGATCCCGACGTACTTGCCCGGACCGATGAGCCGCGCCCAGAGGAGGTTCGCGTACAGGACGCGCACTTCGAATCCTGCGGCCCGCGCGCTCGCCTGGAGAAGATGCGCGGCGAGGTTGGGCCACGCGATGTTGGCGAACGGTGGAACGATGATCAGCGCGTTCGCTCGCTGGGGACGAACCGCACCGAGTCCCGCGACGTCGATTGGGGGCATGATCCTCCTGGGTTCCGGCCCCGCCGGCGGTTGAGGGGCGGTAACATGTCCTCCGTCCGCGCTTGGGGCTAGGGGCGTCTCTTGCGGCTGGTGGTGCGCGCGGGTCACTATTCGCCCCTGTCGTTCCCCCGCTGCGTGACCGGCGGTCGTGCGTGGGACGTCGGTCGCGCGAGTCCACGTCAATGGAGGACGGTGTGCTGGGCATACTGCCGCGCTCCCCCGGCTTCGAAGGCCATCACGACGGGATGCTGATCGCGCGGATGCGGCCGTCCGCGGCCGGTTTGTCAGCCGCGGCCACGCAGGAACACGACCCGACCGATCTGCCTGCCGGCGCCGCGGCGCTGCATTGGCACGAAGCGCACGCGTTACTGCTGCGGGTGAGTCCCCTGGCGCCCGGAAGCCGGACGCGCACGCCGCCAACCGCACGCCGCGCCCTGACCGCCCTCGCGTCCATGGGCGCCGAGCGCCGAGGCGAGCAGCACGGCGCGGGATCCCTGATCGTCGAGCTGCACGCCTCCGCGGACCTCGCCGCGGTTCGCAAGGCCCTCGCCGGCGATCCGCACGTGGAGTGGGTGGAGCGCGTGCCGGCGCGCTATCTCGTCGCCGCCCCCGAGCCGAGCCCGGGCCGGTCCATGCCGCCGCCATTGGCCGACATATGGAACCTCCAACGCATCCGGCTTCCGGACGCGACCAAGCGCGCGGGCTTCAAGGACGCGGACGGCGTTCGCGTGGGCGTCATCGACACGGGTGCCCAGCAGGATCATCCGGGCCTTGCCGGTTGCGTTGGGCACTACGTGTACGATCATCACGACGCCGGCAACACGGCCCCGCACGACATCCTCGGGCATGGGACACACGTCTCCGGCGTGCTCGGCGCGCGGCGCGAGCATCATCAGGGCGCCTGTGGTGTGTGCCGGTGTGATCTCACCGTGTGGAAGGTCTATCGCGATGATGCGCTGTATACGAGGAGCGTCAATAAGTTCCTCTACCCGCTCGATCCCGTGATGTATCGCCGCGCGCTGGCGGAACTCGTCCTGGAGGGAGTGGCCGTGCTCAATCTGAGCCTGGGCGGCGTGGAGCCTCCGGATCCCGCGGAGCGCGAGTTGTACGAGCGGCTGGTCCAGGGAGGGACGGCGGTGATCGCGGCGATGGGCAACGACCGCGCCAACGGGAGTCGGACCTCCTATCCCGCGGCGCTGCCCGGCGTGATTGCCGTCGGCGCGCTGGATCGTTCGGACGGCGTGTGGTCCGGCTCGTCCAGTGGCGCGCACATCGCGTTGTCCGCTCCCGGGGTGGACATCTGGTCCACCGTCCCCACCTATCCCGGCCAGCTGATGTTCGACGCCACCACCGGTCCCAAGGGTCCTACCGAAGGGAAGGCGTACACCCGTCCCACGGGCTACGTAGCCTGGCCGGGCACGTCGGTGGCGTCGCCCCAGGTGGCCGCGGCCGCGGCCCTGCTCATCGCGAATCACGGCACGATGAAGGGTGCCGCCGTCCGCGAGCAGCTGATGCGCACCGCGGATCGCGTGGCGAGCATGGGAGGGGCGAGCTTCGATCCCGACGTCGGGGCGGGGTGTCTCAACCTCGAACGCCTGCTGACATCATGAGGCGCATGCCGAGAACGGCAGTCACCGATACCAGGAGATCGTCGTGACCGCGACTCCCATCAGCCAATCGCCGCTCTTTCTCGTTCAGCCACATCCGCGTTCCGGCGAGCCTCGGGACGTCGTCGTGATCGGTGCGGGGCTGGCGGGGCTCGCGACGGCCTATGAGCTAGCCCGCAGTGGACACCGCGTGACGGTCGTCGAAGCGCAGCGGCGGGTGGGCGGACGCGTGCACACCATTCGTGATGTCGTTGCGGGTGGGCTGTATGCCGAGGCCGGCGCCGTGTTCATTCCCGAGGCGCACGTCCTGACGATGACGTACGCGCACGACGTGTTCCACCTGCCCCTCGTGCCGCTCAGTCCGAGCGCGAGCCTGAGCCTGTACTATCTGCGTGGGACCCGCATCACGCAGCCGAACGCCGCGGGCACCAAATGGCCGGTGACGCTGCGGCCGGACGAGCAGGGTGGCATCGAGGTGCTCTGGCGGGCGTACATCATGCCGGCGCTCGCCAAGATCGGTGACCCCCGTTCCCCGGGCTGGCCCGGGCCGGAGCTGGCGCCGTACGACAACGTGACGTTCAGGGCGTTCCTGGCCGCGCAGGGCGCCTCCCCGGGCGCGCTCGACATCCTGCGCCTCGGATATTTCGACTTGTGGGGCGAAGGCTTCGACTCGTACTCGGCGCTGATGTTGCTGCGCGACCTCGGGCTCGCCTTTGCGCCGCCGCCCCATCTCGCGCTGCCGTTCGTGCATCACCACCACGTCGCGGCGGACGGAACGACGAAGAAGGCCACGGGCCAGGCGTACTCGCTCGCCGGCGGCAACTGGCACCTCCCGCGGGCTTTTGCGGATTCGCCGCAATTGCGCGATCGGATCGTGTACGGTGCGCCGGTGGTGCGGGTCGAGCGTCACGCCGATCGCGTCGAGGTCATCTGCGACACCGAGGACGGCGAGCGGCGGTTTACGGCCCACCGCGTCGTGTGCACCGCTCCCTTCTCGGTCGCGCGGGACATCGTGTTCGTGCCCGAGCTGTCGCCGGGCAAGGAGCGGGCGGTTCGCGAACTGCCGTACACGTCGGCCACGCGGGTCTACGTGCAGGCCAAGCGCCGGTTCTGGGACGAGCGCCAACTTCCCGGGATCTGCAACACCGATCTGCCCGCAATGTGGGTTCATGACGCCACGGCAACGCAGCAGGCCACACCCGGCATCCTCGAGTCCTATACGGCCGGGGCCCGCGCCCGCGCGGTGGCCGCGCTCGACGAAGAGGCCCGCTACGTGTTCGCGCGTGATGACATGCGGCGGGTGTACGACCCGGTGGACGATGGCACCCTCGCCGTTGGCAGCTCGTGGGCGTGGGACGACGACCGGTGGGCTCGCGGCGGCTACTGTTGGTTCAAGCCGGGTCAGCTCGTGGGGTTGTATCAGGACATCGTGCGGCCGGATGGACGCATCCACTTCGCTGGCGACCACGCGTCACCGCTTCCCGGATGGATGGAAGGTGCCTTCGAATCCGCGTACCGCGTCGTCAAGGAAGTGAACAGGGCGGAGAAGCCCGCGTAGATCGCGCCAACCGAGGCTGCCCCGCCGGCGGTACTAGGCGTGCGGCGCGCGGCTACCCAAGAGGAACTCCCCCACCGAGCTCTCCTCGCAGGGATCGAGGCCCGTGATCGCGGCGAAGGTCTCGGTATTCCCGCACCCGAGCGCGCAGGGCGCCAAGCCGATTGCCGTGGCGACCAGATACATGGTCTGGTACAGCACGCCCACGTCCTTGAGAACGGTCGCGTACGCCATCCCTTCGTACTTCCACATTACGCGGCGGAAGCGCGCGGTGACCACCAGCAGTACGTGCGGCGTGCCGGGCCCGTCCGCGAGTCGCGCGTCGGACGCGAGGGTGGCCACGCGATCGTCCCACTCATGGATGCGGGTGAGGCGATGACCCAATGGGTCGTAGTGGTACATGCCGCGCTCGATCCCGTCGCAGCGTGCAACCACCGGGTAGATCTCGAGGGGATAGCAGGCGCCGCCGCTCGGGTAGGGACGCTCACTGATGGCATAGGGCATGTCCGCGTTTGCGTCCATCACGCGCCGTACGCGTGCGACGCGAAACAGGAACGTCGTCAGCTGATCGAGCGTGAGCGGAGTATTACCGTAGGAGCGCACCGAGCGACGCGCTTCCAGAACCTCGGAGAATGGGGGATCGGTCGCCTCGGCCTGGCGGAGGTCTGGTCGGACCAGCTCGATCACCGTGCCGGCCATGGGCGGCTTCACCGCCGGCAGCGGTGCCGAGCGACCGCGCTGCGGGAACGTGCCGCCGGTCGGGAGCGCCTGCCGGCCCCAGCGGCTGCGCCAATGGAAGAGCAGGTCTGCGAACCCCCACTGGTCCACCGCCGCGTCTCCGCTGCCCGCGTCGGCGAGCATCCCGGCCGCCGCCAGGAGCGCCACGAAATCCGCGACGGTCCCGGGTGCGAGCGTGGGCAAGGCGTGCACGACGTCCATGGCACGGCTCGGGGTCCGGAGCAGGGCCAGCGCGGCGGCGGCGAGTGGCTCGCACAGATGGACGGTCACCAGCGATTGCGGAGACGCGAGCAGCAACGTGCCCTCGACGGCGTTGACGTAGGCGAAGCGCGACAGCGCGACCTCGGCGTCCGGCGGCAGGTTGGTTGGGTGCGTGTGACGTCCGGGCGCCGCTGCTTGGAGAACGGCGAAGTCCCGGCCCCCATGGCGCTGCGTGTATTGCAAGGCACCGGCGTCGCGCACGACGTCGAGGGTGTGCACCCAGTGGGGGAGAAAGCCCGGGCCGTCCGTGTCGACGACCAAGGCATCCAGGGTGTCTTCGGCCGCTCCACCGTTCGCGAGGACGTCCAGGGCCCGCGCCACGCCGGGTGACGGCTGGTCGAACGTGCACCGTTGGCCCCAGTGGCGTAGCACCAGGGCGGCGTCCGTCCGCTCGAGCCGGGCGGCCGGGTGGAGTGCGAGGTGAAATGGCACGGGGAGCTTCAGAGGGTCGTCACCCCGCTCGGCCGATGGCGCTGGCGGTCCGAGCGGGGGTGACGCCGTGTGCCCGGGAGGCGGGCGTCCGCTAGAACGGAATCGTGATCTGTGGCTGGATCCCGGGGTCGTCCGCGGAGACCGACGTCTTGGGCGCGGCGGGCAGCACCACGTGGCGCACGTTCGGCGTGTCCTCCAGAACCTTGAGCTCCACGTCGTCGGGGATGGTGAACCCGTGTTTCTTGAGCGTTCCCTTGGGGTCGCTCTTGAGCTGACCCTTCAGCTGGTCGTCCCGCCAGGCGCGGGCAAAGAACTGCGCGACCTTCTTCCCGTGGTCCTCGAATTTCGCCATCGAACCCCCCGCGTGTGATTGCCGAGTGTGCGTCTCCGAATCGGATATGCTACACCGGATCCCGGGCTTTGCCAGGGTCAGAGAAAAACCGGGAGCGGATTGAGCTCCGCTTCGCGCAACGGACGGTCGCGCCAGCCCAGCGCGACGGGGACGTCGAACAGACGGCCCGGCGCGAACCGGGGTCGCTGCGAGCGGAGTCCCGGCGCGAGCACCTTGACGACCGGCATCGCGATGTCGGGCCGTGTGAGGTCGGCCACGAACGCCTCGAGCCCGTGGCTCGCGAGCGCGGTCTCGACCTCCGTGTCGCCGCTCGCCGTGGGCCCCGACCACGGGGCGTCACCCGCGGGCAGCAGGTGAGGGTGTCGCTCGGGCGTTGCCTCCATGAGCCACCGCTGGGTAGTCGGGGCGAGTGTCCGCCGGTCGGTCACCGTTGCCAGCGCCACCACCATCTGGTGCATCTCGCTCACGGCGCGGCGGAGCGCCTGCACCGCGGATGGGTGGCACCCGAAGCCGACCAACAGGTCGGGCATCGGTCCGTCGCGCAGCGTCACCGCCGCGTACACGGGAATCCCGAGATCGCTCGTGATGTCCAGCACCCAGAACGACCGGCCGGTGCGTCGGTAGTCAGCCTCGAGGCGCTCGAGCGCGGGATCGACATCGGACGTCAGCCGCACCGCGGGACGCGGGACGCGATTGTACCACCAGATGGCGGTCGCGTCCCGCTCGACGACCTCGCAGAGGCCATGCCGAACGGCGTCGCGGACGGTCGGCCCGGCCGCGCACCCGTTCGAGTCGGCGCGACAGAAGTCCCCGCCGGACGTCGCGGCGTGCCCGAAGTACAGGTACGCCGTCGGGAGGTATCGCTCCTCACCGCCACGGAGTGACCGCACCGCCGTCCAGTCGAGCGGCACGTCGGGATCGACGGGGAGGGGAACCGACGCGTCCCTTCTCTCCCGTCTCCGATACTGCGCGTCGCTGAACAGCATGCAGGCGTTGGGGTGAATGGCCCGCTCTCCCAGCTCGCGCAGTGTCGCGCGCACGGTCGGCTCATTCCCCTGCAACGTGGCCGAGTACCGCTCGATCGCCTCGGCGAGCGCGCTCGCGCTGGCCTCCTCCGCGCTCCAGCCGCGGCCGAGGCTCTGGTGGCGACGTTGCGCCTGGAGCTCCCCGAGGGTGGTGGCGTTCGCGTATGGGCTCGGTCGCGCGACCCACACATGAATGGCATCGGTGGTGGCATCGGGAACCGGCGTGAGCACGGCCACGATTCCGGTGATTGGATCGATCCGGGCCTGTCCCCCAGTCGGCGTGGGGATCTGTGCCGCGGCGGACTCGTGGGTCCCGCAGGCGGGGCACGCCGGGCGCCGTATCACCTCGTGGCGCCGCAGCGTGTCGTCATCGGTGTCGAACTCCAGAAGGTCTCCGGCGTCGGCGGTCTGCTCCTGCGCCCGGCGCACGATGAGATCCGCGGCGAGTTGAAAGCTGCCCGCCGTGGTGACGAGAGGAATGGGTGGGTGCTGGTGCCCGCCCCGGCTCAGGAAGTCGAAGACGGGACGGTGGCGCGCCAGCCGATGGCGGAGACACTCCCAACACGGGCCGCCACGCTTTCCGAACACCGGCCCCACCCACAGCCGCCGGCCGACCGGCTTCGCGAGCAGCCAGGGACGACGTCCCTTGAGCCCGCGCCGATTGACCTCCGCCAGCGCGGGGTGCAGGTAGTCATCCGTCAGCACGATCGCAACGCCATCGTCCGCGGCCGTGAACCCGCGCGCCGCGAGCGACCGCCACACCTCGACCGCCGGAACCTCCCCGACGACCTCCACCGGTACCGGTTCTCCACCGGGTGCACCCTGCACGTTGGACCTTGCACCCAGCATGGCACTCACGACGTACCCCCGTTCCTCCAGCTCCCACACCGCGTGATAGACCTCGGCGGCGGGGAATGCGTCCGCGAGCGCGTCCACCAGGCCATCGGTGTCGCGCGTTCCGTCGAGCCGTGACGCGAGCGCGGCGTACACCGCCCCTTCCAGCACGATCTCCTCGCGTTCGGACAGCAGACAGGCGCCCTCGTTGGCCACGGCGGCGACCGTGAACCGCGCGTCGAACCGCAGCCCGGACGGCATGCGACGGGAGGCTAGCGGAGGAAGCGCCGGAGGCGCGGGGATTGCGCCAGCGGCTCGAAGATCGGGTGGAATCGGAACCATGCGGGGGTCAGCAGGGACGGTTCCTCGAGCAGCCGCTCCGCCTCGGCGGCCGCGCGGGCCGTGTCACCCAGCGTGGCGTAGGTCCGCGTCAGCAACATGCGCCAGATCCCCTGGCGATACACGTCGCCGCTGGCGACGTCCAGCTGCACGGCCCGCTCCCCTTCGCGCACTGCGTCCGCCGCGAGCCCGAGCCCCGCCAGCGCCTCGGCCAGATAGCTGTGCGCCGTCGGATCGTCCGGCCGAGCCGTGGCCCGGGCCTGCCAGATCGTGCGCGCGGAGTCGTAGAGTGGCCGGGCTGCCCCGGCGCCGCGGCGCAGGCGCGTCGTCGTGGCCTTCGCGAGATAGTAGCCGCCGGAGTCCATCGGCACCGTCGCGAGCGTCATCGCGTCGAGCGAATCCTGGTACTTGCCGTCGATCACCAGCAGGTGATCCCGGAACGCTCCCACGAGCGTGGTCACGATGGTGGTCACGCCGACGTGCCGGCTGGCTTCGTCGAGCACGGCTCGCGCGCGTGCGGTGTCCCCACCGACGGACCACTCTAGCAGCGATTTCGACAGATACGGCACGATCCAGTCGGGCGCCAGCGCGATGGCCCGGTCGTAGTACTGCTCGGCTTCCGGGAAGCGGCGCAGCACGTGGTACACCGCCGCCAGGTCGTATGCGTAGCGCTGGGACCGCGGGTCGAGCTGCAGCCCGCGGGACATCAACGCCACCGCGTCATCCCAGTGACCCAGGCGTCGCTCCAGGGATCCCATGATCCACAGCAGCTCGCTGTTGTTGGGCTCCTTGGTGCGGACGCTCTTGAAGACCTCCATCGCGCGGTCGTAACTCTGCTCCGCCCAGTAGTAGTAGTAGCCGAGCGCGAGCTCGGCTTCCGGAAGGTCGGGCGCGAGCGCCCGGGCGCGGTTCACCGCGGCCAACGCCTGGGCACGCCGCTCCGGAGACCGATCGTAGTAGAAGCTGTAGATGCTCTGGGCCTGGCCGAGCTTGGCGTAGGCCAGCGCGAAGCCGGAGTCCAGCGTGACGGCCTGCTCGTAGAACGAGACGGCGGTCCGTAGCGGCTCCTCGGGGAAGTACTGCGACGCATACAGGTTGCCGCGAACGTAGGCGTCGTAGGCGGCCAGATTGTCCGTGGGGCGGACCTCGACGCGCACCGTGTCGGCCGCCGTCAGGCGCACGTCCAGCGCCTCGGCGACGGCCAACGCGAGGTCGCCCTGTACGCGGAGGATCTCGCCCGGAGCCAATTTGGCATTGTACCGGTCGGTCCACACCTCGCGCCCATCGGTCACCTCGGCGAGATGGGGGATGACCCGAACCGACCCGCTCCCATCGGAAATCCGCTCCATCTGGATGGAGCCGGTCAACACGTAGTCCGCGCCGAGGTCCTTGGCGATCTGGGCGGGTGAGAGCGCTCCCGAGTCGTACGCCGCCGCGCTGCTCCGCGCGATGACACCCAGCCCCGCGATCCCCGCCAGGCGGCTGGTGATCTCCTCCGTGAGCCCATCGGCAAACGGTTGCTCGGCGGACGTGCCGATACTCCGGAACGCGAGCACCACGATCATTGGCGTTCGTGGTCCGCTGCCACCTCCCGACGCCCACGGACGAACGAGGGCAACCGCCACCGCCGCCAGTAGCACGGCGAGGACGCCGATCAGTGCCGCCGGCCGGAACCGCCGCCGGGGCTGGGCGGCGGGCTCGGCGACTGCGTGCGTCGCTTCTTCGAGCGCGTCAGCGAATTGAATCGCCGTCGTCCAACGGTCCGCCGGGGTCTTGGCCAACGCCTTGAGTACCGTCGCTTCGACCGGACGGGTGATGGTCGGTCGCACGACGCGCAGGCTCCGCACGGCCTCGAGTGACTGACGGGCCATCACCGCCTGTGCCGACGGTCCAGTGAAGGGTGGCTCGCCCACCAGCATCTCGTGGACCACGCAGCCCAGGCTGTAGATGTCGCTGCGCGTGTCGAGCCCCGGATCGGCTGCCACCTGCTCCGGGCTCATGTAGGACGGCGTTCCGAGCGAGAGCCCCGTCTCGGTCAGCCGGTCTCCGCCCGCCTCGGCCACGGCGCGCGCGATGCCGAAATCCGCAACGACCGCCGTGTTGCCCGAGAGGAGGATATTCTCCGGCTTGATGTCGCGATGCACGATGCCGCGCGCGTGGGCGTAGCCGAGCGCTTCCGACACCTGCCGCGTGATCCGCAGGACGTCTTCGACGGGGAGCTGGCGCTCCCGGGTGAGTCGATCGCGGAGCGATTCGCCCTCCACGAGCGGCATGACGTAGTACAACACGCCATCCACGTCGCCCGACTCGTAGACGGGGACGATGTGCGGGTGCTGGAGCCGTGCGGCGGTCTCGATCTCGCGGAGGAAGCGGTCGCGCCCCATCGCGGCCGCGAGCGCCGGGCGGACGACCTTGACTGCGACGCGCCGGTCGTGCCGAACATCTAATGCGTGGTAGACGATCGCCATGCCGCCGGCGCCGAGACGGCCCTCGAGCTGGTATCGGCCCGCGAGCCCCGCTCGCAGTTGTTCCAGCGGCTGATCCACGTCACCCCCCCCGGTGGCGAAGGGCGGAAAGATGGGGCGAAAACGAGGTGGAGGCCAGCCACGTAAATTGCCGAGGGGGTCGCGGCGGGCTACCGTTTGCACCGACATCATCCGGTTTGCGTGGAGGTCCCGTTCTCATGGCGTTCATTGCGTACATCCCCGACGACGACATCCCACCCGCCGATCGCGTCCCGGATACCGACCACATCATCCGGATTCACGGCGTCCATCCCCGCACGATGCGACACCACTACGACCTCTACGTCGAGCTGATGCGGGGCCGGGGACCGCTCACGCGCATCGAGCGCGAGATGGTGGCGGTCGTGGTCTCCGCCACCAACGGGTGCCACTACTGAATCCATCATCACGGGGCGGGTCTCCGTCAGTTGCTGGAGAAGGAGGGGATGGCCGAGGTGGAGCGGGACGCACTGCTCGCGGCCCTGGAGCGCGATCATCAAACCGCTCGGCTCGCGCCGCGCGCCCGCGCGCTGCTCGACTACGCGGTGAAGCTCACGCTCACCCCGGCGGGTATCGCCGCGGGCGACGTCGCGCGCCTCCGCGCGGTCGGGCTGGACGACCGCGGCATCCACGACCTCTGCGCGATCGTTGCCTACTACGCGTTCGTCAATCGCATCGCGGACGGCTTGGGAGTGGAACTTGAGCCCTGTTGGGGCGTACGCGAGAGGGACTCGTCGGAGGGGAAGGCATGAGGAAGAGAACCTGGCTGCCGGTGCTGGGCGTGCTCGTCGCGGCCTGCGGCGGCGAACACCGGTCGGCCACGACGCGCGTGGACTCCGCGGGTGTGGAGATCGTGACGTACGCGGGACCGGATGTGCCGCTGGCGTGGAGCTTCGATTCACTGTTCGCGCTGGGGGGCGCCGACTCCGGGGCGCAGGCGTTCTACCAGGTCAACAGCGGTGTCGTTCGAGGAGACGCGGCCGGGAACATCTACGTGCTCGATGAAGGCGCGAAGCGGATCGTGGTATTCGACTCGGACGGGGCCTTCCTCCGCGCCATGGGCCGAGCGGGTGGCGGGCCGGGGGAGCTGCAGTGGCCCATCGGCTTGGTGGTGGCACCCGATGGACGATCCGCGGTCTTCGACCTCGGCAAGGGTGGGTTGGTATGGTACGGTCCCAACGCTGAGATCCTCAATCCCACCCCATTGACCGGCGGGTTCAACGGAAGCCGCATCCACGCCACGGCAGATGCCCTGGTGCTGGCGCGCCGAACCTGGAACAGCGGACCGAGTGACCCGGGCCGCCAAGAGCTTCTGAGCATTGGGGGCGAGGATACGGTTCGTCTCGTCAGTGTCCCAAGTGCTCCCGGGAAAGCGGTGGAGTTCAAGAGCTGCGGCCTGGCGATTAGCGGGATGACGCCCATCTTCAGCCCTTCGGTGCGATGGGCGGCGGCCGGCGATCGTGTGGCGGTGACGACAACCACGGGCTACGAGATCATGTTGCTGACGGGTCCCGACATGACGCAGCTCGTGCGTCGCCCGCTGGAGCCGGAAGCCGCCACGGCGGAGGCGGCGGCGAAGCAGGTAGGCGACAAGTTCCGGGTGATGTCGTCCGGGGGCGAGATCGTGTGCAAGACCGACGAGGTGGTCCAGGGCATCGGGTTTGCGGACCACATTCCGATCATCGACGAGATCGCGGCCGGCCCGGACAGCACGTGGTGGGTACGGCGACGTGAGGGCGCAGGTGTGGACGTGTACGCGGCCGACGGCGAGTACCTCGGCACACTCCCCGGCTCGGCGCCCTACCCCCTGATATGGTTGCCGGGACACCGCATCGCGGCCGTCGTGACCGACGAGCTCGACGTGCAGCGGCTGGTGATCTATCGAGTGGGAATGACCTCTGCGAGGTAAACGACGGTAGCGACAGTAACGACGGTGCACGGAGCGTCACGTTGTCCCCTCCCCGCTGCCCCGCTGCGCCGTCTATTGTCCCGCCGGCCCCTCGATCGTCAGCGCATACCCCGCAACCGCCCGCTGCGCGAAGTCCTGCCCCGCCACTTCGACCGGCGTCGCCGTATAGCCCTCCAGCTTGTTCACGTCGGGCACCCAGATTCGCGCGATCACGCCGGACGTGAGATTTCCGGCGACCAGCACCTGCCAGGACGTCTCGCTCACCTGCCGGGTGTAGAGATTGGGGAAGCTCGACCGGACGGAATCCACCTGGGCGCCGCCCACGGTGAAGATGATGCCTCCGTCACCGGTGTTCTGCGTGGTGAGCCGCACGTCCGCCCATCCCGAGACCGGCTCGGTCGTGCTGCCGCACGTCGTCGTCATGGCAATGACGGCCGACACGAGGACCAATCGGAGGGCTCTCATTGTGAGCCTCCTTTCGCCAGCGAGGCCGCAGCTCCCCGTTTGAGACGGGCGAGGAAGTCGCCGAGGTTGAACGTCCCGTCCTTGTTGCCGGCCAGGTCGAGGAAGCGGAGCTGCGTGTCGTCGAGGCAGGCGGTGCCGAACAAATGCTGCACGGCGCAGTCGGTGGCGACGGCTGGAGCCTGGACGATGAAGGTATCCACGAGCAGCGCGCTGTCCGCGTTCGCGGTGACGACCCGGATGGTGTCCGTGTAGGTACCCGGCTTGAGGTCGTGGGCGGAGCGCGTCCAGGAAACAAACCGGGTGCCAGTGCCGCCGGATGTCCCAAGCGAAAGCCAAGATGCCGCACTGTGCGTGAGAGTCCAAGCTGTGACGAGGTCGTTGCCACCGTCCAAGAGCAGCTGCGCGGAGTCGGGTAGCGGGCTTCCACTTGCGGAGACGCCTGTCTTGCTGACCAACTCCGGGGCAAAAGCCACTTTCTTGTACACGACGAGGGAATCGAAGAGCAGCCACGGTGAGTCGAGTGCCCCCGCGGCCGTCACTGTGATGGTGTCAACGTGTGCTCCAATGCCCAGGCCTGTCGGGTCGCGAGTCCACGTGAAGGTTCCCGTGCCGGTCCCAGACGCGTTCTGGAGCGTGACCCAAGCCGCGCTCGTATGCGTGGCGCTCCATCCCGTGGTGCTGGCGCCGGGGCCGCTGAGCACAACCGTCGCGGAGTCGCTCCGCGCGTCCGTCGCGCCAAGGAGTGCGCTATCAGCAACCTGGCTTGCGATCAAGACGAGCGTGAGTGGCCTGTCCAGTTGGAGCGCAAACATGCCCCGACCGTGGGTCGCGGCAATCAGCGATCCCGTGGCCGGGTTGTACGCGATGTCGAACACGGCCACGTTGGGCAGCCCCTGGTCGAGCGGGGTCCACGTGGCGCCGCTGTCCGACGAGATGAACACGCCGACGTCCGTTCCCACCATCACGATACCGCGGCTCGCGGGATCCACGATCACGGCATTGACGGGAATGTCGGGCAGGTTGCTGCTCACGTCGGTCCAGGTCTGGCCTGCGTTGGTCGTGCGATAGACATGTCCGCTACCGAAGCCGGACAAGGTCACATAGGCCGTCTGCCAGTCGGCGCGGTCGACCGCGAAGTCCTCGACGTAGCGCGTGGAAAGGCCGGTCGTGCGCAGGTTCCAATTGGTTCCGCCGTCGGATGTGACGTACAGCTGGCCGGCACTCGCGCCCACGTACACGACCTGGGCGTTCGAGGGTGCTGGTGCGACCGCCGAGATCGTCCCGCTGGTGAGATTGCCGCTAATGGCCGTCCACGAATCGGCGCGGTTGATGGTCTTGTAGATCCGGCGAGTTGCGAAATACAGCGTGGTCGGGTGGCTCGGGTCCATGACCAAGGGCGGAATGAATTGGGCTGTATCACTCAGCGCGATACCATTCGCCTTCAGGTTGTAGCCGCCCCCGTCCGAGCGTCGCGGGCCGGAGTACCCGCTGCTCGGGGCCCACTGCGTCTCGCCGTAGCGCGTGAGCGGATTTTCTTGGTCGATGGCGGTGTAGCCGCCGTCGCCACCGATCACATAGGACCAGGCAGGTGCGCCGGTATACTGCAGCGTCCCGTTGTCCTGCGTCCCACCCAGGACGATCGTCTCGTCGGATGGGTGGAGCGAGATTCCCTCGTAGAACTGCGTCAGCGCAAGGCCGGCGTTCAGGCTCGTCCAGCTGTTGCCCGCGGTTGACGACCGGTACACCCCACCATCGTTCCCAACGTAGAACGTGGCCGGGTCCTGGGGATCGAAGGCGATGGCGTGTTGGTCCACGTGGATCGAGCCCGTGATGTCGGCAAAGGACGCCCCGCCGTTGGCGGATCGGTACAGTGAGACGCCACCGAAATAGACCGTGTCCGGATTGGTAGGGCTCACACCAATGAACATGTCGTACCAGCATTGCGCGCCACAGGACGCCCCCGAGGCACTGAGCTGGGTCCACGACGTGCCTCCGGTCGTGGTCTTCCAGATGCCGAGCAACTGACTATTGCTGGCGTTGTGCACGCCTGCGTAGAGTGTCGCGGGCGCGGACGGGGCAATCCCGATGTTGATCCGGCCGACGTTCGACGTCGGGAAGCCGCTGGCCACGGCCGTCCAAGTTGCACCGCGGTCGGTGGTCTTGAACACGCTTTGGCCGGAGACCGCCGCGTAGCCGATCGAGTCGTTGGTGGGGTCGAGGACGAGGTCCGTCACCGACCCGGACAGGGTCTGGTTCCAGTTCGCTCCCCCGTTGGTCGATCGGTAGAGCCCTCGGATGCTGGTGCTGTAGAACGCACCGGCCGCCACGAGCAGCGTCGTGGTGGCCGGAGTTCCGGCAGTCGTCGGCGCAATGACGACGCGGGAAATCTGCGACCAATTGGATGTGGACTGGAGACCCGCCGGACCGATCGCCGTCCATGAGGTGCCTCCATCGATCGACCGCAAGATCCCGCATCCCCAGTAGCTATCGGCGGAGAAGTTCTGTTCGCCGGTGCCGGCGTAGATGATGTCGGGATCGACGGGATCGATGGCAATAGATCCCATCGCCAGCGCGCACTGCTTATCCGTCAGCGGAACCCAGTTGGCACCGCCATCGACGGTCTTCCACACTCCCCCCTGAGCGCCGCCGACATAGACGATGTTGGAGTTCGTGGGATCCACTGCTACGGTCGCGATGCGTCCGATGGAGGTGCCGTTGATCGGGATGCTGGTGGGTCCGAGCGCCTGCCATTGGGTCCCACCGATGGGAGGCGGTGCTGCTGCTGAGAAGAGGCTCAGGCTGATGCCCCGCACCTGGGCGCGCGCCCGCTGCAACGCGCCCTCGGGAATCCGATCGAATGGAAAGGCCCGACGCCAATAGAAGTCTTCCATTCGGAGGCGTGGGTTGTCGTCTCGCTCTTCCCCGCGCTGGGCGAGGGCTGCGGGCGCCAGCGCCATCAACGCGAACATCCCAACGAGAACACCGCGCATCAGTTGCCCCACGGTGAGGTGACGGTGAATTGGACGGGGGTGCTCGTGCCGGCCGGCGTCGTGATGGTCACGTCGTAGACTCCTACGGTGAC
>Ga0307424_1000762_pt1 | contig 17105 bp, 13 predicted proteins | sample SalMarWE160320MG_FD_202157 | JGI IMG/M metagenome (GOLD analysis project Ga0307424, IMG submission 202157) | Salt marsh sediment microbial communities from the Plum Island Ecosystem LTER, Massachusetts, United States - WE1603-20 | ecosystem: Environmental > Aquatic > Marine > Intertidal zone >... | reverse complement strand
AACGTCGTTGGCTCGAGCATCGCGCGCGAGGTGGACGGCGGCATCTACCTCCACGCCGGTCCCGAGATCGGCGTGGCGAGCACGAAGGCGTTCACGTCGCAGGTGACCGCCCTGATGCTACTCACGTTGCGGCTGGCACGCCTGCGACATCTCTCAGTGCTGCAGGGGCGCGCCGTGGTTCAGGCCCTCCGCGCCCTCCCGGACCAGATCCGCAAGGTCGTGGCCCAGGCGAACGCCGTCGAGGCAATCGCCGAGCGCTTCATCCGCGCCCAGAACGCCCTCTACCTTGGTCGGGGGTACAATTTCCCCGTTGCGCTCGAGGGGGCGCTGAAGCTCAAGGAGATCTCCTACATCCACGCGGAGGGGTATCCCGCCGCCGAGATGAAGCACGGTCCCATTGCCCTGATCGACGATTTGATGCCGGTCGTCGTCGTGGCTCCGAAGGACGGTACGTACGCGAAGATCGTGTCCAACGTGCAGGAAGTGAAGGCGCGGGGAGGACGTGTTTTCGCCGTCGTCACGGAAGGGGACGAGGAAATCACGCAACTCGCCGACGCCGTCTTTCCCATCCCATCGACCATCGACGCGCTGACGCCGGTCCTCAGCGTGCTCCCGCTCCAACTGCTCGCCTACCACATTGCGGTCCGCCGCGGCTGCGACGTGGACAAACCGCGGAACTTGGCGAAGTCGGTGACGGTGGAGTGAACATCACCAGGAGAGAGGGGCAGAGGGGCAGAGAGAAGGCATGGCTGCCCCTCTGCCCCAGGGGTGGAGCCGGGGGGGTGTTGGGCTGCCCCTCTGTTCGGGGGTGGTAGGGTGCGGGTAGTGCTCCAGCGTGTCTCCCAAGCCTCGGTCACGATCGATGGCCAGGTGGTGGGTCAGATCGGCCGCGGCTTCCTGGTGCTCGTGGGATTCACGCAGAGCGACGACCGCGCGGCCATCGACTGGATGGCGGACAAGATCATCGGCCTCAGGCTCTTCCCGGATGACGACGGGAAGATGAACCGCTCCCTCGGTGAAGCCGGCGGCGTGTTGCTCGTCGTGTCGCAGTTCACGCTCTACGGCGATGCGCGCAAGGGTCGCCGTCCGTCGTTTGTGGACGCGGCACCGCCCGAGCACGCGATCCCGTGCTACGACAGCTTCGTGACGGCGCTGCGGAGCCGCGGCGCGGTGGTGGAGACGGGCACGTTCGGCGCGATGATGGAGGTGGCGCTCGTGAACGATGGGCCGGTGACCCTGGTGCTCGAGCGATGATCGTCCTCGCGTCGGCGTCGCCACGCCGGACGCAGCTCCTTGCCCTGCTGGGTATCGCGCACGAGGTAGATGCGGCGCACGCGGTCGAGGAGACGCCACTCCCGGGAGAAACGCCCGACGCGCTCGCGGCGCGCCTGGCTCGGGCCAAGGCGCTGGCCGTCGCGGGCCGGCACCCGGGCCGCCCGGTGCTCGCGGCGGATACGGTGGTGACGCTGGATGGCGATCTGCTCGGCAAGCCGGATACTCCCGCGGAGGCGGAAGCGATGCTGGGGCGGTTGGCGGGACGGGAGCACACCGTCGTGACGGCCGTTGCGCTCGCCATGGATGGCCGGGTATGGGAACGCACGGACCGGACCCGCGTGCGGTTCCGGCCCCTCACGCGCCAGATGATCCGGGACTACGTGGCGACCGGCGAGCCGATGGATAAAGCGGGAGCCTACGGCCTCCAGGGATACGGCGCCGTGCTCGTGGACTGGATCGAGGGAGACTGTTTTGGGGTGATTGGGCTGCCGTTACGACTCGTGGTGGATCTGCTCGCCGATGCGGGTACGCCCTACCGTTTCACCCGATAGACGGGCACGGCCTTGGCCTTGCCCTTGAGCTCGATGGCTTCGAGCGCTTCGAACGCCGGCGGGTTCTTCAGGACATCCTTGAACGGCTCGGAGACCAGGATGTCACCGGGGGCCGCCTTGGAGCAGAGCCGCGACGCGACGTTCACCGCGTCGCCGATCACCGTATACTCGAGTCGTTGCTGGCTCCCGATGTTTCCCGCGAACACTTCGCCGAAGTTGATGCCGATCCCGATGTTGATCCGCTGACGTCCGTCGCTCTCCCACTTGGCGTTCAGCTCGGCCAGGACCTGTTGCATCTCCAAGGCCGCCTGCATGGCACGGTCGGCGTCGTCTTCGTGCGCGATGGGCGCGCCCCACAGGGCCATGATGGCGTCGCCCATGAACTTGTCCAGCGTGCCGCTGTGCTTGAAGACGATCTCCACCATTTCCGTGAAGTACTCGGTCAGCAGGCGCGCGATGTCGTCCGGCGCCATCTGCTCGGACATGGGGGTGAAGCCGCGGATGTCGCTGAAGAACACCACCACAGGCCGTTTCGTGCCGCCGAGCTGGACCTCGCCCTCCTGATTCACGATCTGCTCGGCGAGATTGGGCGCGAAGTACCGCTGGAAGTTCGACAGGACCACGGCTTCCCGCTTTAGCCGATCGGTCAAGGAGCTGTTCTCGATGGCCACCGCGGCGAGTCCAGAGAACGCGATGAGGAAGTCCAGGTCGTCGTCGGAGAACGAGTTCGTGGCGGTGAGGTTGTCCACGTAGATGATGCCGAGGACCGTACCGCCGCGGCCCATGAGCGGCGCGCACATGGCGCTGCGGACGCTCTGCATTACGATCGATTTGCCCTTGAACCGCTCGTCGGCGGCGGCGTTGTCCGTGAGGATGGCCAGGCGCTCGTCCACCGCGCGTTGCGCGATGGATCGGGGCACGTGGCGGCTCCCGCCGCCGCCGGCCACCTCGCCGAGGCGAGTGTGGGACACGCGCGGAATCAGCTCTTTCGATGTCGGCTCCACCATCAGGATGGAGACGCGATCGACGTCCATCACCTGGAAGGTGATGTCCACGACCCGCTGGAGCAGTTTGTCCACGTCCTGATGACGGGAGAGTTCCTTCGAGATGTCCAACAGCAGTTGGAGGGCGCGCGCGCGACGCTCCTCGGGTGATGCGCCTTCGACTTTGAACGGCTGAGCGCCGCTGACCCGCGCCTTCGGCGCCGCGGCCAACGGCTCCTCTTCGACCGGGACGGGAACCGGGCGAACGATGGTGGCCCCGGCCGGCATGCTGAACCCGCCCTGCGACTCGACTGCGGGCGTGGGACGGACGGGAGTGACCTCCCGCACGTGGAACGCGACCTTGCCGAAGGTGACGACGTCGCCGTCCGACGCGGTCGCCTCGGTGATACGCGCGCCGTTCAGGAAGGTCCCGTTGCTCGAACCCAGGTCGCGCACCAGCACGCCCGACGCCGCGAGCTGCACTTCGGCGTGGCGGCGGGAAATGGTGGGATCATAGATCGGCACGTCGCTCGTCGCAGCGCGACCCACGAGGACGGTGCCGGTGCCGGGCAGATCGATGGTCTGACCGCCCGCGGTGGCGAACAGCTTGAACGCTCTCACGTCGATAACTCCCGGGGCGAGAATATACCGCCCGCTTCCGGGGCATGCGAACCGGCCAGCGCGATGGCCGCGAGCACCGCCGAGGCCTTGTGCTCGGTTTCCGCCAGCTCGCGCGCGGGGTCGCTATCCGCGACGATGCCGGCGCCGGCCTGCACGTGGGCGACCCCGTCGCGCAGGACCGCGGTGCGGATCGTGATGGCCGTGTCGAGCGTGCCCGCGCCCCACCCCACGTAGCCGACGGCGCCGGCATAGGGCCCACGCCGCGTGGGCTCGAGGCCGTCGATCAGTTCCATCGCGCGAATCTTTGGCGCGCCGCTCACGGTGCCGGCCGGGAAGCACGCCCGGAGCACATGCTCGGCGTCGAGCCCGGGGCGCACGGTGCCGCGCACCTCCGATACCAGGTGCTGGACGTGCGAGTAACGCTCCAGCACCCGATCCGCCGTGACCCGGACCGAGCCGAATTCGGCGACGCGGCCAACGTCATTCCGTCCGAGATCCACCAGCATGGCATGCTCGGCCAGCTCCTTGGGATCGGCGCGCAATGCCGCCGCCAGCGCCGCATCGTCATCCTCGGTGGTGCCGCGGGGGCGCGTCCCGGCGATTGGGCGCACCGTGACCGTCCCGTCTTCGAGCCGGACGAGCACCTCGGGGGAACTGCCCACGATCGCGAGATCGTCGAGCGCGAGGTGGTACAGGTACGGCGCCGGGTTGAGCGTGCGCAACGCCCGATAGACCCGCAGCGGTGGCGCGGCGCATGGCAGATCGAGTCGACGAGAGAGCACGGCCTGGAAGACGTCGCCGCCGGCAATGTGCTCCTTGAGCCGTGCCACGCCCGCCTGGTACTCCTCGGCGGCGTAGGGCGAGACCGCGGCGGGCGGTGCGGTGACCTCGAGCGGCAGCGGAGCGATGCGGGGTGGGTCCGCCAGGCGGGCGAGCAGGGCCTCCACCCGCTCCACCGCCCCGTCGTAGGCCTCGCGCACCGCGGTGGCGCCGTCGTCCGGTACCGCGGTCGTCGTGACCGCGATCGCGCGGCCGAACGCGTTGTCGAAGATCAACAGCGTTTCCGCCTGCAAAAAGACGGCGTCCGGTAGCGCGAGGTCGTCGGTGGGGCCGGGACCGAGCCGCTCGAACGCGCGCACGGCGTCGTAGCTCAGGTAGCCCACCATGCCGCCCACGAACCGGGGCAGTCCGGCGATCCGCGCGACGCGGCGCTGGCGCACCCGCGCGGTAACGTCGGCGATCGGGTCCGGAGCGTCGCGCGCCGGCCCCCAGCCCCCGTCCGGCGTCCAGCACGTCACCCGCCCCGCCCGATAGCGCCATGCGGCGGTCGGCTCCGTGCCAATGAACGTGTAGCGGGCCCATTGCTCGCCCCCCACCAACGACTCGAGCAGGAAGCCGAACGGCGCGCGTTGCACGGCAGCGAACGCGGCGACGGGCGTGAGAGTGTCTGCCGTGAACTCCCGCACGACCGGCAGGCTTATCCCGTTCCGCGCGGCCCGCCGGAACGCATCGAACGACGTGTCGCGGATCACCGGCGCGCGGCGAGTCGGTAGCGGCCTGGAGCGTCCGCGGTGCACCGCACTTCGTCCACGCCGGCCGATTGGGATGCGGGCGCGACCTGCCACCGGTCGACCCCGACCTCCTGCCAGATCTCCAGCGCGTCGAGGTAGTCGGCCGTCGTGGGAAACGAGGGATCGCCGTCCGCCACGCTGGCATCGGCGTACTTCCCGAATGAGAACAGCGCGACCGGCGGGTGTTGGCTGGAGAAGACCAGGCCCCCGGGCGAGAGCGTGAACCCATATCCACCCGCGAGGGGCTCGACGGTCACCTGCACCGAATCGTCGGTGGCGAGCGGTTGGCCATTCAGGCTCTCCAGGCTGCCGGCGGGAAAACTGACCTGGAGGTACAGCGTGTTGAACGGATCGGGGTGACGCAGAGTACGCACGAGCGCCGCTCCGTTCGACACCCAGAACGTCTGCGCTGCGGGCGGTTGAGCCGACGACGCCAGGCCCAGGACGAGCAAGTCATTTCCCGTGACGGTCGTGGTACCGGGAAACGACACGTCCTGGCACGCCGCCGCGGCGATGACCACCGCCGCGCTTGCTCCCCATCGCAGCGTCCGGGATATTGCCCCCCCATGCGGGAAGGAACGCTGGCCCTGCTCGGGCTCTTGGTCGTGAGCCCGGTGCACGCGCAGTCGTGGAACGACACGGCCGCGCGCGAACTGGTCGGTCGCGGCATTGCTCGCCGCGCGGCCGACGCGGCGGTCGGACTCGAGGATTTCCAAGCACGGGCGCATGGGTTCGTCTTCTTTCTCGCGCAGCTGGGGGAGGAGGGGATGGCCGAGCCGCCAAAATTGGTGAAGTCCGATCAACTCGAACTGGAAGTCTATTGGCAGGCGCCCGGGCGCAGCAAGCAACGGATCATCGGGTGGCGCGATCGCGTCGACCTTCCGACGGACATCCAGTACCACCGGGACCACCTCGGGATCGTCCTCAATGGGTTCGGGGATCGTATCCGGCTCGGGGAAGGAGACGAGGTACGGGACGTCCCGCATCCCCTCGCCCCCGACGGTCCCACGCTGTACGACTACGCGATTACCGACTCGGTCGTAATGCGGCTCCAGGATCGGGAGGTTCGCGCCATCGAGGTAGCCTTTCGCCCGCGGGCGTTCGACGCCCCCCGGATCGTGGGTAGCATGTTCCTCGACGCCGAGGGCGGCGAGCTGATCCGGATGGCATTCAGCTTCACCCGGGCATCCTATCGGGATCGGAGCCTCGAGGACATCGCCGTCGTGCTCGAAAACGCGCTGTGGGACAGCCGGTACTGGCTGCCGCGGCAGCAGGAGATCGAGATCCGCCGCCGAACGACGTGGCTGGACGTCCCGGCGCGGGGCATCATCCGGGGTCGGTGGGAGATCGACGGGTACGCCTTCAACGTCGGACTGCCACTCCGCACGTTCCTTGGCCCGCCGATCGAAGCCGCGCCGACGGCGCGCGACTCGTTCCCGTGGACGGAACCGCTCGACGCCGCCGTGATTGCCGAGCTCGGGCCGAGGCTCGCGCTTCGCATGGATGACGTCCGCGCCGTTGCCCGGAGCGTGGCCGGGGTGCGCTCCCTGTCCGGACTGCACACCCACGGTCCGGCCGTGTCGTCGGTGTCCGAGGTGCTGCACAGCAATCGGGTCGAAGGGCCAACGGTGGGTATGGGCTATCGCATCCGGCCCGGTGCTGGCCCGCTCGCACTCAGCGCACGGGCCGCCTACGGGTTCGCGGGCCAACAGCTCACCGGCGGCGTCGCGATCGGGTACACCACGGCGACGTGGCGGACCAACGTGACCGTTGGTCGGAGTATTCGCGATGTCGGCGAGACACCAACGATCTCGGGAGTGCTGAATTCGTTCCTCTCGCAGGAGCTGGGGCACGATTACGGCGACTACGTGCGGCTGGACGAAATCCGCGTGACGGCGGGCACGGGATCGGTCGAGGTGCGTGGCGCCTACCAGCACACAGACTCGCTCGTGACGTCCGGGTCACCGGTGGCCGGGAGCTACGCGCCCAATCCGCCGCTTGGGTCGGGGACGTGGTGGGTGGGAGGGCTGACGCTACGCGGCCGAACCGGCGGCATCGTGGGCAGCTTCGCGCGCGCGACGCTGGATGCCGAAGGTGGCGTGGGGAACGGCCGGTCCTACCTTCGTCTGCGGGGCACGGCCGAGGTCGAAGGCGGTGCCGGTCCCGGGCGCCTGTCGGCGCGGATCGACGGGGGATGGGGTTCGGCGGACCTGCCCCGGCACCGAGGGTTCGTGCTCGGCGGACGCGGGACACTGCCGGGCGAACCGTATCGCGCCTACGGCGGCCGCGCGGCGGCGCTCGGTCGCGTGCAGTGGTCCGTCGCTCTTCCCGCGCCCGCCATCTCCCTCGGCCGATACGCCTCAACGGGCCGCCAGCTGCTGGTCGGGCCGTTCGTTGCGGCGGGCTGGACGGCCGACCCGCTGCCCGGCCTGCCGTGGATGGCGAGTGACGGGCTCCGACCCGTCGTGGGACTCTCCGCGGCGGTCTTCAACCAGTTGCTCGTCGTGGAATTCGGATGGGGACTGCGCGACGGCGGGGTGGGCGTCACGGTGGACGTGCGTCGCGATTTGTGGTCCATCCTGTAGCCGCTGCCAGCGGAATGCACTAGCTTCTCACCTTGACCGGCACCATCCGATTCTTCGAGCTATGACGACACCAGGCGGCCAGTACGACAAGGGTTACCGCGACGAGTGGATCACTCCAACCGTCGAGGAGCTTCTTGGGGCCGAGCGGGTGGCCGAATTGCGCGCCGGTGCGCCAGCGGAGGCGGACTCGATCTGGGAGATCGCCGTCGCGGCCGGCGCCGCGACCGACGAGCAGATCCTGACGGCGCTGTCCGACCGGTTCCGCTTCAAGCTGGCGGACCTCTCCCAGGCGGAGCGCGCGGCGCGCGAGCTGGTGCCGGAACAAGTCGCCCGGCGCTACCATCTGCTCCCCGTTCGGGCGACCGACTCGTTCCTGGAAATCGCCACCGCGAACCCGTTCGATCTTGATTGCGAGAAGACGCTGGCGTTCGCCACCGGGCGCGAGGTGCGGATGCTGCTGGCCAGTCCGGCCACGATCCACGAGAAACTCGACGAGCTCTACCGGCCCGAGAATGTGATCGACCGACTGCTCGAGGGCATGGAGGGTGCCGAGGTCACGCAGATCGAGGACGACCAGATGGTCGACGAGATCTCGGTCTCGGCCGAGCAGGCGGCGCAGCGGCCGGTCGTGCGTCTCGTGGACCTGATCTTGTCGGAGGGCATTCTCTCACGCGCGAGTGACATCCACATCGAGCCGGAAGAAGGCGGTGTCGCCGTCCGGTACCGCATCGACGGCGTGTTGCGGCAGGTGATGAAGGTGCCGCGGGCGGCGGGACTCCCGCTCATTTCGCGACTCAAGATCATCTCCACCCTCGACATCGCGGACCGCCTCCGACCACAGGACGGGCGCGCGCGCGTCGCGGTCAATGGGACCCCCGTGGACCTCCGCGTTTCGACGCTCCCCGCGTCGTTGGGTGAGAAGGTCGTCATCCGGATTCTCGACGCGCGCCGCACGGTCTTGTCGCTGGACTCGCTCGGATTGCTGGATGACGAGGCGGCCCGCATTCGCGAGTTGTTGGAGAACCGCGACGGCATCATCCTCGTCACCGGCCCGACCGGGTCTGGCAAGACGACGACGCTCTACTCCGCGCTGCGTCACATCCAGAGCGAGGGCGTGAACATCGTCACGGTCGAGGACCCGGTCGAGTACCGGATCGCGGGCATCGTGCAGGTCCAGGTCCACGAGAAGGCGGGGCTCACGTTTTCCTCTGCGTTGCGGTCGATCCTCCGCCAGGATCCCGACGTCGTGCTCGTGGGCGAGATCCGCGACCGGGAGACGGCGCAGATTGCCGTCCAGGCGTCCCTCACCGGCCACCTCGTGCTTTCGACCCTGCACACCAACGATGCCTCGAACGCCGTCACGCGCCTGGTGGACATCGGTGTCGAGAGCTTCAAGATCGCGACGGCGGTGCGCGGCGTCATCGCCCAGCGCCTGATGCGGCGGCTCTGCCCGTCGTGCAAGGAAGTCTGGGTGGAGTCCATTCTGCCCAAGATGCACCGCTGGATCCCACCTGACACACCCCTCTATCGCGCCGTCGGCTGTCAGGAGTGCGCGATGACCGGATTTCGGGGCCGCTTTTCCATCATGGAGGTGCTCCGGATCACCCCGGAAGTGGAGCGTGCCATCGGCCAGAATGCCACGGCGGACCGCATCGCCATAGCTGGGCGGGCGGGAGGCATGAAGGGCTTGTGGGAGAGTGGTCTTGAACACGTCCTCAGGGGCGAGTCCACGATCGACGAGTTGTTGCGCGTTGTGGACATGCCGCAGGACGACGAGGGCCTCGAGGAGCGGCGGCGCGCTTCCGGGGCCAAGCAGAAGCACGAGTCGGGCACGGCACCCGCCGAGGGTGAACCGCCGGCCGCCGACGCGGGGCACGCGAGCCGGCAGACGCCGGCTCCACCCCCCAAACGACCCTCGGCCGCGTTGGCTGGCGCGTTCGACCTGGTCACAGAGGGCGGGGAAGCGGCGACTCCGGAGGCGCCCGCGGCCACCCATTCCGAGGGCCTCAGCGTCTTGCTCGTCGATGACGAAGATCAGCTGCGTCGGGTGATGCGCGACCTGCTCGAGCGGGACGGCTATCGGGTCATCGAGGCGGGGGACGGCGTCGAGGCGCTCGATCAGGTGGATCGCCACGCGCCCGACATCATCGTGCTCGACCTCAACCTGCCGGGGCTGGACGGTTTCGGCGTGCTCTCCCACCTCCGCTCGCGTCGGGCGACGCAGGAGATCCCCGTGATCGTGCTCACGGCCCGCGGCGACGAGGAGAATGAGATCCGGGTCTTCGAGTTCGGAGCCGACGACTTCCTCAGCAAGCCGTTCCGCGCTCGGGCCCTCTCAGCCCGCCTCGAGGCCGTGCTCCGCCGGACGCGTCGCCCCGACTGACGTGGGAGCGTCGGCGCCTAGCACCGCGCCGATCGCCGCTTTCAGCTCCCCCATCCGGAAGGGCTTGATGAAGAACGGGCACCCCAGCGCCCGGAGCCACGCCTCCGTGTCCGGACGGACATCCGCGGTGAGCAACACGGTACGCGCACGGAGTGCCGGCCACCGACGCAGCAGGTAGTCGGCGAAGCGCTCGCCGGCGGACACCGGTACCCGCGCGTCGGCGATGATGAGGCCATACGCGCGCGTTTCGAGCAGTGTCGTTGCCTGCGACGTATCCGCCGCCGCGTCGACGACGTGGTTGCCGTCCGTGAGCAGCACGGTCAGCATGCGGCGCACACCGGGATCTTCGTCCACCACCAGCACGGTCTTCGGGGCGCCCACCTGCGACCCCGGCGCTTCGGCGCGGGCCGTGGAAACTCGCGACGGCGTCTCGGGGTGTCCCTCGAGGGGCAGCCGCATGGCGAACTCCGCCCCGCCACCGGAGGCGGCGCGCACGGTCAGTGCTCCCCCATGCCCCTCGACGATCCGGTACGATACCGAGAGTCCGAGACCGGTGCCGTGACCGGGGTCTTTCGTCGTGAAGAACGGCGTGAAGATGTGCGGCAAGAGGCTATCCGGGATTCCAGGACCCGTATCCCGCACCGTGAGAAGCGCGTCGGCGTCGGTCCGCGACGTCGCAATCGCGATACGGCGCGGCCGGTCGGGTGAGTTTGTCTGCACCGCGTGCACCGCGTTCGCCACGAGGTTGAGCACGACCTGCTGCACCTGATAGCGGTCCCCCGTGAGCGCCGGCAGCGTGGGGTCGAGGGTGAGCTCGAGCTTGATCTCCCGCAGCCCCACCTCGTACCCGATCAGGGCGACGGTCCGCTGGACGATGTCGTTCAGGTCGAAGGCCTCGATCTCCGCGGGTCCTTTGCGAGCGAACGTCAGGAGGTTGCGCACGATCCGCCCCGCGCGTTCGGCCTGCTCACGAATCACGCGCAGGTGGTCGCGGTCCCGCTCTCCGGCCGCCGATTGCTCCAACAAAAATTCGGCGAGCCCGGCGATGGATGTGAGCGGGTTGTTCAACTCATGCGCGACGCCGGACACGAGTTGTCCGACCGCCGCCATCTTCTCGCTCTGAATCAACTGGGACTCGAGGGCCTCCTGCTCCGTGACGTCCTCCACGAGCACGATGGCGAGTCCCGGTGTGGCTTCACCGCCGATCGGTGCCGCCGAGATCCGGAGCGTGCGTCCATGCTCCGTGCGAACCGCCATTGGTTGGACTGGGCCGCCACGTCGGGCCGCGGCCAGCAGCGTCTGGAACGCGTCCGCGCCGTAGGGAAACACGTCGAACAGCGAGCGGTTGCTCAACGCCGGCACGGACTGGCCCACCAGCCGGGCGAGCGACCGGTTCGCCCGGCGAATGGTGTCGGTGGCGTCCACGACCGCCAGGCCCTCGGCGAGCGCGTTGAACGTCGTTTCCCATTGGTCTCGGCCGGTACGCACGAGGTCGAAGAAGCGGGCGTTCGACAGGACGATCGCCGCGTGCGTCGCGACCGTCGAGAGGAGACGCAAGGTGTCGGCCTCGAAGCCGCCGGCGCGCGGGTCCGCGACCGCGAGGGCGCCGATGGTGACGCCGTGCGCGCGCAGCGGGAAGACGGCGACCCGCGACGCCGTCACGCCGCCGGCCAGCATCGGCGCCGTCCCGCCCGACGCGTCACCTTGGAGCATCCGTTCCTCCCCCAACGCGGTCACCAGCAGACCCGGATCGTCGTCCGGGATCTCCCGACCCTGCAGACTCATGAGCGAGCCGGAGCTGGCGGCCACGCGCGCCGTTCCCCCCGTCTCGGTGGCCAGCGCGACCAGCGCGCCGCCGACGTCCGTGAAGCGCTTGAGGTAGCCGATGATCTGCTCGGCAATGCGGTTGGGCTGCAGGGATTCCGACAAGACGAACGACAATTCCTGGAGCGCGAAGACATCCGCCAGGCGGCGGGAGACCTCCGCGCGCGCGCGCGCGAGCTCCGCATCGCGCTCGGTGGGTGCGCTCGGTCGGCTAAGCAGGCGTCCCACCACGACACCGACCGCGGCGGCCATGAGGCCGATCAGCCAGGCGCTCACCGCTTGGGCTCCTCCGATCTGGAGGGCGCGTTCGGCTTGATGATCTTCGGGACCGCCGGGATCCCCAGGTGGACGTGATAGGGACGCACCGCCTTCGTCGCGACTCCCAGGGCGCCCACCATGCCGTGCTCGCCGATGTCGACGCCCTCGAGGACCGTCGCGTGGTAGGTGATGCGCACCCCGTTCCCGAGCTGCACCGGCGTCGAGCTCACGTTCTCCGGCTCCACGAGGTCGTGGGAATGGGTGTAGACGTTCGCGTAATCCGAGATCGAGACACGATCCCCGAGGACGATGCGCTCGCGGTCGTCCAGCAGAACGTGGCGGTGAATCACCACGTCGTCACCGACCTCTATGTTGTAGCCGAACGAGAACTCCACGAACTGGAAGCACTTGAAGTTCCGGCCGCAGGAGCGGAACACATGGCGCGCCAGGATTCGCCGGAGTCGCACACCGACGTCCACATTGCCGCCCCCCAGGGGCGAGCGATCGAAGCTCTGCCACAGCCAGAGCAACGGCTTCACCCGCGCGTACCGGACGGGATCGATCTCGTGATAGTACTCGGGCTCCAACGTAACGTGGCGCGGGTCGAGCGCGAGGAGGGCGGCGCGGGTCGCGAGCGGCGTCATCAGGTCTGCCACCAGCGCATCGTAGTCCGTGAGGCCCGGATAGAAGAGGGCCAGCAGCACGTCCCGGCACAGGCTATCGCGATCGCAGCCGGGGTCGGAGAGTTGGTCTTCGAGGTCGCCAAGCCAGCGCTCGTGCAGCGCGGCGGCGGGGTCGGGCAGTGTCAGCTGGCGCAGAGGCCGATGGGGCATAGCGGATCCGCTCCGGACGGCGCGTCGGTTGGTGGAGGTTCCCCCGTCGTGTGGGAACGTATCGGGGCGAGCCCGGGTTCGCCGACCCAATCGGGTCGCTGAGGAGTCTACTGCTTCCCGGCGGCGGCCGCGCGGGCGAACACCGACACGCGCTCGCGCTCGAGCGTCTTCGCGATTCCGCTCCACGCCGCGGTCGAGTACCCCTGGTAGGTCACGAGCAGGTCCTCCCAGAACAGGGCCATGCCGGGCTCATACAGCACGATGGCCTGCGCGGACCCGCGCTGGTCCACCTGCCGTTCTCCCCAGCCGGGGCTCAACGCCACAAACGCGAGCGGCCGGAAGAATCGCCCCCGGCTCTGCAACGTGAGCTCCTCCGGGGAGAACGTCGCCCGCTCGCGCAGCCCGTAGAACGAGACGGAGAAGAGCGCGGGGTCCGCCACGCCGTACTGCCGGGCCGCTTCCTCGATCTGTGCGCGCTTGACGCGCTTGAGCCCGGCGACGGACGCGTACGAGTCTGGCGAGAGCAACCGGATGACGCGTTCATCCAGCGGGAGGACCCGGATCCTGAGGTCCGGCGTCTCGAACAGCAGGGCGATATCGTCCACCCGCAACGTGCCGAATCCGGCGGGTGGGAGCTGCTCCTCTCCCTGCGTCGGTGCGGGGAGCGATCCGGACACGTCCTGGCGATTCGCGGCGCAAGCCGCGAATGCAAACACGAGAACCGTGGCGTGGAGCAGGGTTACGGGCCCCGTCATGGCTCGGCGCCGGCGGGCGAGTCGGCGAGCGCCGTGATCGAGTCCCGCAGGTCGGCGATTCCCTCGCGTGTGCGCGCGCTCGTCACGACGCATTGGCTCTCCGGGACGTTCAACGCGTGGAGTATGCTGCGAACGTACTGTTCCCGTTTCCCGCGCGCCAGCTTGTCCGCCTTGGTGACGACCAGGAGCACGGGGGTCGTGTGCGCGGCAAACACGTCCTGCATGGCGGCGTCCTCACGAGACGGCGGATGGCGGATGTCCACCAGCCACAGCGCTCCACGCAGCGGCGTGCGGTGCGCCACGATGTCGCGGAGGAGTTGCCGGAACCCCGCGCGGTGGGCCTTCGACACCTGCGCATACCCGTACCCCGGCAAATCCAGCAGGTAGAACCGGTCCTCCACCGCGTAGACGTTGCAGGCCTGGGTCTTGCCCGGGGATCGGCTCGTGCGTGCCAACGCCCGGCGTTCGACGAGGGCGTTGATGAGGGAGGACTTGCCGACGTTGGAGCGGCCGATGACCGCGAGTTCCGGCAGAGGCGGTGTCAGGCGAAAGTCGGCGCCGGGGAAGGTACCGACGTAATGCGCCCGGATCAGGCCTCCTTCTTGGCGCGCGCCGGCTCCGTCACGATCAGCGGCGGCCGCCCGTCCGTCACGCACTCCTTCGTGATGACCACTTCACGGATGTCGCTGCGGTCGGGCAGCTCGAACATGATGTCGGTCATCAGATCCTCGAGAATCGCCCGCAGTCCGCGGGCGCCGCCGCCCCGCGCGATGGCCCGCCGCGCCACCGCCCGCAGCGCTTCGGGATCGAACGTCAGCCCCACGTTCTCGAGCTGGAACAGCTTCTTGTACTGCTTGGTGAGCGCGTTCTTGGGCTCCAGCAGGATCTGGACGAGCGCATCCTCGTCCAACGCATCCAACGCGCTGACGACGGGCAGCCGGCCCACCAGCTCGGGAATGAGGCCGTAGCGCAGCAGGTCGTCGGGCTCGACGTCCCGATACGGGTTCGTGGCCAACTCGTGCGCCTTGCCGGTCTCCAGCTCTTCCTTGGTGAACCCGATTTGGCGCCGGCCGGTGCGCGCCTCGATGATCTTGTCGAGCCCGTCGAACGCCCCACCGCACACGAACAGGATGTCCTTGGTGTTGATCTGGATGTACTCCTGCTGCGGGTGCTTCCGACCGCCCTGCGGCGGCACGGACGCCACCGTCCCTTCGAGGATCTTGAGCAGGGCCTGCTGGACCCCCTCGCCCGAGACGTCGCGCGTGATGCTCGGGTTCTCGCTCTTCCGTGCCACCTTGTCGATCTCGTCGATGTAGACGATGCCGCGCTCGCACTCGTTGACGTTGAAATCCGCGGCTTGGAGCAGCCGCACGAGGATGTTCTCCACGTCCTCGCCCACGTACCCAGCCTCGGTCAGCGTCGTGGCGTCGGCGATGGTGAAGGGCACGTCGAGGATCCGGGCCAGGGTCTGCGCGAGCAGGGTCTTACCCACGCCCGTGGGGCCGAGGAGCATGATGTTGGACTTCTCCAGCTCCACGTCGTCGTCACGCAAGGAATGGGAGTTGATGCGCTTGTAGTGGCTGTAGACCGCCACGGACAGGACCCGCTTCGCCCGCTCCTGCCCGATCACGTACTGGTCGAGCACTTCCTTGATCTCGGCCGGGGTGGGAACCTGGGTGATCGCCTCGGCGACCTCCCGTTCCTCGTCCTCGGCCAGGATCTCGTTGCAGAGGGCGATGCACTCGTTGCAGATGTACACGGACGGCCCGGAAATGAACTTCCGGACGGAGTCCTTGGACTTGCCGCAGAACGAGCAGCGTAAGTGCTTGTCGCTGGCCATCTTCCGCTATGGTCCCCCAGGGTGATGCCGAAAGATGGGTCCCGGCCGGTCACCCCGTCAAGCGGAGGGCTTCCGACCGTCCACTTCGGACTTCTGTTGAATCACCTTATCGATGATCCCGTATTGGACCGCTTCCTCCGCCGACATGTAGCGGTCTCGGTCGATATCCAGCTCGATTTTTTCGACCGATTGGCCCGTGTGCTTGGCCAGCAGCTCATTCAGCTTGCCCCGCAGGTAGAGCACTTCCCGGGCCTGGATCTCGATGTCCGACGCGCTTCCCGAGGCCCCGCCGGACGGCTGGTGGATCATGATTCGGGCGTGCGGCAGGGCGGACCGCTTCCCATGGCGTCCGCATGCGAGCAGGAACGCCCCCATGGACGCGGCCATCCCCATGCAGATCGTGTTCACCGGGGCCTTCATGAACTGGATGGTGTCGTAGATCGCCATGCCGGCCGAGACGATCCCGCCGGGGGAGTTCAGGTACAGGTAGACGTCCCGTTCCTGGTTGTCCGCCTCCAGGAACAGCAACTGCGCGATGATGATGTTTGCGACGTCGTCGTTGATCGGCGCGCCGAGGAACACGATCCGGTCCATCAGCAAGCGCGAGAAGATGTCATAGGTGCGCTCGCCGCGGCTGGAGCGCTCAATGATGTAGGGCGGGTAGATCGTCGACATGGTTCTCAACTCTCCGTCACGGTCGACTGGGACATGAGGTAGTCCCAGACTTTGTCCTCGGTGATGCGCAGTTCCAGCTCCTTCAGCTGGCCGCCTTTCTGCAACTGGGTGTACACCTCGCCCGGGCCTACATTACGCCGATTCGCAAGGTCGGCGACCCGGTCGTCCAGCTCCGCCTCCGTCGCCCGGAGGTTCTGGGTCTTTGCCACGTGGTCCAGCACCAGATCCCGCCGTACCTGGGCGTCGGCCAAGGGGCGGAATTCGCCCGCGAAGCCCTCGAGCCGCTCGTCCGGAACGCTGTAGGCGCGCGCGTAGGCGCTGATCACGCGATCGGAGAGGGCACGCGGCGCCGGCACGGCGTTGGCGGCGATGATCTGCTCCATGAGCTGGCGGCGGACCTCCGCGTCCGCCTCACGGCGAGCCTCGGTCTCGAGATCGGTCCGCACGATCGCCTGGAGCGCGGCGAGCGAGTCGAAGTCGCCCACCTCCCGGGCGAAGGCGTCGTCCAGGTCCGGCAGCTGCTGCCGCTTGACCTCGCGCACTGTGATCCGCACCCGCCGAGTCGAGCCGCGCTTGGTCTCGTCGGGGAAGTCGTCGGGGAACCGGACGTCGGCATCCGCGCTCTCCCCGGGGAGCAGGCGCTCGATCTGCTGCTCGATATCCGGGATGGCCTGGCCCTGACCGATCACCACGGGGTACTCGCGCGGTTCGGGTGACTCGCCCTCCACCAACGTCGCGAGGCTCACGGTCGCGAGGTCGCCGGGTTGGGCCTTCTCACCCGTGACCGGCACCCACGTGCCGCGTTGGCGGCGCAGCTCCTCGATCTGCTCGTGGACCATCTCGTCCGTCACCGGCTTCACCGTGCGAGCGACCTTGAACCCGCCCACGCGCTTGAGATCCAGCTCGGGCTTCAGCTCCACGTGCAGCTCGAACGTGAGCGGGGTGCCGCTC
>Ga0307424_1000761_pt1 | contig 17124 bp, 13 predicted proteins | sample SalMarWE160320MG_FD_202157 | JGI IMG/M metagenome (GOLD analysis project Ga0307424, IMG submission 202157) | Salt marsh sediment microbial communities from the Plum Island Ecosystem LTER, Massachusetts, United States - WE1603-20 | ecosystem: Environmental > Aquatic > Marine > Intertidal zone >... | reverse complement strand
GGGGTTGACTTCTTATAGAGGTAACCTCGGCCCTTGGCGGTCAGAGAACGACCTCAGCGACGAAGGAGGCGGCTCGAGCAAGCTCCGGCGGTCGCTACGAGATCGCTCATCCCGACTCATGGCTCCGCGACCGCCGGAGCTGCGAGGCGTCTGGGTGCACCCGCACCCAGACGGCCGCCGGAGTTCCAAAGAACCGTTCCCCTGCCCTCCCGGAGAATGTCAGCGCAGCGGCTCGCGTGCCGCCGGTCGCTGCAGTTAGCGAATCGAGGATCCACGCTCCCTACGGCCAGCCGTAGAGATGAAGGGCCGCCGCGAGCCACAGCCCGTTGGTAAGCAGAACGAACGAGGCCAGGAGGCCGACGGTGGTCGCTGCGAAGCCGGGCCGCAGCTCGAGGGTGTCCCCGGCTGCGGCGGCCAGCCAGGGGAACCAGCCCCACGCGTACCAACCGCCGAGACCTCCCCACGCGCCGAACAGGCGGTACTGGCCGACGGCGAAGGCGGTGATTCCGGCGGCAGCTGCGATCAGAGCGAGAAGGTGTCCCAGGGTGTGCCGCGCGCCGCGGCGCCTGCGGACGGCAAGAACGCACCAGACTCCGATCGCCAGCAGGATTCCGAGCCACCAGGGGGGCGGTCGGAAGAAGGACCACTCCCCCAGCCACACCGTGGTCTTGAGGAACGTGTAGAGCGAGCGGGCAAAGCCCGCCATTGCGGCGAGCAGCGGCTCGTGGGCCGCGTGCGCCGCGGCGTTCATCTCGACGGTGCCGCCCCACTCCCAGCCGCGAAGGGCTTGCAAGGGGAACACCGCCGCCGAGGCCATGGCTCCGAGCAGAGCTGGACCGCGACCCCTCTCGCGCCATAACCAGACGAGCGCGAAGATCGCGACCGGAAACGCTGTGAGCTTGATCAGGGGGCCGACCGCGAGCAGAGCCACCAGCACCGAGCTGCGGCTTCTTCGGCACGCCGCCCAGATAACCACCGCGCTCCACAAGAACACCACTCCGTCGTTGGCGCAGCGTGCGAGGGACTCCGCGGCCCCGGGGAGCAGGAGAAGTAGCAGGAAGCAAGCCGCCAGCGCGGCATCGTACTCGCCGAGAGCACGCCTCAGCGGCGCGGCGATGGCGATCGCCACCACTACGACCGACAGCAGCCGGATCAGCAGCAACCGTGCCGGAACCCCGCGGCTCGCGGCCGGCGCGAGGACGGCGGCGCACCGGAGAATCGCCGCGCCGACGAGGTAGAAAAGCGGCGGCTGGTGAGCCTCGTAGTTGTGGTCCAAGCGGGTTGGTGCTTGGGGGGGAGCTGCCGGAACCTGCCGGAGGATGTTGAAGGCCGCGCCTTGGCCGTCGAATGGGGGGCAACCGAAGGCCCTCGACAGGTCGGGGCAGCACGGCACGCCGCTGATGACCTGGACAATGTCAGGCGGCAGCGTCCGCCCGGCCCACGCGTCCTCGGTCCCGTCGGCGAGCATTGCGGCGCGGCCGAGATGGAACGGCTCGTCCGGCCCCTCGAAAACCGGAATGAAGACGGCATGAAAGACCAGTCGCAGGACCACGAGCGCGCCCAACAGCGCAAACCATGCCCCGTGAGGCCGGCGGCGATGGTGCGCCCCGGCCGGGCCCACCGCGGCCACCGGGTCGCTCGGAGGCTCGGCGCGGCGTCCCTGGTGTCGGAGTCCTGCTCCGGACTTGCTCATCCGCCGGTCCCTCTTGCGATGGCGACCCGGTAGACACGGCGCGCGGCGAAGAGACCGACGAGGAAGAGCACGGGGAAGGTCGGCGCCAACGCACGCAGCTCCTCGCGGTAGCCGAAGGCCAGCAGCAGGCATGCCTCCAGCGGAAGGAGAACGATGGTCAGATGTTGCAGCCGTCGTGGCAGCTCCCGCCACGCCAGCTTCAGACCCAGCGCCAGGGCACAGAGGTTCAAGACGTTGGCGCCGAGAGGGAGCCTGATCAACGGGGCGATCGGCGAGAACGAGCCCAGGTACGTCGCAGGTCTCAACCAGTATCGCAGGTTATCTGCCAGGCGCAGCTCGGCGGGCGGGCCGGGGACCCCGAGGCACTGGACGCGGATGTAGACGAGGCACGCGGCGGCGACCGCCGCCAGACCCGCGAGGCGCTTGATGAGCTGGGCCCGCGGGGACTGCCGGGCGCCGAGTACCGCGGCGTAGACGAGAATCAGGATGTCCGCCTCCTTGTTCAGTAGCGCCAGCGCGAACACGGGGTAGAGGGCCCACCACCGGCCCTCCTCGATGAGGACGAAGCAGGCGAGGAGGAAGACCAGCTCGGGGAAGTCGTACAGGTAGCCGCCGTAGATGAACGTGAGGGGCAGGAAGAGCAGGGCGATCGCTGGAGCGAGGTCCGCCGCGAGCGGTGATCCCGCGAAGAACCGTTGCACCAAGCGGCGGGCGAGCAGCAGTACGCCCAGCAGGCACAGGAACAGGTAGACGTAGGCGACGTGGTAGCGGACGGACTGTGCCAGGCTCAAGCTGTCGCCCCGCTTCAGGTAGCGCAGCAGCGGTGAGCGGTGCAGCAGCCAGTCGGCGTGAGTAGTCACGAGGCCACGGGGAACGAGATCCGCTCCGGCACGGACGATGGCGGGGGACAGCACCCTTTGCGAGAACGGCCGCGGCGCGGTCCGGCTCACGAGGGCCTCGGTCCCGTACCGGGCCTCGTTGCCCCGGAAGCCCCATGTATTCATGAAAACGCCCAGGACGTACCCGGCCGTCACGATGTAGAGAGCAGCGAGGAAGAGGATGCGAGCCAGGAGCTCCACCGATCCCTCACGACTGGTCATGAGATGTTCACCCGGACTCGGGAAGCGGTTCCTGGTGCCGCCAGGCAACTGGTGGGAGCTGGCGAGGCCTTGCCGGTCAATGCAGTCTGCTGTTTCATTCGTTACCGAGCCTAGCAGCGTGGGGGGTTAGGTGTCGAATCCTCTAGCGTCGCGTCGCCACCCCAGCGAAGCGGATGGCCGCCATGCGCGCCGCCGGGTGTCGGGATAGAATCGGCCGGACGTGCCATGGGAAAGGGTCTGAACGTGTTGATGAGGTTCGCGAACGGGATCAGGAAGCTGCCCGGAAGGCTGTCCGGTCGAACCCAAGTCCTTCTCATCTTGGCTCTGACCCTGATCCTCAGGCTGGCGGCCGTCTCCTGGGTCGGGTGGAACCGGGTCGCTTTTGGCGATGCTCGGGACTACCTTTCGGCAGCCGGCCAGCTGTGCGAGACCGGAACCTACCAGACCCAGGGTGACCTGCCCTTCTTTCGTGCACCGGGGCTGCCATTCGCGATAGCGGCTGGGACCTTGTGCCACCCTCGGCAGGTCTGGCTTGTGAAGGTGTGGCTCGTGCTCTTCGACGCTGCCACGGTGCTCGTGGTTCTCGCGCTTGGCAGGGTGCTGCTCCGGTCGGAGCCGCTGGCACGTCTTTCTGCGCTGGCCGCGGCGGTGAACCCGGTCTTTCTGGATCAGGCTACGGGCGTGCGCACGGAGCCGCTGTTCATGCTTTTGCTGAGCGCGGCGTTGCTCTGCTTCTTCACTGCATGGACACGACAGGGCAAGAAACCGGTTCGCCTTCTCGTGGCAGCCGGAGGCCTCCTCGGTCTGGCGGCGCTAACTCGTCCCTCGGCGCTGATTGGCATTCCGTTCTTTGCCGCCGCCTGGCTCGCGCGCGGCCGCCCGACCCGGCGGCGGGCCACCGGTGCCCTGGCGCTCATAGCCGCTGCGACGGCGGCGCTGAGCCCCTGGGTCGTCCGCAATGCTCTGGCTTACAGGGAGCTGATAGTTGTCAATGATGCTGGGGGCTATGCCGTTTGGAGAGGCATGCACCCGGAGATGCAGGCAATCCTCAACAGTGGAAACCGGGCGGAGTACCAGGCGCGCATTGAGCACTTTCACAACTACACCCAGGCAGAGGCGGCCGCCAAGGTCGCCGCGCGTGCCGCGACCCCTGCTACACGGAGTCGAGAGTGGCTCGCACTCGCCCTCGGGAGGGCGCGTGCCCATCCCGCGGCGGCCGCAGCAATACTCGGCGGCAACCTCGGCCGCTACTGGCGTCCGTGGCTGAACCCGCTCGAGCACTCGCGCCGGGCTGTAGGGCTGAGCGCAGCCGTGCTCGTGCCTTTCCTCGCTCTCGGGGGCGCCGGTCTGGTGCTCCTTCTGCGCCGCGATCGCGGGACCGGCCTGATCGTGCTGTCATGGATCGTTGTGACTTGGCTTGCTCGTGCCCCCTTCCAGGTTGTGATGCGATTTCGCATCCCGTACACCGACCCGATCTTCCTGGTCCTTGGGGTCGCCGCACTGGCCGAGCTCGGTCGGGCCACGGGCGTGTATCCGCACATCCGGCACCGATCAAGCGCCAGGAAGCCCGCTCTCGGCTCGCGTCGGAAGTAGGCTCTCCAGTCGACCGGCTCGTGCCGCAGGAGGTGCTCCAAGATGCTCGCGAAGTTGACGAACGGGATCAGAAAGCTACTCGCGGGGCTGCGCCCCTTCGGGGAGTCGGTGTGGCCGGGAGTGCGAAACGACCTCTTCGTCGCCCACCGGTCGATCTACCTGTTTTTCGCCCGCCACGTGGCGGACCGGCGGGTGCTGGATGCCGGGTGTGGCACCGGCTATGGCAGCCTCGAGCTGGCGGTCGCCGGCGCCCGCTCGGTCCTCGGCATCGACGTCGACCGGCTGAGCATCCGCTACGCGCGCAAGCACTTCCGCGCCCCCAACCTGCACTTCGAGGCGGTGGACTGCGAGGAAATGGGAGAGGTCGATCAGACCTTCGATGTGATTGTCTCGTCGAACGTCATCGAGCATCTCGAGGATCCCCGCGCCTTCCTGGACTCGGCAGGGGAGCTGCTCGGTGCGCATGGCATTCTCGTCATTGCGGTGCCGCCGATCCTGAGCGACGCGGACCTGGCTAGGCATCAGGGGATTCACTACCACCGCGCAAATTTGTCCGTGGACGGCTGGCTCGCTCTGTTTAACGATGCAGGCTGGCGAGCGGAGATCTTCCGCCACGACTACTCCGGGTCCTCGCGGCTTGATTTCGGTTCACCAAATCCGAGTCGGGCGACTCCCGAGGAGTTCACCTTCACCCCGGCCGACCGCGACGGGCTCTACGCTCGCGCACCGATTACCGCCCTGTTCGTGCTGCAGAGATGACTCGCCGAGTTACTTCTGCAGCCTCTTTGGCCCGACTGCGCTGACCTCGGGCGGGCAGCCGCCGGCGAACAGCTTGAAGTTGTCGATATAGCGCGCGGCCAGGCCATCGTACCGCCGCCAGTACTCGTCGGTGTCGCCCCACGACGACGACGGATCGAGAACCTCGCTCGGCACATCCGGGCAGGAGAGCGGGACCTCGAAGCCGAACAGCCGGTCCCGCCGGTACTCGACGTCTTCCAGCTGTCCATCGAGGGCGGCGTTCAGGAGGTTGCGGGTGTGTCGGATCGAGATCCGCTTGCCGACCCCGAACGGTCCCCCGACCCAGCCGGTGTTGACCAGCCAGCAGCGCGCCCCGTGGTGGAGCATGCGGGCCTTCAGCATGTCCGCATACTCGAACGGGTGGTGGACCATGAACGGGGCGCCGAAGCACGCGGAGAATGTGATCTCGGGCTCGATGCCGAGGCCGATCTCGGTGCCGGCGATCTTGGACGTATAGCCGGAGATGAAGTGGTAGACGGCGCGGTCCGGATCGAGGCGGGCGATCGGCGGCAGCACGCCCTGTGCGTCGCAGGTCAGCAGGATCACGTTCTTGGGGTGGGAGTAGGCGACGCCCTCGGCGACCACGTTGGGGATGAAGTCGAGCGGGTAGGCGGCGCGGGTGTTCTCTGTGAAGTGGTCGTCGTCGAGGTCGAGGCGGCGGGAGGTGCGGTCCTGGACGACGTTCTCCAGGATAGTCCCGAAGCGCCGGGTGCAGGCGTAGATCTCGGGCTCGTGGTCGGCCGAGAGACGGATGACCTTAGCGTAGCAGCCGCCCTCGAAGTTGAAGACCGCATCCGATGCCCAGCCGTGCTCGTCGTCGCCGATCAGCTTGCGCCGCGGGTCGGCTGACAGGGTGGTCTTGCCGGTTCCCGAGAGACCGAAGAACAGCGCCGCGTCACCGTCCTGCCCGACGTTGGCCGAGCAGTGCATGGGGAGCACCTCTCGGAACGGCAGCAGGAAATTGAGGACGGTAAAGATGGTCTTCTTGATCTCGCCGCCGTAGGACGAGTTGCAGACCAGCGCCAGGCGCTGGGCGAAGTTGATGACGATCGCGGTGTCGGTCCGGGTGCCGTCGATCCGCGGGTCGGCCTTGAAGCCGGGAACGGCGATGACGGTGAACTCGGGAACGTGGAGCTTGAGCTCGTCGCGATCGCGGATGTTGATGAACATGTTGCGGGCGAACAGGCTTTGCCATGCCTTCTCGGTGATAATACGTACCGGCATCCGGTAGTCGGGGTGGGCGCCTGCGTAGCAGTCTTGGACGAATACCTCCTCGTCCTGAAGGTACGCCTGGACGCGCGCGAAGAGGCCGTCGAACTTCTCGGGACCGAGCGGCCGGTTGTACTCGCCCCACCAGATCCGATCCTCGGTTGATGCCTCGCGCACGATGTACTTGTCCTGAGCCGCTCTCGCCGACCACTTCCCGGTGTTGACCACCAGCGGGCCGCCGTGGGCGATGTGAGCCTCGTTGCGGAAGGTCGCCTCCTCGTACAGGGCCGCGGTGGGGAGGTTCCAGAACACGCGGTCGAGGTGGGTGAGACCGTGGTTGGCGAGCCCGAGGTCGGCCTTGAGGTCCTTCGCCTGGGGCGTGGCGGGAGTGTTGAACTCGAGGTACTTGCTCATGACCAGTCCCTCACCAGCTTGCGGTCTCCGATGTAGAGCTCGTTGGGCGCATCGGGATCGAGCACCCATTTCATGCGCGCGATGCCTTCGGTGATGTCCTTGATGGAGCCGCAGAACGAGATTCGCAGGTGACCCTCGCGACCGAACTCGGCACCGGGGACGGTGACCACCTGCACCTTCTCGAGCAGGAGCTCGGCGAGCTTCACCGAGTTCTTCGAGTAGGCGCTGAAGTCGGGGAAGCTGTAGAACGTTCCCCCGGGCTCTTCGATCTTGACGCCGGCAAAGGAGCGCAGCCGATCGACGAGGACGTTGCGGTTGTTCTCCAGGGTCATGCGGAGGTTGGAGACGCTCGACTGGATGCCGTTGATCGCACCCACCGCCGCATGCTGTAGGAGAGCAGAGGGCCCCGAGGTCTGGTGACCCTGGATGTTGGTCATGACCTCGATGAGCCGGCGGTTGGCCACCGCCCAGCCGATCCTGAAGCCGGTCATGGCGTACTGCTTGGAGACGCCGTTGATGACGACCAGCTTCGAGCTCTCGGTGTGGTCCTTGGCATGCGCGTAGCAGCTCACCGGCTGGCGGCCGTCGAAGATGAGGCGGTGGTAGATGTCGTCCATGATCAGGTACAGCCCGCGCCGTTCGCACAGCTCGACCATCTCGGCGATGAACGACTCCGGGTAGACGGCGCCGCTGGGGTTGTTGGGGCTGTTAATGATCACGGCCCGAGTGTATGGGCTGAGAACCTGCTCGATGTCCTGGAGGCGGGGGATGAAGCCGCCGTCCTCGGGCGTGACCGGGACCGGAACACCGCCCACCAGCCTCACCATGTCGGGATAGCTCACCCAGTACGGGGCCGGGAAGATGACCTCCTCCTGAGGGTTGAGGATGGCCTGTAGGCAGACCATGATCGCCTGCTTTGCGCCGCCCGACGCCATGACGTTCTCGGGGGCGGGGGAGCGTCCGTAGAACTCCTCGGTGTAGCGGATGATCGCTTTCTTGAGCGCCGGGATGCCGTCCGCCGGCGTGTAGCGGACCTCCCCCGAGCTCAGCAGGGCGGCTGCGCCGAGGATGGCGTCGATGGGGGCGCGTCCCTTCGGCTCGCCCCCTCCGAGGTGAATCACGGGGTCCCCTTTCGCCCTGAGAATCGCCGCCGTCTCGTTGAGCTTGAGGGTGACCGACGCGCCGATGGTGCGTCCGATCTGGGAAATCGTCATGGGATCGGCTCGGTCCTTTCTTGGAGACATGTCCGTTGCTCACACGGATCGCTCTCCAGGTCCTGCCTCGGGTTCCACGGCAGGGATCCGAGGTCGCTGTCCGGGGGATTATCGCAGAAACCCCCGAGGTTCAATACCCCCGTTTTCCTACAGCCTCGGATGGGAACCAACCACAGAGGCTCAGAGAACACAGAGAGGGCAAAGAGGCAGAAAAGAGCAAGAAGAAACGGGTTTTTCTCTCGACCACGGGGAGAGGAGATGAATCACGGATTTCACGGATTTCACGGATTGTAGAAGAGAGCGGCATCGATTCTTGTCGGACTTGGGGGTCTGGAGTCGACCTCGGAGGGACTGCCGCGCGGGGCAGCAAACGGTTTGTCGATCTTCCTCTCCCAATCGGTGTAAATCCGTGTAATCCGTGGTTTTGTTCTTCTGTACCTGTGTGGTTATCGGTTTCCGGGTCTTCCCGCCGTTACCCGTGGCGAATGACACTGGCTACAATGCAGAACGGACGATGAACATGACTGATGGGGTTTCCGGTCACCTGGAGCGTCTGGGGCGGCATAGCGAGCGGCTCAAGCGGCTGCGTCGGCGGCTCCACGAGCGCGCTCCAGGTGAGGTGGTCATCGACGGCAGAAGGCTGCTCGACGACCTTGTCAGATGGGGAGTTCCGATTCACGAGCTCTACCTCGACGAACCGACCGCCGGGGCTGCGTGGGCAGGCTCGTGGTTGCACGCGGCAGAGCGGGCGTTCGTCGTCGATGAGCGGGTGCTGGAGCAGCTGGCGCCGACTCGCCATTCGCAGGGTGTTCTGGCCGTTGCCTCCGAGCCGGAGCCGCCGCCGTGGAGCGGGCGGGAGGGTTGTGCCGTCTTCCTGGACCGGATTCAGGATCCCGGGAACGTCGGCGCCATCATTCGTGCTGCCGCGGGACTCGGTGCCGAGGCTGTACTGCTCTCACCGGGCTGCGCAGACCCGTACTCGCCACTCGCGGTCCGCGGTTCGGCGGCCGCCGTGTTCCGGGTGCCTGTGGAGACCGGCGTCGGGGCGGGTACGGCGGCTGAGCGCGTCCGACGGCACGGCGGAGAGGTGTGGGCCACCGGCGCGGACGGCTTGGCGATCGAGCCTTGGCAGCCTCGGCGGCCGCTGATCGTGCTTCTCGGCAGCGAGGGTATGGGCCTCGACCCCGCCCTCGTCGGCCTTGCCGACGGCGTGGTCACGGTGCCGGTCGGCCGCGGCGTGGAGTCTCTCAACGTGGCCGTGGCAGCCGGAATCATTCTCCAACACCTCCGTGTGAGCCGTTCCTGCTGACCCCCTTGCGCAGCCGACGTATATTGGAAGGAGAGCCAGACAACTCGGGCGACGGGAGGTGACCATGCTGGATCGAGCTGTCCTTCGGCGGCTGCATCGTTTGACCGAGCACGAGGCACTGACGCTGACCCTCTACGTGGCGACGGACCAGAACCGGCCGTCGCACCGCAGGCGTGGGTATGTGGTCCAGGCCGAGGCCATGCTGAAGGAGCTTCGCTCCTCGCATGGCGATGACGGCGACCTGGCAACGGCGTGCGAGGGTGCACTCAGTCTCGTGGATCAGCTCGAGCCAAGAGGGAGGACCGCCCTCGTCGTGGTGCATCCGGCGACCGGGGTGGCAGAGGTGCACACCATCCAGGTTGACATCGCGCCCTCGGTGCACTGGCGGCGCGGCGCGTTCCTGCGTCCGGTCGTCGAGGCGCTCGACGAGTATGAGCGTTTCGCGGTGGTGCTGACGGGGAAGAAGCGTGCCCGCATCTTCACCGTCTACCTCGGCGAGATTGTCGAGCGGACCGACCTCCTGTCGGCCACCAGCACCAGAGCTCAAACGACCGGCACCGACCAGTGGTGGTCTCAGGCGAGGTTTCAGCGCCACCACGACAGAGAGGTGGCATTGCACGCCAAGCGGGTAGTCGATGCCCTCTTCGACCTGTCGCTCAAGATGCCGTTCGACAGGTTGATTGTCGCGGGGCCGACCGAGGCGGCCGGACAGGTGGCGCGCCTGCTGCCACGCCGAGTGCACGGCAAGCTGTTGAAAACGATCAATATGGCAGTAACGGCGACGGTTCAGGAAGTACTGGATCGTGTCCGGGAGGTGCAGGAGGAGATGGAGCGCGAGCAGGAGCAGGAGCTGGTGACGGGCCTGCTTTCCGAGCTGCACGGCGGCGGCAAGGCGGTTTCAGGGCTGGATGCCGTGGTCGATGCGCTCAGCCGTGGCCGCGTGTGGAAGCTCTTCTACGCCAAGGGCACCGAAGCCTCCGGTTGGGAGTGCCGCGGTTGCGGCGCGTTCACGGCGACCGACCAGGAGAGGTGCCCGATGTGTGGAGAGCCTCTGGAGAGCGTGAAGCGGTTCGTGGACCGCCTGAGTCAGGCGGTGCTGGACATGGGCGGGAGGGTCGAGATGGTGGACGGACCTGCCGCGGACAACCTGCGAGAGGTCGACTCGATCGCCGCGCTGCTGCGGTACTGAAGCGGGCGAACGAAGCGATCGCTTACAGCGGGATCACCTTGATCAGCTTCGAGATAGTGCGGAAGTCCTCCGTGCCGCAGCGGTCGAGAAGCTCGAAGAGTGCCGACTCGGTCGAGGAAATGATGGCGCCGGCCTGCTGCAAGCGATGTAGGGCCCACTTACGGTCGGCGGATCGCCGTGAGTTGACCGCGTCGTGTGGGATCTGCACCTGGTAGCCGGCGTGGAGTAGGTCGAGGGCGGTTTGCGCCACGCACACATGGGTCTCGATGCCGGTGAGCAGGACCTGTCGCGGGCGCAGCCTCTCGAGCGCCGCTACGAAGGCAGTGTCCCCTGAGCAGGAGAAGCTGTCCTTGACGAGGGGCGTGCCGCCGGCGATGGCGGCGAGCTCGGGGATCGTGTTGCCGAGGCCCTTAGGGTACTGCTCGGTGACCAGCACCGGTAAGTCGAGGGCCTGGAATGCACGTACGAGGACGGCCAGACGCGGCACGTGACGCTGGTCCGCCATGACCGCGTTGATTCTCTCCTGTACGTCGACGACGACCAGAGCGATGGAACCGGCGTCGAGGATGTCGGGATGATGGCGCATGGTGCTTCCCCTCCTTGTCGCTGGGCATTGTAGCGGCGCGGGGGCGGTACACTCTCAACGTGAGGCGGGGCCTCGATCTCAGGGTGCTGATCGCCGGCGGTCTCCTGGTGGCGGCCATGCTGGCGGTGGCGACGATGTGGCTGTGCCGCGACCGGCAGCCTCCATCCTCGGGCGGGGCCTTGCCGCCGGAGATGGCGGCCTACGACGTTCAACACGTGGCTCTCGACGTGACCGTGCTGCCGGCCAGGAGGTGGATCGAGGGAAAGGTCGACACCGCTGTGCGTGTGATCGGCCCACTGAAGACCTACCTCTGTGATCTCGACGGTCGCCTGCACGTCATCGATGCCCGGGTCGACGGCCGCCGCGTCTCGTTCCGTCAGCACGACGGACGGGTGCAGGTGCGTCTGCCGCAACGCTGGCGCCCGGGCGAAACCCACCGTGTGTACCTCGGCTACCGCGGCCGGCCGATGGTCGCCGTCAAGCCGCCGTGGGGCTCCGGGTTCGTATGGGCGACGACGCCTGAGGGACGGCGGCCGTGGATCGGTGTCACCTGCGAGGAGGATGGCGCCGACGTCTGGTGGCCGTGCAAGGACAACCCAGCCGACGAGCCGGATGCGGGGATGGACATTACATTGACGGTGCCGGCCGGGCTGGTCGGGCTCGCCAACGGGCGGCCGATGGGCACAGCGGACAACGCTAACGGGACAATCACCAGCCGCTGGCGGGTCTCGTACCCCATTAACAACTACGACGTTACGGTCAACGTTGGTCCGTACCGTTCGCTCGAAGAGCGCTACCACGGCGTGGACGGCACCCTTGACGTGCCGATTCTCTTCTGGGCCCTTCCCGAGGACCTGGAGATGGCCCGGCGCCTGTGGGAGGAGGCCCCCACCATCCTCGAGGTTCTCGGCCGGCGGTTCGGGGAGTACCCCTTCCTCCGCGACAAGTACTGGGCGGTGGAGGCGCCGTACCTCGGGATGGAGCACCAGACGCTCATCGCCTATGGGGGCGGGTTTGCCGACAACAGGTATGGCTTCGACACGATCCTGCTGCACGAGACGGCTCACGAGTGGTGGGGCAACAAGATCACGGCTGCGGACTTCGCCGACCTCTGGCTGCACGAGGGGTTCGCGACCTACGCGGAAGCGCTCTACGTGAACGACACCCAGGGCATCGATCGCTACCTCGAGTACATGCGCAGGCTTGCCGCTCAGGTCCGAAACCAGGTACCGGTTGTGCAGGGAAGGAACCTGAGCTCGAGCCGCGCCTATACCCGAGACATCTACACCAAGGGAGCGTCGGTACTCCATACACTCCGTTGGCTGGTGGGCGACGACGCTTTCTTCGCCATTCTCCATGGTTTCCCGAACGACCCGCGCTTCGCCTACAGGACGGTCACGACAAGGGACTTCACGCACTTCGTGGATCAACGTCTGAAACGCGATCTGTCCTGGTTTTGGGAACGCTACCTCTACCGTGCGAGCCTTCCCGAGTGGCGCCTCCAGAGGCGTTCCGCCGAGGGTGGGGAAAAGGTCTTGGTGAGCTGGGATGACACGTCGTTCCAGATGCCGCTGCCGGTCCGCATCGGGAGCCGCTCCACCCGCCTCGACATGAACGGCGGTCGCGGTGAGCTCTTCGTCCCTCGGGGAGCCAAGCTGAGCGTCGATCCGGACAGCTGGGTTCTTGCCCGGCCTGCTCACGAGTGATGGAGACGTGACCGGATCGACATCCGTCGATGTCGCGTCCTCAGCGTGGGAAGTCGCGGAGGGCATGCAGGTGGCACGTCGAGAGTGCCGGAACACCAACAGCACGCCGATGGGCGGCATGCCGGAATCCTGTAGCGTATCGAGACGGCGAGCGGCGGTCGCTCAGGGGCCGGGAACGGGCCGATGCTATACTGAGACGCGGTGACCACTAGTGAATCACAGAGGATCAGTACTCGCAGTTGACGACGACCCGGCGGCCCTCGAAGGGCTCGCCGCCGCGCTCGGCAGCCTCGGCTACGACGTCTGGCAGGCGCTCGATGGCGAGTCGGCGCTGATCCTGGCTCGCGAGCAGCAGCCCGACGTCATCCTGCTCGACGTCATGATGCCGGGGATGAACGGCTATGAGCTCTGCCAGCAGCTCAAGGCGAACGATGAGACCCAGCTGATACCGGTCGTCTTCCTGACCGGACGAAGCACGCGGGAAGCTCGCCTCAAGGGTCTAGAGGTGGGGGCCACCGACTTTCTCAACAAGCCGTGCGATGTCACCGACCTCGAGGTCAGGGTGCGCAACCTGGTCGGCTTTCGCCGCCTTACCGAGGACCTCGAGTCGGCCGAACGGATCCTGTTCTCGGTCGCCCGCACGATCGAGGCTCGCGACGAGGACACGGGGGAGCATTGCGACCGGCTTGCCCATCTCGCGACACGCCTCGGTCAGCGGCTCGGTCTTGCCGACGAGGACCTGAAGGCTCTCAGGCGCGGGGGGTACCTGCACGACCTCGGCAAAATCGGCATCTCCGATGCCATCCTTCTTAAACCGGGCAAGCTCACCGAAGAGGAGTGGGTGACGATGCGCCGGCACGTGAATATCGGGGTCGAGATCTGTGCCCCGATGCGCACGCTCAAGCCGGTCCTGCCCATCATTCACCATCACCACGAGCGCCGCGACGGCTCGGGATACCCGGACGGGCTGAGCGGCACGAAGATCCCGTATCTCGCGCGGGTCTTCCAGGTGGTCGACATCTACGACGCGCTCACCAACGACCGCTGCTACCGGAAGGCGATGAGCGTTCCGGAGGCGCTCGACCTGCTTCGGGCGGAGACGTTTGACAAGGGGTGGTGGGACCCCGAAGTGGTGACCGTGTTCCTGCGCATGATCGAGGATGCCTGACCGTCGCCGGTACGGCTCATTCCGTACAATACCCTCATGACGAACGGGCAAGCCGTGCCGAGTGATGCGACCCCGAGTGGCGGATTACCGCCCGGCTCGCTACTGAGCGGCAGACGGCAGACCCCATCTGGCTGTGCGCGCTGGGGTTCGACCGGCTGCCTGGCCGGAGTCATCGTGCTGGCGGCGGTGATGGTGACGAGCTTCTTTCTCCTCGACACGGGCGTTGACTGGGCCGTGGAGAGGGCGCGTGCACGGCTCGAGGAGCGGCTTCCCGGCGACCTCACCGCCGCGGAGCGGGAGCGGTTCCATAGCGATCTCGATGTGTACTTCGCCCGACTGCGGGCCGAGAGAGGCTCTGCGCCGCTCGCGGGCGCGTTTCTGGAACGGGTCGGCGTCGTGCTCGAGGACGGGAAGGTGACGAGGATCGAGATCTTGGCCCTCGACGGCTTCCTCCGCCAGCATGCTTCGCCGCCGACTGCAGGAGGCCCGCGATGAGCCGGAGCTTTCGTCTGGAAGCGCCGTTCCGTCCAGCTGGGGACCAGGAGCAGGCCATCGGCCGGCTCGTCGGAGGCCTCGAAGAGGGTTTGGCCTGCCAGACCCTGCTCGGGGTGACCGGCTCGGGAAAGACCTTCACCATGGCCAAGGTGATCGAGACCACGGGCCGCCCGACCCTGATCCTCTCGCACAACAAGACCCTGGCTGCCCAGTTGTACCAGGAGTTCAAGGCGTTTTTCCCGGCGAGCGCCGTCGAGTACTTCGTCTCCTACTACGACTACTACCAGCCCGAGGCCTACGTGCCGACAACCGATACCTATATCGAGAAGGAAACCAGCATCAACGAGGACATCGATCGCCTGCGGCTGTCGGCGACCCGCTCTCTGTTCGAGCGGCGCGACGCGATTATCGTTGCCTCCGTGAGCTGTATCTACGGCCTCGGCTCCCCCGAGGCATACTACGGCATGATGCAGCTGTTCGAGGTCGGGGAGGAGGGGCCGCTCGACGACGTCCTGCGCCAGCTCGCCAAGATGCAGTACCAGCGGACCAGTCTCGACCTCGCGCCGGGCAGCTTCCGTCTGCGCGGAGACACTCTCGAGATCTACCCGCCGTACGACGACATCGCGGTGCGAGTGTCGTTTTGGGGAGACCAGGTGGAGTCGATTCAGCGCATCGACCCGATCCGAGGAGTCATCCTGGAGTCGGTGTCACGGCTTCCCATCTATCCGCGGACCCACTACGTCACGCCGCGCGAGCAGCTGCTGGCCGCGATCGGCGGCATCAGGGATGAGCTTGACCAGCGGCTGGCGGAGCTGAACGCGGCGGGCAAGCTGCTCGAGGCGCAGCGTCTGGCCCAGCGCACCCGCTTCGACCTCGAGATGCTCACCGAGCTCGGTTACTGTCAGGGGATCGAGAACTACTCCCGGCACCTCACAGGGCGCTCCGCAGGGGAGCCGCCGCCGACCCTCCTCGACTACTTCCCTCGAGATTTCCTGTGCATTATCGACGAGTCGCATGTCACGGTGCCGCAGGTGCGTGGGATGTTCCACGGCGACCGTTCGCGCAAGCAAACCCTGGTCGAGCATGGCTTCCGCCTTCCCTCCGCCCTCGACAATCGTCCCCTGACCTTCGCCGAGTTCGAAACCCGCCTCAACCAGGTCGTGTTCGTCTCGGCCACCCCGGGACCCTACGAGCTGGAGCACAGTGAGGGAGAGGTGGTGGAGCAGCTGATCAGGCCGACCGGGCTGCTCGACCCGGCCGTCGAGGTGAGGCCGGCCCAGGGGCAGGTGGACGATCTTATTGGCGAGGTGCGCGAGGTGGTGGGCCACGGTGAGCGCGTGCTGGTGACGACGCTGACCAAGCGCATGGCCGAGGATCTCACCGCCTACATGGCAGAGCTCGAGATTCGTGTTCGCTACCTCCACTCCGAGATCGACGCACTCGAGCGGACCGCAATCCTCGCCGATCTCAGGCGTGGTGAGTTCGATGTGCTGGTGGGAATCAACCTGCTGCGCGAAGGTCTGGACCTGCCGGAGGTGGCGCTGGTGGCGATTCTCGACGCTGACCAGGAGGGTTTCCTGCGCTCGGACACGTCGCTCATCCAGACCGTCGGCCGCGCCGCTCGCAATGTCGACGGGCGTGCGGTTCTGTATGCGGATCGCGTCACCGGTTCGATGCAGCGCGCCCTTGATGAGACGGGTCGCCGTCGCGAGACGCAGGCGGCGTTCAACGTCGAGCACGGGATCGAGCCGCGGACCATCATCAAGGACGTGGCCAGCCCGCTGGTGGTGATGTCGAACCTCGACTACGCAGGACCGGGCGGACGGCCGACTCTGGCCGCCGAGGCAGCCGGTGAGCTTCCCGAGGACGAGGCCTCGCTGCACAAGCTGGTCGCCGAGATGGAGCGGCGGATGCGCGAGGCGGCACGACGTCTCGAGTTCGAGGAGGCCGCGAGCCTGCGGGACCGGGTCAAGGAGCTGCGCGGCCGGCAGATCTACAAGTAGGGGCCAGGCCGGAAACCCCGTCCGGGCCTCTGGAGGTCATAACAAGAGAAGCTGGCGATTGGGCTGGCAACCGCGAATCAGGATGACGGCCGCCTCACGTTTTGCCGAGGACGCTGCGGATGGCGTTCAGGAGCTCGCTGACGGGATACGGCTTCTGGAGGAACGCGTTTACACCCGCGTCGAGCGGCTCCTGGCCGTCCCTTAAGCGGCTGTAGCCGGTAGAGAGGATGACGCGGACATCGGGCGCTATTTCTCGCAGGCGCTCAAGGGCCTGGCGGCCGCCCATCTGCGGCATCGTCATGTCCAGGATCACGAGATCGACCTCGTTGCGGTGACGCTCGAAGGCTGCGATCGCCTGCAACCCGTCCTCGGCCTGGAGCGTCGCGTAGCCGTAGCTCTCGAGGATCTCGACCAGCGCGGAGCGGACAGTGGCGTCGTCGTCGACAACCAGGATCGTTCCCGAGCCGGTGCTCTCGACGGCGTCGGCCGGCTGGTCGGCTTCCGCCACGCCGTCGGAGGTGGGCAGCTCGACCGTGAACGTGGTGCCGCGACCCGGTGCGCTGTCGACCAGGATCCTGCCGCCGTGGCCGGTGACGATTCCATACACGACGGCCAGGCCGAGGCCGGTGCCCTTCTCGCGGGGCTTG
>Ga0307424_1000760_pt1 | contig 17146 bp, 14 predicted proteins | sample SalMarWE160320MG_FD_202157 | JGI IMG/M metagenome (GOLD analysis project Ga0307424, IMG submission 202157) | Salt marsh sediment microbial communities from the Plum Island Ecosystem LTER, Massachusetts, United States - WE1603-20 | ecosystem: Environmental > Aquatic > Marine > Intertidal zone >... | reverse complement strand
CATATAGCGGTTGCCCTTATTATCTCGGTGCCTATGACCTTGTTTGCCCTCGTTTGTGGAGGAGGGTTTCTGATATTGCTGCGACCGTTTAACCAGCAGGCCTATCGCACCGGCGAGGGCCTGCGAGGTTCAATGAATGACATGTTCGCGGCTGTGACCGAACACCTCAACGGCATGAAGATTGCCAAGAGCTATAACCTCGGGGACCCCCACGAACAGAACTTCAGAACTATAACCAATGGTGTTACAGGCCAAATGGTACGTTTTTCCAAGGCCAATGCCGCAACACGCATGTATTATGAGATCGGAGGTGCCGTTGCCCTTGCGGTGTTTTTTTTCGTGGCAATGGAGATTGTGCACATACCGGCTGCCAACCTGCTTCTCATCGTTTTTCTGTTCACCCGGCTCCTGCCCCAGTTTTCCATGATCCAGCAATGCGTGCAGCGGATTACGAACGCCCTCCCCTCCTTTGAGGCGGCGCTTGAGATGGAAAAGCGGTTTGAGGTGATGAAAGAGCCCTTGTCCCTGGGTGCAGTAAACCCCCTGAGGCTTGACAGGGAAATCTGTCTTTTCAATGTGTCCTTCCGTTATGACAACAGCAATGAGATCTGGGCCTTGCGAGAGGTTAATGTCATCATTCCCGCCCGGGGTATGACTGCCATCGTGGGGCCATCAGGGGCAGGCAAGAGCACAATGGCCGATCTGATATTGGGTCTGCTTTCTCCTGAACAGGGCGAAGTAAGGATTGACGATCAACCCCTTACAGGAGAGTTGCTGCACCGATGGCGGCGCTCGGTGGGATACGTGCCCCAGGACACGTTTCTTTTTCATGATACCATTCGGGCCAACCTGCTCTGGGCTTTACCCGATGCAAAAGATTCAGATCTCTGGACTGCGCTTCGCCTTGCTGCGGTCGAGGCATTTGTGTCCCGTTTGTCCGAGGGTTTAGATACGATCGTTGGAGATCGAGGCGTACGGCTTTCCGGTGGCGAACGCCAGAGGATTGCATTAGCCCGGGCCCTCTTACGCAAGCCGTCACTGTTGCTGTTAGATGAGGCCACGAGCTCCTTAGATTCAGAAAACGAGTGTCAAATCCAGCAGGCCATAAACCAACTCCACGGCGAGTTGACCATCGTGGTGATCGCCCACCGATCTTCCACTATCCTGAGGGCCGGCAGGATCGTGGTACTTGACAAAGGCCGTATCGTTGATGAAGCACACGGCGCGCCCTCTTGACATATTGAAAGGAAATGTTTACTTGGGAGGGGAATTGTAATGGGTACGATAACCGCAAAGCAGCTAAAGCAAAAACCAGGGGACGAAAATGGAACCTTGAACCCGTGAACGCTTACATCACCCCCAACTTTCAATCAGACATGACAGCAATTCGCAAAGGTGAAATAATTGAAATAGCCATAGAGAATATGGCCTACGGCGGCCGGGGGGTCGGCCGAATGGACGGGTTTGTGATCTTTGTCCGGGGCGGCGTCCCGGGGGACAGGATAAAGGCCCGGATCTACAAGAAGAAGAAAGATTACGCTGAGGCAGGCCTGATAGAAATCCTCTCCCCCTCCCCTGATAGGGAAGAAGCGCCATGCCCCTACTTTGGGTATTGCGGCGGTTGTCAGTGGCAGAACGTGGCCTACGAAAAACAATTAGAGTTCAAGAGGGCACACGTGCAGGAGCCTGTGGAACGTATCGGTGGGATAAAAGATATAACAGTCCATCCTGTTATCCCTTCCGGGAAGAGGTTCGCCTACAGGAATAAGATGGAGTTTTCATTCTCTGACCGGCGCTGGTATCTACCCGATGAAATGGCCAGGCGGGAAGACGAGGACGAGTTTGCTTTGGGTCTCCACGTGCCCGGCACTTATCACAAGGTCATTGACGTTGAGGCGTGCCTACTCCAGCAGGAAACGGGGAACCAGATACTGGACATGGTCAGGGATTATGTCAAGGACTCCGGGATACCTGTATATGGCCTGAAAAGCCACCAGGGATTCTGGCGCTTTCTGATGATCCGTTATTCTGTTGCGTTCGATGAATGGATGGTCAACCTGGTCACGTCAGAGAAAAGGCCGGAATTCGTACAGCCATTGGTGGACCTTCTCGTCCACAGGTTTAAACGGATCGAGACCGTGGTTAATAACATCAACAGCCGGGGGGCCTCCATAGCTGTTGGGGAGAGCGAAGCGGTCCTTTACGGGGATGGGTATATCAGAGACAGGATAGGTTCCTTCACCTTCCAGATCTCGGCAAATTCCTTCTTCCAGACCAATTCCAGGGCAGCCGAACAACTATATCAGAGCATGGCAACTTATGCGGAGCTTGAAGGTTCTGAGACCGTGCTTGATCTGTACAGCGGCACCGGCACCATCCCTATCTTCTTGGCCAAGAGGGTCCAGGCCGTCACCGGAATAGAGATCAGCAGGAGCGCCACATCTGATGCGGTCAGGAACGCTAAGGAAAACGGGCTTCTTAACTGCCGCTTTATTTGCGGTGATATAAGGGAAAAATTAGCGGACATAACCTTTAGCCCCGATCTTTTGATCATAGATCCGCCGCGGGCAGGCATGCACAAGGATGTATTGGCCCAGGCCATGGCTTTATCCCCTAAAAAAATTGTCTATATCTCGTGTAATCCAGCAACCTTGGCCAGGGATCTGTCCCAGATGACCAACGAGTATGAACTCCTTGAAATACAGCCTGTTGACATGTTTCCCCATACCCATCATATTGAGGCAGTAGCCAAATTAGCTCTTCGGGGCTGAAAGCCAAAAAAAAGATTGACAAAGGGTTCCTCAGACAATAAAGTTATCATTATTAAATATATTTTCTGTTAGGAAGAAGGGCAAAGGGGGTGATTAAAAATGATCGGAAGTTTTCCATCGCAGTCGTGTTTTATAAGGGCTTCCGGTTCGCATCGATTCATCATTCCCCCCACAATTAGTGAGAGCTTTTTAACCTGCATAACAATTCAAGAGGTAAAATCAAATGTGTATATGCCCGTAGAGTGATATATTAGCCATTAAAGGCACATTTGTTTTTAAAGGGAAGGAAAAGCATCTCAAATTCGATCGAGGTGCTTTTTTTATTGGAAAACACTCTTGTAAAAAGGCCTTTTGGAGCTTTTTACGAGACTATCAAATTGAAACGAGGATATTTAGATATGAAAGTTATTGTTCGTGATAATCAGATAGAAAAGGCGATTAGGGATCTGAAGAGAAAGCTAACCAAGGAAGGATTTTTTTCCGAAATCAAGGAAAGGCGTTTTTATGACAAGCCGAGCGTTCAAAAGAAGAAAAAACAGGCAAAGGCAGCCAAAAGGCGCCGCAAGAGGGTAAGAAGGTTCTGAGAGGTGAGTTAGGACTGGTGAGAACGGAGTTTTTCTCTTGACAAAGATAGGGGCAGCAGGTAAATACGCAAAAGCTGTTGGCCCCTTAGTCAATCAACCCTAAACTCGATGTAAGAGGCTTAACAATCATGAAGGATCCAGTCAATTTCCCTAAAAAGTCTTCTGCAAAAGGCGGGGATACTTCTTCCCCTTCCGGGTTTTTCCCACGGTGGATGAACATAAATATTGCTGCTCAAGATGTGGGTTTTTTCATTTTAGGCCTCATCGGGGCTTTGATCGTGGGATGGGTCATCTTTCCATCGGTGCTCTATTCCAAACACTCCCAGCCGATCAATTTTAATCATGCCCTTCATCTCGACTCTGAAAAGGTGGATGGTATAGAGGGAGAAACAAAGGCAGAGAAGTGCTTGTTTTGTCATGCATTTCGCGATGATGGGACCTTTGCCGGCATCCCAAAATTGGCAAAGTGCACAGAATGCCACGATGACCCTGAATCCCCCCTTGGTGAGACCCCTCAAGAAAAAGCGTTCATGACAAAATATGTCGCTAATGAGAAAGAAATTCCCTGGCTCGTCTACTCTAAGCAACCTGACTGCGTCTATTTCTCCCATATCGCCCACGTCAAAATGGCCAACATAGGTTGTACCACCTGCCACGGGGACTTTGCCGGTAACGAAAAGCTGCCTTTATATGTGAAGAACAGGTTGACCGGTTACAGCATGAATATCTGGGGAAAACGGATTTCCGGTTTCTATTGGAACAAGAAGTTCTCGGATCGTATGAAAATGGATGACTGTGCCAGGTGTCATACCGAGAAGGGCCAGGAACAGAACAACTCCTGTTTTGTGTGTCATAAGTAAGGGGATAAGGACTATGAAATTAACCAGAAGGAACTTCATCGCAGCTGTTATTGGCGGGGTAGCGGGTATTCAGGTAACCCCCCTTCCCTGGAAATTAACTGATGATGCGGCCATATGGACTCAAAACTGGCCCTGGGTGCCGGTCCCCCCAACGGGTGAGTTCACAGATGTCAGCTCGGTGTGCAATCTCTGTCCCGGCGGATGCGGTATTTCTGTAAGAAAAGTGGACGATAGGGCTATAAAGATTGAAGGCCGGACCGACTATCCCGTGAACCCGGGGGGCATTTGCCCGGTGGGTATGGGCGGACTTCAATTGCTTTACGATGAATCTTTAAGGTTTACCGGTCCCATGAAACGTGCTGGTCTCAGGGGTGCGGGCGAATTTACGGAAATTTCGTGGGGCGAGGCCTTTGATATATTGGCTGGCAGGATTTCAACCCTTCGCAAGAAAGGAACGCCTGAGGCCATTGCTGCCGTGGACGGAAACCCTGAAGGAACGACCGTATCGGTCTTGATCAAACGGCTGATGAAGGCGATGGGAAGCCCTAATTATGTCAGGCCCCCTTCCCTAACCGACACCTACCGGATGGGGAACCTCCTGATGCAGGGGACGCTGGCCCCTATGGCTTATGACCTTGAGAATTCCGATTACGTCCTGAGCTTTGGCTGTGGCCTCCTTGAGGGATGGGGAGCGCCGGGCAGGGTAATGAACGCGTGGGGTATGTGGCATGACGGCAATCCGGCCAAGAGAAAAACCCGGATTGTACAGGTCGAGTCAAGGGCATCAAATACGGCTTCCAAGGCAGATATGTGGGTCACTCCCAGGCCCGGGACAGATGGCGCTTTAGCCCTGGGGCTTGCTCATGTGATCATCAAGTCAGGTCAATATGATTCCCGGTTTGTAGTTGACCATTCTTTCGGCTTCGATGATTGGAGATCCTTAGAGGGAACAAATCACACCGGTTTCAAAAGGCTGGTCCTTGAAAAATACTCTCCCGAACAGGTGGCAAAAATAACCGGAGTAAATCAGAAGACCATTGTATCTTTAGCCAAGGCCTTCGCTAATGCCAAGGCCCCCGTTGCGGTTTACGGCAAAGGGAAAGATAGTCTGAACGGCAGTTTGTATGAGTTCATGGCCGTTCAGAGCCTGAATGCCTTAGTGGGGAGCATCAACAGATCCGGAGGTGTCCTCCTGCCTGACCCCATTCCATTAAGCGATTTTCCTCTCTTGGAAGTGGACGCTATTGCGGGCGAGGGGCTCAAGAGACCGAGACTCGATCAGGCGGGGACGATGCGTTATCCCTTTGCAGATAGTCTGATTAACAATTTTACAGATGCCATAAACAATAGCCCCAAATCCCCTGTGGATACACTCCTCGTATTCTCGGCAAACCCTTTCTTTACTCTTCCTGACGGGGGCGGTTTCGAAAACGCCCTGGAAAAAATCCCGTTTGTCGTCAGCTTTTCCCCTTACCGTGATGAGACGGCCAATATGGCGGATCTTATCCTCCCTGACTGTACCTATCTCGAAAAAATAGATGATATTGTCTGGCCAATCGGTGTGCAGTATCCCCTTTACGGTTTGTCCAAGCCGGTGGTGGAGCCACTGTACAACACGAAAAACAGTGGGGATACAGTAATAGAGTTGTCAAGGGCTATCGGTGAATCGGTGGGGTCCGGCTTTCCGTGGGAAACTTTCGAAGAGGCCTTACAGGCAAGGGCAAAAGGGCTCTTTGATGCCGGAGGAGGGCTTGTGAGCTATGACCCTGATGCCCCTGCCTGGCAGAGGCAAACAGCCGGAAATGGTCCCAAGCCGGAGTACAAGTCCTTTGATGAGATGTGGGAGGGGATGCAGTCCGGGGGCATGTGGTATCGCCCCGTGAGTTCACCCAAAAGCTGGAAGGGACTCTTTAACACACCAAGCGGAAAATTCGAATTCTCGAGCAAACTGATTGCCCAGGCGATTGAGGATTACTCAAACAAAATATCAAAAAAGGCGGCCCTGAAAAATATGGGCCTCGCCGCCATAGACGATGAGGCCTGTATGGCTCATTACGAGGCCCCGGAAGCCGGCGTTGATCGCTCAGCATACCCGCTCCGGATGCTCCCCTATGAAATGATCAATTTAGCGAGCGGGTGGATACCGAGCCCGCCTTTTCTATATAAGACCATCTTTGAAAATCAGCTTTTAAAGGATAAATCCTTTGCCGCGATCAATCCCAAGACAGCTGCCAAATATCATCTCAAGGAAGGCGAGTTGGTTGCCGTCAAATCGCCGGTGGGAGAAGTGAAGGTACGCATAAATCTCTTTGAAGGGGCAATGCCAGGTATTGTCTATTTACCCTTAGGGTTCGGGCATAGCGCCTATGACGAGTTCATGAAGGGCAAGGGGGTCAATCCAAATAATATTGTCCAGGCAGGACAAGACGCTTTAAGCGGATACCCGGTCTGGTGGAATACACCGGTGAAATTAGTAAAGGTATAGATGCTGGTTTCTGGATACTGGATATTGGATGCTGGATGAGAGAAAAGTAAGCAGTATGCATTACGCAGTAAGCAGAAATCAGAAACTATAAACTAGTATCCAGTATCACGTGATAATCAAGAACAATCATTGCTGATTTCAAAAACTCGGCTCAAAATTCACGATCTTGGCCCCTATAGACAGATAGTGAGGTAACTCATGAAAAAAGGAAATGACCACGGGAAACATAAGTATGGCATGGTCATCAATATTGACAAATGCACCGGTTGTGGAACATGCATGGTCGCCTGTGCAGCCGAAAACAATGTTGCCGTGAGGGCTGACCAATCGGATAAGGAACGTACGATTACCTGGATGCGTCTTTACAAGATCTCCAACGGAAAGGAGTTCCCCCACACCGAGGTCAGTTATTTTCCCAGGCCGTGCATGCACTGCGATCATCACCCACCGTGTGTTTCCGTCTGCGTTGCCACTGCCACGAAATTGGATTTCAATACCGGGATCGTCAGCCAGATATATACCCGATGCATCGGGTGCAGGTATTGCCAGGCTGCCTGCCCCTATGGCGCCAGGTATTTCAACTGGTGGGACGCATTCCCCCAGGATAAGGGAATGGATCGCTACCTGACTCCCGAGGTTTCTCCCCGGATGAGAGGGGTTGTGGAAAAATGTACCTTTTGCCATCACCGGCTGATGCGTGCGAAAACCTTAGCCTATACCGAGGACCGGCGGGAGCTTGAAGAGGGTGAATACGTCACCGCCTGCACAGAGGCCTGCCCGGCCCAGGCCATTACCTTCGGGGACCTTAGTAATCCCGAACATAAAGTCTCCAAACTCATAAAGCACCCCTTTACATTCAGACTTTTGGAGCGGATCGGCACGGAACCGAAGGTCTATTACCACTCCAGCAGGGATTGGGTTCGCAAGTTGGGCGACAACTTTCTACCCGGCGAATATACGCCGGTGGTCAATCAGAGCTGGGCGGAAGAGGAATGGTCCACAAAACCGGGACGCGATGAGTTTTAGCATAAACGACCTAAACAGACACCGCCGGATTACTGATCTCAGGAGGGCAAGTAATGGATTCGCCATTGTTACCGCATGGAGTTAAGAGATGTTCCACATGGGCCTTTTTTTTCTGGACCCTGCCGTGGTTAGCCCTCCTGGCATGGGGGGGGCTGTCGGCCTTTCTATGTCTTTGGAAGGGGTTGAACCAGACAAACATGAGCAATGTCTTTGCCTTTGCCCTCTGGATCGTATTTGATCTGGCAGTCATCGCTTTAGGCGCCGGTGCATTTTTTACCGGATTCCTCACATATATTATTGGGAAAAAGGAATTGAAGAATATCATCAGTACCGCGGTGATCATAGGTTTTATCTGCTATTCAGGTGCCATGGCCATGTTGGGTATCGACATTGGACAGCCGATCAGAGGGTGGTTCATATTCTGGCACGCCAATATACACTCCATGTTGGTTGAGGTGTCCTTTTGTATCACATGTTATCTGATGGTCTTAGCAATCGAATTCATACCGATTATTTTAGAAAACAGAAAGTTAGAAGAGATAAAGGAACTCCGAATTTTTGGACATAACCTCCATGAAATCATGGCCGTTTTTGCCGCAACCGGTACTTTTCTATCGTTCTTTCACCAGGGGTCCTTAGGCGGCATGTTCGGTGTAATGTATGCGAGACCATTTGCAGCGCGGGAAGGCTTTTATATCTGGCCCTGGACATTCTTCCTCTTTGTCCTCTCGGCCATTGCCTGTGGGCCCTGTTTCACCATCCTCTGCACGAAACTGACCGAATTCTTTACCCGAAAAAAGCTTGTCCCGGACAGCGCAATTCAGCTCCTTGCTAAGATATCGGCGTGGCTTATCTCCCTCTATATGGTCTTAAAGATTGCTGATTATTTGGGTTGGATGTACGGCGTTGTCCCGCGGGCAGGTCTGACATTTGAGAGCTTTTTCAGGGAAGGGCCATACGGCGTCTATTTGGTCGTATGCGAGATGATTTTCTGCGGAATCCTACCTGCAATTATCCTGATGGTGCCCAAGGCGAGGCAGAACCAGGGATGGCTCATCATTGCATGCCTGTTAAACTGTATAGGGATTGTTCTGAACCGTTTCCTCTTTATCATCGTAACTCTGGCAATACCAGTAATGCCCTTTGACAGGTTCTGGGGCTATCTCCCCACGTGGCAGGAATGGGGCATCGGATTAGCTGTGGTCGGTTATGGTTTCTTACTGTTTTCCGCGGCCTACCGATATCTACCCATATTCCCCAAAGAAAGAGAGTTGAACCCTATTACAGAATAGTGGAGAGTGAAATACAATGACACCGTTTTCTTTTGAATGGCAGTGGAATATTGAATATATAATATTCTTCGGGCTCCTCTATATCGCCCTCGGCATCATAGGCGTAGGCATTACTTTCACAGTGATAAAGACGGGCCTGCAGGCCTTAGGGTTCATGAGGGAGAGGCATTTTTAGATCGACACCACCGTGTCCTGCAGCCAGTGAACATTGTCCTGAGATGGATAATCTAAATTGAAATGGAGGCCGCGGCTCTCCTTTCGGAGTGAAGCACAACTGATAATCAGTTGGGCCACCAAGGCAATGTTCCGGAGCTCGAGCAGGTCCTGAGTTATTAAAAAATCCCAATAATACTCCCTGATCTCCGATTGTATATTTTCTACCCGGTTCTTTGCACGTGCCAACCGTTTGTTTGTCCTTACAATTCCCACATAGTTCCACATAAAACTCCTGATTTCATCCCAGTTATGTGAAACCACCACCATTTCCTCGCTGTCTGTGGCGCTACCCGGGTCCCACCGGGGGGCCTTGGGAAAGGCTTCGTTCCTTTTGTCCTCAATCTCGGCAGCCGATTTCAGCGCAGTACGTCTTGCAAAGACAAGGGCTTCAAGGAGTGAATTGCTGGCCAGGCGGTTTGCTCCATGCAGTCCTGTGCAGGCGACCTCGCCGATTGCGTATAGATTACGCAGATTTGTTTTTCCGTACTCGTCCGTGAGGAGGCCACCGCACATGTAATGTGCAGCAGGGACCACCGGAATCGGTTCTCTAGTCATATCGACCTGGAACTTCAGACATGTCTCATGGATATGAGGGAACCTGTCAGCAATAAATCCCGAGTCCTTGTGGCTGATATCCAAGTAGACACATTCATCCCCGCTCTTTTTCAGTTCCATGTCAATCGACCTGGCCACAATGTCCCTGAATGCCAGGTCCTTGAGGGGATGGTATTTCTCCATGAACCGGTTCCCTTTCTTGTCCAAAAGGACTCCCCCCTCGCCCCTGACCGCTTCGGATATCAAAAAATTCTTGGCCAAGGGATGATACAGACATGTTGGATGGAACTGAACGAATTCCATGTTGGCGACCTTGGCCCCGGCACGATACCCGATGGCCACCCCGTCTCCGGTAGCAATATCAGGGTTGCTCGTATACCGGTATACCTTGCCTGCACCGCCCGTTGACAGGACAGTAATCTTAGACAAGTAGGTAATGATCTCCCCCTGTTCTGCGTCCAAGACATAAGCCCCCCAGCAGGTCTCACTGGTTTCGGTTGCTATGATCCCGCGACGGATCAACTTGGATTTGGTTATGAGATCGATCGCCATATGGTTTTCATAGATCCGGATGTTTTTGTTCTCGGCCGCACGTTCGAGCAGGATGCGCTCTACTTCCCTGCCGGTCAGATCCTTGGTGTGGACAATCCGGCGTTTCGAATGTCCCCCCTCGCGTCCCAGATCAAGGGTTCCTTTTTTTTCCTCCTGGAGGGTAAAATTGACCCCCATCGATATCAGATCTTCAACCCTGGCCGGACCCTCCTTCACCACGATCCGCACAATATCCTCGTGGCAGATCCCGTCCCCCGATTCGAGCGTATCTTTGATATGGAGATCAAAGCTGTCATTCTGGTCAAACACCGAGGCGATGCCGCCCTGGGCATAGTTGGTGGACCCTTCTGCCTTGTCCTTTTTGGTTACGACCGCTACACTCCCTGTCTTGGCCGCCTCTAAGGCAAAGCTCAGCCCGGCGATGCCGCTTCCGATAACGAGATAATCCGTTATAATTTCCATATTTGCCTCCTTCCTCCCTTTCCAGACAACAATCTTTGAACTCTGAGTCTACGCCACGATATCAGCCTGTTGCCATATGCTCAAGTATTTTATTCGGCAATCCCCCTCTCGTGAGAATTGCCCACCGGAACTCCGAGTTGACACAAACAGCAGGTGTTGTTAACATCTCTGAACCCGTGAACGGTTACCAATCCTGTAACCCGATTGATTTATTTATGAAGAATTCCAGGACTAAATCCGCAATCCGCAATCCCTGCCCGCCAGTGCCAGGCGATGGCAGGCGGGCGCAATCCGCAATCGAATACCATGCCTGTTTATGAATACAAGGCCCTTGACAGGGCGGGCAAGAATAAGGATGGGATCATTGATGCTGACAGCTCGATAGCGGCGAGGCAGAAGCTGAGGGGATCGGGACTCTTTCCAATAGAATTGAAAGAGACCTCCTCCACGCCTGGACAGGCGGCTCCAGACCAGACTTCCATTTCGACCTTTTTCAAGCGGGTCAGGCCGGCAGAGCTTTCTGTTGCCACCCGGCAGTTGGCGATCCTGTTGGGGGCAGGAATCACATTGGTTGCATCCTTGGACGCCATGATATCCCAGGTTCCCAACCCTCTCCTGAAAAAGATTTTGGCCCAGATCAAAGAATCGGTAAATGAGGGGAACAGCCTGGCCTTTTCATTGTCCCGGCATCCCAAGGTGTTTTCGCAGATCTATGTCAACATGGTGAGGGCGGGGGAAGAATCAGGATCCCTTGATCTGGTCCTCTACAGATTATCGGAATTAACTGAGCATCAGCAGGCCCTGAAGGGTCGCCTGAAAGCGGCCTTGGCTTATCCCGTTTTTATGCTTTTGATCGGTGGCCTGGTACTCTTTTTTCTCATCACCTTTATTGTGCCCAATATCACAAAGATCTTCGACGAGATGCACCAAGTTTTGCCTCTTCCCACCCTGATACTCATAGGGGTAAGCAATTTTCTTAAGTCCTTCTGGTGGCTTGTTATTGGAGGATTGGGATGTGCTGTTCTGCTCATAAGGAGATTAATCAAGACGCCTAAGGGAAGGCATATATGGGACCTCTTGAAGCTCCGGACCCCTGTTATCGGCCCTCTCACTACCAAAACAGCAATGGCGCGATTCGCGAGGACATTGGGCAGCCTGCTTCAAAATGGTGTTTCCCTACTCCCTGCCCTCGGGATAGTCAGAAACATTGTCAGCAACACGCTTATTGCTGAGGTCATTGATAATTCCATGGATGAGATCCAGTCGGGCAAGGCCCTTGCCGTTTCACTTTCCCGGAGCCGCTGGTTCCCTCCCATTGCAATACAGCTGATTTCAGCAGGAGAACAGAGCGGGGAGATAGAGAGCATGCTCAACAAGATCGCAGATATTTATGAAAGGGAGGTGGAGTCACAGGCCCTTGCCATGACCTCCATGCTGGAACCGGTCATGATTCTGTTCATGGGTTTGACCGTAGGATTTATCGTTATTTCAATACTTCTCCCCATCTTTGAGATGAATCAGATGATACGGTAAGCCAACCCGGATAAACCGGAAAAGTGCCCAAAGTGAGCTAAAGTGCCTAAAATGTCTGAAGTTATGGCAGTCAAGACAATTGAGAGCTTAATTCAAATTATCACATACAATTTGACATTGGGTAAATATTATCATATAAATCCCCCATGGATAAAGAAACACGGGTAAAAAGGATTCAATCCATTCGCGTGCCACCCAAGCGTTCCGCCTTTTTGTGGGGGCCAAGGAAGACAGGAAAGACCACCCTCCTGAGGCAACAATTTTCCAACGGTTTCTGGATTGATTTGCTTGACTACGACCTGTTCCTGTCATTGAGTCAAAGACCTACAAGGTTACGCCAGATTCTCGAGGCCCAGTCTTCCAAGACAATTATAATTGATGAAGTCCAAAAAATCCCTCATCTGATGGATGAAATCCATTGGCTCATAGAGAACAGGGGATACCGGTTCATCATGTCTGGATCGAGTGCCAGAAAATTCAGGAGAGGAATGGTGAATTTGTTGGGCGGGCGGGCCTGGCGCTTCGAACTCTATCCCCTGGTAACAAAGGAATTAGAGGATTTTAATCTGGATACGGCACTTGTAAGCGGCCTCCTGCCGTCCCATTATTTTTCATCCGACGCAGACATGGAACTAAGGGCCTACGTTAACGACTATCTTAAAGAAGAAATCCAAGCAGAGGCGTTAACCAGAAACCTGCCGGCCTTTTCAAGGTTCCTGCAGTCCGCTGCCATTACCAACGGGATGCTGCTCAACTATTCAAACGCGGCCCGGGAAAGCGGCGTTTCCGTGAAGACGATTAGGGAATACTATCAAATACTTGAAGATACGCTTATTGGCAGGCAGCTCTTTCCGTGGAAAAAGGCGAAAAAGCGAAGGCTTATTGAAACCTCGAAATTCTTTTTTTTCGATACAGGTATTGTCTCTGCTCTTCTAAATTACACATCCCTGACCTCAGGGACACCGGAGTATGGAAGGGCCTTTGAGCATTTCATCCTCCAGGAATGCTGGGCCTACAGACATTACAGCAGATTGGATTTTCCTATTGCCTTCTGGAGAACAGCGAGCGGTTCAGAAGTCGATCTTATTTTGGGAGAGGCGCAAGTTGCGATCGAAATCAAATCCTCTAAGAATACTGGGGATAGAACAAAGGGGCTTCATCTTTTTCTTGAGGAGCAAAGATGCGAAAAGGGCTACGTTGTTTCAAGGGATTCACTACCCAGAAAGATAGCGAACAATATAACAGTATTGCCCTGGCGTATCTTTTGCGAAATGCTATGGGGCGGTGAGATTATTTAGCATGACGTGATGAACTGGGGCAATCATAGAAAATTCCAAAAAATTAACGCTGTTGGCTATTATAGACAGCTAATGGGGGCTAACAAGATGTACGAACAAATAAGGAATAACAGAGGTTTTACACTGATCGAACTCATGGTGGTCATTGTCATCCTTGGGATATTGGCAGGGCTGATTATCCCGAGAATCATGGGGAGGCCTGAAGAGGCCAGACAGATGAAGGCCCGGATTCAGATAGAAAGCATGGAGACCGCTCTAAGGCTGTACAAGCTGGATAATGGGGCATATCCCTCCACCGAACAGGGCCTCCAGGCCCTTGTGGAGGCTCCCACAGTAGGGGAACTTCCGAGGGCCTGGAGAGAAGGGGGCTATCTGGAAAAGGGGAAGGTTCCCAAAGACCCGTGGGACAATGAATTCATCTATCTCAGCCCTGGGGTTCACGGTGATTATGATCTTGTCTCATACGGCGCTGACGGTGAGGCAGGCGGAGAGGGCAAGAACGAGGATATCAATAGCTGGGAACTGGATTGAAAGTCAAGGTTATGTCCCTCGACAAAAAGGGGTATACTCTTATTGAACTCATCGTTGTTGTTGTACTGATCGGGCTGGTGCTGACCCTGGCCGCCCCCCGGCTTCGAAATGCCTTGCTGACAGATGACCTGAAAGGCGCTGCACGCAAGATAATAGGCATAATCAACAACTTGAGAGACGAAGCGATTAGGGAACAAAGGGATTATTCTCTCAATTTTGACCTGGACACCAACAGGTACTGGGTAAGCTATGGGTCCATGACCGACGAAGAACGGGCAGTTGCCAGCGAAGAGGGATCGAGCCTCCCTCCCGATGTTCGTATCCGTGATGTCTGGATAAAGGGGGAGGGGAAGATGGTTGAAGGAGCGACCCGGATCAGGTTTACCCGGAGGGGTTATACCCAGAAGTCTGTCATCCACCTGAGTTCCGAAGGTGGGAGAGAGCTTACCCTGGTGCTGAGCCCTTTTTTGGGCAAGGTCAAAGTGATTGATAAATATGTGGAGTTTGATTAAGAGGCAGTCCGAGAATGGCTATTTTGCCCAATCTCTGCGTCAGGCTCAAATTATAATCCGCGAAATACTCCAATGTATTTCTGTGGTTATAATTTTCGCCTTCCTTGATCTTGAACAAACTATCTCATTCTCGGACTGTCTCTTAGGGAATTGAGGATATGCGTTTCAAATTTCAAATTTCAAGTTTCGAATTTCGCGTTTCCCCCGGTTTTACCCTTCTTGAGGTGATGATAGCCGTTGCTATTATCGCCATTGCCCTTATGGCGGTCTTAGGTTCCCAGTCCCAGGGGCTCTCTCTGGCCGGAGAATCGAGATTTAACAGGATCGCTGCCCTCCTGGCTCAGGGAAAAATGGCAGAAATAGAAGCGGTCAAGGACCAGAGGGATCTCAACTCCGATTCGGGGGAGTTTGAAGATGAATTTCCCGGTTACACCTGGCAATTATCGGTGCATGACGTCTTGTTTGATGGGGCTGAAAAGCTTTCGGACCGCCTGAAGCAAATCGACTTAAAGGTCTCCTGGGGGTCGGATAAACTCTACCAATATCGTCTCAGGCTGTATCGGTTTTTTCCATAGCGGGATACTGGATACTGGATACTGGATACTGGATACTTGATACTGGGATGCCTTTGTCTACCCCGTAGGTTCGGAAAATCGTACTGGGGCGAGAGACCTTTTTGGTTCCGTTTGAATGATCTGCGTAATCTGCGGATAGGATTGGGGATATGGGTTTCAAATTTCAAATTTCAAATTTCAAATCTCGCGTTTCCCCCGGTTTCACCCTTATCGAGATCCTTATTGCCATATTCATATTTACACTCGTTGCCTCGGCAATATTCACTGCCTATACCGGAACTTTCAAGATAATAGACGAGTCCGAATCCCGGGCAGATATCTATGAAATGGCAGGTGTCGCCTTAGAAAGGATTTCTGAGGATCTGGAATCTGCGTATCTCTCTAATATAGCGCAACCCCCCGGAGCTGATAAGGCTAATCCCGAAATGGTCCTCTTTGTGGGAGAGAAAAAGGAGATAGGGGCCCGGAGTTGTGGGGCTTTAAGGTTCTTATCCCTTGCACACCTTACCTTCTCAGAAGAAGGACCGGTAGCCGAACCAACTGAAATAGTCTATTATGTGGCAGCAAAAGGCGAGGAGGGCCTCCTGGAACTTTATCGTTCTGACACACCCTTATCGCATGAAAGACCGGATTTGGAGAGTGGAGGGTTGATCCTTTGCGAGGGGCTTTTGTCCATTGATTTTACCTATTATGATTCTCATGGGGAGCCCCACGAAACCTGGGATTCCGAGGAAGGGGAGTCAAAGGGGAAGCTCCCCTCAAGGGTTTCCATCTCGATGAAATTTGCAGATAGCACGAACCCGGACACGCCTTATAAATTCATGACAGGTGTCGCGCTTCCAATGGGGGGATGAGACTCTGGATTGCGGATTGGGGATGTGGACTGGAAATAATGTAACTGTTCACAGATTTAGGAAGGTCTGATCAGAAGTGCATTGTATCCTTAAAGACAACAGAGGTTTTGCCTTGATCCTCACGATCTTGATCGTCAGCATGGTAGTCGTTCTGACACTACAGTTTAACAACTCCATGTGGTCTGACCTCTATTCGTCGGCAAACCTCCGTGATGGCATCAGGCTCAGGTTTATTGCCCGATCAGGCGTTAATTGCGCCCTCGCGGTCCTTTCTGAAGACTCGTCTTCAAACGACTCTGATTCTCTGCAAGAGGCCTGGGCCAATTCAAAAGAGCTATCTCTTAATTCCGTCACCATGTTTGAAAGCGGACATTTTCAGGTGGAAATCTCAGATCTTTCCGGAAGAATCCAGGTTAATCGGCTGATTAATGAGGATGGAAAGTATAACGAAGCACAAAAAATGCTCCTTATGAGGCTCCTGAGTTCCGAACAGTTCCAGCTTGATTCCGAGAAGGTGGAAAATCTGATAGATGCCATAAAGGACTGGATTGACCCGGACGATGATGTGACTCGATTTGGGGCGGAAACCGGCTATTATCAGTCCTTGGAAAGCCCTTATTCCTGCAAGAACGGACCTATCGAATCTTTAGGCCAGATGCTCCTTATAAAAGGTGTAACCAAGGAGCTTTTTTACGGCAATGAACATCTGCCCGGCATTTCAAACTACTTGACTGTCTACGGCGATGGTAAGATCAATATTAATACGGCGGATCCCTTGGTCCTGAGATCTCTTTCCGATGATATAGATACTGAGATGGTTAGTGATATGATCGAATATCGCTTAGATAAAGGGAATGACCTGAAAGATCATGGATGGTACCGGAAGGTCCCGGGGATGGCAGATATTACAATTGAACCTGGCCTGATCAAGACCTCAAGCCCTTATTTTGAGATAGAATCAGCAGGAATTTCGGGGGCCATGAATAAAAGGGTGGGGGCGATAATAAAAAGGGAAGGCAAAAAGCCGATTCAGGTATTGA
>Ga0307424_1000759_pt1 | contig 17150 bp, 18 predicted proteins | sample SalMarWE160320MG_FD_202157 | JGI IMG/M metagenome (GOLD analysis project Ga0307424, IMG submission 202157) | Salt marsh sediment microbial communities from the Plum Island Ecosystem LTER, Massachusetts, United States - WE1603-20 | ecosystem: Environmental > Aquatic > Marine > Intertidal zone >... | reverse complement strand
CGGCAATCTCTTTATAATAGACGATTTTGGCCTTGAGAAATGAAACAACATGGTCAGGCTTTCTTTGGTATCTGGCAGTACCCTCAGGTGAAGAGTACGTGCATAAGCCCAGCATAGCACATCCACCAAAACCATGCAAGAGTGCCAGATGTAAGTTACACTTTTTGTCGGGAAAAAGTTTAGATCATGTCTGACAATTTAATCCTCTTTATCTTGCCAAAAGTCCAGGATTTCAGCAACCTAAAACTCTGTGATATCCTCAATTTGGATAAATTGAGCGAACCTGTGTTATCTGATTCCGTATATGAACTAACGATGAATTGCAGATATCTGCCATCTCTGTCAGGCTCTTGACACCACAGAAACCTACGATATCAATCAGATACATAAATATCTGGCAACGCCTGATGCGGCTTATGCCGGTGGCATTGGCGGGAATCGTACTTCCGCTACAAATAGAGGGATTGTTTTTGAAGGCACCGAAAAAAAACAACACTGCCAGAACAATGGTTCACCTCTCAAGGCGTCAATACAACATAACCAGGCTGACGACATATATACCGACTATACATCTTCATTGAGTCATGCCTGGAAGAGCTTGAAGCCAAGAGAGAGAATAATCGCACCGATGAAGAGGCCGATAATACCATTGAGCATGGGAACATCAACGCCACGACCCATTAAAAGAGGTTTCAGAAACGAGTCGCATCCCCCGACAAGGATGCTCCAAATCGCGAACAATACGGCCGGAACAGTACTGGCCGTGTAAAACACGTAGATAATGATCGGGCCCAAGATCAAGATGGCGGGGAGCTGAACCACAGCGAGAATCAGGACAAGCAATGCCCAAAGACCCGACCCGGGCACGCCCACCACGAGACAGCCGATCCCTGCCAGTATGGCCTGTATGATGGCCACGCCCAGAATGCCCCGAGCAACATTTCGCACGGTCGACCCCGAGAGCTGCACAAACTCTATTCCCCGTTCACCTGCAAGGCGAACAGCAATGGCCCGAGCTACCTGAACGCCACGCTCTCCGTTCGTGAGCAGAACGCCGGCGATGACGATGGCAATCACGAAACTCACGATTCCAAATCCGGCGCCGGTAGCCGTGTTCAGTAGCCACAGACCAAGTGCCTTTAGGTGGGGCGCGATCTTGCTCACGGCAGCAGTAAGATTCTCTGAGGAAAGGCTCCAGAAATTATGGATCGTTTCGCCAATGACCGGCCAGGATTTGATCTTTTCCGCTGGTGCAGGGATATCCAGAGACCCTTCAGAGAGACCAGCGGATAACTTCTGGGCGGTTTCGACAAGAGATCCCGCAAACATCAGGCAGGGAACGATTATGATGATCAGAAGAAGCAGCGTAACCAGCATTGCGGCCAGCTTGTTAAGTCCACCCAGGGCAGAGCCCAGCCAACGGTACCCTGGAAAAATGGCGACGGCAATGATGATGCCCCAGACAAAAATCTGGATGAACGGCTGGGCAATTCGGAAACACCAAAACAGAAGTAGCACGACAAGGCCCACAGAGATGGTTACCTCCAGCGTTCTGGCTACAAGAGATTTATCGCTCGAAGGATGATATGAAGAATTCATGATGGGCCCTCCAATCTATGAATCTATGGTAAGGGCTCACTCAAAACCGTGCCCCTGCCCACTGGTCCAAGTGTCAAGTATACACCGGTTTTGTGACCAATTTACCACATACCACAGGTGGACGCAAATAGAACGGGCGGCATTCTCAAGGATTAGTGGGGCAGATCGAGAGTCTTTTTCTGTGTATATGTGATGAGGGACGGCAGAGTCGCGATAAGGTCGGAAAAGCTTCGTGTGCTCCAGGAGCTATCATCAGGATATCTCAAACATTCAGTACCACCGATAATTTGAGATATCAAGGTCAGCCTTTTTGTGCCCAAATATCATGCGATATCAGTTACATCTACGAAATCGTTTTCAACCGACTTGTTTTCCAGCTTGCGGTGCCTTTTTTCCTCTTTCTTTTTTTTTCTTGGCCAATTCTTTCTGACGTTTCTTGAACTGGTAATTAGGTTTTGCCATAGCGTTTCCTTTCTGGTCGGGTCGATGAGATCTCTGATAACAGGGAAAAGAATCTCAGCCTGCATAATTGTGGTTTGATGCAAGCGGTCATTAAAAAAGGCATCCCCCGTTTCACAGGAGATGCCTTTAATTGCCTTAAAAAGCAGGTTAGACAGCGGTCACATTGGCAGCAGCCGGACCTTTCGCCCCTTGCTCAATGTCAAAGGTCACGTTCGCACCTTCACTGAGGGATTTAAAACCGTTCGCATTGATTGCACTATGATGCACAAATACATCCGGTCCGTTTTCCTGCTCAATGAATCCAAAACCTTTTTGGTCATTAAACCACTTCACAGTTCCATTTGTCATGATATCATCCTCCTTTCGAAAAATTTCAACGTCACAAACTGAAGGATGATAGCGTTTAACAAACGGATAATCCCTACAGAAAGAAACTCTCCCGCCAATTTACGGCGGGACTTAATTGATATTATATTATAAGCACCTTTGTACGTAATAGCAAGCTAAATATTTGTTTTTTCTAAAATATCAACACATCAGCGCCGTCCGCAGCTTTTTTGTCAGACCGCTTCGATGGTTGATGGGGGCTTTGGCGCGATATCGTAGGTAACGCTGACGATACCCTGCACTCTCATCCGGAACCGACTTTCTCGGAAATTGGCCGGACACCGATGGCAAGTTGAAAAGGTTAGTTTTACATTTGTTTTACAAAACTTTTCTTCGTTTTGTTGTATACTGTTTTATATTATAAGAAAAAAATACAATGCTAAAATCAAAACAAAATATTATTAATTAAGGGAGGTTGTATGAAATTACTACTTACTTCTGTATTCGGGCCATATGGGGTGGATGATGAATATGGTGAAAAAGAAAACAAAATGGAGCTCTTTCACAATCAGGTGACCAGAGAGCAAGGCATTTTTTCCTACCGATTTAATCATGGGAGCCAGGGGCTCTATTTTTTGGCGGAAAATATTGACATGCCCACGGCAATACTGGATTTTCCCACCTCTAAACGTTTTAAGCAGGAATTAAAAAAGGGATATGACTACATTGGGATCAGCTTTATCATACCCAATTTCAAAAAGGCAAAGGAGATGGCACGAGCCATTCGTGAATTATCGCCGAAATCAAAGATTATTCTGGGAGGTCACGGCGTCAACATCCCTGATATAGAATCGATGATCGATCATGATTATAGATGCAAAGGCGAGGGCGTATATTTTTTAAGGAAACTTTTTGGGGAAAAGATGGATAAACCCATCAAACATCCACTTGAATACAGCTCTTTCAACAGACAGGTCATGGGGGCGCCCTGGCCGTCCGACTCCGGCATTCTTATACCAGGCGTGGGGTGTGCGAATAAATGTCGTTTTTGTGCCACTTCACATTTTTTTGAAAAATATATTCCATATTTAAAAACCGGCCAGGACATCTTTGAGGTCTGTTGCCGTTACGAAGATGAGAAAGGAATAACGGATTTCGGAGTGTTGGATGAAAACTTCCTGAAGATGAAGGATCGCGCGCTGGAATTGCTTGATCTGATGGAAAAGAATGATCGCTACTTCAATTTTTCAATCTTCAGTTCTGCCGAAACACTGAGAGAGATCGGTGATCTGGATATTCTTGTGCGCATGGGGGTGACATTTATTTGGGTCGGTGTTGAATCGAAAAAAGAGATCTATGCGAAAAATAAAAATACCGATTTCCAAGTTCTTTTTAAGGAATTACGGAAAAGAGGCATTAGCGTTCTGGCATCATTGATTTTATTTACTGAGAAACACGATAAAAATACAATCTGGGAAGATGTGGACTTTGTGACCTCGCTGAATCCGGATTATGTGCAGTTCTCGCCGCTGGGTCCGATCCCCGGAACAAAATTATATGATGATTATGAAAAGCAGGGAAAATTAATTAAAAATATTCCCTATGAATCCCAGCACGGTCAGAAACAAATTTGGTTTCATCATCCTTATTTTTCAAGGGATGAATCGGAAGATTTTTTGCGTCTTGCTTTTGAAAGAGATTATAAGAGAAACGGCGCCTCAATGTTGCGTGCCATAAAAACGATTTTGGAAGGTCATGTATATTGCAGAAACCACCCCGATGAACGCATTCGAAGGCGTTCGAAGGAGTATAAGAACCGGCTTAAAATGACACGATATTTACTCACTGCCTCGACCATTTTTGTGCAAAGCCGCCAGAGTGACGCCCTGTTAAGGGAAATTAAAAAGTCATATCGTTCACAATTCGGCAGGATGAATCTCACCGCTCGGGCCGCATCGTTGCTCGTCGTCTTCTTCAGCATTAAAGAATATATACGATGCCGAATCTTCAGCGATCTCAGAGTCCCGACAACATCATATCGTCCATTGAATAAGGTTTACGAGCATAAAATTCAACCGGTCAAGACCTCCTACGCCGACTGGACTGCACCGAGAATTCCGTATCGCTTGGCCGAACAACCTGTGCAGTTGTCAATGACGGGTAAACACGCCCCTTCATCGTGGGAAAAATGACAGAAAAACCTCGTCGCCTGTCTCGTAAAAACTGATCAACTTAGGTTCCCTGGCATCTCCCCCTCTTTCCGGAGAAACGTCAAGAATCATGGCCCCTTTTGGCAGGCGTTTTCGCACAAAACCAAATATCTTCAGAATTTTATCGGTTGAATTCATGCGCCTATAGGAATAGAATCATGGATGAAAAGGCTGGCTTACATGTTTTACCAAAGCGGCAAAAATCACCATACAGGGAGACACCGGGTTGTCGGCAATGAGTCAATCAAAGTGGTTTCTTCATCCCATCCTTATTTTTATCTCCTCCATTGCGGCTGTGGCCCTGTCCCTCACATTATATATCTACTGGTATGTGGAGGTCAGAACAGGACTGAAAAGCGTACTGGAGAGAGCCAACCTCGATTCCGATCAGGTTCTGACCTCTCACACCTGGATGGTGATCCTGGTGCTGTCCATTCTTGTGGGGATCATTCTGATGGGCATATTCATCATCTTTGTTTACAATCAAAAGACGCTTCAGCTTTACCGTCTCCAGCGTAACTTTATCAATAATTTTACCCACGAACTGAAGACCCCCGTCACCTCGTTGAAACTGTATCTGGAGACTTTTCGGACATATGAGCTTCCCCGGGAAGACCAGCTCAAGTATATCGGGTACATGGTTCAGGATGCGGACCGGCTGACCCACAATATCAACCGCATTTTGGACCTTGCAAAGATCGAGAGTAAGACCTACGAAGGAAAGTTCGTAAGGGAGGATCTCGTTCAGGAACTTGAACGGTTTTACGAAAAATACCGGCGCCTTTTCGATGGGTGTGAAATACACATCCATAATCCTTCGGGACGATCCTTTTTATACCGCATTAGTCCCGCCTTATTTGAGATACTTTTAATGAATTTGTTCACCAATGCCATTAAATACAATGAATCCGAAGTTCCCTGCCTCGATATCACCTTCAAAACCAAAGGGAGGGGATTGTACATCCGTTTTGAAGACAACGGCATCGGACTTCCACAGTCGGAATTCAGGAAGATCTTCAAAAAGTTTTATCAAATTGGACGTTCGGAGGATATGTCGGCCAAGGGCACCGGGCTCGGCCTGCATCTGGTTGAGAGCATCGCCCGGATTCATAAGGGAAAAATGACGGCCGAATCAAAAGGGAGCGGAAAGGGCTCTGTTTTTTCCCTGATTCTGCCTCTGAAAAAATTGAGGCCTGAGGGAAAAGAGGAAAGCGATGAGTAATCCCACCAAATCACAAATCCTGGTGGTGGAAGATGAGACACACCTGGCCGAAGGTCTGAAACTGAACCTAACGCTCAAGGGGTATGACGTGATGATTGCAGAAGATGGAATCTCGGCCCTCGAAAAATGGAAAGAATGGCAGCCGGACCTGATCGTACTGGACATCATGCTCCCGGGGATTGACGGGCTGTCGGTTCTTCGAAATATCCGTCTTGAGGATGAACGGATTCCGATTTTGATACTGTCGGCCAGAGGCGATCCCGATGACAGGGTAAAAGGGTTTTCCTATGGTGTGGACGATTATCTTGCCAAACCCTTCAACCTGAATGAGTTTTTGCTCCGGATAGAGCGGCTTTTGACCCGGGGGGCCTGGTCTCAAAGGGGGGCCGATTCAAAGGGAAACAGCATTTCCTCACTCCCCCGAATCTACCAATTCGGGGATAACAGAATCGATTTTAAGACCCTGAAAGCCGATGGCCCGTCCGGGGAGATCAGCCTGACCGAACAGGAAGCCAGGCTTTTAAGGCTTTTTATCGCCAATCGGGGTAGACCCCTTTCGAGAAGAAAGCTTCTGGAAATCGGCTGGGGGTACGCCAGGGGAACCACCACCCGGACAGTGGACAATTTTATTGTCAGACTGAGGAAATATTTTGAGAGCAACCCGAAAAAACCCGTCTATTTTAAAAGCCTCCGATCGGTGGGATATGTCTTCAATCACGACCCGGAATAAAATGGACGATCATGACCTTCTTCTTGGAATCGATATTGGGTCCGTTTCCATATCGGTGGCTGAAATCAATCCTGAAAGAGAAATCTTAAAAACCGCCTATCAATTTCATCACGGCAATCTCGCGGAAACTTTCACCAAAATAATGAATGATTTCGACCCGGGGCGGATTTGCGGTATCGCCGCCACATCTTCAACCCCTTCGATTATCAATGCAAACCGGCGATATGACAACCGGGTCGCCATGATTGAGGCCGCACGTCATTTTCATCAAAAAATCGGCGCCATTCTAATTGTCGGCGGTGAATCATTCGGCTTGATCGGTTTTGACGAGAAAGGCCGTTACCGTAGTTTCAGAACCAATACCTCGTGTGCGGCGGGGACAGGCAGTTTTCTTGATCAACAGGCGAGACGGCTGAATCTAAAAAGTGCGGAGGCCCTGAGCGAGAAGGCTTTCAGTAATGGGGGGAGCATCCCGAAAATTGCTTCAAGGTGTGCCGTTTTTGCAAAAACCGATCTGGTTCACGCCCAGCAGGAAGGGTATACCCTGGAGCAAATCTGTGACGGGTTGTGCTACGGGCTTGCAAAGAACATTGTGGATACACTCTCTGTGGACAGGGAGCTGTTTAACCCGATCATCTTCACGGGCGGTGTATCGAATAACAGGGCGGTGGTTCATCATATCACATCCATCGCCCGAAAGGAGATCATCGTAGACGAGACGGGCGTTTACGGGGCCATCGGGGCGGCATTTCTCATGGTCGACGAATGGCGTGGAGACGACGTCATACCGTTTCGGTCGGTGGATGATATGCTGCGCCGCGACACCGTTCAGAAAAAGTATTTTCATGATCCGCTCAGATTGACCCTTTCCCATTATCCGGAGTTCGGCGGTGTTGAGCAATACGAATATGCCGACGGCGATACCGGTATGTTATACCCTGTTGAGGTGGATATTTATGAAACACTGATTCGCCTATTCAACTATGATGTGGTCCTCGGTGTGGATATCGGCTCCACAAGCACCAAGGCCGTTCTCCTGAACGAGGAAGGCCGGGTCTTAGCCGGCTTCTACACAGGCACCGCCGGGAGACCGGTCGCCGCGGTTCAAAGATTATTTTCATCCATTGATGATATGACTCTAAAAAAGAAGATAGGTTTGCGGATCGTGGGAGCTGCAACGACTGGGTCGGGGAGGAAATTTGCGGGTAAGATCATTGGGGCAGATATTATCATTGACGAGATTACGGCCCACGCCAGGGCTGCCTGCGAGATTGATCCGGATGTGGACACCATCATTGAGATCGGCGGACAGGATTCCAAGTTCACCACCTTAAAAAACGGCCAAGTCACTTTTTCCATCATGAATAACGTGTGCGCCGCGGGAACAGGGAGCTTTATCGAGGAGCAGGCCCGGAAGCTGGGATGTCCATTGACAGATTATTCTTCAAGAACCGAGGGGCAGAGGTCCCCCATTGTCAGCGACAGATGCACGGTGTTCATGGAAAGGGATATGAACCATTATCTCTCTGAAGGCTACGCCGTGGATGAGGTACTTGCCTCCGTGCTTCATGCCATCAGGGAAAACTACCTCACGAAAGTGGCTATTGAAGGCAGCATCGGAAACACCATATTCTTCCAAGGGGCAACGGCAAAAAACATTGCCCTTGTGGCCGCCTTTGAGCAACGGCTTCAAAAACCCATACATGTTTCCAGATATTGCCATTTGACCGGGGCAATGGGGTCTGCTCTTACCCTTTTAGATGAGAGCATCGGGGAAACCGGGTTCCGGGGTATTTCCCTTCATAAAAAAGCGATAAATGTAACGTCCGAAATATGCGAACTGTGCACAAATCACTGCAAAATAACGGTTGCCGATGTGGGAGGTGAACAGGTCGCTTACGGATTCCTGTGCGGCAGGGAATATAACACGAAGCGACACGTAAACAAAAACCTTTCCGGCTTCGATCTGCTCAGAGAGAGAGAAAAGGTCTTCTCTCTAAAAACCGTTGAGGAGTATTCCGAGGAGATCACCATCGGCATGCCCGCTGCTCTCCATATGGTTGAGGATCTTCCCTTCTGGAAGAAGTTTTTTGATGCGCTTTCCATCAGGACCGTCACAAGTGAAAACTACAGCGAGGCCCTGAAGGAAGGGAAACAGGTTGCGGAAGCTGAATTCTGTGCGCCCATGGCAGCGCTTCACGGTCATGTGAACCACCTGATGAATCGATCGGATGCTATCTTTCTCCCCTTCTATCTCGAGAAGAAAGCCTTTACCAAGGGAGTGAGACGGCAGTATTGTTATTACACCCAGTTTTCACCTTCTCTGATATCCGCTTCAGGCCTCGGAAAAGACGGAAAAAGATTTCTGACCCCGCTGATTGATTATCTTTACGGTCCATTTCGCACCAAAATCGAACTCCACTCCATGCTGAAAACCATTACAAAGTCCCCTATCGGTTTCCTGAATGTTTCAAAGGCGTATGAGAAGGCCCGTGAATACCGACAATCCTGTCTGTTGAAATTGAAGGAGATATACCAAAGAGAATCGCAGGGACATAAAGATATACACGTCGTGCTTTTGGGAAGACCCTACACGACGCTTTCCAGAACCATGAATAAAGGCATTCCCGATATTTTTGCGTCGCTCGGTATCAGGGTCTACTTCCAGGATATGCTGTCTTATTCAAATGAGGATACGGCCCCGATCCGGAAACTCTTGAACGAAATACACTGGTATTATGCCGCTGAGATCCTGAAAGCGGCCCAGGTGGTGGCGCAATCCGAAAGGGCCTACCCGGTGATGATAACCTCTTTCAGATGCTCCCCGGATGCCTTTGTCATGGACTATTTCAAAAAGATCATGGAAGCCCATGAAAAACCGTACCTCATCCTTCAATTAGATGAACACGAATCGAGTGTCGGGTATGAGACAAGGATTGAAGCCGCCATTCGATCTTTTCAAAATCACCATTCTACCAGGACTGAAAAGAAGGCCCCCGTTTATGCCCCGCCACTTATTCCGGTAAAAGAGAAGCCCCTTTTTGACAAGACGCTAATCATTCCAAACTGGGACGACATCACCCTCCAATTTCTGGTGGCAAATCTCCAAAGAGAGGGGATCGATGCAAGGTTGATGGAGGGATCCCAGACGACGATTCAGAAGAGTCTGCGTCACAACACGGGCCAGTGTATCCCCCTGAACATCATTGCCCAGGAATTTGTGGATTATGTGAAAACTCATCACCTGGATCCTGAAAAGACCCTGCTGTGGATGGTCTCCTCAAAGATAGCATGCAATCTCGGGCTGTTTCCCCATCACCTGAAGAGACTCTTTCATTCCTATGGAAAGGGGATGGAGAAAGCCGGGGTGTACGTGGGGAACATGTCATTCATGGACATATCCTTGAAACTGCCCATAAACACCTATTTTGCCTATATGTTCGGGGGTTTTATTCGAAAAATCGGATGCAGGATCAGGCCCTATGAAAAGAAAAAGGGGACAACGGACAGGGTGGTCAAGGAAAGTGTTAATGTCTTGATGGATGCCTTCCTGGGAAATCGGCCAAAAGAGGAGGCGTTAGCCGAGGTGATCTCCTCTTTTGAGACCATTGAAATGTCCCGCGAACAGAAGCCGAAAGTGGCAATCTTCGGTGATTTGTACGCGCGGGACAACGACGTGATGAACCAGAATCTCATACGCTTTATCGAAAAGCACAACGGTGAAGTGATCGTAACCCCCTACAGCGCTTATGTGCAGATGATTGCCAGGGCATATCTCAAAAAGTGGTTTTTTGAGGGTAACTATCTGGATATCCTGTCTTCAAAGGTATTGCTGTCCACCGTAACCCGCCTGGAAAAGGTATACCACAGGTATTTCGGAAAAATTCTGGAAAACCCTCAACCAGGGTACGATGAAAGCCCTGAAAAGATCCTCTCCGAATACAATGTCAGAATTGAACACACGGGCGAGTCAATGGATAACCTGCTGAAGATATTCTACACAAAGAAGCACTACCCCGATGTTTCCCTGTTTGTTCAAACAAGCCCCGCGTTCTGCTGCCCTTCACTGGTCACCGAGGCAATGGCCAGAGACATAGAGAAAAAGACCGGAGTCCCCATTGTATCCATAACCTATGACGGAACCTCCAGCAACAAGAACGAAGCCGTTATCCCCTATCTAACCTATCTGAGCAAACACTAAACCGGAAATAAGAATTGCCGAATAAATTTTTTCACAAAGCAAGAGCATTATAAAGTTCCTTCCAAACCACAAGATATCGAGGTCGTAAGATTTTCAGTTTCTTCGGCCGCGGGTACTTTTCATGATGGTTTGTTACCGATAACCTGATCAATGAGTCACAGCGGCCTGGTACAGCGGCAATAGCCGTGTAAAAAGCTGGGCGATATCCGAGGCGATATCACGACCGCACGCCACGGCGTCGCTTTTATCGATGGTGGCGGCAAGTTGCAAATCGAAGGACCCCGTTTCCGGCGTGTCATTGATATAGACTGTCAGTGTTCCTTTATCCGGTTGTCGCCCACTTTCATCGGTCCGCCAGCCGTCATCGGAAGCCAGCAGGGTACCTGATGAGAGGCTTGTGAGGTTGCAGACGGCCAAATTATCCGTGACGGCTATTGTGCGGAGCATCTGCTCGTTTTCCTGCTGAGTCAGCCATCCGCTAAAAGCGTTCCAGTCGGTTGACGCCTCCCCTTTGTTATCGGGGCGTGCCACTTGGAATCCATAATAAAGTGCCTGTTGGTCAACTCTGACAAAAAATCTGGCCTGATAATCAGTTGCCGCATGACCGTGTTGTTTGATGTCCTGCACATGCATTTCAGGTTTGTTACCGAATGCCCAGGAATTGAACTTAAACCTGGCGGTGTCGATTTTCTGAGTGACTGCCGCACCCAGTTGGCTACGGGAGCGCCAAGTCGTTCCGGAGGCACTCTTTTTGAAGTCTGTCGGGTCAAAACCGGGAAACCCGGTCTTTTTCCCGGTCGATGCGGACTTATGGGAAGGTTTACCGGCGGTCGCCCGTTCCTGTTTTTCCCTCTGTCTGCGCTCCGCAATGCGACGCTGCAGATCAATCTCCGTGCGGATCTCTTCGCCGCTTTCCCAGCGGATAACCATCTCGTCTCTATGGATGGAAATGACCCTAAAGACACCTTTCTCATTTTCGTATTGTTCATCAACGTTAAATTCAAATTTTTCCGGTTGGTCCATGGTACCTCCTTTTTGGGTTACATTATCAAATTGTTCGCATTAGAATAAAAAAAGTTGGATACCTGAAAGAAACAAAGCGGCACACAATCCGGGCTCGATGCAGATGGAAAAACGCTTATCTTTTTCACCTTTCCTACGGCGAATAATATTGCCGGTACCCGGTTGAGGTGTGGGTTGCTCTTGTTTAGCTTTGGCGTGATCAAGGTGATTAAGCATCTTTTTAAGTTTTACCTCTAATTGATTCCGTACACCTTCGTTCATTATTACTCCTTTTTCTGTTTTATATGTGTTAGAAATGTTTTGGTTTTACCCATGAATGATGCCAAAAACATCTTGGTATATCATTCCTGTCCTCGTGAGCTTATAATCTGAGGTGTTGAGAGTGTGCCGTCTGAATTGGTTCGAGTCTAAAGTGAAAAGCATAGGGGTAAAAGGAGTGGATCATTCCATCCGGCAAGATCATTAACCATTTTTGAAATTCAAGCCCTTGTCAGAGAGGTCATATTCAAGGGTCAATATAGCTTTTTTTTGGCTCAATTCGACAACTCTTACCTTTCTCAATCCTATCAACAATCAACGGGGAAATGCCTGCGTTCCTGGCAAGCTCCGCCTTACTCATGAGGAGTTTCTCTCTTATTTTTCTGACCGTATTGTGACCCAAAACACTCTCTGTTCTGATCCTCCTAATGAAGACCGTCTTGCATTATTTCTTTTAGCCTCTGGCGATCCATTCATCAACGGCCTCTTTGTCAAATCGCCAGACCCTGCCAATTTGGATTGCAGGGATTTTACCTTCCTTGGACAATTGTTATTTGATGCACTTTTAAATACTTAGCCATTTCATCCTAAGGGTTTACTGATAGCTGTACGGCTACCATTGGTTAAGATATATTTTGATAGGATAGTAAGATGTGGCCGAAAGCATAGAAACATCATGAAAAACAAAAGTTCTTTAAGAGGATGGCAGAAGAATAAAAATCTGCTTCTTGCAGCCTTAAGGTATTATACAAGCATCTTTTTTCGTTATGATATGTCAAGCTCCCAACAGAACATCCCCATGCCATCGGAAGCATGCCTAAGGCATTTTGAGTGGTTTCTTCATGGGAAGTCCCTTTCTTGAGACCAAAAAGATGAAAGGAAATCAAACCCCCTGCTTTAATAATAAAATCATCTTGATAATTAAAATTTGGGCTATCACGTTAGGTTGATGATTGATAAGCCAACAGATCTATTTATAATGGCTTCCCAAGATGCCGTAAAGACTCACGCACACCCGAGAAGCTTTTCAAATGCCACCAAATACTCCCTCTTTTAAGATATAACCTTTGGAGGCTTTAGCCATCGCATGGTTTATAAGTATGTGTTGAAGTTGGGCGGCATTCAAATTCTAATATTGATTTTGCCTATCTCTTTCTAACCTTCCTCCTGAACCCTGATAGACCGACTAAATGAAACAGTGATTTCGGAAGGTTATCGACAAGCACCTCTCATCTTTTAGAAATAATTAACCCTACATTTTTAATATTTCATATCATTTTGCATAAATAAAAGCAATATGTCAAGCTTTTATTTTTTTTTATTTATTTTTCTTAGTTTTATAAAACTTTTTCTAAATATTTCTCCATCTTTTAACGGAAAAACCGTCGGCATATTGATATTTTTCAAAATTCAGGAATAAAAGATTTTCTCCTGGACTGTGCATATCTTGTGGTGCTACTTGAGTCCCGGAAATGCCACCTTTCTTGAACCTGGAATTGCGTTTTCGCCAAGATTATTTTGCATTCTAACTATTCTGCAATATGTTTTGATTACAGATAACTGCTATGTTGGTCAGCTTTTTAATGCCCAAAAAACCTTTGATATCAATCAGATAAGTCCACAAAGATCGGTTGCCGGAGTGAAGGCCTTCTCAGCCTCCACCCCGAATTGATTGGATTAAGCGTAGAGGTTCTCAATCCACCTCATGGCTTCGGTGTCAGGAACCTTTACAAGATAAATCTGAGTCGTTGAGAGATGGGATGAACACGTGCTCCCGCTCTTTGCCGCTTTTGGGGCCCCTGAGGGTCAGTTTCCTGTCATGGACATCTCTGGATCTCAATTTTAAGACCTCGCCCACTCTCATTCCTCCTCGGGCCATCAGTTCCAGGATAAGGCGGTTTCTGGGTTTTCCCGCTTGTGTGATTTTCATTTTTTGCCCTCCCCTCCGGGGCATAGGCCCGCGGGCCGGAGGCTTGTCTTTGGGTTAATAATACCGTTACCTCAAGATGGTCGTACAGAAATAATCCGCGCCCGTCTTCTAAGATATAAACAAATTGAAACGCTTTCATCTGGTCAGTTTTGCACTGATAAGCCGGTTCAGACTTACGCCCTCTTCAGCAGCTTGGATTGCTAAATGTCTATGGACTTCCGGGGGAATCCGCACAGAAAATTTGCCACTGAATTTCTTATTGGATAAAGGCTCAGGAATTGAGTCGCCATCGGCCTCCATAATCTTAATGCCCTCCGCAACAATCCTGCGGATACCTTTCAGTGCCGCCTCCGGCGTTCCAGCCAGCCAACTCAAACTTGGGAACTCCGCGCAAAGGCCCAAATACTCGTGGTCATTAGCTGACCATATTACTCGATAAGCGTATCTATCATTTTTTAATATCATTTTCCTTCCTCCAATTTATCAATGGCGTCCAAGACTTGTCTTACCTGATAGTCTTTGGCCTTACCCTTGAAATTTTGGATATTTATGAGCGGAGGGTAAATCCAACTTACCTTATATATCCTGTGGCTTGTGCCTTTTTGTTTTGGGTCTCCAAAATAATGATCACAAACCCTGCATACGTCTCCAAACCTTACATTAAAAGGGCTTAGCCTCATCTTCACCAATATTTTTTGAATGTCGACCATGAGTTACATGATACCACTATTAGTGTCATTGTCAAGGCAGAAATGCACCATCTATTTTGAAATTAATGAGCGGAAAAACCAATTAAAGGAACTAATAAATCTTGCGATGGACTGCATGGGGGTTGCCGTAACGATTATCGATAAGAAAGGAACGCTTCTATACTATAACCAGCATTCGGGAAAGATCTCGGACCGGAAACCTGAGTATATCGGGACGGATATCCATTCACATCATAAAAAGGCAGATACCAACAAAAAATTGGATCTGATGCTTAAGGAATTCGAGGAGGGAAGAAAGGACCCTTTTCATTATGAGGCCAAACCCTCTGAAAAAACCTTCTTCGTGACCCTTTCACCCATTATAAAAAATGGTGAGTTCATCGGATGTGTTCAAACTGTAAGGCCTAAAAATACTGAATTAGAGAATGAATAGCCCTAACCTAAGAGTAGAATAATAAGTGCACCAAAAGGCTATCATTGTTCACTGACACCGGAGGCAGCCCCGTCCTTCAAAGATTTAACTGTATCTTCAGGGCTCAGTGCGTTGGCGGTCAGCATCACCGCGATGACCTTTCGCTCGACGGCAATCTCAAGGAGCTTATACCCGTCAACCCCCATAATATCCAGAATAGCCAAATCGAAGTATTGAGTGGTCAGCAGATTTTGGCCTCAAGGAAATCGGAGGCCTTAACCACATCATACATGGATAACAGATCTTCCAATATGGCCAGGACATCCGGTTCATCATCCACAATGAGGATTCTCTTTCCATCCAACAGACTTTCATTTATTATCATATCTCCTTAAAATCATCTCAACATCTCCCTGTCAAGGGTCCGGTATTGAATCGCCTCTGCCACGTGGGGCGGCTGCATGCCCGAACCCCTCAGTTGCATGAAAATGACTATTGCACAACCGAGGATTTATATAAAATACTGGTAATGAAACCGGACACATTCAGATGCAGATTGAGGAGACGCTGCTACCCCGCGCCAGCAAGAGCTGATGTGAAAAGGGACTTTTCTGAAACCTTTAGCCGTTTTCACGGATGCCCGGGGGGTCACCATCGGAGGCAACGCCACCGAGCTAATGAGGGTGGTCGTCAGAAGAATGACTTTTTCCTTGCAACCTCCGCCATATTCCAGTAATAATTTAACATAGTGCTCTTCGTCCGGATTTGGCGCCTTGAATTCGAGCCAAAATCCTGTAAAATCTCTGGTGCATCGTTTTTTTCCACGCCACTAATCCTGCTCCGCGCGGCACAAATGGATTTTTTGAAAACAAACCCCCTCTGTGCATCACTGCAATTTTTCCCCATCCACTCTTCGGGAAGGACCTTTACATGGATTTGACACCGGAAGCATTAAAGCAGTTTATCGAAAAGCCGTTTGCCTTTGTAGAACGTATGGGGCTGAAGGCGCTTGAATTGAAACCCAACTATGTCAAACTCGCCGCCCCCATCGCGGGCAATGAAAACCACATCGGCGGGATGTATGCAGGTGCGCTGTTCACTTTGGCGGAAATTCCCGGAGGCGCCCTTTACCTGACGACCTTTGATGTTTCCCGGTTTTATCCCATAATCAAAGAGATGACCATCCGGTTTGTTGCCCCGGCTAAAACCGATGTCACCATAGAGACACATCTGCCAGAGGAAGAGGCTTACCGTATTGAGGCAGAGGCAAAGGAAAACGGAAAGGCCGATTACGTGCTGGAGGGCGAAGTAAAGGACGCATCGGGTGTGGTGGTAACAGTCAGCAAAGGACTTTATCAGTTGCGGGCCTTCGGTATCTGAGGACCATTCATGAAGGCCGTCTTTAACCACTTAACGAGGTCTGGAGAGGAGGTCCACATGACCGGAATATGTTCTTATGGGGGCTATGTCCCGAGGTATCGATTGAATCGTGGTTTGGTTTATAAGGCCATGGGATGGATGAATCCCGCAAATATAGCCCATGCCAGGGGGGAAAAGGCAGTTGCCAATTTTGACGAAGACAGCATCACCATGGCCGTGGCAGCGGGTATCGACTCCCTCGGAGGGATTGAGCGATCAAAGGTGGGTGGTGTCTACTTTGCCTCCACCACCATGCCCTATAAGGAGAGGCTCAACGCCGGCATTATAACAGCTGCGCTCGGTCTGAACGCCCATATTAGGGCAGCAGACTTCAGCGGGGGTATTAAGGCCGGCACTACCGCGCTCCTGGCAGCACTGGAAGGGGTAGAATCCGGAGGGGCAGATAACCTACTCGTCTGTTCTTCCGACTGCCGTATGGGAAAACCCGCCTCACCCCAGGAGTTGATCTTTGGAGATGCTGCCGCCGCACTACTGGTGGGGGATGAAGACGTAATCGCACAATACAGGGGGTCTTACTCCGTGACGTACGATTTTGTCGATCACTACCGCGGGGAGTTCGCCAAGTATGATCGCCAGTGGGAAGACCGATGGATTCGAGACCTGGGGTTTGACCAACTGGTCCCGGA
>Ga0307424_1000758_pt1 | contig 17157 bp, 19 predicted proteins | sample SalMarWE160320MG_FD_202157 | JGI IMG/M metagenome (GOLD analysis project Ga0307424, IMG submission 202157) | Salt marsh sediment microbial communities from the Plum Island Ecosystem LTER, Massachusetts, United States - WE1603-20 | ecosystem: Environmental > Aquatic > Marine > Intertidal zone >... | reverse complement strand
CCAACATCTAGAACTAACTTCTACAATGTAGAGGGGTCATTTTTGGCGATTGATGCTTGTGTTAACTGTTAATCCTATGTTGTGCTGTCGTTAATGCTGATTTTTCCTGATTTTCTGTAGTTTAAAGATGAAACGTGTTTAGTGTGTCTCAAGATGGCATATATCTGGTTTCGACTTATGACTTTTAATAGCCGTACATCAACCAGACTACTGGGGAAAAGTATGGAGCTGCAAGAAGCCCGATGGGAAATCATGAGAGCGCTGCTTGAAGGTTTTCCATCATTGAAGAAAAGGACGATTGAATACCTTAACAATCAGTGATTCTGCAGCAAGAGACAGGATAATTAATCTTGACTGCGGATTCATAAATGATTAATTAACGAACTGATTTTTTAGTCTTGTAGGTGTTACATTTGAAGGAGATTCCTCCAGTTCCAGAAAAGATAAGCAAACGGAAGATTATTGTTTATAAATCTCGTGTTGATCCGACTATTGTGAAGCTTACTGCGGAGAAGATGAAGTATAAGCTGTTTGGTAAGTTCGGTTTTTCGAAGCGTAAATCTGAGGAGATTCATGTTGTTTCTGTTGACAAATACTATGAGCCGTACATTCTGATAGATGCAAGGTATAACATTCGTTATTTCAAGAAGAAAGTTTACAGTTTTGGTGTTGACCCTGAGACTGAGGAAGTCAAGATTATGGGTACATCATATACGCCTGAAACAAAAGCTGGCGCTTCTGGGGACGCTGCGGAGCCTAGTAAAGTGATCAATTTAGAGGCGGAGTTGTGGTCTTCTTACGATGATAAGGTGTATTTGGTTCTGGACAAAGAAGGGAAGGAGATTCCTCCTGATCAGGTGCCTGCTGCGCCATCGGAAGACAATCCTGAGAAGATACTGAAGGAGTTCAGCAAAAATGCGGGAATGGTTCAGCTTTCTCCTCGGAAGGAGATTGATATGGTTAAAGCCAGACTCGTCAAGAGGCCTTCAGACATAGCTGAAATTGAGGATGAGCTGTTCAATATTTCTGAGCATGCTGTGATTTACAGTCCCCTGTATGAAATCACTTTTCGGAATGTCCGGACTGGTGAAGAGAGAGTCGTCAAAATCGACGGGGTCAGCGCAAAGATTATCTCTTAAAAGGGGAAGCTGAATCTTTTCGGATAGGGCTTTGGGTTGTTTAGCTTAGAGCTTGTGGGTTGGCTCTAATCTTTTTCGTTTTCTCCTAGGAGGTTTGCTATGTCCTTGTATTTTTCTAGGTATTTGTCGCCTTTGGCGGTTGTTATGTAGGTGTTTTTTCTGTTTTCGTTTTCGGTTTTAAGGAAGTCCATTTTGGTGAGGAAGTTGAGGTACTCGTTTAGTTGGGCGAAGCTCAGGTTTGCTCTGTACATGATTTGGGTTTTCAGGCTTCCGCCTTTGGCTATGTTCAGTATCTCTGCTATTATGAAGAGTCGGTCCCTGCGTTTGCGGTTGTTTTCCATGTTACTAACCTTCTCTAAGTTTTTTCTAGATATTACGTCTATAGTTGACGTGAAATTGGGCGCATAAAAGGCGTGCTTCTATGGTGTACATATTCCGGTAAACGGAATATACCTGCATATTAGGCAGATGGTGTATTTTGTCGAAAAACTACATAATCTTTATAAGTGAAAATCGCACTCCGCTGTTTGAACAGAAAGGAAGCAGGGCGGTTGCTTTGAGTAGAGACAAAATGAAACGTCGCGCTTTTCGTCTGCGTTCTCTAATCGATAACGTCAAAAACAAGAAAGCTAGACAAGAAGTTATAGCAGAATACGTCAGCCTCATCTCACAAATGAGCCGCAACAACTAAATTAAACGCCTTTTTTGTTATTTTTCCAGAAATCAATTTTTCACATTTGCCCAATTAATCGATGGAGTGTAGATGAAAACGGTTTCACACCGTTTGAAACAGAACGTTGGTGCCTTCCAGTTTTTCCAGTCTTTTAATCCATTGTGTGCGCGTTCGAGTTAAAATTTAACCTTTCTCTCGAAGGAAAACATGCTAGATACTATTTCGACGAAATTTTCAAGCTGTTTCCAGAACATCTCCGACCAGAGAAACGGACAGGATACAAAGCCTATGACGGAATAAACAACGTCTTCAACTTCGGCTACTATGTCCTGAAATGCAGAATACATAAGGCGTTGTTGAAGGCTAAGCTAGAACCGTACTTGGGATTTTTGCACAGTTTACAGCATGGTAAACCCAGTTTGGTTTGTGACCTTCAAGACATTTACCGATATCTTATAGACGATTACCTAATTGAAAGAGGACAGAAATTACGGAAAAAAGATTTTGTTGTTGTCACAGATTTTATGATGCGACTAAAAATGGGAAAGAGAATTCACCTCTGCGAATCTGAAGCTGACAGCTTAGCTGAAGGATTAAACAATCTTTTCAACCGCATGATTGACATTCCAAGAATTAGACATGGAAAACAGCAAACACTTGACACACTGATTAACGAAGAAGCTCTACTAATAGCCAAATATCTGAGAAACGAAAGGAAAACATGGAATCCTCGATTAGTTAATCTTAGAACTTCTTGTTAGCTTCCTTCTGTAGAATGTTACTACTATTGTTCCAATCAAAATCAATGGCAAGAGAAGCCATGAAGGTAACTCTGGGATGTAACCTGATGGAGTATACTTTTCGTTTACTGTAAAGTAAATGTCTCTATCACTGCCTCCAATTGCGTATATCTCATCGTTTATAACAACTGCATTAAATCCCTTACGAGGAGTCGGCAGAGCAGTTGCATTTGTCCAAGTATCTGTTTCTGGGTCATATACTTGATTAAAATCATAACCCTGCTGTGAATGGTGATAATAATAATTATCGGCTCCACCAAGAACATAGATTCGTTTTGGAAATGACACACCAGTGGTTGCACAAGCCCCCGCAGAGCTAACGGCTATGGGGATGGATGTGCCGTTTGTCCACTGATTTGTTGCTGGGTCAAATATTTGAACCAGATTTATTGGCTCATAGTCTGGACCTCCCTCATGTCCCCCAGAGATAATGTAGATTTTGTTATCTACAACTGCAGAAGCGTAGCCCATAACTGGAACAGGAATTGGTGCCATTTCGGACCATGAATCCATTATTGGGTCATAAACATAATTCGTGTTCAAAGGGTTTACAATACCTAGTCCCGCAAGTGGTTGTCCGCTTATCACGTAGATTTTGTTATCTACAACATTAGCTTGCATTTCCATTATTATTGAGGGCAGTGGAGCTCTGTTCTCCCAACTGTCTGTGGTTGGGTCATAGACTTGGGTTGGGTCACCTATTACGTAAATTTTGTTTTGGCAAGCCACAAGAGTCCCCCATCCATTGTAAACTGGTAGTGGAGCTAATTGGGTCCAATTGTTAGTTTCAGGGTCATATCTCAAAGTCATATTTAGGTCAATATAGTATATCTTTCCATTCAACACCGTAGTGCCTGTGTAGGCGGCTACATCCGTGTTGGAAATGAATTGTCTCAATGGCAATGGAGCCAAATTTGTCCAAGAACCACCATTCTCTGCATTCACTTTCTCAATTGCCAAAAAAGGAGTTGCAACTACAGAAAAAGCCAACAACAGAACGAATACAGTGATTAGGAACTTGTTAGTTCCCCTTTTCATTTAAAGACCCACTTAAATCAGCGGTTAGAATTCATAAAAGCGTTTTTGTCAAGAATCCTTGACTGTTTGAAACCCATTTTAGTCAAGAAATTTTGACTAACTGTTTTCTTCTTTTTTGTTGGGAGAGTAGAGAGTAGAGTGCAGAGAGCACACAGAACAGAACAGCAGAGTAGAGAACAAAACGAGAGAGAGAAAGGTTAAAATTTAACCCCAAACCCAAATATGTTCATACTCGTTCTCTCTTACCTGCCCTCACGTCTAGGACGAACACAATATTTGTTAGTCAAAGTTTCTTGACTAGGCAAAGAAGTGTTTTGGTCAAATTTTCTTGACAAAAAAACTTTTCTTTTGAATCAAACATTAAATTTATTTGGTTCTAAATATGGGGGAAAGAATCTTGGTCTTATACGAAATGCCTTCAATTGAGGTTTTTAAAAATTGATAAAACTATCTAAGAGCTTTTTCATTTTCTGTCTAGCCATTGTTTTACTTGTAGTAATTGGAGTATGTTTCTATCAAGTAGGACTAACTTTGCAGTCTCAAGTAAGTACATTCCAAAGCGGTAACACTGATATGCAGAGCCAATTAACTGAATTAGAAAATCAGCTAGCAGTCAACTCAAACACCTCTCAAACCCTACAAAACTACGTGAACTCTCTTGAAATCCAATTGAACAACTCAACTGATCTCTCTCAAAATTTGGAAAATCAATTGAATACTCTCAAGAGCCAGTTGAACGCTTCTACCGCTTTATCTCAAACACTGCAAAATCGAATCGACGATTTGGAATCACAAATAGATGATTCTACCCTCTTATCTCAGAGTTTAGAAACTCAGGTCAGCGATTTAGAGACCCAATTAGTTACAGCGGAAAATTTATCTCAAACACTGCAAAATCGAATCGACGATTTGGAATCACAAATAGATGATTCTACCCTCTTATCTCAGAGTTTAGAAACTCAGGTCAGCGATTTAGAGACCCAATTAGTTACAGCGGAAAATTTATTTCAAACACTGCAAAATCAAATTAACGATCTTGAAGAGCAAATTGCTAATCTTTCTGATGTAATCTTAAGCATGACGCCCGTTGCGACTTTTGATTTTATTAAAGACTTCACGATGGAGCCGCACACTTCTGATTATTACCAATTTCCTTCCGATGAGTATAGAACCGTAACGCTTGTTGTCTATGTCTATACGCCCGTTTCTTCCTCCACAGAACTTGAAGTTAATGTTAGCTTTTGGGTTGAAGGAAGTAGCCATGCGCCAATTGTAGATAATTTTGTGGTTAACCGATCTCAGAATTCCACTGTCGTAAAGACATATGATGTAATCGGCTCACCATTTGGATTCATGATTACCAACCCTACAGATACAATTGTAGAAGGAAGATTCACTATCTATATGAGCAGTTGAGATAAAGGCTTCAATGAATCCATTTCCTAACCGAAAAAGGCTAACAGTCAGCTTTGAATGACTGTAAAACGCTTGGGGTTAAAATTTAACCTTTTTTCTCTTCTTCTACCTGCTTCTATCTCTATCTTTCTACCTTCACACAATACACAAAACCAAATACAGTAAACTAAAAAACTCACACACATCATGATTCTGTGAAGTTTTTGAGAGCTTCTTCATTAATCAATGGTTCAAGAGGCTACTTTTTCCAGAATAGGTAGCCTTTGGTTTGTGTCAGGAACCCGACTATGCGGAGTATTTTTGCCAGTTTTTCGTTGTCTGCGGCGTTTATGATTGCATGGTATTCTTGTTTGTTTAGGAATGCTTGTTTGGTGCCTGCGATTCTTTTTCTGTAGATTCCTGAAATTTCTTTGATGACTGTTTTGACTCTGTTCACCTGTTCTTGTGTCATCTGTTCAAGTTTTTTCTTGTTCATTTGTTCCGAGGTGAGGAAGACTGGGTTGAAGTTGAGTGCTCTTAGTTTCTCGACAATCTTTAGTATGTGGGGGTTGGGTGTGGTTTCGGCGATTTTGGTCATCCCCGCCTTCTCGAAGAAGGGATTGTATTTTGCCATGACGGCTATTGTTTCTACGATGGGCTTGCCTGCCCGAGGAAGGGTTTCTGCTACAATTTTTGCTCCTAAGCCGATGGTGCGGTATTTTGGGTGTATGACCACTCTGGAAATTCTGATTATGTCCCTGTTGATTTCCTGTATTGTAGGGTTTCTGTCTAGGGCTTTGCGTCTGCCCGTCACGGCGAGGGGCGGAGAACCATAAACTATGGCGCCAACTGTTTCGTCGCCTCTCTTCATTGTGAAGATTTTGTGGTGCGCAAAGAGTCTGGAGTCCCTGTAATGGAAGTGGGCTAGCTTCTTGTAGTCAGCTTTGCTTCCCTCTGTTACGTGCATTTCTTTGACTAGGCTGCATTCCCTGTTGACCTTGTTGGGGTAGTAGTTGACCTCGATTTCTCTTCCGAACCGCTTGTGGATGTGAATTGACGGCTTCAGGTCCTCAAAAAGGTCGGTGTGTGTTGTAGCCGCAAAAACGGCTCTGCCCTCCTCCCGTGCGATTTTCTGGATGTTAAACGCCACAATCTTGGCTGTGTCCCTGTCAAGGGTAGAGCAGAACTCGTCCGCAAACCAATACCGTTTGTCTGACTCGATAATCTTGGCTAGTCGGTACCTGTATTTCTGTCCGTCGCTGAGTTGGCTGTAGCGTCGAACAAATAGGAACGCATCATTCAAGCCGACTCTGGACAGCAGGGTTAAGCCTTGGTGAAAGTTTTTTCCTGCAGAGTCGATGAGAGGCTTTTGTTGGTCAACTTCTATGTTGTCTAAGTTCACTGTGTCTGGCTTCAGGTCCTTTTCCAGCGCCTTCAGCAGAACGCTTTTTCCGCTTCCGCTGTCTCCCGTGATGTAGACTATGTCGTTGGGCGATATTCGGAGTTCCACGTTGTCGTAGATGACATGCTCCTGAAAGTTGTCCACTCCGATGCCGAAGGCTTCCGCCACTTTGATTGTGCGGTCTGTGACGTCTGTCCGCGTCTTGTAGGCAATGTTGATTCTGAAGACTCCTGTTTCTGGGTCAACCTTTTTTGTGAGTCTGGTGATTTTGAAGAGTTCCCGCATCTTTTTACCACGCCCTGATTAGCTGTGAAGGGGCTTCGGCTTTTCTGGTCGAGATGCAGGCTAGGGCGAGCGCCCAGAGTCTGTCGTCGTGGGTTCCTTCGGGGTGACTGAATCTTGTGTGCCCATCCTTGGTGAGTTCATATTTTTCGCAGTGAATCTCGGCGATTAACTGGCTGTCGTAGGGCATGGACAGTTTGCCTGTCTGCATCTGCTCCCGCAGGTGACCCAGAATCTCCTCTTTCCGTTTACTGGTTAATATGACGCCTCTGGTGTTGGCGATGATGGTGGTCATGTCTTCTGTGACGTATTCGCCTATTCCAGTCTGGTCAACATAGATTGCCTCCACTGTCCTGTACCTGTCTGTGAGGGCTTTGATGTAGCCGATGACGCTGGCGTAGGGAGTGCCAAGCTTAAACCTGTGCAAATGAACCAGATGCACCTCACCATCTTTTAGCAGCTTCACGACGGCAACTGCGCTGTGGTCCCGCTTCTTTCCCAAATCCACTCCGACACAAAATCTGCCCGAGAGCCTGTCAATGAAGCCCGAGTAAGTTAAGGTGCCGCTGATGCATCGTGTGATAAGCTCCTGCGGAAAATATCTGCTCTCATCCTCAGCCCACTCTGCCTCCATTTCTCTGTGCCAACGCCACGGGTCGCCCTTCAGCTGCCGCCGTATCTTTTCCAGAATCTGCCGTTTCAGTGGACCATGGGGTTCTGTGGCGTCTTTCCATGTGATGTGGGACTTGGCGAAGTCGCTGTAGTCCTTGTGGTTGAAGATTCTGTAGAATATGTGGTCTGTGGTCCAGGGTGTGCTGCTACAGACAAACTTGCCGTCCGTGGTGCCCAGCGTGAAGAGGATGGCGTCGTACATTTCTTCGTCGTTGGCTGTGAAGTTCATTTCGTCCCAGTAGACCAGATGCAGGGTGGGTCCCCTGATGGTGTCGGGGTTGTTTGGGAAACATTCTATGATGCTGCCGTTACCGAAGTAGATAACCGTCTTTCGAGCCTTCAGAACCGAGCCGTTGGGCAGGTGTCTGAGGAAGGCGGTGATTTTTCGTATTATCAGTTTGGCTTGCCTGAAGCTTGGACCCACAACCCCAATGGAAACTTTCGGCTGAGTAAGAGCATAGTAGAGCAGCAGGGCGGAGACTATGTGGCTTTTGCCGCTTTGTCTGCACCACCGCGCAGCAACAAACTGGCGTTCCATGAAGTAGCCTGTCAACTGTTTCTGGTAGTCTGTTGGCTTGAATCCGAGAACCTGCTCGAAGAAGTCTAGGGGGTTCTCTTGGAACCTCACGTTTTTTGTACGTTTCTGCTCGAACTGCTGCTCAAGCTTTTGTATCTGTTTCTCCAAACTCATCATTAATTCGCTTCTCAAGTTCCTCAAGTTTTTCTTTGATTTTGCCAGTGTCGTATTCTCTGGTGATGGTGTTGATGCTCCAGTAGACCTGCTGGACTGTTTGGCTCCATCCCTCATAGTAGAGGAGTCCTGTGAGGGCGTAGCCGAAGTCGTCGTCGTAGACAACGTCTGATGTGCCTACTCTGTGCCATTCTCCGTCTCCGCTTGGAGGAGGCGAAAAACGGCTGTACAGCGCCTCGAAGCCGCTTCGGTAAAAGCTTAGGGCATCATCTATCATGCTTTGAGTCTGTGTTTCGCCTGTTTGGTCGTGGAGCATTTTGAGGGCAATCAAGCCGTAGAGGTCTATGATGTGCATCTCTGGCAACCACTCGTCCGCGATGGTGACTGCCTGAGCAAAGCCGCCATAATACATGTCATGTACTCCCTGAATGCTGGGCTGATGCTGCATGTTATACAGGAAAGTTTCTCCAGCCAATTCTGCAGCGTCAAGATATGCCTGTGTGCCCGTTAGATTGTAGGCCTTCAGGAGCGCTGGGATGGCTCGCATGGCATCGATGCTGTAGTAGTGGCTGCTGCCGTCCTTGCTCTGGAAGCCCCCGTAAGCCAGTTTCTCGTCGTTAATGCATTGAATAGACAGCAAATAGTCTGCCAGGTCAACGATTTTGTTGTAGACCGCCGTTTTTTGGCTCTCAAACTGGCTGCTCTGATACGCCTCGGTAAGGAAGTCGATGGCGTGGGCGGCTGGAGCTGGACCTCTCTCCCATTCCGTGTCAACGCCTGTTCCGGGGATGACATAGAAGTATGGAGCATAGTCCATGATGAAGCTGAAGTACTGTTGCGGAACCGTTCCCATAGTCTATGCTCTCCTCAGCGTTGACCCCTTCAGTTTCTTTAGGATGCGTTCCAGCTCCGCCTGCAGAACCGTTAAGGGAGGCGCCTTGTCCTGGACGTTGACGTTCTGGTCTCCCACGCTGAAGCTTAAGCCCACGGCTGAGCCGCCGGTCAGGTAGCAGATGGCGTAGACTGCGGAGAGAACTGTTATGGCTTCTTTTTCTGCGTCGCTGCAGTTGCTGCTGTCCACCTGCGTGTCTGTTTCCAGCTCCAGCGTGACTTCGGCTCGTTTAATCATTTTAGAAATTTTGTTGTCCGGTATCTCCTCGGAGGTTACGTTGATTACGTCGCGGACGTCGTCGGCTGAAACGGATGCCAAAGCTCACTTCACCAGACAATATAGGTGAAATAGGGCTGATTTAAGGTTAGTTCACGAAAATAAGCTTTTAAAAAGGATTATTTATGAAATAAACAGTTTATGGAAGAGATTCGGTTCGACAGGCTGTTAAGTAAACCCTAAAAAACAAGCACTCAAAATTGAGGAAAAACCAAAACTGTCGTCTCCTTTTACTCTCGATTTTCCGATTGTAACCTCAAAGCAATTTTGGAATCCATTTGGAGACCCTTTTTTGGTAAGAAACGTATTGTTCTCCTAGCAGCTTTACCAGATTCTTCTCTTCGTATGTAGCCATTCTGTCAAAGAAGATGAAAAAAGCAACCCAAACTCCAATTGAAACTAGCGAGACACTAAGGAACAGAAAAGAAAGACAAAAGAGTAAAGTTCCAAGGTACAATGGGTGCCTAATCCAAGCGTATATTCCTGAATCAACAAACTTGGGCGGGTCTTGTTCTAGGACTGCTTTATGAGATTTTGATACCAAAAACAGGCTGAGACACAGAGATAGCAGCGTTCCCGCAATAAGCGCTGGAAAAACTAAGACGTCAAGGAGTACGGTTGAGTATCCAAAAAAGAAGTGGCTCAACGAATCGGCGCTCCAAACAACAAAAAATATGATGAGCATGAGCAACTGAATCCTGTCACAAAGCGGATGTTCAGACCCCAAACCGTGTCTCATAGCCGAGACCTCCTATTAACGGCTCTTCTTGTGTTAAGGAGCCTTTGAACCTCTTTTTCGTTCAAGTTTATCTTCATGTTCCCTTCGACCCCCTTTATTTCCAACATGTCTTCAACAAAATTTACCTCTATCAGTTCCCCAATGTGCCCTTCAATCAGCACTCTGTCTCCAACCTCGTCTAATTTGGCAACATCTAACTCAATAGAGAAGGCATGATCATTCTCCACCGCTTCATTCACCATTCTGAAGCCCCCATCTGTTATCCAATAACACTGGTCAGTTGAGTTAACCGTTGTGGGCAAATCTGGTCAAAACGTGTTCACATATATGCAGAATTAAGTTCCAATAGATGCTTTACCTGAAATCAGTAAGTAGTTTGAAGCCTTTTTTCAAGAAACATCGATCTCGGGTTTGGAATAAAAGTTTAGTCAAGAAACCTTGACTAACCTAGTCATCCGCAAGTCAAGAAACCTTTACAAAAACCCTTTTCAGCTATGTTAAGTCAGATTTATGTCAGGTACTTAAAATGGGGGAGCAAAGAATAGCTCTTGCTCTATTACTGATTCTTTCTTTACTTCTGCCAGCGTTTTCTTTGCCTTTAGTTTCTGCGGCTGAGGATTCTTGGACGACCTTAGAGCCGATGCCTACAGCAAGAGCTGGTCTTGGAGTTGCGGTTGTGGATGGTAAGATATATGCTATTGGGGGTTTCGTTGGCACAAACACGGTCCTCGGCACTAATGAGATGTATGATCCTGAAACAGATACGTGGACTACAAAAACGTCAATGCCAACCCCTAGAGCCTATTTTGCAATTGCTGTATATCAACACAAAATATACGTAATAGGAGGGCTGTGCTCTCTTTTAGTTAATACGGGGATAATGCGCGCGCGCATTCCAGAGTTTCCGTCATGGCTTGTTCTGTCCCTGTTTTTTGTTGCTACTTTGGTTGGTGTAGTGGCTAAACGGAAGTTTTTTCGTTCAACTTAATAGTTAAATAACGTAGAGACCAAAGAAGTAAGGGTCACAAATGTTCTACGAACAATACTTGAAGGCAACCCGAGAGAAAGGCAGCTTCATTAACCTCAACCTTGATCCTGCGCTGCCAAAACAGCGAACAGACAATGTGGTTCCAGACAGGTACGTCCACAGGGAAGATGCAGAAACTCTACTCAACTTCTCATTAGACATTATCGAGCAGGTAGGCGACTACTGCTGCTCCATAAAACCGAACACCCAATACTACCTCGGACACACCAACATACTAGCAGAGATCGCAAAAAAGATTCACAAAGAGGGAATGCTTGCCATACTGGACCATAAGCTGGGGGACATTGGCTCCACCAACGGCTCAGCCCTGTACTGGATAAAAGAGATGGGCTTCGACGCCTTCACCTTCTCTCCCTTCGCAGGCAACATACAGAAGACTGTGGAAAAAGCCCACGAAAACAGTTTGGGCGTCATAGTTCTCACCTTGATGTCTAACCCGGAAGCAGAAAAGATGATGATAGGCACAACCGTAGATGGGCAGCCATACTACCTGCACACAGCAAAGACCGTGAAGGAGGCAGGAGCGGACGGCTGCGTGGTAGGCTTAACCTGCTTCGTTGAGGACACATACATCAAGATCATTCAGGAAGCTGTCGGAGACAGGGTGGTGTTTCTGTTGCAGGGACTAGGTCCTCAGGGCGGACAAGCCAACAAGATACGGTACGTCCATAACCCTTTGGTTAGTTTAGGCAGGGCTGTTATCTACTCTGATGACCCCAGAAAAGCCGTCAAAGGATACAATGAGATACTCAAAAAATACGTCTGATGCAGCTTAGATTACCTGCATATACTTTGTTCCCTTCTCCGTTATCCTGTAAACTCCTCGGCAGACCCGCTCAATATACTCCTTCTTCAGCAAATACCTGAGCCTGTTATCGAATCTTGTCCGCGTAGCCAAAGAATGGCATGTAGTCAAAACCTTCTTCTCCAGCACAGTCCAACGCACATCGCCCCTCTTGAGGGCAGTGAGAATAACCCTGTCCATCATGTCCTGTTCCTCTCGGCGGCGACTCATGACAGCTTCACCTCCACAGGCTTCTGACATGAATAGAAGGGAGGAGAATGACGGCTGCATACGTAAACAGTTTCAGTGTTCCACTCCGGCGACTCCACAGATTGCCCCTTCAAAGCCGCCCCCTCTTCAGCCTTGTACGTTCCGGGATTTAGACTGGGATTAAAGAGTGTCATCTCGGCGCCGCACAGTGGACAACGCCGATAGCAGTCACATACAACCGTGTCTGCGGGTCGTTTCTGGCGATAAGTTTTTCCGCACCGCGAACAGGTTCCTTCTGCGTATCCGATTTTTGCTGTCATTTTCAGGTTCCCACCCATGTGTAGGGTTTAGAAACGTTCAGAACGAGTTTTCCGTTTTCGTCAAGCCACAGCTCCGGAAGCCTCACCCTGTACGCGAATATGACGCTTAAGCCGAAGCTTTTGGCGTATGTTTCAGCCGCAACTGCTCCAAAGTAGGCGTCTAAGCCAAAGGTTGCTGCTGCATCCAGTTTCTTGAGCACTACATCTATCTGCTTTGATATTGTTTGGGTCATCAGGGCGCCGAAGCAGGCGTCCACTGCGAAGCTTTCAGGGATATCAAACCTCTTGAAGAGAGCATCTACTTGTCTTGAAATTGTCTGAAACATCACCGAACCGAAATACGCGTCTACCGCAAAAGATTTGATTTTTTGCTTCAGGAAATCAACATCGACACCAAAGGTTTCTAGGATGTCAAACTTCCTTAGCAGGGCATCAACGTCAACAGTTTCCTGTATATCCAATTTCTTGAATAATGCATCTACTGTAGCAGCCCTCGGCAGGCAAGCAAATTTTATGTTGTAGGGAGACGAACTTTTTGTCTGATATAAGAGTCCCATGAAGCCGTCATTTGACACATAGAAACTGGACCACGTGTGATCAGCAATGAAGCCATCAGCGGATTCGTCAAGCCAATCAACTCTGTCCTCCCAGGATGAACCGTTCCATTTGCGGTAGTAGATATGCCCAAACTCTGGATAGAATCCCCAGAAAACGTATAGATGATTCCGTGCAACGTCGCGGGTTATCACAGGCGCGCAGTAGTCTGTCCCATCGTCCTCATAGGGGATACTGGATTGTAGAGGCGTTTCGGTTCCGAGACTGTTTGTGCTGTAATCATACTTTACGTAGATGATTTCAAGCGGAGTTTCAGAGTCAACAAACTTCATGAAAACTATGTGAACGTCATCGCCTTCAGCTACTGCCGAATGGAACATGCTGTGAAAGCTGGTGCTCGTGGTTGTCGCCTCGTTTTCCCAGCCTTCGCCATTCCAAACCCTAACGTGAATGGGCTCAACATAGGAAACAGAATTGTGGCCGGTGTAAACCATCGCCATCTTGCCGTTTGTCAGCGGCACTGGAGAAACAGCCCATGTGAGCCTGAGGTCGTCGCTAAGCTGGTAGGGAAAACCGTTTGGAGTGGTTCCCCATGTGCCATCATTGTTTCCTGACCTGATTACGTAGGCATGTTGTGTTCCGTTGGTGTATTCCCTGTAGCCTATCCAAACGTAACCGTTGGAGTCTACTCCTATGTGCAGGTTAGATGCTTTGTTGTAGGCTGTGTTAACGGTCTGCTCTGATGCGGACCAGGTGATGGTTCCGTTGCTGTCGGGTGTTCCTCTCCTGTAGTAGATTGCGGATTCCCATGGATAGCTGCCCGTGGAATTCGCTGCGTAATGAACGTATGTTCCATCAAAGAACACAGAGACGTTTGGACCATAATTTCCGCCGTCTCTGACAAACGTTTCATCAGACCACGACAACCCATCAGTGCTAGTTCTAAAAACGATGTCGCTGCTGCTGTTAGCGTAGAAAATCCAGAACCGCCCGCTAGCATAGAAAGCTTTTCGCTGAAAACTGCACTGCGTCGCATAACTATTAGTGGCTGTTCCAACAAGACCCTTCTTCTCATCGCCAACCTTTATGCCCAGTTTCTTGAACAGCGCATCAGCATCCCATGTTTTAGTGTGTGCTGCGCCGCCAGTCGTGTATGTTGCGTAAACACTCAATTTTATGCTATCTGAATCTGTTCCAGAACCGAATGGGTCGTCTGGAGGAAGGTGGTCGGTGCCAGTGATTATTCTATTGTTACATGATTCTGTGCTTGCTTTAACAACGCTGTATGTTGCATCACTGTTAATACCAAGCCAATATTTTGTTCCGTTTGTTATCGGTATGCTAAACCCAGTAAATGTGCACCATCTGAAAGTTGAATCGCCCGGAACATCGTTTCGGGTAATGTATCCTAACAAAGCATCGGGAGTATCTGAACCACTGTCAGCGTATATCACGGCGGTAACATTTGCTCCGTTCTGGTTATGGCTAAGATAAGCGGTTATGTCTGTTATTGTGCCCTTTTCAGGAGCCGTGAATTGTGATGCTGCTTTTTTCCACCAACCAATATGCTGCTCACTCGCGCCTATGCTGGTGTTGCCGAATGTCGGCATTTACGTTACCTCCTCTCCGTTTTCATTCAGATACTTCAGAGGTTTTCCTTTGATTCCCAGAACGTAAACAGTCTCAGCGTATTCAACGCCGCCAGAACGCACACACAACTTGATGGAATTAGTTCTGTGAGCCACAAGCCTGTCGCCTTTCTCCAAGGTTACTGCATATGACGGGTTTGTGGTTGGAGTCACAACCGTTTTTTCTGCTTTCAGTATCTGTTGTGCCAGTTTCGGCGAGAAGGGATACCACCCAAAACGATGGAGCTTCTGGTGATCAATCTCCGAGAACCTGTTTTCTTTGCCTGTCTCCGGATCAAATTGTGGCAACGCGGAGCCGTCCGTGTACTCGGCTATCCAGAAATAAACGAGGGGACAATAACCGAGCAAACTGGAGCCTCCTAGATTTCGTCGTATTTGAAGCTGAGTGTCTCGTCTGCTTGTTCTCCTTGCACAGCATCGTTTGCTACTTTGCACTGCAGAACAACGGCTTTCGTTTTTCCTGTGCTAGTGTGGTCAGTTGAGTCGATTGTCGCGGGTGAGCCTTCTGTGTCGTCTGCCACGTTTGCGGTGGGCGTTGTTTGACCATTGTAGTAGCCATGCCCGTCTGCGCCGTCTTCTATGCTGTCTCCTGTGTCTGCTTCTGTTCCAGTTGCCAAGTCATACTCCGTTGGCATGGGGCATCCGTGGTCGCCGGAGTCCCTGTTTCCGCGCCGAAGTTCGCCTCCTGTTCCGAAGCTCCAGCCTACAGCGCCGTCAGAGTAGAAGCGCACATTGTTGATTTGCGTGAAGGTTCCAGCTAGGTCTAGGCAGACGTGAATCCAGTAGCTGTACTTGAAGCCGCTGACCGGTATCGGAATCGGGTAACCTGTGTCTGCGGGAGCAAACTGGTCCTTTGTCTGCAGTCTGGTGCTCGCGGTTACGTTGTTGTAGGTTCCTGGGCTGCCGTCTGAGCCGCCAACTGCCTGCTGCACATTTACTGTTGCAACCATCTTTTCTGTTTCCTCCATTCTGTTTTATGAGATGTTTTCTTGGATTTCTTCAATGAAATTAGCTGGGTTCCGCGTTATCGTGATGGTCTTCGTTACTGAGCCGTGGGTGACCACAATTTCTGTGATATAGCCTGCCTGATTGCGGGTGACAGAGATGCTGTGTGCGGTTCGGATTCCATGCATTGCATCGTGGATTGCCCGGTAGGCGTCAGCGTAGTTGCCCCAGTTAATTTCACTCATGTTTTTCACCAAAAAAGGGGGAAGTTCGGGTCAAGGAACTTTAGACCAGTTTACCAGCCTGTTCCTCTTGCTACACCCTTGCTCCGTAGTACTCCGAGACCGATACGCTCTGAGGCTGCGATGCCGTATCTGTCGTGTTTGGGGTTCTCGAAGGGCTCAGTTAGTATGTCTCTTCGCAGAAGCATAACCGCGGCTACGTCGGTGTCGATGCAGTAGACTGTTCCAGCTGCTACTTTGGTGCTGACAACGATCTTCATTCCAAGATAGGTTTCGCCTAGGATTCCTCTGCGGATGTCAGCCATGCCTCCGAAGTAGAAGCTGTGGATGAACTGGTCCTGCTGCCACAAGTCAGCAAGCTGCGCAGGGTTGATCACCATTACTTTGGCGTTGAAGTTTTCTGCTTTGACTCTGTTCCAGAATCCGACTAGTCCTGCCCAGTCAAGGGTTCCGGAGCCGTTGTATTCGCTGCCTCCTGCCAGGTCGCCCGCGTCTATGTCGTCGTATACTTCTAGGACCTTTTCGGTTTCCAGTTCTGCGATTGCTCTGCCCACCTCGGCTGTTTGCCGTTCCATTACGCCCCATGCTGCGTCTTCGAAGAATTTTTTGGAGTATTCTGCTCCTGCTTTGATTTCCATGTCGGCTTTGATGTCCACGGTGTCGTATTTTTCTTGGGTGATCCACACCTGCGAAAGTTCGGCTGTTTTGTGGGCTTTGCCAAGTTTTGCTTTCGGGAATCGGACAAGGGTTTCGGTGGTGGGTAGTACCCAGATGATTTCGCGTCCGATGAGTGCGGGTTTGGCTGAGTCCACAACAACGTCATGCATCTTTCCCAGTGCGTTGACGGTGTCGCTGAGAAGAGCCTCCCTCATTACCGCGTTGACCATGAGGTTCGATTTGGCTCTCTTAAGAAGCTCTGGCAGTATAGGCTGATACTCTGGGTCTTTTATTATTGCTTCAAAAAGTTTCGGCATTCTGTTTTGATCTCCTATGCTTTGGATACGTTGACCAGTCCGGTGTCGCCGCTGGCAAAGGTTTGCAGGGCTACTCCGACTTTTCTGGCGATTCTGTCTGGGAGCTCTGTTTCATCGTAGGTTGCTGAGCCGTCAGCTAGTGTGATGGCTTGGGCGTTTGCGTCTGTTTGGATTGCTTCGCCCCGATTGATTGCTGCTCCGGCTGTTACTTTGACTATTCCGCGGGTGCAGACTGAGCACACTTCTCCAGTCTGGACTGTGGTTAGGGCGACTCCGAGGGCGTACTGTGTTGCTGCTGAGCATTTGCTGACTGTCATGTCCGCGCTCAGGTAGACAAAGTCGCCTTTGGTTATGGTTGAGGCGGCTTCGAAGCTGAGCACTGTTCCGTCGCTTATCATTTCTCCTGTTTCTGCGTCAGGCCATAGGTCAGT
>Ga0307424_1000757_pt1 | contig 17159 bp, 35 predicted proteins | sample SalMarWE160320MG_FD_202157 | JGI IMG/M metagenome (GOLD analysis project Ga0307424, IMG submission 202157) | Salt marsh sediment microbial communities from the Plum Island Ecosystem LTER, Massachusetts, United States - WE1603-20 | ecosystem: Environmental > Aquatic > Marine > Intertidal zone >... | reverse complement strand
TCCAGAACTTCCTGATGTTCCGCTATTTCCTGATGAACCACTTGTCCCGCTAGAACCACCAGTTCCTGATGAACCAGAAGTTCCACTCGTACCCGAAGATCCAGATGATCCACTGCCCGTTCCTCCAGAATTATAATGATTGATCCAAGTTCCTGCAGTTGAATCATAAACTAATATATCATTATCTTTAAGATTTATTATTTCTACATCTGATAAACCTTCAAGAGTTCCACTACCAATACCAGATGTTCCTGAAGTACCACTAGTACCTGATGAACCTGAATTATCTAAAAAGAGACTCCAATAAGTTTCCCAATTAATGCCAATTCCTGGTTCATCTGTAGGAGACGCACAATGATCGCTAATAGCTACATATTCTTTTCCATTGTTTTCAACAAGGTCATTTATAACGTAACAAGTTCCATCATACCACGGGCCCCTAACGTTAAAACTTGTACTCCTTATAAGAGTATCTCTTAGCATCTATTGGAATTCCTTTTTTACTACAATAGTTATTTATTTTTTTGTTCTAAATCTATGATCTTATTAATACCTTTTATTACTTGTCCTATAGTTATTTGTTTTGAACATTCAAATTCTCTAGAAGTTCCTTTTAATCTAGGACACCAATGCCAATCGCCCCTATCTAATGGATAATCAACTTTATTAAAACATCCATGACAAACATCTGTGTTAATAATTCGTTCTACTCCACTTGAAAATTCTGCTGACTCTTTTGAATAACCAGAAATCAATATAACAGGTTTTCTTAGCGCCCAAGCTAACCAAGATGGTCCTGCGCTTACTCCAATAAAAAATTCACCATGATAAATATTTGAAATTGTTTCTTCTATAGGTCTATTAGTTCTATTTATAACATTTTTTAATGATGTTTCTTCTTTACTAATTACCATAACTCTGTAACCAAGACTATCTAAATAATCGACAATTGATTGCCATCCATTAGGATACATCCAATACTTACATTGAAAAGTTGAATGTTCTGAAATAGTTATATATTTCTCATTGACTGTTCTTGGCTTAATCTTCATTCCAATACTTGGAATTATCTCTTTATATTCTAACCCTAAAATATCACTTGCTACTTTTTGTAATGGAACAGTTCTCCAATTAACTTTATTTTTATTTAAATCATTATCATGACAACCAACTGAATATGATGCATATATATTTTCAACTCTAGTTCCAGGATTAATAAAAGTTAGATTTTTATAATCTTCATGATCTTTAAATAAATTATTCCAGAACGTAGAAATAAATACTGCACAATTGTGCTTCTTCTTAAACTCTAATACATATGGAAACCATGCTATAGTATCACCAAGAGATTTTGAATCTAAACTTATTAAAACATTTTTTCCAGAACAATCAAATTGATGTTTATATGCAAGTTTTCCATTTCGCCGAATTTCAACAGTCCAATTTGTAAAGTATTTTCTATAAGGTCTTGTCCAATTATTAATTCCGCTTGTATATTGATGAACATGTGAGTTATTATCTTTATCTAGAAAATCAAATTGATAAAAACCTTTATCTTCACTATCTCCAGTAACTTGAGCAAACGGACCATCAACAAAATGACATGATACATTTATCTGTTTAAGTTCTGTTTCTTTTTCTTTAACAGCTATACATTGAATCTCAGTACCAAAACCAGAATTACCCAATTTAATACTATCAATTTTAAAATCAAATCTTTCTAAAAATGATTTAAGACTATTGCAATTAAATCCACAATAATGAGCATTCCCTTCATGGGTTTGTCCTCCAAATATTCTATGAACTTCAAACCATTTTTTATCATCGGGGGCTTCTAACCATTTCTTTACTTCTGTCTCTAAATCAGGCAAATGTAAATTAAGTTTACCACCAATTTTTAATACTCTTTTCCATTCTTCAACTACTCCATATATTTTAGTTAAATTGATATGTTCAAAAACATGCGAAGTATAAATCTCATCTACTGAATTATTTTTAAATGGAAGTTCGGCAAGATCAGCGTTCATGTCAATATTTCCAGTGTTATTATATCTATCTATATTTATATATCCTGGTTCAATTGCATTTCCACAACCTATATTTAATTTAATTTTATTAGACTCATCTATTATCTCTGGTATCTTTACTTCAAATTCTTTTGATTTAGAATATAATAATTTAAGTTCAGATTCAATTTCAAATGTCATTAAAGAATCAATATAATATGTTGAGATCCAATATGATAATCCTTTCTTTAAGTTAGTAAATTCCGAACTATACTTAACTTCATTCTTTGAATCTTTTAGAGATACTATATATTTACCGCTGAGATCTTTAGTTGTTTTAAAAGTTACTATAGTTTCATTTGACTCTTGTTTAAAACTACACTCAAACATTTTTAAGTTAGATACTGGAACTTGTGTATATTTTTTAGATAACTTACTTATATGTTTACTAGCAATTTCTGCAGCATTATTCCAAGTAAATACTTTTCCAATATGGATCCCATCATCTATAGCTTTTTTCTTTGCTTGTTCATAGTTATCATATACTCTTCTCATAACATATTTAAGATGTTCAAAATCAGGTTCACCCCAAACTCCAAGATCTTGTTTTTCATCAACAAAACATAAATTTTTAGGAGCTCGTTCTTCTGGAACATTAACTAAGTGTGATACATTTTTGGCAAACTCAAGTTGAGCTCCCCAGTCAGAACATATACTTGGAGTTCCTGATGCTATAGCTTCAATAAGGGGAAGATTCCAGCCTTCTGATCTTGAACAACTAAGAAAAACATTTCCTGTTTTCAACCACATTATATAATCATTGCGATTTGGAAAATGTAAAACTTTAATTTTATCATTATTAAGTTTATGATAATCAAGACGCTCTTCTGTGCTTTTTAAACCATCTGATGCAAATGGATTATCTGCTGATAGAATCAAAACAACATTATTATCATCTTTAAATTCTTCATTAAAAGCCCTAACAATTTCTTCTGTTGATTTCCTATAATCCCAACGACCAAAAACCATAAAAGTAAATTTATCTTCAGGTATTCCGCAACTTTTATATAATCGTTTTCTTTGCATCTTATATAAATCTTTATCTAGTATAGGATAAAATATATTACTATCAACACCTTCTGGAACTACTTTAACTCTATCTTCAGGATACCCCTGAGCAATTGTACATTGTCTTTGCCATTCAGTTGGACACCAAAATTGATCGTATTCTAAAATACGATCAAAATATTCTGCTGGTTGCAATGTCGATTCCCACACATTATATGCAATCATTGGTTTTGAATAAGAGTGATAAAAGTAATAATGATGTGTTTCATTAAGAACAATATTTACGATTAAATCTTTTGGGTTAGGAGTAAATGGTAAGCCTATCTTGTGAGGTGGATCTCTCCATGTTTGTTCGATAATCATATCCAATTGTTCTTTAGGAACTTCAGATAGATTATCTGTATATGTATAGTTTCTAATTCTAACCGGATAGAATTCTTTTAATTTTGTAAAAAAGTTTTGACTATGAGAATTATATCCAGTTTTTCCTAAAAATGAAGTATGACCAACTACTTGAATATTCACAATTTCTTCCTTTCACTATTTTTATTTTTTTGTTCTAACTTATTATATTAGAAACTGGGCATTCAAAATGTGCCATATTTTCTTTAAGGGCTTCAATCATAATTCTATCTTGCTTTAGAATTTTTCTATATTCATGTGAAATAGCTTTTGATGGTTCATCTTTAGTTTCATCATATGTTTCAATAAGATGTTTTATGCATTTTGAAATATTTGTCAAAACATTAACTCTAATTATAAACTGATCAGAAACTTCTTTTACTACATCAAAAATATATCTTCCAATAAAAAATGATACATCGGTATTATCATTAGTAAAACAAAGAAGCAATGAATCTCGTTCAATTCTTAAAATCTTTTTATTGTCTACAAATGAGTTTCCAATAATATATAAGTCAATATCATTTTCTTTTGTAAATTTCCAAAAACTACTAGTAAGGTCTTTAAATATAACTACTTTTGAATTTATCTTGCTATTTGTTATAGCTGTATGTATCTGAGTTAATAATTCATTATCCATTTCCAAGATAACGATTAATCTTTCAGTATCCATTTACTTTTCTCCTCGAATATTATTCTATCTTCAAAAAATATTCTTAATATATGATAAAGCCATACTTCCTATGTTGGTAAAATGATCTATTGTTCTTGTCTTACTTGGGTCAATATGCCCCGACATAAGCATCCCAATTAAAGTTAATATTATAAGTACTGAACCTATTAAAGCTATATAAAGTTTATGAGAAATACCAGCATGTTGATGTATCATATCCAATTTTACAGAATCTATATCATCTTTAATTTTTTCAAGTTTTGTTTCTTCTGTATTAAATCTAAGATGTAATGCAGATTCAAGATCTTTTGTTTCATTTTTTATTTCAGAATAATTACTATCTAATTTTGAATTGATAGAATTAACTTGATTACATGTAATTTTCTGATTTTTTGCTAGTTCATCTTGTTTCTCAACAAGTTTGCTTTGAAGATTTAAGATTTGTTTATGCTGTTCTAAAAGGATAGTATTTAGTTCAACAACATTTTGATATGTTTCCATCAATATCCTAATGTTATCATAACTTAAATTTTCTTTATCTGTCATTATGCACCTGTTGGTTGATTTATATTATTAAAATACAGTAAAAAGTTTTTTGTTACAGTAGTCGTAATATGAAGATTTGCGCATGATTCTTTCTCATCAATAAATGATAATCTTATTGTTAAAAATAATGCTTCGCTTTTTTCGCCATTAAATTTATATATTGTTATTATCGGACGTTGCGCCAATGGCAATTTGTACTTATGTAAAAAAATCATCACATCTACAATAACTTTTTCTAATGCTTCATTTGCTTCTTTTTTTGTAAGATTTTTATGATATGGTTCTAGATCAATTCTAATTTGTGGATATAATTCAGAAGATAATTTTTCTGCATATGTAGTAAAAGATCGTTTATGTGTTGTTACCCCAAAGGAAAAAGAAGATATAAGAATAATACTTAAAACTAAAATAAATACCAATTTAACTTTTTTAAACATTTTTATTTCTCCCTACAATTTTGTTTATAAAGTCATAATACTTTTCATCTTTATCTAAATCAACTTCCATTCCAGTTGGACCAACAAGACCGGGAGCACTTGTTTTAGGTTTCTCTCCAGTGATTCCAGGTTTTGGTTTTGGGCGAGTTTGAACAGGGTTCGCATATATGTTTTCTTGTAATCTTTTTAGATAATTTTCTAACATAATTAGTATTGACTCCTGTACTTTCATTTAGTTTTTGTTCTAATATGATAGCAGTGAAGATATAAAATAATCAAGTTAAAAATAAAACATTATATATATTAATAATTGAGAAGTAGATAATATTAGTTTTTCGTCGGGGTCTGATCGGGCCGCTCTGGTATACAGCGGTAGTTTAATAGTATACTACTTGACTTCCTCGCCTGCTGTGCGGCGGGCCCTCATCGTCTAGAGGGATGCAATAGTACAGCCTCCTTTTGAATGGGTGCTGGCATACCACCTTGGATGTATGCCATTTTATTTAAAAAATTAAACAGGAGGAATTATGATAATTGTTAATTTTATAAAATCAGTATTTACAAAAGAGTTTTGGGTAAAAGAATTTAATGATATTCCCAGCAACGAATGTTTTAACTGCAATAAAGGAACATGTGAAGGCTGTAGAATTGTAGAATAATTGCTTGTTCAAAAAAAAAGAGTTAATCTTTTAACTCTTTTTTTTGTCAAGTTACTATATATATTAATTACTGAAAAGAGAAATATTTTTTAAAAAAGGAGAAAAATATGTTTTGTAAAGGATGTCATATAGGACCGAAAGTTAATTGTGGTATAGACAAAGAGTATAGACCTGGATGTCCATGCAATATTTGTATAATAAAAATTATTTGTAAAGAGAAATGCATTTCTCGTCAAATGTATTTTTTAAAAGGAACTAACCTATTTATAATATATAACAAAGGAGATAGAAAATGAAAAAGACAAAAATGATTATTGATATGTTTGATGGTAAATATGAAGTTGTAAAACGATCTGGAAATGTAGAAGTTTTAGATTATATTGGTCTCCCAACTAAAATAGATCCAAACAATGAACTAATACAAAATATTGAAAAAGGACAATTAATTGATAAATTTATATAGACGATCAAAAGCGCCAGATAGGCATCCATGCAGTTCTTGCAATGAAGCTTTAAAAATGAACTGTCGTATATCGCATGAGATGTTCGGAGTATGTCCCTGTAACAAATGTTTAGTGTGGACAACTTGTAATGATTTTTGCTATAGAAGATATGCTGCCGGTAAAAAATATTTTAATATTGAACCAATGTCAGAAGAAGATTTTTATAAGACCCGTAATATTCCGGGTTATTTTAGAAAAATTTCAAAATTTCAAAGATAGGAGAAATAAAAATGAGAGATGAAATGTTAAGTTTTCAAATAGCAGCAAACTTAATTTCAGAATATGGAGGCATTGTTAATATCAATGGAATGTTTTTTAGACCAACGCATGTATATGGAAATATTTATAAAGACGTTAAATTTAATAGATACATAACTGGTGAATTTGGAATGGTAAATTTGGGAATAGATGTTTTAATGAATTGTATTGAATCGTTGCTGGTACATTTCTTTAGCGATGATCTTCAAATCAATGAAATCCAGAATTCTGTTCATATAAGGTTATAAATGAAACTAGCAATAATACCATTAAAACATGAAAGTTTGCCGGGAGGAAATGTATTTAATACGCTTCATGATTACTGGGAAGTTCCAAATTATGTTTTAGAGTTTTGGGCAAGTGGAGCAAAAACTGAATACATTGATGAAGAAACTTATCTAAGACAGGTTAAAGAACTTCAAGAAAGTCAACAAGAATGTATAAAACAATTCTGGAGGGAAAACGCTTTATAATGCTTTTTATGATCGAAGTTGTACCAATAAAATTTCATCCATATACATCGAGAACATTAGAAAGGATTTGGTCATGTGATTCTACTGTTCCTGCAATTGAAGAGTTTAGAAAGGGGCTTATTGACCAATTTAACTATTGCGGAGTGCATGCTAGTAACGATAACAAAATAGTATTTGAATGTGAAGTCAATAAGAAAAGAATTTTTTACGGATTCTATGACAATAAATTTTCAATAGGTCTTGACTATTATAACTCAAATGAAAGGAGAAGACAATGATGAAGAAAGCTATTGTTTTAGCTCTGTTTATACTCACAATAGCAACTGCATCTTTTGGGCAAGAATACTTTTTTAAAGGTATTAAGATAGTAGCACCAAAGAAAGTTGAATATGTTGATGCTATTATGGGGATAATTAATGCTAAAAAATTACTTACAAAATATGGATTCCCAAATGCAAATTTAGTAACTACAATAGCATTTGAAGCTGATCCACTAAAAAAATTTACAGATAATTATCAGGTTGGCTATACAGTTATTATTAATAGGAATATATATATAAGAGATCCTGAAGATATCTGTAAACGACAAATTTATTTATACAATACAAAATGTCTAAGTTGTAATGATGACTTTATTGCAAGTATAGTAACACATGAATTAATCCATGTATTCTTAATGCATAACCATGCTTCAATGGATGATGCACTTCAAGAATTTCCAGCTTACTCGATTGGAATTGAAGCTCTTCCTAAATATCTTCTTGAACAAGTTTTAAAGTCAAATGTCGGTTGTAAGCCTTTAACTAAATCTCAAGCATTATCTAAAATTCTGTTCTTGACTGGAGATGGCGCATCAGTAAGGTCATATCTATTTTGGATAAGTATGTCTGTTAAAGAACGTCATGAATTATTGCAAGGAATAATAAACAAAACAATAAAACCAACTAGGATAGGAGAATGAAAACATACTTAATAACAATAATATTACTATTTGCTACAATTAGTACTTGCTATGGACAGATGGGTTTTATATTATCATCCGGAAATTTTAGTCAATCGGCTATGGGTGATAATGACATTAATTATAACTTTACATGGGATAGGATTGGTTTATTTAATCATTATAATCTCAATACAAACTGGACAGCTAATTGGGAAAACAAATTTGGATTTATGAAATGGTGGTCTCAAGAAGGTCATCATAATGTTAATGCTAATTCGTTTACAAGTGATATAGCTATTTATAGACATGTCTATAAAAAAATTTATCTTGGCGGCAGTGCTGGCTTCTCAACTATATTCGATCCAAACGGGCTTCCAAATTTAGGTAATAGTGGTTTATATGGAACATTCAGTGGGCGAGTTAAATACCAAGCAACAAAAGATTTTGGGATTGTTCTTTCTTTAGATCATATATCAGATGCATTTCAAGATGCTGAAGATGGTGATGGAGGTAAGAATGTAATTTCAATATCTTTCTGTTTTATGTTATAGGAGAACAATAATGGAAAACTTTTTTGAATTGTTAATAGTCTTTATCTTGGTAGGCGGGTTGTTGTATTTTGTATTTGGTGTTAAAATTGAAAAACTTCTACCTGTTATAGGAGGGACTATAATATTAGTAACCGCTGGTTTCCTTATGGGAGTTGGTTTTGAATTAGCAAAACTATTATTCTAAAAAGGGCTTTGTGCCCTTTTTTTCTAACAAATTTCTCATTTTTAATATAGTGAAAATATTGAATATTTAGTCTCTGATTTTAATCGTTTATTTTATAAAGAAACGAAATTTTTGGTCTTATAAAATAGTGAAATAATTAAAAAAAATTTTAGTAAAATTTTAGTTTCATGCTTATCTGGTTAAGAGGTATGTTCTATATATATTAATTAGTGAAAAGAATATTAACTTTTTTAATTTTTTTAAAAGGAGATTAATTATGGAGGTTATAAATCAATTACAAAAAATTGTTCCAAAAGATGTTAATGCATTTTTGGTTGGTGGTTGTGTTCGAGATCTTATTTTAAACAAAAAACCAAAAGACATTGACGTTGAAGTGTTTGGTCTTTCAGTAGAACAAATAGAAAAATTTTTAAAACCTCATGGCAAAGTAATTCCGGCTGGCAAAAAGTTTGGATCTTTAAAACTCTTTACAGATTTTGGTGAGTTTGATTTTACTGCTCCACGAAGAGATAACAAATGCGGAGTTGGTCATAAAGATTTTATGGTTGAAATAGATCCGGATATGACTATCGAAGAAGCTGCCAGACGAAGAGATTTTACTATTAACACAATGTCAATTAATATCTGGACAGCTGAATTAATAGATCCATATGGCGGAAGACATGATTTACAAAATAGAATACTTCGTCATGTGTCACAACAATTTGGAGAAGATCCGCTACGAGTTCTTCGAGGGTTTCAATTTGTAAGTAGATATAATCTTGATGCTGATCGTTCAACAATTGAACTTTGTAGAAGTTTGCTTGATGAGTTTAAATTTCTTTCTAAAGAACGAGTTTGGGAAGAGTTTAAAAAATGGGCAACCAAATCAACAACGCCATCAAAAGGATTAAAATTTCTATTAGATACTCATTGGATTTATCTCTTTCCAGAAATAGGAAGATTGATTGGTTGTCAACAAGATCCGGAATGGCATCCAGAAGGAGATGTATTTCAACACACATGTGAAACAGTAGATAAAGCTGTGGGAAGCAATCTTGTGGTTATGCTATCTGCTCTTTGTCATGATTTTGGAAAACCAGATGTAACAGAGTTTATTGATGGAAGAATTAGAAGTCCCGGTCATACAAGCTCTGGTGTTGAAATTACTAAAAGTTTTTTAGATCGAATTGGATGCCCAAATGATATATCAAAGCAAGTTCAATCTCTAGTAAAAGAGCATATGGTTCATCTTCAAGACGTAAGCAAAAGAAACGTTAGAAGGTTAATTCTTCGTTTAGGAGATGCTTCAATTGAAGATTTAGTTTCATTGATTGGAGTAGATCATAATGGTCGTGGATCAGCATCTATTAGTTGGCCAGAATCAGTTATTCAAATAAAAGATATAGCTGAAGATATTGGCAATGAAATAAAACCAATATTAATGGGTCGTCACTTAATTAATCTTGGAATGAAACCAGGTCCTGAATTTGGTTCAATTTTGAGAGCTGCTTTTGAAGCTCAACTAGATGGCAAATTTGATTCAGTTGAAGATGGGATTGAATATCTTAAACAAGAGAGGTTAATTTGAAAGTTATAAAATAAGAAAGGAGATTGGTATTTAGTATGCAGGATATAAAGAAAAGAATGGAAGAAAACGGGTAAACATTATGGAACTTATAATAAATAAACTGAATCCGATATTTGATTTTAGTAATGAAGTTTTTTGGAATCGTGAATTTGTAAAACTTTCTATGGATTTTATGATGGAAAGACCACATCATGTAAAACAGATTGAAATGTTCAAAACTACTTTTGGAAGACAAAAAATCTGTAAGTTACTGGGAAGTGAAAATAGAAGATTTTATATATGGACATTTCAATCAGCAGAATTTCCAGAATCATTCTTATATGCTATGGTTCATAATGTTGCTGGAACTACTTATGAATATCCGCACAAAACTAGAAAAGATCAACATCTTAAAATTGTCAAAGAAGTTCAAAAAAGAATCCTTAAACAATACATCTAAGATTCTATAAAAGGAGGTTTTTCTAATGGTAATTGGTTGGTATAAAACATCAAGACAAAGGAAGTTTCATGCTGTTGTTGTTAAGTATGATCCAACAGATCCAATTTCTAATAAAAGAGAATTTCTATGCAGTAAAATTAATATTGATTCAATAGATCTTACAAAACTTATTGATCCAGGTCCAAATAACACATCACAATGTTGTAATGCTTGTTTACATAAACTTGGTATTAGATAAGGAGGAGTTAGTTTGAAATATATTTTACTATTTATAATCTTTGTGATACTAGCTCATGTTATAGAACATAAATCAAGTCCAAAACTAAAAACATTTGGAGCATGGAGAACAACAAAAGATAATACTTCTATCGGAAATCTATCTAGAATTTTTACACGAAATGGCAAAAACTTTTGCATAGTGGGACGTATTAAAAATTATCAACATGATTCGTTATCATTTTCATTTGAAAATAATATAAGTGATAAAGTTGTCTATGCAAAAGTGGATGATAATCCAATTGTTACTATCTATAGTCAAAAGATAAAAGGAAACGATTTGTTATTTGATCTTAGCAATCATGCAGTAAAAAAATTAGTAGAACAAATGCAATCTGGAAAAGTTTTATCTGCTGAATACTCAGTTGCACAGAACGAACAAAAAGAAGTTCATTTCAATCTAGAAGGATTTAAAAAAGGGTATAAGTGGTTATTTGAATAATGAATGGGGGCTCTGTCCCCTATTCATTTTTTTGTTTGATTACTATATATATTAATAATTGAATAGTAGTTCTTAATCTTATATTTTAACTTTAAAAAGGAAAGGAGATGAATTATGAAAGACGATCATGATGATAATGATTCGGGCAGATTGTTTGAGCATGACGTACTGGGCAAGGGTGTAGATATATGTTACAGAGGTAAACAAGTAATATATAAATCTTACAAGAAGGCAATGTCAGAAGTTATTGATTTTGTTAACAGAACTAACTGGCTTCCGTTTGATCCTATTCATGACTTGTGCAATGATATTCATGCATCAGTTGCTGAAGAACTAGGATTAGATAACATTAACCATCTTAAAGTATATCCCGCTGTTGGATCTTCATTAGATGTTTATCATGGTGTAGATATGTTCTTTACTCTGGGCAAAAAAGTTGTTACAGTTGATCTTACTGTAAAAGAAAAAGATGATTATAAAGCAGACATAACAATATGTCCAGATGAAGTTGAAAATCTTCCTACGTTGGCGAAGAAAATTTCCAAAATGTTTTAGTTAGTTATTTATAAAAAGTGAGCAATGATTACGCTCGCTTTTTTTATAACAAAAAAATAAAAATAAAGAATTGTAGCATCTACGGAGGCGTAATGGCAAAGTTTACAACAACACAAACAAAAAAATCTTTATTGAATGATATTAGCTTAATGGAAAAAGACATAGAAAGAGTTTGGGTCGAGTTTGATGAAATACCAATCTATATAAAAAAAGGATTTACTTTATTCAACATTGAGAAACAAAAGTTATATGAAAAAATTAAAAAATGAAAACCAAACGAGAAAATAATAATTGCACACCAAACATATTTTGTGTTGATATAGAGCTAGCTCATTGTAATGAATGTCCATGTAAAACATGTTTGGTTAGTGTTATATGTAATGAAATATGTAATAAACGGTGCTTGTTTTATAATAAACTTCGAGAAAAATTCTATGCTCTTTTCGTTAAAACAGGAGGTTAAGTGAATAAATACATAGGTTTATTTTTGTTGATAGTAATTCTTTTGATACCGATGATTGGTAATTCTTTTGTTAACGAACCAAGTGGATTCAATGGAATAAAATGGGGTACAGATTTAAGCTCAATTAAAGAAATGAAAGTTATTATATTTAATGGTAGCGATATAGCATATATAAAAGATAATGATAAGTTTAATATAAAAGGCGTAACTCTAGATAATTATAGAGGCGTTTCAATTATATATGGAGCTTATAAAGGACATTTTTATCAAGGTGCAGTTATGTTCAGGGGGTTTGGATCTTTTAATGTTTTAACAGATAAATTCACAGATGATCTAAAAGCAAAACCAGAAGTGGTTGTTGATAAAAATAGACATATAATAAAATTTTTATGGTTAGGAAAAAAAGTTTATATAGAAATAACATACAATACTAAATTCCATGTTGGTAATATAATTTATACTTATATTCCAATTTACTATTAAAGATAAATAAAAAACAGAAAAGATTAAGGTGGTAATAATGCCAATGATTGGAATCAAAGATCATAAACTTCACGATTGTGATTGTTACTACTATCACTGTCCGACGAAACAAAATGAATGTCCTTGTTATATGTGTATAGTAAGAACTACTTGTAAAGGTGGCTGTGAAAAACGAAAAGTAATGTTTTATAAATCAGATTATTATACAATAATAAAACAAAACATAATTGTTCCTACAGAAGAACAATATGATGAAACATAAAATTAAACGAAAGAGAGAAGTTTGTAAAGATGAACAATGTATTATCAACAATAAAGCATTCAAATATTATACAAATTTTTGCTTTATATTTCGAGAAAATAAAATAGAAAATTGTCCTTGTCGAAAATGTATTATAAAAATGATTTGTGTTATGCAATGTAACACAAGACGAGACTATTTAATTAAGCATTGTAAACAATAGACATAGTTATTGAACAAAATATTGATTACCATTTATATTTTTAAATACTATATATATTAATAATTGAAGAAGTAGTTATTAGCTTATTTATTAACTCTAATATTAAGGAGAATATAAAATGGAAAATCTTAATATCGCTATTGATGTATTTGGTAAATTTCATGCGCTTATTGGAAATACAGATAAGTGTATAGTTGGTACTCTTGAGAATGCATCTCAGGTTCATAGATGTATGGTAGAGTTTAATTCTAAATTAGAAAATCATGACGATGCTATAATGGATCATTATAACAATCAGATTAGTGTTAAGATTCTATAGGAGGTCTATTAAATGGAACAGGATAATAAAGTTATTGACACTGATTATGAATGGTATGTAGATTATTATAGTATACCATTTATATCAATTGATTGGTTTATTATGCTTGGGCTGGCATTTCATGATTGGATTTCAAATGTTAATTTATTTAAAAAGGAGACCAAAGTGACAATAACAAATATTCCATTAGAAGATCGATTGTATACAAAAAAAGAAGTTGAAGAACTTATTCTTGCTTACAAACTTATCTGGCTTGAACAAGATATGATTAGACTAGAAAGGGAAAGTGAGCTAACGAAAAAGATCGGTATGAAAGTTTCTGAATTGGAAACTGAACAGACTAGAGGCAATGTTCATCCTTGATAAAAATCTTAAAGGAGAATAACTAACATGATGGATTTAAGCCAAGAATGTCCGCATTGCAATGCAGGTGTTGGTGAGATTTGTGAAGTAACTTGTGAGGTAAATGGAAAATATATCAAAAAACTTAGTAAGAATCTTGAAGATTTAGATCTCAACCCACTATCACTTTCAAAAGAAAAATGTATACAAAGTAGCATATCTAAAGATGGAGTAACTATCTTTATTGGGAAAGAGTACTTAAATCTGGATTCAAAACAATTACAAAATCTTATCGAGCATGAAATACTTCATACCAAATGTATTATTGAAAAACTTTAACTATTAAAAAAAGAAAAGGAAATTATTAAAATGATTATTCTTTCTACTATCTTTATAATTGTATTTGGTTATTTCTTTATGTATTATCTGATCAGAATTGGTTTTGCAGTTCTAGCTGCGTTAGCTTCTTTAGCTGCACTGTTTGTTATTATTATGGCCCTTACTTCTATATTTGGTATAGCAGTTTTGCCCATAGTAATTGTACTTTGTCTTGGTATAATGATTGGTCGGGCACAAAAACGAGTCGTGTTATACTAAAGATTAAAAATATTTCTAAGGAAGGAGAAGTAAGTGAAACAATCAGTTGTTAAATACAAAAGAACTGGCGATAATCAAATTAAAATAGTTGCTTTTAGAAACATCGCCACTCTTCATGATGTAACAAAACAATGTGGAGTCGCTGCAGCCAAAAGATATTTTAGCGGAGCTCCTACATATGAGAAAGGTGAAGGAAAAAGAATACTGGTAAAAACAGATGTGGAAGCTGGATATGATGTCGAAGTTGGATCTTTAATGAAAGCTGAAGACTTTCAAAGTCTTATAGCCACAATGAAAAAAGCCGGTAATCGGTTAACTAAAATCAGAGATGAAATTGACAAAGAAGTTGTTAAAGAAGTTATAATTTAATGGGTTACGCACATCATCGGTTTTGCCGGATATTAACGGAATTTGCCCAGCCGTTATAATTCCGGTTTGGCGATTATCACCTGCCGCATTGTCGGTCCGGCACATGATGAAAATTAGAGATTAAACCTCAAAGGTTGCAAGTCCTTATCTAGATGCCCTTTCAGGTAATCGCCATTTTCGGCGGCCCGGATACGATAGTCACTTAGCGTTCGACAACCGACCATTAGAGTCGATTTGCCGTTCGATAACAAGACTATGAGTCGGTTGCTGCCTGGCGGATTAAATTCCGCGGTTCGTAGGGAGTTAAAATAATAGAGTCGGGTTGAAATCCCCAACTTCCTAATTTTCGAGAGGGGATTAAATCATCCCCATCACCGGGAGGTGATGCTTTGATTCTTTAGTGGAGCCATTGGCTATGAAGCGGAGAATCTAGATAAGTATTGCCTCATTTTCTAAGAAGAGTAAGACGATAAGTTCACTTACTCTTCTTTTTTTACGTCGAAAAGGAGAATAGAATGAGTGTAAAACTCAAAGAAAATTACTCACAGGTTTGTGTATGGCCGTCCTGCATAATTGTTCAAGATGAAAAACAAAAAGAAGAAGCAATAGAAAATTTTGAAAAATTAATGTTAGACAAACTCGATACTAGAGTTCAATATTTAGAAGAAATAAAAACTAAACCAGATACTGATAGCTTTGGTAATCCAGTTAAAGATACCGGCGGACGTAATGATGTATTCTTCGCAGTTCATAATGACGATATTGGTAAGTTTGCAATCCCAAGATTAAGTATTGGTATTAGATGGATTGAAGATGTATTAGCAGTTGACAATTATAGAATTCATATTTATCCAGATCATGTATATAATTATGTAAGTTGGAATAAAGAGCATATAGATTTTCCAGAATAAGTAATAATGGGTGGGAACTCTAAGAATGAATTCCCACTCTTTTTTTTGTTTTATAAACATTAATCGAGTCAATTTATATATGCTTTTCTATATATATTAATTAGTGAAAGGAAAACATTTTTTAATTTTTAAATTAGAAAGGAGGTTTTATGAAACAGAATGTTACAGAAGCGCAAGCAAAGAACAAATGGTGTAGACATAGGATAGATTATTGTATCGCATCAGAATGTATGGATTGGTCTTGGGCTGACTCAAAAGATCGTGATCCTGATGACGAAAAATATGTTCCAAAAGGTTACTGTGGTGTTAGTGATTATAATTTCATCTTACAAAAGAGAAAGGAAGATTTATGAAAACATTGTGGATAATAGCTAAGCGAATATAAAGAAAATTTTAAATAATGATCGAAAGGATCTAACATGACACATGTGCGTATTTCATGCGAAGAATGTGGAATTAAATGTGCTTATAAACATTTATTATGTCCATGTTTAAATTGTATGATAAAAGTTGTTTGTGAAGATGCTTGTGACGATGGTTATCAATATTGGTACAGATTAGCAAATATTAAAAATGGTTATGGTTTAAAATACCCTTGGAGAAATCCAAGTAAAATTTCGTAAAAAACTATGAACGGGGTTAAAGAAAAAATGGATCAAAAAATGCCATGTAAAAATTGTTTAGTATTACCAATATGTTTGTCTAGAAAAATTATATTTAAAAGAAACGGAATCGAAATTCTTTCTATAGGAAGAATAGCTCACAACTGTGATATTTTAATGAACTATTTATTTAAAGAAGATGATTTTACGTTATATAGAAAACGATCAGTTATAATAGAAACATACTTTAACGAAATGATAGAAGGTTAAATTATGAATGATAAATATCCATGTGATAGATGTATAGTAAAGCCAGCATGCACATCTAGATGTGATTTGTATGTTAATTATTATGGCAGGCTTATAAAATCATATGCAAGATATGGTGACAGATCAAAACTAATGATGTCAGCCGAAAAACAACTTCCGTGGGATGTAATTTTAATTTTTAAATCAGCAATTAAGAAAGCAGTTAAGAAAAACCATTTAATTCAATTATCATATGGTCATCGTTCAGATAATGTATATATTTTTAATACAAATGGTAAACTAATGAAACGAGATAAAGAATAGAAAGGAGAAACATATGGAAAAACCAACTTTAGTAATTCCTTTCTGGGATAA
>Ga0307424_1000755_pt1 | contig 17167 bp, 31 predicted proteins | sample SalMarWE160320MG_FD_202157 | JGI IMG/M metagenome (GOLD analysis project Ga0307424, IMG submission 202157) | Salt marsh sediment microbial communities from the Plum Island Ecosystem LTER, Massachusetts, United States - WE1603-20 | ecosystem: Environmental > Aquatic > Marine > Intertidal zone >... | reverse complement strand
CTCAATTGGAATATTAGAACCGCGAATAGTCTTTGCAACTTGATACTCTGGGTCATATAAAAATTTTATATAATTTTCAGTAACTGATCCAACACATTCATTTGCTTTACTCCATGGTAAAGGTTTGCTTGTTGGGCAGTCTTCTTGATCTTGTTCAGCACCACATGCTTTTAGTTTAGCTTTTGGTGGTGGTATGGCTGGACCTTTTCCTATATTTGCCATTGTTTAATCCTCTCTATTGTTACCTAGTTAACATTTACCTTCCCAATATCCATAAACTTCTAGACCAGGATTCCATTCAAGTTCTTTATCATAGTTTCCAAATCTAAGTTTACAAAATACTGAGCCAAGTTTAAAAGTATTTTTAGTACCATCAACATAGTGTTCAGGAGCCCATCCAACACCAGTCTGAAAATATTTTGTTGGCCAAAATTTTATTACAAAACAAATAAATGGTAACACTATAAATCCTTTTCTACAATAACCTATATGAAATGATAATACAGAATTTGTATATTTTGTATTGAATTTATCAAGCCAAGTTGCATCAAATAAAATCCAGTTGGTGAAAGGTATTTTTATCCTTGGTAATCTTCTTGATGGAAGTTCTACATATGTATTAATAACTGAATCTGGTAAAATTTCTATACCCATATGCTCACGAATATCTTGTTTATAATCTTCTATTAATTCTTCTTTATATTGTTTAAAGCCAAATCTCCAAGATAATATTGTTGTTCCTTTTACATCTTCTTTAAGAGAACAATATTCTTCAAAAAATACTTCAGCCGGATTTCTAGTAAAATCTTCAATGTTTTTAGATTTGCCCCATATATATTTATCAAACCAATTCCACTTTCTTGCCCACTTTACTAAATCAATAAACCATTGTTGCTCATATAATGCCATTATTTAATCCTCTCTATTGTTACGTCTAAATCTGGTTCTCGTGATTGTTCAACTGCAGGCTTTTGAATTCTAACGCGATAGATTTGATTTGTTTTTAATGTTTTCATATCCATAAATTCAGATATATCAAAAACTGTTCCTGCTGAAAACCAACCAGTAACATCTGGATTTATTCTCCATTTAATTTTAGCTTCTCCATGATCTATAACTCTATTTTGTTGAATATGTTTCATATGAAAATCATATTGTCTCGCTCTTCCAGAACTTGTTCCTCGAACTTTTCGTAGTTGTTTAGGATCATCAACCCTAAGATACAAAGCACGTTTTATTAATTTACTTCTCCAATATTTACCAGCTTGAAAATTAATAAGCCATATCTCCTTGTTCCCTAATTTTACTATATCCATAGGAACCATTCCAGATAGACGAATTTCTATTTCATGTAACTGTGATAAATATTTTTCTAATTCCATAATAGCTCCTACGAAACATTTTGATGCGCTTTAATATCTTTTCCAGCCTGTTGCGGGGTTTTTCCTCCACCTCTCCAGTATGTGCTGCCAGTAGCTTCATCTTTTGCAGAAGCGCAAAACCCTTCTGGATTTTTCATATGTTTTTTCATTTTCTTAACACACTTGTCAAAAAATCCTTTTTTAGCAGCTGCATTAACTTCTTCTTTTGTTAAAGTATTTGCCCATTTTTTTACGCTTTTTTTATTCCAGCCTTTAGGGTATTTTTTAAAACCAGACTCTTCTAATTGACTTAAATCAGTCATTGGTTGCCCGCAACAAATTAATGGTCCTTGCCCAGCTTTGGTGATTGTTGCTTCTCGACCACATATTTCACATCTCATGTGATCGCCTTCTTGAATTTCTGGTTCATCCCATTCTTGTAACATATTTAGATAATTATTTATTTTCATCTTTATACTCCTCTAAAGCCATTCTTGCTAAACCATAAGCATCAGCAAGGTTATTATTATCAAACTCAACTCCCCATCTTTTATAAGTTTTTAAAAGAATTAACTCTTTTTTACAATTACCTTTGCCTTCTCCTGCTACAAATTTCTTTAGTTGACCAGGAGCAACAATTGTAAAATCAGTTGATTTTTTAGTCAAAAAAATTCTTATATAATAATGCAGAGCTCCCATTTGAAGCATAAATTGACCGTTACTTGAAAATGATGGTCCTTCAATATAAACAGATTGAAGCCCGCAAATAGTAGGAACAAATTTGAATTGTTCTTCCAATTCAATCAATCGTTTATCTGCATCTAATTTACTAGTTGAAGTAAGTATCTTTTGTTCAATTATTTTTGCATCTTTATCAAGAACCACCAATCCAAATTCATTGAATGATGGATCAAGTCCTACAAACATTGGATCTGTAGCTTTGCAACATTTTAATGTATTGTCTTTTTTATCTGTTCCCATTGTTTTAATATAGAGTAATCTGTCTCTTCTTCTCCTTCGTCGTATATTTTATCAAGTGAGTTATCCCACTCTTCAATTATTTTTTTGAGTTCAATAGTAAACTCATTTAAGTTATAATTTCTAGTTGTATCTTGATCGCCAGATTTAACATACTCATAAATACAACGACCGGAAGGTTCACCATACATAGTAAATTCATATATTGGCACTACACGATCCTCATAGTAATGAATATAGCTTCGTTTGAATTGTTCAAAAACAAATTTAACCATGTATAATCTTTCTTTAATAAGTTCAGGTGGAGCATTATCAGGCAAATCTTTTGTAAAGAAATATCTTAAGAACTCCAAGAACTTATCCATTATTGTTCTTTCTATACTCACAATTACCCTCCGTTACATTTGAAAACATTTTTATATTTATCTGACCACATATCCGCTTCTTTTTTGTTTCCAGATGCCACGGCGTCTGCCCATTTAAGTCTATATTCTTCTTTCTTCTTTATGCGTAGATATTGATTTTTTATGTCTTCTGGAAGACCAGCTAAAAGACTCCCAATTTCCATTGTTAATCTAATTATTTCGTCTGTCCAATTAAAGTATTTAGCACTTTGTAATTTAGTCCGCAATTCTTCCTTTACTTGAAGTGCTGCCAAAACATGTCTCCATTCTTCTGGAAAATCTCCTATCTGTTTAAAACATTTACAACTCATAATAATTTCACCTATTTACCCATGATCGATCCTAACATTGGGAATATATAATCTTTCCAATACCTCGATCACTTCCCTTTTTAATTCTTTTCCTTCTTCAAGGATTTCGTCATTTAATGGAATCTCACCAAATGGAGTTCTTAACTGCCCAGAATATTTTTTACGGACTCTTCCCAAAACAATCATTATATCAGCTAACGCCAGCTTTTTGTAATACTGTTGTAAATCATTTGGGACTCCAGACAAATCAGGTGGTTGTTGACGTTCATACTCAACAGTTATAGTTCCAAGAGTAGTGCTTGGAAGTGGAGAAATTCTCATAATATTTGGATGCCTAAACTCAAAAGTATAATCAAAAGATGAAAACATTTTTGTTGTCATAGCATTACTTACTGCCAATGCCCATCCTGGTAGTTCACTCATTGATAAAGGACCTAGTGGTGGATGCCCAAACAAATATAGTTCTCCAGCACCTGAATAGAAATCAATAACATTGAGGATTTCTAAACCTTGGTCATCAAATAGATACCATTCATTTCCAACACCTGGAACTTTATTAGCGGCTAGAGATAAATTTAAACTTAATTTCCATTTTTGAGGAACATAATATCCAAATTCTCGAAGACTATGCTGTGTAGTAAAATCAAGTATTTTTTCATCTGTTAGTTCTAGTTGCATAAATGGAAAAGCTAAATTATCTTTGATGTATGATAAAACAGCATTTTTAGTTAACATATTTTTACTCCTTAAATATATAACATATCAATCGAACTTTCTGTTAAAAATACTCCAGTTTGTTCTAAAGCATTTTTTAAAGCTCTTAAAGGTGCTTTACTATTAGTAGATATAATCTTTTCAATTATTTCTCTTTTATCAATCATAGCTATAGCAGAAGGATTTTCTAAGGCTCTACAAATAATTTCAAATGATACCATTCTTAAATTTTTAGAAATCTTTTTATTCGCAACTTCCGCATCTATAATACTCTTCAAATATTTGTTCGGAATACTTTGTGGAATAAGATCAAAAAGTGCATCATTGTTTTCTATTTTCTTATATATTGTATCCATGTTTCCAGTTAATGAAACTAAAGTTTCAAATACTTCAATAAATCTTGCAGGACCAACGTTTTTAATTCCATAAACATCATCGCCTTCATCACCAATTACACTCATAGCTAACGGCAAATATTCATCAGGAATATCAACTTCTTTTCGTAAAAATGTGCTCATGATTGAACCAGCTTTTATAATCTTTTTTGATTTGGCAGATTTAGAAAATATAAAACATTGGTCATCTACACATTGCCACATATCATGATCGTTAGAATAAATTACAAACCCTGTATCATTATCTTTAGAAACTTTATTCCTAGTTATTAAATAATATGGAATAAAATCTGCTTCTAAATTTGGAAGTCTTAGAACACGAACTCCAGGTAATTTATTACCAGCTTTATCAATTAATGCAAAATTTGATTGTAAAACTTCATAGAACAATTCTCGATCTTCTCTTTTTAATCCATATAAATCATCAATCTTTCTTGAGATTTTATATTTTGGGCTAATGTTCTTATGATAATATGATTGACCAGTTTCAAAAAATATAATGAAATCAATATCAACTCCTCTTTTAATCCCATATATTTTATGAAAACTTAAAAATGAAATTAACGACGAGAAAATTGATGAATCCTTAAATCTGGATTTTTTGCTATTCTCAATAATGTTTACTATTGCATGTTCCATATATGTGGTTTGTAAAGCATTTTTCAAGTCAATAAACAATGTTAATTTTTTATAATTTCCATATGAAAGAATTTCATCTAAAATTTTATATGTTGGATAGTAGCTCAAAAGAGAAGCTGGATGCATCAAATCCCTCCTTATCTACCATAAACCAATCTTCCCAGCTTTGTTTACAAACAGCATTATCGCAGCTAAAAATAATAAAATTGCTTCCTATTTCAATTGGATATAGTCCATTAAATTTTCCAATATCTATTTTATGGTTTTGTAATGTGACTGTATTATAATCTAACCATTTAAAACATTCTTTTTTATCATACTCCGGATCTAAATGGTCATCTAAATGTATACAAACACATATGTAACAATCACCAGGAATAGAATGTTTATAACCATCTTGACAGTTATATGAATAATATTCACGATCACTACCAATTAACATCATTCCAGTTAAAAGACGTAACTTTCTAACTAATGTTTCTGATAAATTAATCTTCATCATCTTCAACTATAGTAGAGCGTGAGAATATATTAATTTCAGCTGGGCCTAATTGAGTTTTAATTTTATTCAATGAAATATTTTGGTTTTGATCTTTATACATTTTAAATTCCAAATCTTCGCTATGTTCAATTGAAAATGGAATGACTGATAAGTTTGAAAAATATTTTCCATCAAAATTAACATTAGTATCAATACCATTAACAAATTTTGCTTCTTGATCTTTTGATTGTGTTGCTGCTGTAATTGATGCTTCATCACCTTCAAATTTAACTCTAATTGCTGGAGTATTAAAGTTAGTTGTAATAACATTAATTCTTTCAGTTAACACTCCACTTAAATTAGTTTGAAGCATTAGATTGCCTTCGTCGAGATCAAAAATATTATCACGTTCTTCCTCTGTCATATATTTATTGTCTAAAAAGTCAAGAGAAGGAAAATTAATTTTAATAGAAGATTGTGGATCTGAAATGACATAATAACTTTCGCTTTCAGTATCAGCTTCAACTATTTTAATTGAAACTGCTTGACCAGCAAATGTTCTTAACAGATCGAGCTTCTTCTTTAAATTTGCAATTGGTAAATTTGAATCATTAAGAATTGGTTGTACATCAATTTCAAAAACAGCAGTTAAATCATTACTTCTTTGTCTAATAACACCTTGCCTAATATCTACATCATTACAAATTTCTTTAAGATTTAGCAAGCATCTCAAAAGATCGTTATAATTTCCTTCATCCATTTCAATCATTGTTACTGTTGGTTCTGACATTCGCTTTTCTCCTTTTTTACAGTTTTATTTTTCCTTGTTTAAAAAGTCTTTTTGCAGCTTGATAAACTTGTCTCTGGTTCATCCCTGCAGTTTTTTCACCATAATGATTTCTAATAATCATTAACATGGGACCTGTTTCTTTTAATAATTTTTTTCTTAATCTTTTTATTGTTTTTCCTCTCATTTATTCTCCCTTCAAACATTTTACAGCTGAAACATAAACAAATTTATCTTCTTTTATTTCTTCAGAATTAAGATAGTCAAGCGTCACAAAACATCCTTCTACTTCTTCAACAACTTGCATAACTCTTTCAGCTATTGTTTTTGCTCCTGTATCTTCAGAATTTATAGGGATAAAAAATACAATTAAAACTGAGTCTTTTCCTTCATATGTATAATTTGTCATACATACGTCATTACCCAAAAGTTTAAAAACTTTTCTTCTAGAAGCAGCTTTACAAAATAACTCATAATAATGTATGTTTTCTATTTTGCCATCATATTTCAAATCAGATTCAATTGTAGATTCAAACACTTCTTTTAACTTTTCTCTGGCATGACTCATTAATCTGTTCTCCTAACTTTTATATTTTATATTTTGTTCCTTCTATTTTAAAAAAATTCTATAACTTGCTTATCTGGAACTAATGGAGTATCATTAAAATCTTTTCCGGCTTTGTTATAGTATACTGTTAATGTGTTAAATAAGTGACTATTATAATCCCTTAATTTTTTATAATATTTTACATTTACACCTCTATCAGATAAGATAACTACATCAGGCCTAAATACTTGCTCATGGTAAACTATACTTTGAAGCAAACCTACAAATGCTGAAGATAACGCTGATGCATAAATTTTTACGTTATCTTTTATATTTAGTCTGTCAAACATATATTCAGAAAAAATATCAAATACACCTTCAGCTAATACAACTTTTTTAGATTCTGGAGAGTTTCCTGGCAATCTATAATAATCTAAAAATCTTGTATCTTGAATTTTCATTTTATAAAATTTTACAGTGTGTGTAGAATCAATATTTCTAAATATTGCTGTAGTATTATTCTCAGTTAAAAATCCAACAAAATTATTTTGAAGATAATCTTTCATTCTGAATAGGCTTTCATAAATAGGTAGTTCATTAACATTTATAAATTCTTCTACATCAAAAATTAAACCTTTTATATCTTTTAATAAAACATTAGAAAACTTCAATCGTTTTTTAATATACAATTCTTTATTCGGAAATCTTTTTATATTCAAATCTGGCAATATAACTTTATATGTAGTTTCATCTTTATCTGCAAAAACATTTCTTTGTTTTTTAAACTCTTCTAATTTTTCTTTATCAATAAAAGTTTCAGAAATGTCATGCCCTTCAATCTTCTTTAATAGTTTTTTTAGAGTTCCTCTTTCTTCACAACCAGCTTTAAAACAATGAAAAATTGGTGCTTCTAAAGATATATACAAATGATAATGATCTTTTTCTTTTGGATATTCACACCAACAACATGGAATAATTAAATTTTTGCTTGTCACTTTTACATGACCAAGAGTTTCTTCAAGATAATCTTTAAAATCATCTTGATATATACCAATCATAAATATCTCCATCTTTTAAACATACTTTTTTTTCCATCCCACCCCAAAAATTTATGGTTACAATAACAACAAGTAAAAATATTAAGATAACAATCCCATTTATATTCACCACAATCTGGGCAAAAAAATTTATCTTCAGTCATTGTTTTTTTAATTTTCTCAAAAAGTTTATCATCATCAAGTTCAATTCTACTACATAGTTGTTTACAACCAACTAGAATAATCAAACAATTTTTGCATGGATATTTCATTATATTCTCTCAAAAACTATAAGTTCAGCACCTATATTAAACTCATGTTTACATTTAGAGCACATAATATTTTGTGAAAGTCCTCCGCAAGGACCTCCATACCAATCAGTATTTCCACAATCTGGGCAAACCAATTTATCTTTTCTGCTTAATGATTTTACTCGCCATCTTAATTTTTCATTGTCCATCTCAACTTTATTACATAAGTTCTTACAACCCTTTGGTAATACTAAACAATCTTCGCATGGAAATTTAGTCTTTTTCTTCCAGAACTTTATCCATCCAAACATTTATATCTTTCTCCTTTTTTTCTATTATGTTACAAATTCTTTTTTCAATTTCTTCAAGACTATTATACCATTTTCCAACGACTGGATAAACTCCATCACAGTTTTGAAATATAACATTGCCATTTGGTTCCATAGCAATTCTATATAGATTTTTGTCAGGTATTCTTGTACATTTTCTAGTACAACTAAAACTTCGATTTTTCAATCGTCCCATTGGCAACAATCTTGATTGTGTATCATCATTTTCTTTTAAATAAACATTATAAAGATGTGTTCTATTTAAAGCCCATATTACATCTTTATTCTGATATTTTACATGGTTAGGAGTTCTAGAAACTTTTATCATTAAATTATTTCTAAAAGCAAACTCTAAAAATTTTCTTGTTTCTATTTTATCTTTACTCCATGAACCATTTGTTATTGTGAATTTTGGTTTATTAAGAGGAACTAAATTTATAAACTGTTGATATAATTTTTGATTTATAGATATTTCTCCGCCATAAAAACCAAACATATGTATCTTATCAAAATCCAAACGATTTACAAAATACTTTGCTTTATCTATATCTAAAACTTCTTTTTTATCCGGTCCACAATCATACATACAAAACCAACATTTGAGATTACACTCATATGAAGGTATAAAAGAACAATCAAACATTCGTACCTCCCATAATATTAGAGATCCAATCAATTACAACATCGCCTTTACATTTAGGACAATGCTGGTCTTTTCCTTCGCAAGAACATATATATTTATCATATATTCTTTTGATACCCAAATAACCAATACCACCACATTCATCACAATAAGTTCCTGGGTTCCAAAATGTTATTTCATCACTACTTCCTTTTTTAATTGGAATTCCAGCGCCGTTACACTTTTTACAAATTTTAAGTTCAGTTTTTTCAAATAAATCAGGAAAAGCTTCTTGAAAATTCTTTATAATTACTTGAAGTCGATCTCTTATTTGGAGGGTATTTACAGAATTCCATACGAAACTATTTTTCATTTTCCTGTTATCATCTTTCTATATTCTTTTAAAGCAGCAACTATTTCAAAAACCATTCCCATAAAATGCATATGTGGGATTAAACAATTTTGATGTGTATTTGAATATTTATTAACTAGAATTTTTGCAGGCGCTGGAATTTTATTATTAAAAAATAGTTCTGTATAAATGCTTCTATAGTCAAGATCTTGAGAAGCTAGAATATCAACCAATGCTGAAACAGAGCTTCCAATCTTATTATCTTGATTTTTCTCAATACAGCTGATAATTTGAAGAACAAAAGCAATAACTTTCTTTTCAATTGTTATAACATCTTCTCTGCTTATTTGAAGTTTTCCTGACCATGATGATTTTTGAAGTGCATTAACTATCTTTCTTATATCAGGATATAAGTTATCAATTGCTATTTTTATGTTATCGTCAACATATTCAACCTTTTCTGCATCTAAGATATTCTTACAATAAGTTAACACATACTCTTTTGGTATTTGTGAAAATACATATGGAGTAAACCTACTTTGAACTGCATCTGGTATTTTAGATAGATAATTGCAAGTAAAAACAAATCGTCCATATGCTACGTGATATTTTTCAATAATTCCTCGTAATGAATCATAACCATCAGTTGTTAGTTTATCAGCTTCGTCAATAAACACAACTTTATATTTATCACGAGCAGGCGGGTGTTTAAGGAATGGCTCAATAACATCATCAACATAACCTATCCCTCTTGACTTTCTTGCTGAACCATTTACTTCTAGTAAATTATCTCTTTTATTTTGCAGTACGCCAGCTTTAGAACATAAAACTCTTGCCAATGTAGATTTACCTCCACCTGGAGGACCCGAAAATAGTAAGTTTGGCAATTGCCCTTTTTCAATCATCTTTTTAAAATCATTAAAATATTTTTCAGGTAATACTAAATCTTCTAATTTTTTTGGTCTATACTTCTCAACCCAAATTGAATCTAAAAGTTCACTCATTCATTTCCTCCTACTAATCTCATTAAATCAGTTGTTTCATAATGCATACTTGTATATAGTTCATTACGATTTTCAGAAAGTTTATGGTTATGTGGCAATATTTGAGAATTAGCTCTTTCTTGAAAATGTAATAAAATTCTTTTTATGGTTTTATTATTATCTAAATAATCAGATAGAATATAACATGGTTGTTTACATATACAATTAACTATACATTTTTCACATGGAATCATTTTTCCTCACTTTCTAACACTCAAATCCTTCTGTATTTTCAAGTATTCTTTCGTAATACCTGGATTGAGCTTCTTCATTCAATACATTTTGTTTTAATGTTTTATTCACTAATTCATGTGCCTTTTCTCCACAAACCAATTGATTTTTATTTGTAAATACAAATGAATCAGAAATAAATAAATCTACTCCGCTAATTTCTTTCATTATTAAAGCAAAATTTGCTGAGGTTTCTGGTTTTGTTGTTGCTTCAAATGAAAGAACTATATTTTTAGGATGCACAATTATAACCATATGTTCTGCAATAATAACATGGGCATCTGGTTTTGATTTATATTGTTCAAAAATCTCAATTCCATAGTCGTTAAGCTTTTTAACTGCTTTTTCGACTAATCTCTCCATATAAACTCCTCCTTTTTATCTTTTTGTTCCAAAAAAAATAAAAAGATTCTAACAAAAAAAATTGATGATCCGAGCTAAATTAATAGCCCGAATCATCAAATTATTAAAAATCAAAATCCGGCATATTAAACTCACTTAAAATTCGACTTATTTTTTGATGAACTTCATAAAACTTAAAAGATATATCTTTCATATGTTTTATAAGTTTTTCAAGTTCTTCAATTTTCTTATTTGCTTCTTGGTGTGAGAAACAAACTTTTCGTATTTTTTCTTCATGTGAACATACTTCTTCTCCGCTAAATTTTACAGTATATTTTCGAAAATCTGAATAAATTTCAATTATTTCTTTATTTGATAGAATCATTTCTTCTCTCCTATTTTTTGATTAATCTCATGGATCTGAATTTGCCCCATGTCACGTTGAACCCAACCTTGAATACCTTCCGGAGATATAAATCCGCAACTATCATCCGCATCTTTAAGAAGTCCCAAGATACCTCTAGTTCTTACGTTTGATTTTGCTTTAAGAAATTGATTTCTTGAGACTTCTTGCCGTTTTACTTGCCATGGAGTTTTTAAGAAATAACGAGTAACCATTATTTTCTCGCCCGTTTACTTTTCTTTATTGGATTTACAAATTTTTGTTTTTTGCTTTCTTCCGTTTTAATATGAGTAGCAAGACAACACTTTCCTTTCTCCCATTTCTTTTCTGGATAAAGATATACTTCACATTTATCTCCGTCTACTCTTTCACATCCATTACATTCATCTACTAGCGGTTTACGTTCAAGTAAGAGGGAATCCCTATTTTTGTCTTTTCTATTTACTCCAAGTCGTGCCATAATTTAATCTCCTTTATATTTGTCTGTTAATAATTTTGCCGCACCATTTACAAACATCACAAACATATTCTCGTAATATAAACAATGATCTTAATTCATCAATGCTTGTATATTGTATTTCAGCTATTTTTTTAAGCCCTGATGGTCTCTCAGTAAATCGTGGTTTAAAGTTATGTTTATTTCCACCATTACAACATTTGTTTTTGAGCATATTTTTAAGCACTAAACCCTCCTTAAATTGGAAGAAATTTAAATTGTTTAGTTCTGAAATCAAATCTACAAAGGATGTTTCCTTTTCGATACCATCTTATAAATTCACCAGGACATTCTTCTATCCATGAAGCGTAAAGAGCATCGAGAATTCTTTCCCATCGTTGAGTTTTATATGCTCTATTTTTAAGATAAGGTCTCAAACTTTTTTCCCATTCTTCTTCGCATTCTTTACATGGAAATTCCCAAAAACCATATGAATCTAAATCTCCAGTTCCAAACGTTGTTTTGTCATGTATACCAGTAGAAGCACAACATTCAGGTCTTCCACAACCAAAATCTGGTCTAGCCATAATAAAATCCTCCTCTATGATCGGTTTGGAATTTCATTTACATCTTCCCATGGAAATACAATCCATTTATCAGTTTCTTCAACATAGAAATCAGGTTTAATTTCTGATCTTTGTTTATAGAATATAGTAGCAGTTAAATACAAATTACCACATTTTTTTAAAGTGATTCCAGTATCTGCAATATCATCAACCACAATTGTATGTTCATAATGATCGTAAAATAAATCATTTGTAAAATTCCAGTGCATAAAATGTGAAAGATGAATTGCTATTGGTAAACCACCCCTTGAAATTCCATAAACAGTTTTAATTTCTTTTGTTCTGGGATCATTTTTTAACATGTCTACCAATCGTTTAACAAGTATTCCATATTCATCATAAGTTATTGTTCTTTTAAACATAAACCTCCTTTCAAAATATAGACCCTGACTGCCCCAGTTATACCGTCAGGCCACCTCCTTTCTGGCCGGCCACCCCATTCTATATTATTTATTTTTTAGAACTATCTACTTGCGATTCAAATTCTTTTAACTGTTTTATAAGTTCTCTAGAAAATTTATAATCTAAAATACATTTATCGTTATCATAACGCTGTCGATCTAGAATATATGATTTAAAATGTAATGGATTCGTGTTAAGTCTATGCCATAAATCCCAATATTGTTCAGATGAAGTGATTTGCAGAATTAGTGGTTTAAAGTTCTCAACTTTTTCTATATAACCATGTTTAATCAACCACTTCTCAAAACAATAATTATCCTTAATTTTTTTGTTAAAAGATTTATTCATTCTTAATGGATTTTCTAGATCAATTCTGTTGTCCACACACCAGTTAAAAAAGTTTGTTTTTTCATTGTTTGTTGGAACTACTTCAGAACAATTAAGTAAATTAATTGGTTTAAATGGTTTTATAAATCTATATTCAGGTACATTGATTGCTGGAGTTTCTATAGATTCTTCATTTGGTTCTAGATGTCCAGGAAGACATCCAAACGTTCTAGATTTAGAATCAATAATATAATGAGTAAAGTCCATATAATAATAATATACACCAGTAACTCCTTTATTAAGACCGTTTACAATTTTTATTTTTTGACCTTTTTCAAAAATATAATCCAAATCATCTTCTTTAACAAAGAATATTGGACGAACATATTGTGGCTTTGTAGTAACTCCATACATCCCTCCCGAAATAGATTTTATAGATACAATATCCCCAACATTAAGATAGGAAGTTCTTTTTATAATTCTTACTTTTTGATTCAATTTAAATTTTAATGCTTTATCTGATAATGTTGGTTTAGAAGTTAAGTGCTTCTTTTTAATAATTTTTAAACAAGTTTTACAAGTAACTTCTTCTGATGTTAGCCCATAAAGACTGTCATCTAAATTTAATGAATCACTATTACAAATTCTATCTGATTTAAGCCTCCCTTTTAAAGTTCGTCGATGAACAACACCAGTGTTTTTATTACGAACATTTGGAAGTGCTGATTTATCATGGGTTACATTATTCTTAAGATCATATTTTCCCACTCTTCGATAATAAAATGCATATATTTTATTTCCAGAATTTATCGCTTCGACATGCAACCTAGTAGCATTTTTATATAGGGTTGTATCAAGACCAGCAAAATCTATTACGTTAATAAAATAAATAAAACTATTATAATTTTTACAAACAGTGTTAATAAATTCATTTACTGTTTGTTGTGAAAAAGAATGTGTTATTGGAAATGTAGAAATCGAATTTAAGAATAAACGTACATCTTTATACATATTATCTCCCTCCTAAAACAATACTTTTTTATAATTATTTAATTGCTTGAATATATCATATATTTCTGGATATACAAAACTTAGATCTTGTTTTGGGTTAGATGTATGAAGAAATTTATTAAACTGATCTTTGGTTTTAAAATGCAAAGTAACATCAAATGGTTGTTCTGTTTCTTTTATAAAACCATATTTCTTTAACCAACTTTTAAAACAAGGTTTATCTTTAATTTTGTTAATAAGCTGTTTATCCATTACAAGCGGTTTATTTAAATCAAGTTTTTCTTTAACACACCATTGTAGGAAACTAGTTTTATCTTCTATAAAAACATAACGATCATTTGTATTTAGAAGATCTATTGGCCTAAATGGTATTATAAATTCATATTCACGCTGATGTTTATATTTTTTTGTATTTTCTTTTGTTTTTGCATTTATTTTTTTACATGTTACGCAAGATACATCTTCAGTAGTTTTTTCAACGTCCTCAGCAAAAGTTCCAAATGAAAACCCGCAGGTGCAAGTATCATTAGAATTAGGAAGTAATGAATGAATAACACTAGTTTTAGTATTTCTAACATTATATCCAAGTGGTTTATCATTTATATTTCCTGGTTTAAGAAATCTATTAATATCTCCAGAAATACATCTCCTAAAATAACGTTCATACTTGCTTATTTTTAATGCATAATTATGTAAAGCGGTACAGTTTTTAAATAATGCTGATGATCTTTCTGAAAAATCTACTACATTCATATAATAGATAAATGAGTTATCATCATTACAAACACAATCTATGAATCTATCAAGTTTTTTGTATATTTCTTCTGTGGGTAATTTTTTTTTACTAAATTCATTTAACAGATCTCGTAGTGAGTTAGTCAACTTTAACCTCCTTGTGTTATTATCATATGCCAATATCCCATTCCATGCCATCGATCCCAAGCCCACACTTCCAATTCTCCAGAAATCAGTTGTATAATAGCTTCGACGCGTGGGTAGTTTATATCATATTCAACATCTAATACTAGTGCCTGCAGTTCAAGAAAATATTCCTTTACTTCCTTTGGCTGTGGGCAGCTCTTTGACCAATCCATTTTTTACTCCTTTATATCCAAGAGTTATAAATAATCATAAGCCTTTCACGTGCTCTGGTTATAGCTGTATATAACCATCGAGCATAATAAACATCATCCCAATATTGAGATCGTTGTTCAAAAAGTATAACATTATTCCATTCATCTCCTTGAGATTTATGAACAGAAAGAGCATAACCATAATCAAAGTATGTTGTTCTGGGATTATCTTTTTTATTTCTATCAAACATTGCATAGGTTACTTCTCCAAAACATTTCTTTAATACTATAAGCTCATAATATTCTCCATCAATATCAAGGGTAATTCTATAAGAATCATCATTAAGAACCATTAACCAAACAACAGATCCTATTTGACCATTCATTATTTTTTCTTCATGATTATTTTTTAAACAAACAATTTTTTCACCAGGATAGGGTGCTTCTTCTTTATGACCTAATCTTTTCCTTATTTTATTGTTAAGATTTGCTCGAGTCGCATTAAACCCACAAAGAGAGATAATATCATCATCTTTAAAATTAACCCTGTTCCAAATATTCTGACATTGCGGGTGTGTCCACTCAATTTTAAATACTTCTGGGGAAAACACTTTTTCTGGAATATAACCATTATTTCTTACAAATTTTGATAATGTAATAATTGGAGAATTTAATGCTTGTCGATGAATTTGAGTTAGAGTAAAATCTTGTTTGCTCATCAAATTAAAATTATCGCCAACGGGTGGTAATTGTGCATGATCACCAACTGCAATAATTGGTATATTATATCTTTGAAGATCATACCAAACACTTTCTGATACCATGGAAGCTTCATCAATTATTATTAGATCAGCAAATATTTCATATCTATCTTTTAATTCCCAACCAATTATAACAAATGCTTTTAATTGACGATCCCATTTTGTAATTGGTTTATAAATAAAACTATGTATTGTTCCAACATAATCAGACTTCAATAATGCATTATTATTTTCAAGTTTTTTCTTTAATACTGAAGATGCTTTACCGGTAAAAGTTAAGAAAGCAACTGAATGAGATTTTGGTAGCTGCTTTCTTAACTCACAAATTAATGTTGTTTTACCAGTTCCCGCATAACCACCAACTGTTACAAAACCGTTTGGGATATTACTACTGTTTAAATAAAGCAGATCTTTTAGAACTTTTGTCTGTTCCTGTGTTAATTCGATCACTTGATTTTGTTTTTTCCTCCTTTCTTATAATACTTCTATATGCAACAAATCTTCCTGCTGCTGAATAAACATCTTTAACATATTGGTGATTCTCATTTACATAATGATATAATGCTTTAGAAATGTTTCCTTTTGATTCTTTGAGATGAATAAGAAATACCTGGATTCCAGCTTCGATGCCTTTATCGACTTCATAAAGTTCTCTATTTGAATTAACTATTTCTAATTTTGGAACCCATTCTGGCATTACTTGCATTAGCCCAATTGCCCCTGCACTACTTCTAACACGAGGATTAAACATTGATTCAGTTTCCACAATCCCCAAAATCAATTCTGGAGGTAAATTATATTCTTTGGAAAAGTATATAATATTTTTAGCAATTGCTTTTGCTATCACAGTTGAAGTTTTGGTATATCTTTTTGTAATATAGATAACCATATCATTTTGAAGATTGTTGTCTTTAACTTTGTAGACTACTTTAACTTTTGGTTTTTGAACATGTTTGATTTTTGGTTTAAGATCTTTTATTTCTTTTTGAAGATTTATTATTTTCTGTTGAACGTTAATTGTTTTTTCCATTAATACTAATTTGTTTTTCTGTTGAATTACAATAATTAATGAAAATATCAGCACTACTAAAGTAATAACAAGTGCAGCTGTAGTTACGGTAATACTTTTCATAATACTTTTCTCCTTATGTAATTATTTTGTAAACCCAATAAACACATGTGCCATAACCAATGACTAATGGAATTGCTATAAATACTAAAAAACCAAATACAACTGCTCTGAATTGAATGATGGTTTTATTGTTTCTCCACCATTTTTTTAATCTGTACATTTGTTCCTCCTT
>Ga0307424_1000754_pt1 | contig 17178 bp, 17 predicted proteins | sample SalMarWE160320MG_FD_202157 | JGI IMG/M metagenome (GOLD analysis project Ga0307424, IMG submission 202157) | Salt marsh sediment microbial communities from the Plum Island Ecosystem LTER, Massachusetts, United States - WE1603-20 | ecosystem: Environmental > Aquatic > Marine > Intertidal zone >... | reverse complement strand
GCCCCCTTTCGCCCAATCTCTGCGTTGCATTCGGATTTTAATCCTCGAAATATCCAATATATTCCTGTGGTTAAAGTCCTCATGCGCCTTGATCTTGAACGAAATTGAACGTTTTTCAAAGGTCTCGCTGAGTTTGTGGGGACGAGGCTGTACTGCTGGGTGCCCTGCCGGATCGAGGAGGTCTAAAAAATGGCAAAAGAGCGGAAGCGTTATGAGGACCTTGACCAAACGGTGAAAGACCTGGTGTTGAACGCCGGGGCCATTGACGTGGGCATTGTGACGACCGAGACCCTCGAAGGCGGGCCGCCGTCGACAGATTTATCGTACGTATTGGATGGCGCCAGGTCGGCGATTGTTTTTGCCCTGCCGCTGGACCAGGAAAAGATAAAGCGGTTCCTTAAAAAGGAGGATTTTTCCGGGCACGGTTTGGACAATGTCCGCACCAACACCCAAGCCAGCGGCATTGCCCTGGAACTGGCCCGTTTTTTGGAAATGAAGGGGCATTCCGCCGTTCCGGTCGAATCAAATTTTTTCTATCGGAAAGACACATCAAGGGGACCGTTTGACGAAAAACCCCCGATTTCCCATCGCTATCTCGCCGTGCGCGCCGGGATAGGGCACTTCGGGCTGTCCGGCAACGTCATCCGGGAAAAAGAGGGAGCAGCCATCATTCTGGGTTCTGTTGTTACGACTGCTCATCTGACGCCCACTGAGCCCCTGCCTGCCGAGGAGAACTACTGCGACGAGTGCCGGCTCTGTCTGTCCGCCTGCGCCTCCGGCCTGATGCACGCGGAGGAAAAAGCTGCCGTTACCCTCGGTGGGGTTGAATTTTCCTATGCCAGACGGCAGAGCTACAATCGTTGCGACTACGTCTGCGGTGGGTTTGCCGGGCTCTCTAAGTCCGGCAAGTGGTCCACCTGGTCGCCGGCCAGATTCCCCATACCGGATAAAGACGAAGAGTTCCTTGACGCCCTCCGCATGGCAGTTAAGCCATATGCCTTGCGTCCGAGACCGGGCATTGGCTTTTATCATCCCCTCCTGCCCGGGAACAAGGGGCAGATCACCTGCGGCCATTGCCAGATCATCTGTCATCCGGACAAGGACGTACGGGCGAAGCGTTTCAAGATGCTGACACAGGCCGGAGTGGTTATCCAGTTGGATGACGGATCGCTCAAGGCAGTCTCGCCTGATGAGGCCCGTGAACACTTAGCGGCCAAGAGCCCGGAAGAGCGGGCGCTGTATGAAGATATTAAAAGATAACATGATACCAAGGTACTTCTATGGCTACAACATTGTGGCGGGCGGTTTCATCATACAGGCGGCGTGCATCGGCGCCATGTTTACATATGGGATTTTCTTTATGGAGTTCCAGGCCGAATTCGGTTGGTCGCGGGCGACCATATCGGGCGCGTCCTCACTGTCTTTCCTGATCATGGGAGCGGTTGGAGTCCTTGCAGGGAGACTCAACGATAGGATTGGCCCGAGGGTCCTCATCACAGCGTCCGGTATTTCACTTGGGCTTGGCTATCTGCTTATGTCCCGCATACAGGAGCCCTGGCAGATCTATCTGTTGTACGGGGGGCTCGCAGGTATTGGTTTCAGCACACATGACGTGGTCACGTTGTCCACGGTGGCACGCTGGTTTGTGAAGCGCCGCGGTATGATGTCCGGTATCGTCAAGGTAGGCACAGGTACCGGCCAATTTGTGGTCCCGCTGATTGTCACTCTCCTCGTAGCAGCCTATGGCTGGCGTAACTCCTATCTCATCATCGGGGGGGCGATTCTGGTGATACTCGTGGCCGTAGCCCAGATCATGCGGCGCGACCCTCAAGGGATGGGTCTGCTGCCGGATGATGCGGGGGATGAGGTGAGGGGGGCCGGTAACAGGGACCCGGAGCCTGATATATCTCTGAGAGCGGCCGCCCGAACAAGTCAGTTCTGGATCATCTGTCTGTCAGAGTTCGCCACATTCCTCTGTTTGTTGACAATGATTGTCCACATTATACCCCATGGCACCGACATTGGCCTGCCTCTGACGACAGCGGCGGGAGTCCTCTCAACCATCGGAGGCATGAGTCTGTTAGGTCGAATCGTGATGGGCACGGCGAATGACAGGATAGGCGGGAAGCGCTCGCTGATCATATGCTATGCTGTGTTGATCTCTGCCCTTATTTTTCTGCAGACGGCAAACCAGGCCTGGATGCTGTTACTCTTTGCCGCCGTCTACGGCTTTGCCCACGGCGGCTTCTTCACGGTAATGTCTCCCACTGTCGCAGAGCTGTTTGGGATCGGGTCTCACGGTGCCATTTTCGGGATAGTCCTGTTCAGCGGGATGATTGGTGGTGCGATTGGACCGGTGCTGACCGGCCTGTTCTTCGACATGATGGGAAGCTACCAGACGGCCTTCATCGTTCTTATCGGAGTGGCCATCTCAGGTCTAATCCTCATCTCACTCCTGAGACCGCTGCAGGGCGCCGGTCAAAGGAGATAAGAGCAAGGCTGCCAGACCATTTGTTCACTTTTTGCGAAAAACCCCCGCAACAACAATGATATAGTTATAAGAGCTCAAAATCCCTGAAAGATGGCTTTTTGCTCCGATGCCTCAAGCACCCTGAAAGTCCCGACAGGCAGTATCTCACTGACCTCTTCGCAAAAGTCCATCAGTAAAGGGAGGTTATTATTGCAATATCATAGTCATCCCAACTGGTTAGATAGATCAAGTCTGTGTCCTACTGGATTGACGTCGGTTCGGAAAAAAGTATATATAGGGTTGACTTAGGTTAGTAAATTAACAATATTGCTCTTATTATATTACAAACAGATGCAAATTCTAAGACTTGGAAGAGGTTTTTAATTTGATGATTGATGGGTTCATGGAAAGAGGAGCTGATTATGAAGGTAAATAAGATTGATCATATATGTATTGCGGTCAAGGATTTGGAGGCGGCTAAGAAGGTCTGGGAGCCCATGTTGGGTAAGTCAGGTCCTGATGACGCCTATGTTGATGAACCTGAAAAAATCAATGTGGCCAGATACTGGGTGGGTAAAGTCGGTTTCGAGCTGATGGAATCCACGGCCCCGGATGGAGACGTGGCAAAATTCATTGATCGAAACGGTGAGGGTGTGATGCTCATCAGTTTTAATGTGGACAACACACGAGAGGCTATTGATGAACTGAAGACAAAGGACTATCCCTTTATTCCGGATTCGAAGGGAGAGGTCGCAAGACCTTTTCGTGATTGCGAATTTGCCTTTATACACCCCAAAAAGTTAAACGGGGTCCTGACTGAGCTGATCGATTATAAGTGGGACGAGATTAAGTAGAAAATAGAAACTGGAAATTGTAAATTTGAGTTTGGCAGATTCCGAACCAGGATAAGTCGGAAGGCCTAAAGTTTACCCTGTTAACAGGTGGCGATTCACAAAGGCTTGAATGGCGGCGGGATATTCGGGAGTGTGGCTACAGTCGCTGTGATCCGCGCCCTTGCCCACAAAGAGCTCTGCTCTGCCGGCAGGAAAGCCGTCCCTTAGCCTCCAGGCATGGTGAAGGGGAAAATTTTCGTCTTCGTCCCCGTGAATAATCAGCACGGGGATATCAATCTGCCGGGCCAATAGCGCAGGACTCACCTTATCCATCCTGAACCTGTAAAAGATATCCATCCATAAGACCACCATAGGGCCGAACAGGATGCCGAAAGTCAGGTTGTAGGTTCGATAAAGGGAGCGCAGGGCCTCCTTTGTCCGTGCATAACACCCCTCCAAAAAGAGGAGTCTTATCCTTTGGGGATTGTGATTAGCGGCAATGATTGCCCCCGCAGCCCCGGCTGAATGCCCATAGAGGAGTACCGGTTCATTAACCCAGTGCAATACGGACTCAATATCCTCTGCAAACCTGAAGGCGTTCATAAAATGGTGAGGGCTGGATTGACCGTGATCGCGTGCGCTGTGGATTATAGTCGTAAACCCCATCTGCCCAAAGAGCCGGGCCCTGGGGACCATACGGTCCCGGTTCCGACTCCAGCCGTGGGCAAGCACAACAACACCCCTTGAGGGTCCCTCGGGTTCAATCCTCCAGACCTCTATCTCGCCGCCATTAGCTGCAGCAATTCGGGTATCCGTAATTTGTCCCCAGTCAGGAGGGTCTATGACCGGGTCTCGTGGAATCTGGAGGACGAGGTAGGTGAAAAACAGGGTCAGGATCAGGTAGATCCCCACAATAGCGATAATGATGTAAAACCACATTGGGGTCAACAACCCTCTTCCATCACCCTGGGCCTTGCCCGTTTTTTGGTCGGGAGGTTCACCTCTTTTTTTTGTGCAGATGGAGTGCTTGGACTATCCTTGGTGGATTCATAGACCGGCAGGCCCGCATCAATCCATGCCTGGCTTCCACCCCGGAGATTTCTGGGCATCTTGAAGCCTTTTCTTTCAAGTACGCCCACGGCCATACTGGAACGATCGGCAGAGTTGCAGACCGTCACCACCGGTTGTCCCGGGTCCAGTTTATCGGACTGTTCTGAAAGGTAATTCAGGGGAAGGTTCAGTACCGTCCCAATCTGAGCCGCCCATGCACCAGTATTGAGGATGGAGAGCATCAGCATAAAAAACAGCGAATAAGAGATTGACCTTTGCATCTGTTTCATTTTCAGGATCTCCTTTATGGAATATTGTTCGCTAAATCATTTATCCCCTGATCGTAAGCAGATAAACGGGTGTGCCACTGAAATTCTCACCCTATCATAATAGATCATGGCTGAAAATCAAGCAATTTCAGGAGGGCAAGGGATTCACAATGGGCTCTCAAGATCACAGTGTGGAGGCGATTCCAATTGACAAAAGTGTTTAAAGACAATATCCTTCCCCATAGTGTAAAGGTCCCTTCTGAGAGGTATTGCGAGAGATGGTTTAAGTATTAACAGCAACCCTATTTTTTAATAAAGGAGGAAAGAATGAAACGTTTTTCAGTTTGGATAGGAACACTTTGCCTTTCCGTTTTCATGGTGTGTGGGTTCCAATCTATTACCGGTCATGCCGGTACCATGGACCTCGTCAGCACCCTGGTAGATAAGCTGGGCATTACAGAAGCACAGGCCAAGGGCGGATCTGGTGCCCTGTTTCAGAATGCAAAAGACAATCTGAGCGCCGATGATTTCCAAAAAGTGTCTGACGCGGTTCCAGATATGGACGGATATCTGGCAGCAGCGCCGGCTGTAGAGGAAAAGAGCGGTCTGGGAGGGACCCTCGGGAGTTCTTTGTCATCCTTGGGCGGAGGTGCCGCAAAGGCCGGATCAATGCTCGATCTAACCAGTGCTTTTTCAAAGTTAGGTATGGATTCAGGCACCTTGGGCAAATTTGTCCCGGTGGTTCTGGATTTTGTCCAATCTAAGGGCGGATCAAGTGTGGCAGGGCTGCTGAAAGGGCTTTGGAAGTAATCCCGGTGTTGGAAATACCGCCGAGATAGGCTTCCAGGCTCTGAGCACTCTCTCCACTCAGATCACGCTCAAGGTAGATTGCCATGCCCAGACAAGGTATTCCAAAATCAAAGATCTCAGGTCAGATGTATTGGTAGATGCCTTGCGTGAAGGTTAAATGGCATGACATGATAAAGCGTCGCGTTCAATGGTTATCATAAAATATTTGACATACATGCATAGATGATGCATATTAATGCATATGAGAACGACACTAAACATAGACGATAAGATATTGGAAAATGCTTCCAGGTTGACCGGTATAAAAGAAAAAACAGCTTTGGTCCGGCTTGGGTTAGAGGCGCTGATTGCTCGTGAGAGCAGCAAGCGGCTCGCAAGATTGGGTGGTACTGAAAAGGAACTTCATATAATACCCCGGAGAAGGCCATCTAAATCTTAGCCATGGTCTTGGTTGATACTTCAATATGGGTTGACCATCTGAGAAAAGGCAATCGGCATCTTGAGAAACTTTTGCTTGATGCAGAGGCGGCTTGCCATTCTTTTGTCATAGGTGAATTAGCATGCGGTAATATAAAGAATCGTTCTGAAATCCTGATCCTACTTAAATCTATTCCAAAAATTCCAACCATAGATCTTGATGAATATTTATATTTTGTCGATCAGAACCTATTATATGGTTTTGGTATTGGTTTAGTAGACATACACCTCTTAGCTTCAGCTAAGTTAACAGATATCCCTATATGGACCGCGGATAAAAAACTAAATAAAGCCGCAATTAATTTAAATATTTCATACAGAATACAGATAAATGATAATCATGAGTTTCATCTTGACTGCTGCCACCGTGGCCGCTCTAAATTTTTATTGGGCCTATAAAGGTAAATATGTTCCTATTGCATCATGTCAAAGAAAAAAACAGGTCTTTAATCACTCTCTTCAAACATTAAACGAAATTTCTCAAAGGTCTTTTCAGATGAGGGAGGATATATTATGGGGGTAGTGTCAGAGAGCAATCTCTTCCAGCGGACCGCAAAAAGCCGCGGCTGCAGAAGAGTACGTTATCTGAGATAAAAATTAAAAAATGCAATAATTGATTCATAGGCGAGTCTTAGAAAACTTTTTGGAGTAAACTGGGCAGAAGATCTTACCCGGGAGATAATCTCATCTAAATCTAAATATGGAGGAGTTGAAAATGGCAGAAGCAAAAGGATTGAGTAAACCGGTAAAGCTGAAAAATGATCTGGCAGGGTTTTTGGGAGCAACAGAACTTCCCAGGACAGAGATCACCAAAAAAATGTGGGACTATATTAAAGCGAATGGACTTCAGACAAAGACTGAAAATGGGAAGCCTGAGAACGCAGGCAAATTCATTGTGGCTGATGCTAAACTGCTCCCGATTTTCAAGAACACAAAATCCAAAAGCAAGTCAGGCAAGGTCACTGACCTTACAAAAATGAAAGAAGGCCAGACGATCAACATGATGCAGATGGCCGCTGTTGTCGGTGCAAACATAGAATAAGCTTAAAGTGTCGGGCCTACATAGGAATAATGCAGGCCCGACACACCTGAGAAAACAATATGAAGCTAAGACATTTATCAACCGCGCACCTGTCAGCCCGGGCGTTAGCGGCACAAAACCAAAGGTGAAATATGGCGAGAAAAAAGAAGGAATCCGAAGGCTGAAATTGACGAAGAAAAGGTCGAGGCATTTAAGGGCACGGTCTCGCTCCCTTTTGAAAAGGGGGACAACGCCAAAATCGCCGTGAAAATCATAGATGACCGGGGCATTATAGGATGTCCCTTGGCGACCTAATCTAAAGCGTTTTGAACTCAAATTTTATGCAACGTTAGGGTTCATTTCAGCAGGTTTGGTAAGAAAAGGCTCAGACCGGGCCAGTATGTAATGAGGAGTAGCGCAAAGAGAAGGAGGAGCAAGAAGGGGAGGGTGGCCTTGTACAACTGCATTATCGGCTTTTCAAACCTGGAACTCGCGATAAAGAGGTTTAGTCCCACAGGCGGAGTGTTATAGCCGATTCCCAGGTTTGCCAAAAAGACGATGCCCAAGTGTACCGGATCGATCCCAAACCGAGCGGCTAAAGGAACAATTAGGGGAACAACCACGAGGATAGCGCTGAATATGTCCATCATACAGCCTACCAGGATAAGGAATATATTGAGGACCATAAGGAATCCGATCTTGCTTGCAACCAGACCTTCCATAAGTTCGAGGATTTTCATGGGGATAAAGGCGTCTACGAGATAGTTGGTGAAGCCTAATGCCGCTCCGAGAATAATCATAATCCCCCCCACCATTTTCATGCTCTCCTTCATAATCACGGGGAGATCCCTCAAGAGGGAGAGTTCACGGAAGATTAGGGTCTTGACAAACAAGACATAGGTGACTGTGAGTGCGGCGGCCTCTGTGGCGGTGCAGAAGCCTGAATAGATGCCTGCAAGGATTAGAATCGGTATCGGGAGTTCCCAGGCAGCACCCTTAAGCGCTGCAAGAAATTCCCGGCCTGAAAAGGGGGGTTGTTCAAGTCTCCATTTTCTGCCCATATACACGGAAAATAGGCAGGGTATCCCAACCATCAAGACTCCTGGCAAGAGTCCAGCCATAAAGAGCTGTTCAATGCTTGTCTCGGAAACAAAACCATAGAGTATAATCGGAAGACTTGGCGGAAAATGGAGTCCTAAGCTCCCGGAAGTGGTTATCAGGCCGAGAGAGAAGTTCTCCTCGTATTTCTCAGAGATAAGGGCGGGGAAGAGGAGGCCTCCCAAGGCTATGATGGTTATACCGGTGGCTCCTGTGATGGCGGTAAAGAAGGCGCATGAAACAAGTGCCACGACCCCAAGGCCCCCGGGGAGCCATCCAAAGAGGCTCCTCGAAAACCTGACAAGACGAGTGGAGGTCCCTCCCTGGGAGAGGAGGTATCCGGCGAAGGTAAAGAGGGGAATAGCCAATAATACCGGCGCATTGGCTAAGCGGAAGATTTCAATCGGGATGGCGGTGAATTCCACCCCGCTAACGTAGAGGCCAAGCATGGCGGCAGTCAGGATGCCCGCAAAAAGCGGAAGGCCTGAGATGACAAGGATAATGAGGATAATTACCATTATGAGGATCATGATGTTATCCCCCTAACGATTTGAATCCCCTCATCAATGGCCCTTATGAGGAAGCGAAAAAGGAGCAGTGCGAAGCCCGCTGGGAGGATCAGTTGACTTATCCAGCTTGGGAGGTTCAAGAATATAGTTCCTCCAAACTCCATTTCCATTCTTATGTAATCAATGCATACCTTGACCATGATGGCGCTTATCAGTGCGCAGGCTGAGGCCAAAATGAGTTCGCGGGTGGGAAGCCATTTCTTAGGGAGGAGGGTGGACAAGAGATCGATCTTGATATGCTTACCCTCCTTGGTAAGAAGAGAAGCGCCTAAAAAGGTCAGCCATAGCACGAGCAGCCTGACAAAAGGCCCGGACCAGTCTATATGTCCTAACATGGCATTGGCCCATTGAAAATGGCCATAGGTATACAGACTTCTCAGGGCGACCTGAACAAAAGTTAGGATAACCATCAACCAGAGTAGAAGAATGATCACCCACCCCTCAAGCCTGGCAAGGATATCGTCAAACCGCTTTAAGGCATTCATGGAGACTTCTGAATTGACTATTGACTATTGATTATTGAATATTGATGGTCTCGCAAAAACACTCTTGTCTCGCACAAAGAACGCCAAGACAAGATGGATAATATATTACCTCTGCGTTCTCTGTGGGCTCTGTGAAAAATCTGACTTTTTATATGGGCCTCATTCATTTGATCTTTTCAGGAGCGTATAAACACGGTCCAAGAGTTTTTTGGGAAAGACCTTGCCGGTCAGTTTGCGAGTTACTTCAGCCCCGACAGTGTGGAACTGCTTCAGGGCCTCTCCTTTTGGGACAGGGGTAATGGTCAACCCGCTCTTCCTGATTACCTCAATCGCTTCCTTGGTTTGATCTCTCAATTGGGTTGTGAGATCTGCCATCCCCTTTTTAAGGGTATCTTTGAGCAAATTGGCAAAGTCTTTCGGTAGTTTTTTATACTGCTTTGATGATAATAGGATTGCCCCTGTGGAGTGGACAAGGGGAAGGGCCATCATATAATCGAGATAGTTCTGCCACTGGAGGGCCAAGGCGCCCAAGGGAGGGGCATAGACGGTATCAATCATCCCGGTGTTCAGGGCCGTGGTAACGTCCGTGACTGCGAGCGGGATCGGGCTTACCCCCATGGCGACAAAGGTTTCTTTGGCGATCGGATCTCCTGTCCATGTCCACACCTTTAGACCTGAAAGATCGTGGACCGTCCTGATCGGTTTTTTTGAGAGTAGATGAACATTGCCCACCTCTGCCCAGGCCAAGAGTTCAAAGCCCTTTTTCCTGAACTGCTCAGAAAAAAAAGGGTTCAGTTCCCGGTGGACGAGGTCAACCTCCTGGTAGGTTCTGAAAAGGAAAGGGAGGTCAAGGACTCTGACCATCGGCAGGATCTTTCCGAACCCCACACCCGAAAATGCAGCGGAGTGGATTTGGCCTATCCTGATTTTTTTCAAGACATCTAACTCATCGCCGGCAATGCCGCCCGCATAGATCCTGAAGCCCAGCCTCCCCCCGCTCTTTTCTCTGATTTCCTTATCTATCACCCGCATCTGTTTTACCCATGTGGACCCATCCGGCGCCACGGTGGCAAACTTAATGAGGTACTGGGGCTTCTTTGCTGCTTCTAACTCATGTAGTGGCTGATAAAAGAACCACATGCACAGGAAAAGGAAGACTAACTGGGTTTGTTTTTTCATAAACTGTAAGCCTCCTGACCCGGATAAACCGGAAAAATGTCTAAATTGAGCTAAAGTGCCCAAAATGCCTAAAGTTGGCGTTTTCCCATTCGATGTCGGAACCTTCGCTTACCTGGACGTTCATTTTTCCACCTCGCTTTGGCAGGGCTTTCAGGGCATCGTGAAAAAACGCTTGTGCTTTTTGCACAAAACTCAATTGGTAACTGCCTAATGGTTCTTGCAATCCTTAAAAAAAGAGATCTTCAGTCATTTCTTTAAGGCCTTTCATCTTCCCTTTGATCGCACTGTTTATGAGACAGACCTCTTTCAGTTGATCAAGCGGGGCCTGCTCTACCTCCTCAATCAGGTTCAGGAATAATTTCTTATCCTGGACCCTGACCGCATAGTATTTGGCATAATAGAATTGCGCCAAAAAGAATTTTCCATTGCTCACGGCCATCGCCTTGGTGAAAAACTCTTTCGCTTTAGCAGCATCCCCGCCTAAGATCTTTGGCCTTGCCGCTAACATAGAGCCACTTATGATATAGGGCGATCCGAAAAAATATTCCGGGTTTATCCTCATCACCCTCTTCAGGCATTCCTGTGCAGAGGTCAACTCGCCTAAGGCCGCAGGCTTGTCTAAGTTCAGATTGATCCACCCATTCCAAGACATTGTAACCCAGAACAGGGGCTCAATCTGCCCCCTGTCCATGGCGCTTAGATGGCTCAAAATTGCCTGGGGAGCAGCGTCTTCTTCTATGCCCATAGCCTTGAGCCCGTATCTCCTGGCACGCAAGTAGAGCCTTGATGCCCTTTCCGGATACTCTTCCTCAACAAATAGCATAGCGTATCCGGTAAATCCCATGCAGAGGGCAGTCAGGAGCTCTTTGTTTTGGGGGGCACTCTTGAGAAGGCCCTCCATCAATTTGAGTTCCGCAGGGAGGGATTGTTCAGCCAGTTTTAGGTCGCACTCTTCAAAAAAGGCCCTGGTCAAGTTGGGTATGAGGGGTGACGTGGCGTGCAGGGCCAATCTTGTGCACCCGGTCATTAACAGCATGAGCAGAACGATGGCGAACAGGCTACAGGAGGTCTTTTTCATGTGTCAATAACCGATAAACGGCTCTCCTTTTTTTAGAGGGCTTTCTAACAGCTTTTTGGCTACAAATTGGGCCCCGGAAGCGTTTTCCATATTCAAGACTTGATTATAGTATTTTGTGGCTTCATCCCTGTTATTCTCAAGGTCATAACTCATTCCTATTTTTGTCAGGGGCCATGCAATCATCGTAGGATCGTTTTCGGGATCCTGATGATCGAGTATCTTTCTTAGTCTGGATCTGGATTCAGGATAGAGCCCATGAAAAAGGTCATGTATTGACTCCAGGTAAAGCGCCCGTCTCTCCCACATGAAGGCCGTCTCCTTTGTAGATGCTTCAGTGCTCCTCAGGCGCAACTGGCTGACCATTTCTCTGTATTGAGGATCCATCTCTAATCTGATATAGCTGACACCTCGAAGAACCTCGAAGCGTGGATTTTTTCTATATCTCTCTGCGAGTTCGGTTGATAGGTCAAGGGCCTTTGTAAAGTCCTGCTCACTGAAGAGATAGATATGAAGGAGAACACTCTTGGCTTCTGTTGCCGAGTAGATCGCCTCCTTGGAGGCAATAGTTAACTTCTTTAGCCCTTTTTCTTTATCGCCCTGGTGGAGAAGATAGTAGGTCAAGAATTTCAAAACTCCTGAAAGCCGAGCCGTATAATAATCGAAAGTACCTAAGCCCAATAAGACGTCTTTGTTATCAGTATCCATTCTCAAGCAGATCTTGAGGGCCGCTATGGCATCTCTCGCTAAGAAAAATGAAGAGATCCAGTTGCCTTTCATAAGTTCAAAGCGGCCTTTAAAACCCAAGGCCCCTCCAAGATAAAAGAAGTCATAACTGTCCGCACCGTTCTTGTCAACCCGGACTTCAGCGACCTCTATGGCGCGGTCAATCCGCTTCTTGAAGTCTTTCACGCCCTCTGGAGACCAGAAGCCGGACGCTAAGCGAGACCATGAAACCATGGCCAAATAAAAATAACCGGCTGATTTATCCTGTGATTTGGCAATGACCTTTCTGAACAGGTCCTCGGCATCATCAAATTGACGGTCATAAATGAGATCTATCCCCCTTAAAATCTGTTCGTTTACCCCTGACTTTCTCAGTCCAGGCCCTTCGCTGCTTTCAAGGCCTAAAAGGTCCTGGGCAGTAGCCATCAAAAAGGGCAAAATAAAGATCAATAAAAAGAAGGGAAAGATAAAGCGCCTTTTAAGAGAGTACCGGTTTTTCACGAGAGAACCTGTTGCGGGGTTATATCTTGCTGTTGAATGCGGGAATTACAATCCTTGGCGACATAAACTACATGAGAGCTTGCGATTACGCAAGCTTAGAATGCCGAATTTTTTAGGTAAATTGGGAATAAAATGACTCTAAGGGCAAGATGTTGTAGATTTTTTCTTGTTCGTGTATTAGAATAAAGTATTCAAATATAGTGTGAGAGTTGGGAGAGTAACAAGATGAAGATATTCATTATGGGAAGCACGGGTATGTTGGGGAGTGAATGTAAGGCAGTTCTTGGGCAGGACCACGAGGTTATTTGCCCGGAGAAAGATGAAGTGGATGTTATTAGCTGGGATGTGGTTATAGAGAATCTTGCTGAGGTGGCCCCTGACGTGATCATCAATTGCGCTGGATTCACCGATATGAAGGCGTGTGAAACAGAGGATTTTGCTGTCAGGAAAATCAATGTGGAAGGTCCAAGAAATCTGGCACAGGCATCTGCACGATTTGGCTGTAAAATGATTCATCTCTCCTGCGGGCATGTATTTGATGGTAAAAAGGGAATGCCGCAGCCCTATTTTGAAGACGACACCCCGAATCCGATCTCAGCCTATGGGAAAAGTAAATTGGAAAGCGAAACAGCGGTTAGGGGCAACTCTCCAAATTATATTATCGTCCGCTCCACCTGTCTGTATGGCATAAACGGGAAGAACTTAGTTAAATCGATATTAGCTTGGGCTGTTCGTAAAAAGAGAGAGGTTTTGCGGGTACCGGATGATCAATTCGGGGCGCCCACGTGGAGCTATCGCCTGGCTTTGCAGATAAAGACCCTCTTAGAAAAGGATGGAAGAGGCACCTACCATTTAACTGCCGGGGGCTATTGCAGCCGCTTTGAATTCGCCAAGTATCTTCTGAATAGATTAGACATCAAGACCCCAATTGAACCCTGCAGCCTGAAGGACCTGAAAGATCCCTTTGTTGTGCCTGCAAATTGTCTGTTGGAAAACAGACTTTCCAAGAAGCATGGACTCAATGTAATGGTTGATTGGAAAGAGGACGTGGACAGGTTTCTTGAGAAATTCGGCAAAGAGTTAATCAAGGAGGCCCGACGGGCATGAAAATATTACTCTCCCTACTCGGTTTGTCATACGTACTTTGCCCCTATGATCTCTTTCCCGATTTTTTTGTAGGCGTGGGATGGATTGACGACCTGATAGTCTTAGGCCTGCTCTGGTGGTATCTCTATGTTTACAGGAAGAGGCGATACGGCTATGAAGGCCATAACCCGGGGAGGGATCAGTTCTCGCAGGGGGCGGGCACAAGAGGGACCGCTGAAAACGCTGCTTCTGAACCGAAAGACCCATACTCAGTTTTGGGCCTCCAAAAAGGCGCATCTTCCAGGGAGATAAAACATGCCTACCTGCGTCTTGCCAATCAATACCATCCTGACAAGGTGCTGCATCTCGGGGAGGAATTCAAGAATTTAGCCGAAATCCGCTTTAAAGAGATACAGGGTGCCTACCAGGAGTTGAAATCTAAATAATGTCGATCCATAAATGGCTATTTTCCCCAATCTCAGCGTCAGACTCAAATTTTAATCCTCGAAATACTCCAATGTATTTCTGTGGTTAAAATCTTCGTTTTCCTTGATCTTGCAAAAACTATCTCATTTCCGGATGGACATTAAATAGAGCGGCCTAAGACGCCCCCTTCATAAATAGCGGCCTTGGCACTTCTCGGCTCTAAGCAGTCTCCTATCTGATGGATTTCATATCCCAATGACTTGATCTGATTGTAAAGCCTGTTATCCGGTTTTGAACCGACTGCAGCCACAACTTTAGATGCCTCAATAAAAACCTGTGTGTCATCTTCGCCCGCAACAACCACACCGTTGTCTTCCACTCTTATTAGCTTGGATCCTGTCCTGATCTCCACGTTGTTATCTTTAAGCTTTCTGATGAGGACTTTTTTTGTGATGCTTTCAAGGGGCGCGCCGATTTTGGGAAGCATCTCAACGATGGTCACCTGACACCCGTTCTCCGACAGGTGGAGGGCGACCTCACATCCGGTGGGGCCGCCTCCGATTACCACAGCCTTTTCTATTTTCTGCTGACCGTTATTCAAGGCCTCGTTGACAGAGATGACGATCTCCCTGTCAATCCTGTCAACAGGTGGAAAAGAGGGTACGGAACCCGTGGCCAAGATCACTATGTCAGGGGCCTGAGCCTTTACCGTGTTCGCCGTGACTTCATGGTTGATATGGCATTTCACCCCGAATCGTTCTATCTGTCTCTTTTGAAATCTGATCAGGTTCAGGATCTCTTTCTTAAAAGCAGTAATACTCCCCACTATCAGTTGTCCTCCCACCTGGGGTTGCTTTTCAAAGAGGTGAACATCGTGCCCACGTCTCGCAGCTACCCAGGCCACGTTCAAGCCGCCGGGACCGGCCCCCACAACCATGACCTTCTTTGGGGTTTTTGCAGGATGAAAGGCCATCTCCTTTTCACGCCCCAATACAGGATTAACGAGACACTCTATGCGGCCTCTCCTGAAGATGGACTCCATACAGGTATTGCATGCGATACAGGTTCTTATGTCATCTAATCGGCCTTCCATGGCCTTTTTCGGCATTTCGGGATCTGCCAAGAGCCCTCTGCCGATGCAAACAAGGTCGGCTGTTCCATTTTTTATGATTTCATCAGCGATCAGGGGATCATTGATCCTCCCCACGGTCATTACCGGTATATCCAGCGCCTTTTTGATTTTCCCGGCAAATCCGGCTAAGCAGGCCTTTCCCATAAACATCGGCTGGCAGATCCATTCGGGTGTGGCGTCGTTTCCGGCAGAGACCTGGACAACATCCATGCCGGCATTCAGCAGGATTTTCAGGATTTCAATACTTTCTTCTACTTCAAGGCCGTCTTTGACAAATTCCATGGCGCTAATCTTAAATGAGATGGGGAAGTCCTTGCCAACACGATTTCTCACCTCCTGCACAATCTCCTTGGCAAACCGGGTTCTCCCCTCAATATCTCCGCCATACCGGTCTTCCCGGATATTGGAAAACCTCGAAAGAAATTGATTGACGAGATAACCGTGAGCCCCATGGATTTCTATTAATTCAAAACCTGCCTCAATGGCCCTGGTGGCGGCATCCCCGAATTTCTTAACTATCTCCTCGATTCCACCCGTCGTAAGCGGTTTCACATCTCCTTTGATAGTGGGACAGGGGAGGGGGGAGGGGGCCACCGGTAGTTGCTTGATTACCTTAGATGATGTCTGCCTACCACCGTGGTGAATCTGAACGGCAGGGACTGACCCTTCAGATTTGATTGCCCTTGCGATTTTATTGAGCCCTTCCACAAACCGATCATCGTATATCCTGGCCTGGTGGGGAGAGACTATCCCCTCCGGCGATACTGCACAGGCCTCCATAATCACCATAGCCGGTCCGCCCGCAGCCCTTAGCCTGTAATGTTCAATAGTTTTGTCCGGAATAGAACCGTCATCCTCTATCAAGAAAGAGGCCAATCCGGGCATGACGATTCTATTTTTGAGATCACAATTTTTGAGCCTATAATTAGAAAAAAGGTGTTTCACCGATCTTTTCCTCCCTAAAATCGATTTAAGCACGAGACTATAGAAATGCGATGGAAATTTGTCAAACAAAAAGATGGGCCACGAAATATCTGACTTGAAAGAGAGACTCATAGCTGATAATGTTCAGCTCCAAACCTCGTTTAGGTGGTCGAGTCACGCTTAGGCGAGGTCTGGAGGAGGGTTTTGAAAAATGAGACAAAAGGAATTAAGATTTGAGCAAGGACCTATCAGGCCACCCAGCGAGGCCCGGAGTCTTCTCCTCCGGGTGACCCGGAACTGCCACTGGAACCAGTGTCAGTTTTGCCCTGTTTACAAGGGAAGGAAGTTCTCCTTGCGGACAGTCGAGGAGATCAAGCAGGACATAGATACCGTCAAGGATATTGTTGATGATGTCAAGGCGCTTTCCTTGAGACTTGGCTGCGGCGGGGCTGTCAATAACGAGGTAATCAGTTCCATTTTAGAAGATTCAAATTATAACGATAATTATCGTAGCGTTGCAGGCTGGCTTTATTACGGCACTGGAGCGTGCTTTTTGCAGGACGCCGATAACATGATCATGAAGGTTATAGATCTGGTCGAAGTCTTGGAATTTTTGAGGAAAAAACTTCCCGAGATCACCAGGATAACCACCTATTCCAGGTCCCGTACTGTTGCACGTAAATCGGTGGAATCGCTGAAGCAGCTACGAGAGGCAGGGTTAGACAGGATACATATTGGGCTCGAAAGCGGTTATGACCCGCTTCTCAAGCTGATTAAAAAAGGAGTCAAAGGTGCACAGCAAATTGAGGCCGGCCAAAAGGTCATCGAGGCTGGTATGGAGCTATCGGAATATGTTATGCCCGGGTTAGGGGGCCAGGAGATGTGGAGGGAGCACGCGGTTGAGACAGCAAAGGCATTGAACCAGATTAATCCCCACTTTATCCGACTGAGGAGCCTGCGCGTTCCTAAGAGGGTGCCGCTGCACGCAAAATTGAAGGATGGCAGCTTCACCATGCAGACCGATGATATGATAGCGGAAGAGATCAA
>Ga0307424_1000752_pt1 | contig 17189 bp, 20 predicted proteins | sample SalMarWE160320MG_FD_202157 | JGI IMG/M metagenome (GOLD analysis project Ga0307424, IMG submission 202157) | Salt marsh sediment microbial communities from the Plum Island Ecosystem LTER, Massachusetts, United States - WE1603-20 | ecosystem: Environmental > Aquatic > Marine > Intertidal zone >... | reverse complement strand
AACGATGGAAGATTGGTATCTTTCAATTATGAACGTCTACTTCCTATCTGTTTATCTGAAGCAAATCTGCAACCTGCAGTGGGAGTTGAAGAAATTGACAACAATCAAATTGAACTTTGCCTCCCACATGGAACATGTAATTTATTTTGTTCGGGAATTCGACTTTCAACAAATGTGTTGTTTCATGGAACAGGCGTTTCTTTTGACGGAGGGCTACCACAATGTATCGTTGATACACAAGAATTTTATCAACGTCTGAATAGCGATGCAATTCCGCCAATAATGAGCTATTTCAATCCACAGAAGACTAATGCTTCTGGAAGAAGTTTTATCATTAATCAGCGAAAAAGATATGAAGAGTTAGTTCAGAATTCAGACAAAATTGCCATAATTGGTCTTAAAGTCAGGGAACATGATACGCATATATGGAATCCAATAGCAAATACAAACGCAAAAATTGTTTATTGTGCAGGGAAAAGGGGCGCAATTGAATTCAGGGCATGGTCAAAAGAGAATAGGTGTGGAAAAAAGAATACAATCGTTGAGGATTATTTTGCAGAGAGCGTTGGGACTATTTGTACTGAAATGAAAATAAAATGAACAAAGAATTTGCGATTGCGGATCCCAATCTTTGCTTACTGTCCAATAAAAGCATTATAATAAATGCCCACGCGGGTAGGGGTTAATAAAACAGAGAAGGAACTGCTAGAGCTATAGATGTAGGAAGTGTCTCTTTTTAGCCTGTTCGTTGGGATTATACAAGAAAGTTAATTAAAACATGGGTCAACTTTAAATCGTTGGAATAAAGACTACGTGGTGCTGAAAGAGGTGTAAGTTGTGAGTTACAAGAAAATTGTGGAAATGATTCCCGTTGAAAAACGTGGAGAACTTTCAGACAAACTCCTAAACTATTTGTTAAAAGCCAAAAAGGAGAATAAGATGCCAAGCAGCCTAGCAAAATGCTTCCTAAGCCAATGGCAAACAGGCGACTTCAACGACGCGGTCGGTCTTGCGATCCTCCTTGAAGCAACCGCAACTGTTGAGCCAGAAAAAACCATAGAATACGTGGAAAAGGAAATGCAGCTGCCAAAGGTTGCTAAGGCACTTAAAGAGGCTGCATAAACGGGCAGGTGATTTGAATGGTGAAGTTTGGAGTAGAATTTGTTCCCAAGGAAGCTTACTGGAAAACAGTCTACTATGCTATCCAGTCTGAGAAGAGAGGCTTCGACAACCTCTGGATAACAGACCACTACAACAACCGTAACGTCTACGTCACCCTAGCAGCAACCGCGATGTACACCAAAAAAATCGTGTTCGGTCCAGGAGTAACCAACCCCTTCCTCGTCAACCCAATCATGACCACCCAGTCCTTGGCTTCGCTGGATGAAATGGCTCCGGGACGAGTAGTGCTGGGCATGGGAGCAGGAGACAAAACAACTCTTGCATCCACAGGAATAGAAGCAAATAAACAGCTGTCAGCGGTTGTGGACGCCATCACAATCTTCAAGGCGATGCTGGAAGGAAAAAGCGTCACCTACGAAGGACAAGTTTTCCAGGTGAAGGGCACAAAATTCAACTTTAAACCAAGAGGACAAATCCCAGTTTACATAGGCGCTCAAGGACCAAAGATGCTTGCGACTGCCGGACAAATCGGCGACGGCGTTCTGATAAACGCTTCTCACCCCAGAGACATAGACTATGCTGTCAGCCAAATAAGGAGCGGAGTCAAAGAAGCGGGAAAGAGCATGTCCGACGTGGACGTCACAGCCTACACTAGTTTCTCGGTGGACAAGAAACCTGAAAAAGCAATGCAGGCGGCTTCTCCAGTGGTTGCCTTCATAGTTGCGGGCAGCCCAAACGTGATACTGGAAAGACATGGAATAGAAATGGATAAGGCAAACAAGATTCGGGGAGCCTTGGCAAAAGGAGACTTCGGTACAGCCTTCGGTTCGGTATCTCCAAAAATGATGGAAGCCTTCTGCATAGCCGGCACCCCTGACGTATGCAACGAAAAGATCAGCAGACTGCTTAAGGCAGGAATAACCCAGTTCGTTGTAGGGTCACCCGTAGGTCCAAACGTGCGAAAATCCATTGACCTCATAAGCGAACAGGTTATCCCGCACTTCAAATAGTGAAAAAACTGTCTGTAAACCCAAAAAATGAAGGTTAGCCCCCAATAAAACGGGGAGCTACCCATCATACACTTCTTTTTTACCATGTTTAACATAAAAAATGTTAATTTCGGGAATATAGCAGAAAAACAAAAAATTTATAACGTTCCGTGGTCGAGCATAGTTTGCTGATGGCGTAACTTCAAAGAATTTTTGCTTATGTGAAGGGCGTGGCACATATTGGCTGAAACAAAATATTGTTCTCCAAAATGTAATTTATTTAGATGCATGAAAAGAGCAGTCATCTACCAAGGAAACAAGATCTGGTGCAGATGGACAGACGAAGAATGCAACGTAGCAAACTGCAGCTACTCATCATGCGCACGAAGACGGCTACTCCCCGGCGGAGTATGCGGCGAATCTGTGAAACGCAGAACAGTTGACAGAATACCAGAAGAAGACATCATTCCGTCTGTGAAGCTCAAAGGCAAAGCTCTGCGAAAACTAGGAGAAAAAGAAATCTACTAGCTTTTTGTTTGCTTGCCAGAAAACTTGTTAAGGTATAAAAACTGCTGCTGCGAGAACCGTGGTCCACTGACCACTTTTTTCTCCTTTCGCCGACTGCGTTATGTTACTTGTTTTGATGATCATTCCGCTTGTTTTGAAGATCTGTTTTTTCTCGTCCCAATCTTTGTCTGAGTCAAAGGGAATCCCCATGGTTGTCGCAAGCATGGTCGCCGCTAAATCCTCTGCATAGTCTCCCGCTGTTTCGGCTGATTGACCGAAGGAGTGATGCTCAGAAAGATAGCCGTAGCTGTCCTTGTTTGCTGGAATCGCCATACCTACAGATGCAGCAATCAGCCGTTGGGGCTCCTTAACAGAGTTTTTGGACAGAACCACAAAAGTGATTTCTCCCGGCTTCAGCATGCTCAAACCTTCTTCTTTCGAGATCAGCTTGCATCCGGGCGGTATTATGCTTGAAACAGTCACTATGTTGCATCTGTGGATTCCTGCGTCTCTCAGGGCTAACTCGAAGGACGCCAAAAGCTCCTTGTGACTGCCTACGCCCTTAGTCAGGAACATAAATTTTGGAATCATAGAATCCACCACTCTAAAAGGGAGTCTGTTTAGGCTTTCGCCTTTCAACTACGAGAAATTATCCTGTGGAAACCCGTTTCACTACTGGCGGTCTCTTCTTCTTGAGGACGCGGTAACCACAAAAGGTGCATTTTACTCCTCCGCCGCGCAGCTCAAGCTCTTCTGTTTTAACTCTTGCGCCGCATTTCACGCATTCATAGGTAAGTCCACGTGAAATATTCTCTGACATTATATAAGCCTCTAGACTTGGTAACGATGTTTCACAGGATTTAAATGTTTTCTATTTCGAAAGCGCGCCAACATAGAAAGAAGGGGAACTTCTCATCAAACTTGTAGCTAATTTCTCAAAGATTCAAGATCATGTCCGCTAAAACTTTGGCGCCGTCTTTCAGCACAGGAATTTTGTTGTTCTTCGCCGTTTCTATAGCGTCCATCAAACTTTCCAAAGTGACGTCGGACAGAATTGTGGCGCCCACTTTTTTGGCGAAAAATTCAGAGTCTCTTCGGGGGAAAGTGCGTGTCAGTTCTGGGTCAGGCACTATGACTGAGGGCTTCTTGTAGGCGGCAGCCTCCAGCGGGACGGATCCCTGATGTGTTACAATAACTTCTGCGCCTGCAACAAGTTCGCTGAAGTTTAGGGAGAAATCGAGGATCTTCCATTCGGGATGCCGTTTCCTGTAGGGTTCAGGGTCAACCGTTCCGGTCTGCAAAACCACGTTCTTTAGGTCGCTTCCGTTTAGGACGTCAAAGAGCCTCTTGTGCCCCAGTGTTCCTCCAGTCACCAAAATGTAGCCTCCACTGAAAGGCTCCAGTTCAGGTTTTGGGAAAAGGGGACCAACAACTGTGCCCTTCAAGAATTTTTTCTGTTCAGGCCACTGCAGAGCCGTGATTGCCGAGAAGGGCTGCAGAAGGCGGGCTGTTTTGGATGCCCCAATAAAACGGGCTTCGCCCTCGATGTTCACTAGGGGTATTCCCTTCAAAAAAGCAACCAGTGCAGGTGGGATACAGAAGTTGCTGCCGGTGCTTACAACAGCATCAAAATCTCCTGTGACTTTCTTCAGTGAATTTGCGAGTGCTCTGGCTAGATTGTAGGTGAACTCGCCTGTTTGGGTTTTGGCTCCCCGCGGCTTCAAAAGGTGGTCTACTTTGCCGAATTTGCTTAGTCTTTTGTGGCTGGATGTGTCTCCTTCTGGAATCAAAAAATGCATGGATGCCCTGCTGTCTAGCCTCTGGGCTAACGCATAAGCGAAGCCAGTGTGTCCTCCACCACCTGCAAGCATCAAGACGCGTTTCTCGTTTTCCAAGAAAGCTCAGCCAAGCGAGTTTTTGACTTCAACCCAATATAAAGTTGTGCATGCCTCATAAGCTTGAGTTGCAGAATTTTATGGGGCAGTTGCTTTCTTTGTTTGTCAAATTGTCAGTTGCATAGCAGATGCAGCCTTGGGGGAGACAAGTATTAAATATCTAAAGGGGAACATACGTTTTTTTACGTTGGAGTTGTTTTGATTATGGCAAGACGTCGAAGACCATCAATCCCGCTCATAATCCTTTTTGTTATACTTCTGTTTCTGTTTTTGTTAGCAGGTCCACTAGTTGACATCGTAAGCAGCATGTCAGCCCGCGGAACATTTACGTTTAGCTACACGTCGAACGTGAACGATCCAGTAGTGTCAATCATCTACACATTGCCCCAAGATTTAGCTGACGCAATGGTTACAGAGCAAACAGAAGGATGGACTGTCACGTTAACGGATACTAGCCTCAGTGTGACTGATGGAACGTTGAACCCAGGTGAATCAGTTACTGTTAACTATCGGCTAAAAGAGTACATCAAAGGCGGCACCAGAACCATCACAGCAACAGCCACAACAGCAGACGGCAATCCCTTACCGCCAGCCGAGAGCAACTTGGAAGTACCTGACGCGTTTCTTTTAGCCTTTGTAGGGATGCTGAATCAGTATGCGATCTGGCTGCTGATACTCGCCATCATAGTGCTGGTGATCATAATTGTCCTATTTATCATAGGCAAGAAGAAGGATGAAGAGCAAGAAAACGCAGAAGGGGAGACGGGACCAGCAAGCCCCCCAGTGTCAAGTTGAATCCAGAACAAAACAGACATCTCCCGAACCCCCCACTTTTTTGTTTCGAATGGTCTCTGCACATGTTCACAAATTTTTTGGAACAAACATTCCTTGAAGGCAGAATTCATATTTACTTAATTCCAGATAGATGGTTGAAAACAAAACGTTAACTGTATGCTCACAAAAATGAAGCGGGGAAACAGTTATGGAACTTAGTAAACGCAAAGCCCTCATGCTGGCGTTCTGCATAACCGCTTTGTGCAGCCTTTTGTTAGCAGTACCGCTACTTACACAACATTTACCTGACTTGCCGACCACAACCGCAAAGGCAATAAACTATTTTGAGGAATCAGATGAGCCGTACGCCCTGCTGTGGCTCGACGTGATGCATCGACGCTTCGGAATCGAGGAGTTCGCCGATGCCCTGCAACGCTACGACCAAATTCTGGCTGAGCAACCGACACAGTGGTCTCTGTTGAATGTGTTCAGGCGCATCGCCGTTCATGACAATCCTATGCAGGCTGAGGTGCTGGAGTCTGTGTTGACCCCAACCGACCTCATCATCTCCTATGCGCTTTATTGTGACAGGTTTGGGTTGCCCTCTGACTACGTTGAGACGCTTGACAGTGCGGTGAGTGAGGGCGGCTACTACTTGACACATGTTCTTTTGGCGTGTATCTGGATTCAGGAAAACGGCTGTGAAGGGGCACTGCCCAACGGTTTCGTCGACAAGGTGTACCGCGCCACCGCCGTGATAGTCAACAGAAACCCGATGGTTGTGGATGACCTCACGCTTGAAGCTGCGGCGTTTCTCTACTTGGCTGGACAGGGTGAACGGGTCAACCCCTCTTTCGTTAACCGTGTCATAGCAAGCCAGAACAACGACGGCGGCTGGGAAGAAGCACCTGATGGACAGGGCGGCTCATACTGGCACTCCACAATCTTGGGGCTCTTGCTCCTGCTACACGTGCAATATCCTGCTGACTACTATCCGCCAGTTCTCGCTTTCCCATCGCCATAAAATGAAAATTCTTACTTTCAGGTTGGTTTAGGACGTGTATTTCTTCTCCACACATGTTATGGGAGTAATTTTTTGACTGTCTATTTTACAATCAGGACAGAACAGGGAGCATGTTTTGTTACTGTGTCACTTACACTTCCTAAAAGAAGATGCTTTAACGCAGAGTGCCCTTTAGCACTCATGACTATTAGCGAATAGTTTTTCTCTTTAGCAAACTTAACAATTTCATGACCAGGGTTACCTGATGCCTCGCTCAAAACAAAATCTGTACCAGTGCATTTTTCATTTTTCGCGATCTCCTTAGCTTTACGCAAAATCTTTTGCCCAACCTCCAGTAATGGTTCAATCGGAAAAGCTGCGCTCTCTCCAGTGAATGGGATAGAAACAACATACAAGACGGTTATTGTCCCATCAACCTTGCTTGCTAACCAACAAGCATACCTAAGACCTTTCTCACTGTTTTCAGACCCGTCAATAGGAACAAGAATCTCATTAATCATAAACATCACATTCCAACATTAATCAAAATCTACTACAAAATAAAAATTTCTGTTATTATAGCTTTTGGGCTAAACAAAGCAATCATCAACAGAATGTGGTTACCATAAAAATTTAAGAAGGGGGTATAGACTCTGAAACTCCTTCTGTTGCTCTTATTTCAAAATGTTTAATCAGAGCAGTCTGGTTGAAAACGAAGTAGATTGAATTGTGTGTGCTATTGTTTGTTTCAGTGTAGTAGGAATCATCCATTTTGTAGTATTTAGCGATTACAGAGAGTTCTCCCCAAATTAAGTCAGTGGGAATTGTTACATTGCAAAAAGCGTTTTCTGGGTCTCCTGTAAAATCAATTGAAACAATCTTGTCTAATCCAGAGTAGCTGACTTCTGGCGCAGACGTGTAATTACTTCTGACGGTTATTACATATGTGTCCTCTGCTACAGAAAGGGGAAACGTGTACAATTTACCTTCTGACACGTCATCTTCTGTCGAATTGAGCAATACCCCCCCAACTACAATCAGTGAGCTAATCAGCAAAATCGTGAGAAAGACAATTGGAAAAGACTTGTTCACATAATCACCAACATAAGCTGACAGTTTTGTAGAGAAAAGGGTTTTTGTAAAAAATAATTGACTAAAACAGCCTTTCGCAGTCAACAAAGTTTGACTAAGAAATAGTTGTTATACTTTTCAGTTTAGTTGAATAATTGTTGCGCTTTCTTATGAGGTAAGAAAAAATAGGGCAGTTTCTTTATTGTCTGCTCCATGTTTGTTACGTTCTGGGCAAACATAAACTGTTATTTACCTGCTTGTTTAGTATGAGGTGAGGGAGTTTCGTGAGCAAGATTAATGTTCCTCCTACATCGATTGTCGACAAAACGGCGGTCATAGGAGAGGGCACACGCGTCTGGAATTTTGTGCACATCCGAGAAAAGGCTGAAATAGGCAAAGACTGCGTCATCGGCGACTACGTTTACGTTTGCAGAGGAGTAAAAATCGGAAACAACGTGAAACTAGAGAACAGGGCAACCGTCTTTGAAGGAGTGACAATCGAAGACAAAGTTTTTGTCGGTCCCCACGTCACCTTCACAAACGACTTCTACCCAAGAAGCTTCAGCACAGACTGGAAAATCACGCAAACCCACGTGAAGAAGGGAGCCTCAATCGGCGCTGGAACAGTAATCGTTTGCGGCGTCACCATAGGAGAATACGCTTTGATAGGCGCAGGCAGCGTAGTCACAAAGGACATACCTGCATACGCCTTAGCTTACGGAAACCCCGCCAGAATCAAAGGATTCATCTGCAGATGCAGCAGAAAACTTGAGGTCACAGAAAAAAAGAAAAACTATGTTTTGATGAAGTGCCGCGTCTGTGACGAAAAATACATGATAGCCGCGGAAGACTACTCCAGAATAAAAAAGATAAGGTGAAAAACTGATGAAACGGAACATTCCGATTGCAAAACCAAGTTTTGGCAAAGAAGAAATAAACGCCGTGAAAGAGGTGCTGGAATCGGGCATCGTAGCTTCGGGACCGCGAACAAAAACGTTCGAAAAAGAGTTCGCAGACTACATCGGGGTGGAACAGGCTGTTGCCGTCATCAACGGAACCGTAGCTTTGGATGTGGCTCTTAAAGCCCTCAAACTAGGCGCCGGAGACGAAGTGATAACCGCAGCCTTCTCTTTTGTAGCCTCCGGCAACTGCATACTGTTTCAGAACGCGAAACCTGTCTTCGCGGACATAAACCCGAAAACATTCAACATTGACCCCTCAGATGTTGCCGAGAAGATAACAGCCAAAACCAAGGCGTTAGTGCCAGTCCACATGTTCGGTCAACCCGCAGAGATGGATGCCCTGAAGGAAATCGCCCAAGACAACGGACTCGCCATAGTAGAAGATGCTGCGCAAGCCCACGGAGCCGAATACAAAAACCAGAAAGCCGGAAGCATAGGCGAAATGGGCTGCTTCAGTTTCTACGCCACCAAGAACATGACGTTGGGCGAGGGCGGAATGGTCACCACAAGCGACCCGAAACTGGCAGCTGAGGCTCGGCTACTGATTAACCATGGGCAAAGCCGCAAGTATCATCATGACACGTTGGGCTACAACTACCGCATGACCGACTTATGCGCTGCCATCGGCTCAGCACAACTCAAGAAACTTGACGGATTCAACAGGAAACGAAGAGAGAACGCGGAGCTTTTGACACAGGGAATCCGCGGCATCAAGGGCTTAACTGCCCCCTACGTAGACAAGAACGTGAAACCTGTCTTCCATCAGTACGTGATAAGAGTGGAGGACAGCTACCCCATGGGCAGGGACGAGCTTGCAGACCAACTAACCGAGAAGGGCATCGGAAATGCCATTCACTACCCCATCCCCATTTACAGGCAACCGCTCTACCTGAAGCTAGGCTACGGAAAAACAGAATGCCCCAACACTGAGGAAGCCTGCAGAAGGGTGCTAAGTTTGCCTGTTCACCCTCTAGTTGAAAGAGAAGACATCGAATACATTTTAGCTGTTCTGAAGGAAATTACATAGTAACGGTGACACTGATGATGAGCCAGCATCCTCTCATATCCGTGATATGCTGCGCACACAACGAAGAACAATACATCGACAAGTCCATACCATCCATCCTGAATGCCCTCAGGGGCTTCTCTGCTGAGGTTTTGTTTGTCGCTGACAGATGCACAGACAACACGGCGGAGCTCGCCAGAAGATATGACGTGAAGGTAATCGAGAAGAACTGGAAAAGATGGGAAAACAGCTACGCAGAAGCGCTGCAAACAGGTTACCTAGCGGCAAAGGGAACATACGTGAGCATACTCGACGCGGACATAGCTGTGCCCACCAACTTTTTCCGCGCTCTTTCGCCCATGATCGGAGGGGACATCGCATCAGTCGCAGGCGATGTTGTTACATATCCTGACACGTTTTGGAATCGAGTGTTCTACGCCTGGGAGAAAACCTACTACATCGCTCCGCTGGGCAAGGAGCCTTATGGAGCAGCAAGAATAATTCTGAAGAGCGCTTTGGATAAGATTGGCGGATTTCAGGATGTGCCAGCTCCGGACACCAACCTTGACCTTCGCTTGGTGAAGGAAGGCTACAAAAGCGTGGCAGTATCATCGATGAAGACGTATCATCTGCGGCAGTTGTCTCTGGGAAAGATGATCAGCGGGCAGATAAGGAGTGGTCGCGCCCGGTACGCTCTTGGCATAAGTTTCAAGAGAACTGTGGGGCATAGCATATTGCGGGTTAGACCCTTGATTTTGCAGGGTTGGATGCTGGAGCGTATGAGCAGGAAGGCAGCAGAGAAGAAGCTTGCAAGAAGTAGCAGTTAACTTCACAGTTTTCCAGAAAAGGAACTTAAGTTCATGATGTCAATTAAAAATGATTGATGGAAGAGTTAATGGTTCTCTTCGTTTTCTAGTTGCCGAATTTTTTTGAGAAACCTGTTCGTTGGAGGATCAATTCTTACTTTTTGTTCTGCCTCATCCAGTTTGACGAAGTTGTAGGTTGCCAGAAATTTTGTGACGGTCTCAACCTTGCCACTGGCCAAGTGAGTTTCCTTTTCTAGGTCCTTTAGGTAATGCCATTTTCCGTTCTCCAGTAACCGCAGAATAGTCTCAGTGGGCATTTTGAAACCTCCTTCAGTTTCATCAGTTAGTGATGAGGCATTTAAATGGCTTCTGAAGCTGTTTTATAGAAAAAACCTCTAGAAAATTGAATCTAGAATACTAGAGTTGAGGTTAGAATCGGTTGAGGGCTGGTTTAGAGGGTTGAAGGGCGCGTCTAGTTTCCTTTTTTCTCTTGGTCGGTGTAGTAGCTGAGTCCCGCAGTTACTCCAGTGGATACAGCGAACCACAGAATCATGGCTGTAACGTTTCCCTGAGTGATAATGTATGAGAGGGCAACGGATGTGCCCTGGACAACCGCTAGGATGGCAGCGAGCTTCGGTTTAAATTCTAATCCCATAACATCACCTCCAGTCACGGTTTGTTTTCCCAAAGCATGAAACCTGATTTGACAAGGTTCTTCCGCACCTCTTCAGGTCTCACATACGAGGTTCCAGAGGTGGCGCTTATCTCGGCTAGTCGAATAAGGTCTTCAAGTTTGACCTCAGGTTGTTCTGTGCCCCAGTTCAGTCTGAAGTTTGCCTTTCTTGGGTCCAAGCCTGCCTGCCGTATAAGCGGAAGGAAGATTTCATGTTCGCAGGTTCGTTTTATGAAGCGTTGCAGTGCCATGACTTTTCTTTCCGCGATTTCTAGGGCTGCTCTGGCTGATGCCTCTGTGAAGCCGGGCGTAGTGAACAGTTTTGGCAGGGGAGTTTGTCCGCCCAGGTAGACTTGGTTTAGGATGTGGTCGATGTAGGCTTCGTAGCGGGCTTTGGGGTCTACTGTGACGGTTTTGATGTCGGCTTCTGGTTTGTTGTAAACGAATCTTGCGCCTGCTTTGGGTTTGCTTTTTATGAGTTTCTGGTATTCGGCAAGTTTCTCGTCGCTGGCTCCTGCAAAAATCCACAGTTCGTCGGGTCCAGCGTATTTTTCGAAGATTTCGGGCATGATTTTTTCGATGCGGGCTTTCATTTCTAGGAAGCTGATTCTTGTTTCTCCGTTGAAGCACAGTTCAGTTAGCAGAACCTGAAGGACGCCTGTTCCGTATGCTGAAAAGTTAACTGGGTTCCAGCGGAAGTGGATAATCTGTTCGGGCTTGAACTCTGTTTTCACGTCGCCAAAGGAGTAGTTGTAGCCTGTGACCATGCCGTACTGGTTTCGTTTTATCGCGGTTGGGTTGTCGAAGCCTGTGAGGGGCAGTATCTTCAGGTCTTGTAGGCGTTCGGGTTCGGTTTTCAGCCAGAAGCTGTTGCCTGATGCCACGATTTCTCTGGTTGCGATCTGCAGTAGTTCGTCGAGGTTGACTGTTTCGTTGAAGCTGTCTATGACCTGTTTGGCGTCTTCGGCTCGCGCGTACTCTTCGTTGACTGTGGTGTAGAAGCCGGAGCCTACGGCTTGGTCTGCCAGAAAATCGACGAAGGCTTTGCAGCTGGGGTCTCGGGTGTAGGCGGCGAGTATGTCGCTGAATGTGACTGTTCGGGTTTCTCCGTAGACTTGTCGCCATGCGGGCAGCAGTGCGCCGTTGCTGTTTTGCAGTTTGCCGTAGAATTCTTTGAGTTTGTTTACGACTACGCTCAAGTTTGCTTCGCCTAGTGTTGGGTAAGCAGAAATCGGTCTTAAGTTGAAATGAGCATCTAAGCTGACTACTGTTTAGGTGCCAACGTTTTCTTGTTTGCCGTGCTGAAGAGGGCTATGAAGCTCTGTCCCTTCTGTGTGAGTCGGTAGTATTTTGCTGGCAGGAACCCGTTTTCTTCGATGTGGTCTATTTCTAGCAGTTCTGCTTTGATGCTGTATCGGATGTAACGGTAAATTTTTTTGCTGTCAAAGCGGAGGCTGCTGTGATAAAGCTGATACACGTTTCTGGCTTCTCTTCTGAACATGCTAAGAAACTTATGGGTCTCCATCAAGTCGCAGAATTTGGAGCCTTTCTTTGGACCACGACGCAACATCAACACCAACAGAAGGAGAGGCGCTGCGGAGCTATCACGCTTTTTTACATGTTCAGTCTTTGCAGGCGCTGGGCAAAACGGTTATTCCGCAAGAAATGCCTTGGGGAAACTGTTTCTTCGGGCAGATATATGAGGGAGACAGGCAGGTTTATGTTAAATTTGGTGCTGGTGGGGCGTTTTCTGTGCTGTTTTGTCGGGGCAGAAACCACGTTTTTCTTGGGTAAGAACTGTTTTTCAGGAGTTGTTCTTGTGTCGTTCTTCGCATATCATGCCTGAGCAGTGGTACTTGCTTTCCAGCTCGATTGTTGAGTGTTCTATGTGATGCTTCAGGAGTGTTTCTTTGATTGTCTGTTTGGTCGGTTCAGGGCTTCTGAGCGTCTCATTATCTAGCACCACATGCGCTGTGAAGACATCTGTTTCTCCCTCCAGCGACCAGATGTGGATGTCGTGGAGTCCAATCACGCCTTTTATTGCGAGGATGTCCTGTTTGACGGCTTCTAGGTTGATGTGTTTTGGAACGCCCTGCATGAGTATGTTGATTGCTTCTCTGAGGTTTTTGGTTACGTTATAGAGGATGAATGCCGTTAACGCGACTGTCAGTATTGGGTCTAGAAGATAGATTTTCCAGAAGTAGATGATTACGCCGCCGACAAGAATTCCGATCCAGCCCAGCATATCCTCTAGGAGGTGCCAGGACAGGACTTTCTCGTTTAGGCTTTCGCCCTTCTTTAGCAGAAAGAAGCCTGCGCCATTGAATATGACGCCTATGACTGCTATGCCCACCATTCCCCACGCGTTAACCAGTTCCGGATTGAAGAAACGGGGTATAGCCTGAAAGATGATTACGATTGAGCCTCCAATTAGGATGGAGGCAGAGAAGAGCGCAGAGAAGAGGGAGAGCCGTTGGTAACCGAATGTTCTGCTGGCGTCAGGTTGTCTGCGTGCTCCCCGTTCGAAGATCCATGAGACAAGCAGGGCTACGCTGTCGCCGAAATCGTGCAGTGCGTCAGAGAGGATCGCCAGGCTGTTGGTCCAGATGCCGCCAGCAATCTCTAAGACTGTGAAAGCGACATTCAGGAATGCAGCAAACCGAACCCGCTTCTCCCGGTCAGGCATAGCTTAAAGTACGTTCTCGATTTGATAAAAACATATCCAAAACAGCCAAACATAGAGAAAAAATAGACCTGCAGGCGCCTGTTTAGCCTGAAAAGTTTTATCGGTTATTCTGTGGTGGTTGTTGACTGATACCAAGCGTCAGGGCGCTGGTACCTGACCATTGGATTATGCATCACATCCTCCTTCTTGGGGGTGCTCTGGGCAATCTTTGTTTTTATTTCTTCCAGAAGCTCTATGTGCTCTTCCACCTGCTGAGCAATAGTCATGATGTGGTCATTGAAGTCTTTGAGGTTCATCCCATACATTTGACTTAGTTCTTTTGACATAACAAGAAAGGTTTCAGCCTGAATCTGCAGATACTGCATAGCGCCACCTGAACGCTCTAGGGTCAACAGAATATCTGAAAGCTCCTTGAAGTTTATCGTCTTCTTTTTTTTGACCTGCTCAAGAAATGAATCGGTTATTTTGCATACAGGCCTCAGTTTTCTTTTGCACTCGTTTGATTTTGTTTTCGAGCCTCCAAGCTGACTGCTCAACTCCATAAGAACCTTGGCTTGGTCTCCGTTGCCCTGCGAAATCTTCAGTAAGTGACCTTGAATCTCGGATAGAACTGTCTTTTTCGCCAATTCTGCAAAGAGCTGACCGTTTTTCCGTTCCAAACTTCCCAAGCAATAAAGAAAATCAGCAAAATCGTCAGCACTACCTTTCTTGTCAACCATAACCTGCGCTACCCCAACTAAAGCTCACAAAAGTTAGAATAAATAGCTTCTGAATTTCAAAAAACGATTTCAAAACCAACTCTGCTGATAGTTCTGGCGTGCACAAACGAGTCAGGTGACGATACCACCAACAAGCGCTAAGACTGTGAAAGCGACATTCAGGAATGCAGCAAACCGAACCTGCTCTTGCCGATTAGGCATAATTAAAGCTAGTTTCTTAATTTGGTATGAACATATCTTGATTACGAAAAGAGGCGGCTTTCTGTCTTTTGAGTCATTCCGAAGGGTTATTGAGTGCCGATTATGTCGATGTCGAAGCTGAAGTTTTCTATTGTTTCTGCGTTTTCAGACACATATAATGCGAATACAACCTGAATGATCTCCTTGAATCCAATGCTTTGTCCAGTATAATCCCAAGTTAAGGCTAAGTAATCTGCAATTTCAGACGGATTCCAATTTGAGGCATAATAACTTAAAGTAAGTTGGGTTTTTCCTTTATTCTTAATAAACATGGTAACTGTTTTGTTGGCTCCTGGCTCCAGTGAACCCCAGTCAATTGAAGAAACCCTTTGGGTGCACTTGCTGTCCCAATAAGTCTCGATACCAACATCTCCATCAACGGCTCCATTAGTTGGTAAGTCGTTGGCTGTTTTGTCTGGTTTCTTAGAAAGTGCTGGAGTAACCAAACTTAGGGCAGATACACAGATGATTAACGTGGCGGTGACTGCAAGGATTTTTTTATCCAGGTTGTTTGGTTCCTGCACCCAAAATCACGAGTTATAATATATATTAAGACTTCATAAATGTTTCTTTCTTGCCGCCCAACACAAATACATCACCAACCCCTCAGAAAAAGAGCGCAACCACCAAAACAATAACCGTTCAGGTTTGATGTCAAGTTTTGTTTTTGATGTGTTCTTGTAGTTTTTTGAGTTCTTCTGGGCTTGCAGAATCAATGAACTCCAGCATCTGTTTTTTGGGCTAAATTTTGACGTGGTTTCTTACGAAGAGCAGAAGCGACGAGAAAAGCAGCGCCGATAATATTGGCAGCGTTTGCGACGGCAGATACTGAAGCATGAATCCACCTGCAATTGGCGTGATGATTTGAGCTACGCTAGTCAATGAATTGTTGACCCCCAACACGGTTGCGGTCTCCTTCTTTGTTACACTGTTTGTCAATCTACTCGTTAAAATGGGTCTGCTGACTCCGGTGCCGTAGGCAAGAAAGATCAAGGGAACAAAAACAAACAGAAAATCTGCAGAAAACACAAGAATCACCATCGAAACAATCATGGCAAAGATTCCGGTTTTCAGCATACTACATTCACCCAAGGCTCGCAAGAGACGGGCAATCAAAAACGTTTGAATGGCAACTCGCAGCAAGCCGATCCACGCCATATAAAATCCAACTTGATCAGCTGTAACGTGGATTTGAGTTTGTGCCAGTAAACTGAAGTTGGAAATGAAGAGGAAAAATCCTGTGTTGAAGACAAAGAACATGAGCAGAGTGTTCCTAATCTTTGGGGTTTCTGCAAACTGGATAGCATCCTTGATGGGAAGAATTTCGTCTAAACTGAGAGAAAGTTTGTCAGGTTTTTCAGTGACTGATTCAGGAAGGAAAAAAATAACCAGAACAATCGAAGTCAACGTTATGGCTGCCGCAAAAAACATTGGAACCGAATAATCAATTCTGGAAAGAACGCCGCCAATAAAAGGACCAAAAATCAAGCCTGCGCCAAACACGCCGCTGGAGTATCCGTAGACTCTGGTCCGATGCTCCGGCTCAGTGATGTCGCTGATGTAGGCTTGGCTGACAGTCATGTTGCTTCCCAGCAGCCCGTCGATTAGCCGTGCCACAATAAGCAGGATTGCAGTTGTGGCGAAGCCGAGGAGCAGAAAACCTGCAAAGGTGCTTAGCTGACTTAAGATGAAGAGGGGTCGTCTTCCGAAACGGTCACTGAGCTTACCTGTTACTGGGCTGGCGAATAGTTGGCAGAAACTGAACACGCTGAGGATAAGCCCTATCTGTATTGGAGTTAATCCAAGCGATAAGCCCAGAAACGGGATTAGCGGCATCACCATACTGAAGCCCAGCACTTCCGTGAAGATTATCAGAAATATCACGTAAAGACGCTTGTCAAACACGAAGCCGTCTGCTTCACCATGCTTTTCGTTCGTTTCCAAAAAATTGACCTCTACACACATTAATCAAACTAAGGGCTTAACTCGTCAAGATTCTGTTCCAAATCGGCTAAGAAACGTAAAAACATTTCTATTACAGGTTCTGTAAAGTCCTTGTCGGATTCTGTTGTTGTAAAAAATCGTCGGATGAACGACTCACGAAGAGTCTCTGGCATTATAGCTAAATATTGATTTTATATTCAGAAATGATATATTGCAAGTACTGAAGCAAGGCTATTAGAGTACGTTGGTAGGTACAAAGTACCGAAACGAATTTGAGTTACGTATATATATTAGATATATGCGTATACTTTACTCCAACTTGTACTCCAGATGGTGATATAGATGGAAAGAAAAGAATTGTTCAAGTTTTCGAGACAAAATGCTGAATGGTTGCAAGAAAACTATGACAATCTTAAACGTGATTATAACAACAGTTGGGTTATCATAGAAAATCGAAAAGTCGTTAAAACTGCAAGTAGTTTTAATGAAATAATGAGGGCTGTCAAGAAAAGCGACCCCAACAAAATCTTGGTTGAATACATACAAACAGAACCGGTTGCTATGTTTTTCTAAGTATTTCGATGATGTTGGTGTGTTGCATTAAAGTTCATTGGTCATGTGATTAATCGTCAACCAAGAATTTCTGTTTTGTTTGAATGTAAAGCGTATAAATTAAGCAAAATGGTTAGTTTTGTTATTGATAGCGGAGCAAGTTATTCAGCACTAAGTGAAAAAGATGCCACAATCATGGGGCTTGATTGTTATTCTCTTCCATTTTGTAAAGCGCAAGCA
>Ga0307424_1000750_pt1 | contig 17245 bp, 14 predicted proteins | sample SalMarWE160320MG_FD_202157 | JGI IMG/M metagenome (GOLD analysis project Ga0307424, IMG submission 202157) | Salt marsh sediment microbial communities from the Plum Island Ecosystem LTER, Massachusetts, United States - WE1603-20 | ecosystem: Environmental > Aquatic > Marine > Intertidal zone >... | reverse complement strand
GGTTCCGCTCGCGGTCCCGCGAAATCTCGTCGATCACGAGATCTCGTCGCCCGATTCGATGAAATGTCGTCGCAGTTCCGGCCGCCTTGCCTATACTCCGGCCCACCCCCAGGCCGGGACCCGGCGAAGGAGGCGTGCGATGGCCCAGACGGAACCGGTCCGCCACATCGACGAGGAGACGGCGCTGCGGGCGGTGGTGGAGGGTACCGCCTCGGAGACCGGGAAGGAGTTCTACCGGGCCCTGGTCCACAACTTGGCCCGGGCCTTGGACACCTACGGGGCCTGGCTGACCGAGTACCTGGAGGAGACCGAGCGGCTGCGGGCGCTGGCCTTCTGGTTCGGGGGCCGGTGGGTGGAGGACTACGAGTACGACATCGTGGGGACCCCGTGCGAGACCGCGATCCGGGAGACCCGCCTGGTCCATCTTCCCGGCCGGACGTTCGATCTCTATCCGGGGCAGCCCGAGAGCTTCAGGAAGTCCGGGGTGGTGAGCTACCTGGGGGTCCCGCTCCTGGCCACCGACGGCAAGGTGCTCGGACACCTGGCCGTGGTGGACGTCCGGGCCATGCCGGAGCAAAAGCGGCTCCTGGATCTGTTCCAGGTCTTCGCGTCGCGGGCGGTGGCCGAGATGCGGCGCCTGCGCCTGGAAGGCGAGCTCCGGGAACGCCAGGAGCGGCTGGGGCAGCTTCTGGACAGCGCCATGGACGCCATCGTCGAGCTGGACGGGGACCTCGGGGTGACCCTGGTGAATGCGGCCTCGGAGAAGCTCTTCTCCCGCCCCGCCGGCGCGCTTCGGGGCGAGCGGATCGACCGGCTCCTGGGCAAGGAGGCGGCGGGCAAGCTTGCCGGCCTGGCCGGGGAGCTGGATCGGCGGACGGGGAGCGAACGGTACCTCTGGATCCCCGAGGGCCTCTCCGCCGTTCCTCCCGCCGGGGCCGCCTTCCACGCCGAGGCCACCCTGTCGCGCTTCGAGCGCCGGGGCCGGCCCTTCTACACCCTCATCCTGCGCAACGTCGAGGACCGGCTGGAGGCCGAGCGCCGCATTCGCACCCTCACCGCCCGCACCGAGTACCTGGCCGAGGAGATCGCCGCCGATCACGGCTTCGACGAGATCGTGGGCCGGAGCCCCGCCCTGGGGGCCGCCCTGCAGGGAGTGACCCAGGTGGCGGCCACCGAGGCCACGGTCCTGATCCTGGGGGAGACCGGCACCGGCAAGGAACTCTTCGCCCGGGCCATCCACGACCGGAGCCCGCGCCGGAAGGCGCCGATGATCAAGGTCAACTGCGCGGCCATCCCGGGGTCGCTCATCGAGAGCGAGTTCTTCGGGCACGAGCGCGGCGCCTTCACCGGGGCCACCGAAAGCCGGGAGGGGCGGTTCGCCCTGGCCCACGGGGGGACGATCTTCCTGGACGAGATCGGGGAACTCCCCCTGGAACTCCAGGGGAAGCTGCTCCGGGTCCTGCAGGAGGGGGAGTTCGAGCTGGTCGGCGGCTCCCGGACCCGCAAGATCGATGTCCGGGTGCTGGCCGCGACCAACCGGGACCTGGAGGCGGCGGTCCGGGAGGGGACCTTCCGCGAGGATCTCTACTACCGGCTGGCCGTGTTTCCGCTCCGCCTGCCGCCGCTCCGGGAGCGGGGGGACGACGTGGTGCTGCTGGCCGCCTCCCTGGTGGAAAAGTTCTCCCGGGACATGGGACGGACGGTGGAACCCCTCACCCCGGAGGACACGGCGGCGCTCCGGGCCTATCCCTGGCCCGGCAACGTTCGGGAACTCCGGAACGTGATCGAGCGCGCGCTCATCACCTCCACCGACGGGCGGCTTCACCTGGAGCGGGCGGTGCCGGCCCGGGATCCGGAGGCCGGGACCGCGCCCGCCGCGGCCCCGGCGGCGGGGACGCCCGGTGAGATTCTCACCGAGAACCGGCTGCGACAGCTCGAGCGGGACAACCTGATCGCGGCCTTGACCCGGTGCGGATGGAAGGTGGCGGGGGAGAACGGGGCCGCGGGGCTCCTCGGGATCAGCCCCTCCACCCTGAAGTCCCGGATGAAGGCGCTGGAGATTCGCCGGCCCCGCTGAGCCGCCCCCGTCCCGGGGGGCCGGGGAACCTCTCACCCCTCCTTCAGGCGACGCCTCACAACCCGTCGGGCACCGGGCGTATGGGCGCCCGCCCGCCCGCGTGGTGTCCTGGAAGGGAGAGGAGGCCCACCCATGAGACGTTCATTCGATCCCCGTTCGCTGGGGGGGGTCCGCACCGCGCTTGCCGGCTGTGTCCTGGCCGGCGCCGGTCTTCTGGCCGCGTGCGGGGGCAGCCCCCAGGAAAACACCATGGCCCGGAACCGGCCCGAGGCCGCGCCCCCAGCCCAGACCCCGCCTCCGGAGAGCATGCCCGTGCTCGGCCGGACGGCGGTGGCCACCCTTCAGCCCACCGAGGGGAGCGACGTGCACGGCACCGTCACCTTCACCCTGGTCGAGGGCGGCGTGCACGTCACCGCCGAGGTCAGCGGCCTCACCGAAGGCGACCACGGCTTCCACATCCACGAGTACGGTGACTGCAGCGCGGCGGACGGGACCTCGGCCGGCGGCCACTTCAACCCGGACGGGACCCCGCACGGGGCGCCGATGAATCCGCCGTCCGCGCGCCACGTCGGCGATCTCGGCAACATCCACGCCGGCCCCGACGGGAAGGCGACCTACGACCGCGTGGACACCGAACTCGCGTTCACCGGGCCGCACTCGATCCTGGGACGCGGGCTGATCGTGCACGAGGGGGCCGACGACCTGACCACCCAGCCCACCGGCAACGCCGGAGCCCGGGTGGCCTGCGGGGTGATCGGGCTCGCCAAGGGGAACGGATCATAACCGTGAACCTGGAACTCGAACCCCTGGAGCAGGTGGTGGCCGGGCTGGGCAAGGCGGCCGGCGCCGGTCCGAGCGGGTCGGGTGCCGGCTACTAGCGGATGTCGTCCCAGGTCGTCTGCACGCTGAACGGTTGTCCCTCGGACGTCTCCCCGGCCAGGGTCAGGTTCCCTCCGCCGGTGGCGGTCAGGACGCAGCGGGAATCGTTCGAGTCCACCCCTCCGGACGGGATCCCCAGCCGGGCGCAGGGGAGCGCGTTCGCCTCCGCCCAGAAGCTGAGCTGGCCGCTCTCGGGATAGTCGTCGGTCGTGAAGGTCATGGGGTCCGCCCCCCACTCGGACATGCTCAGGATTCCCTCCCCGGGGATCCGGATGTTGGCCACCGGCTCGGAGAGGGTGTAGGTGCCGTCCTGCCGGAACGTGAAGTAGAAGTTGAAGCAGCCCATCTCGAACAGCGTTGTCCCGTTCCGTACCACCTTGAAGCCCAGGGAGCCGTTCGTGTTCTCGGGCACGGAGTAGCGGAAGACCATGCCGCCCGGCGGGTTGGTTCCTTCCACCTCCAGCCGGAACAAGCCGCTGATGGCGGCGGTCTGGGTGGCGCCGCCCACCTGGTCGGTGATGGTCATGTTCAGGCTCAGGTCCGCCGATCCCGAATCCGTCCCGCTGGTGAGGATGGCCATGCCCAGGGTGCCGCTCACCTCGCCGTCGCAGTTGGTGACCTGGAGGGTCACGGCGTCCCCGGGGGTGAGATCCCCGCTGGCGTCGGCGTCGTTCCAGGAGCCGGTGGCCTGGCCGGTCGAGCAGATGCCCAGGTCCCCCAGGTCGATCACCGCGCCGGGAAGCGCCGGGCTCGAGCTGGCGGCGTCGATCTTCTCCATGACCACGGAGATCGCCTGGCTCAAGCCGGGCAGGAAGTCCACGACGTTGGCCACGGGCGCGACCATCTGCGCGGCGTTGGCTCCGGTGAAGTGGACGCCGGTCAGGCCGTCGCCGCCGCCCCCGCCGCCGCCGTCGTCGTTGCAGGCGGCGAAAAGCAACGTGAAGGCACAACCCATGCACAGAAGCTGGAAAGTACGCATAGCCACATCCTCCTCCGACAGGCCGGTCGAGCAGGCTTGCCCAGCGGGGATTCTACTCCCGGAGGGTCACGGACTGAAGAACGCAACACGCACGGGAGACGGCGGGGGATCGACGACTATGGGGATGCGTTGTGTCGACTGCACGAGCGACGGACTCGACGTCCCCGGGGCTCTCCGCGCGGCCCCGGTCGGCCAGACCCACGTTATCGAGCCACGGCGGACTTGCGCGCAACCCCAGCAGGTCCGGGAAGTGCCGCGGTACCGCGTGCGAATCGACGACCACTCCGACTGCCGGGCCTACCGCGCGAAGACGATCTCCCCGCGTTCCGGGTCGGTGATCACCACCCGCTCCACGGTGCCGTTCGGATCGATCGCGAACCGGCCGACCGCCCCCTCGCCGAAGGCGTCGCCGGCGGAGAAGGCGTCCGGTTCCCCTTCCACCGGGCCGGAGCTGAGCGGGTAGTCGCCGAGGCGGATCGCGAACCCGGAGGCCTCGCGGGTGACGGTAAGGGTGCCCCACCAGGAATTGTGGAAGGCGCCTTCGTAGAGACCGACCGGCCGGGTCACCGCGGCCAGGGGGAGCCGCGCGGCCTCGGGGGTCGGAGGGGGTCCCTTCCCCTCGGCCTTGGCCGTCCGCATCCTCTCCACGTAGCGGTCGTAGACGCTCCAGGGTGAGGTGGTCCCGGTCAGGCGCTCCAGGACGTCGACCGCGGCTATGGTGGCCAACCCCTGGGCCGGACCGCCCGCGTTCACGAGCACGAACACCCCCACCCCGTCGTCGGGGAGGAGGGCGCCGTGGGCGCCCGCCCCGGTGTAGCCCCCGGAGTGCATGGCCAGCCGGTGGCCGTTGAACGTCCCCACTTGCCAGGCGTCGCCGAACCCCTCGATGACCCGGATGGTCCCGTCCGGCTCGTCGAAGCGGGCGTGGACGGTGAGCATGGAGTCCACCGTCGCCGCCGGAAGCACCCGCCTGCCGTCCAGGGTGCCGTGGTCCAGGAACAGGAGCAGCCAGCGTCCGCCGTCCACGGCGGTGGTGGCCACCCCCCCCGCCGCGTGCATGGTGCGGTCGGTCTTCCGCTGGGCGATGGCCCGCCACCCCTCGCCGTCCCGGGCGGTGGGGACGGCGTGGTCGGGGTCCATCCACAGGCGACTGGCGTAGGCGGTGGTGCGGGTCATCCCCGCCGGTTCGAACAGCCGCGCCTGGAGATCGTCGCGCCACGAGCGCCCGGTCACCGCGTCGATCACCCGCCCCAGGAGCGTGTAGTGCACGTTGGTGTAATCGATCTTCCCGGCGACCGTGGCCTCGGCCAGCCAGTGGTAGTAGCGGTCCTCGGTGATCCCGCCGGTATAGGCGTCCAGGGTCACCGCGGGGCCGGAGTTGATGCCGTAGCGGTGGCAGAGGAGATCGGCCACGGTCAGATGCTCGAGCAGTCCGGTGTCGGTCAGGCGGAGGCGGGGGAGGAGCGTGCGCACCGGGGCGTCCAGGGCCAGCTTCCCGCCGCCGGCCAGGGCGCAGATATCGGCCGCGGTCATGGTCTTGGTCACCGAGGCGATGTAGAACATCGTCTCCGGAGTGATCGGAGCCCGCGTGTCGGGGTCCCGGAAGCCCAGGGTGGCCACGTGGATGGAATCGTTCCGCACCACGGCCACCGCCATCCCCGGGGTGTCGAAGAGATCCATGACCTCCTGCCACCGGGCTTCCAGGCCGGAGAGTTCCGGGAGGGTGTCGAAGCCGCCGACGGTGGTGGCCGCCCCGGCCGGAACGGCGAGGGCGGGCAGGAGACCGAGCAGGATCAGAGCGGACCGGAGCGAGGCGGGCCGGATGCGCGCGGCCACCGCGGATGGAATCGGACGGGAAACGGACATGGGATGCGAACCTCCTAGACACGGGAGACGGCGGACGGCGTCCCGGCTTCCGGGACACACCGGGTGGACCCGCCGGGACTGTGGGAGGTTGCATCCGAGGCGCGCGTGGCCGGAAGCGGTGGCGGGCACTGTCCGGACGCGGGACGCGGTGTCCCGGATCCGGACGGTTCGCCACCGGCGCCGGTCCGGTCCGGAATGCCCAATCGCCTCCGGGGGCGCCGGTTGCCGGTCTCGCCGGCACAGGCACGCGGATTGCTTTGTCCTGATTGCATGGGCCGCATCGGCGGGTTGCCATCGGAAAGCGCGTCGAACCCGTACCCCATTCCCTCGACCCGGAACCTGGAGCCATGGAGAGCCGACCCGAAGCACACGCCATCTGGAGCCACGACGTTCCCCGCACCGCACGTCGCCGACGGATCCGCTGGATCGGGGCGATCGCGGCCGGGGGCGCCTTCCTGCTCGCGCTCCTGGGCGTGCGCGCGCTCGGCGACTCCGCCCCGGTCCTGGAGCGGGATGCCTCTCTTCTGGGGACGGTCACCCGGGGGCGGCTGGTGCGCGAGGTCCACGGCTCGGGCCGGCTGGTCCCGGAGGAGATCCGGATCGTCACCGCGCGCACCGCGGGCACGGTGGAACGGGTGCTGATCCGGCCCGGGGCCGCGGTGGCGGAGTCGACCCTGCTCGTGGTTCTCTCCAACCCGGACGTGGAACTGGCCGCGCTGCAGTCCCGCCAGGAGCTGGCCGAGGCCGAGGCGGCGCTCCTGGAGCTGCGTCCGGATCTGGAGGCCGACCGGCTGACCCGCCAGGTGGAAGTCTCCGAGGCCCGGACCGAAGTGGAGACCGCGCTCCGGGCCGCCGGGGACGATTCGACCCTGGCCGCCCGCGGCCTCCTGGCCCGGGAAACGGCCCGCCGGTCCCGGGAGCGGGCGGCGGCGGCCCGGGTGCGGCTGGAGGCCCAGGAGGCCCGGTCCGCGCTGCTGGCCGAGGCGGCGGAGACCCGGATCCGGGCCGTGACCGAGCGCGTGCGGCAACTGCGGGCCATCGCCGCCTACCACCAGGAGCGCCGCGAATCGATGTGGATCCGGGCCGGGGGCGCGGGAGTGCTCCAGGACCTGGATCTCCAGGCCGGGCAGTGGGTCCAGCCGGGAGCGCCGCTGGCCCGGGTCGCCCGCCCGGGACGGCTGCGGGCCGAACTCCGCATCCCCCAGGTCCAGGCCGGGGACGTGCGGCCGGGGCTTCCGGTGGCCGTCGATGCCCGCATCGACACCCTGGCCGGGCACGTGACCCGGGTCGAACCCAACGTCCAGAACGGGACGGTGCGGGTGGAGGTGGGCCTGGACGGTCCGCTGCCCCGGGGAGCGCGGCCGGACCTGGCCGTGGACGGCGACATCGAGGTCGACCGGTGGGATGACGTCCTGCAGGTGGCCCGGCCCCCCTTCGCCGAGGCCAACGCCGTGGCCGGGGTGTTCAAGCTGACCGCGGACGGGGACCATGCCGTCCGCACCCGGGTCCGCTTCGGGGAGGGGTCGGTGGACCGGGTCCGGGTGCTGGACGGCCTGCGGGAAGGGGACTGTATCGTCGTGTCCGACACCGGCCGCTGGGACGGCGTGGATCGCATCCGGATCCGTTGACCGGAACCCGCCCGCGCCGGCCGCGGCGCGCCGGCAGGTCATCGAGGAGGTAGCGCATGGAACGGGCCTTGATCGAGATGGAAGGGGTGAAGAAGGTGTTCACGACCGACGAGGTGGAGACCCACGCCCTTTCCGACGTGCATCTCACCGTGCGGGCCGGGGAGTTTCTGTCCATCGCCGGGCCTTCCGGTTGCGGGAAGACGACCCTGCTCTCCATCCTCGGACTTCTCGACACCGCCACCGCTGGGGAGTACCGGCTGGACGGCCGGCCGGTGGCCGGTCTCGACCCGGCCCGGCGGTCCCGCACCCGGAACCGGCACCTGGGGTTCATCTTCCAGTCGTTCAACCTGATCGGGGACCTCACGGTGCGGGAGAACGTGGAACTCCCGCTCACCTACCGCGCCATGTCCCCGGCCGAGCGCCGGAAGCGAACCCTGGACGCGCTGGACCGGGTGGGGATGGCTCATCGCGTGAATCACCGGCCCGCTCAGCTCTCGGGGGGACAGCAGCAGCGGGTGGCGGTGGCCCGCGCGGTGGCCGGGGCCCCCCTGGTGCTCCTGGCCGACGAGCCGACCGGCAACCTGGACTCGGTGAACGGCGAGGCGGTCATGGAACTCCTGAAGGAACTCCACCGGGCCGGATCCACCATCTGCATGGTCACTCACGACCCGCGCTACGCCGCCTACGCGGACCGCCGGGTCCACCTCTTCGACGGGCGCATCACCGAGGAGGAGACGGGAGCCGTCGAGGCGGGCGGGGTCTTCCCGGGCGGCGGGATGCGGCGGTGATCGGGGAGGCGCTGCGGGATCTGCGTCTGGCCGTCCGCCGGATCGCCGCCCGTCCGGGGTTCTCGCTCCTGGTGGTGGCGACCCTGGGCCTGGGAATCGGGGCCGGCACCGCGGTGTTCAGCCTGGTCGACACCCTCCTTCTCTCTCCGCTCCCCTTCCCGGACTCGGGGCGGCTGGTGCGGCTCCGGGACGCGGTGGTCCGCCCCGGCCAGCGGCCCTGGCTCTACAACACCTGCCCGCGAAGCTACTTCGCCATGAAGGAGCAGGTGGACGCCTTCGCCTCCATCACCGCCCAGGAGTACCACGAGTTCAACCTGACCGGGATCGGGGAGCCCAGGCGGATCGTGGGGATCGGGGTGTCCGGGGACTGGATCCGGACCCTGGGCGCCGTCCCCGTCCTGGGACGCGGCTTCAGCCCGGAGGAGCACGCCCAGGGGCGAGAGAGCCGGGTGGTCCTGATCGGCTACGGCATGTGGCAGCGGCTGTTCGGATCCGATCCCGGGGTGCTGCAGCGCCGCATCATCCTGGAGGGCGAGTCCTACCGGGTGATCGGGGTGATGCCGCGGTTCATCAACTACCCCTACGGGGCCCAGGTCTGGATGCCGCAGCACTTCGACCGGGACAGCGGCGCCTTCGGGCCCAACGTGAACGCACGGCTCCGCCCGGGGGTCAGCCTGGAGGAAGCCCAGGCCGAACTCGACGTCCTGAGCGCGCGGCTGCGGAACACGTATCCGGATACCCACGGCGCCATCCGGCTCACCGCGGTCTCCCTGCGCAACGACCTGGTGGGGAACCAGCCCCGCATCGGGTGGCTGCTCCTGGTGGCCACCGGGTTCCTCCTCCTCCTCACCTGCGTCAACCTGGCCGGCCTGTTCCTGGTCCAGTCCGCCGGGCGCACCCGGGAGTTCGCCATCCGGGCCGCCCTGGGTTCCGGGCGGCGGCGCCAGGTGGTCCAGGTGCTGGTGGAGAGCCTGGTCCTGGGCACCCTGGGCGGGCTCCTGGGGATCGGGCTCGGGCTGCTGGCCATGGACGGGGTCCGCGCCTTCAGCCTTCCCGCCGACTCGAGCCTGGGCCCGTTCTTCCAGCATCTCGTCCTGGACCGCCGGGTCCTCGCCTTCGCCGCCGGCCTGACCCTGCTCACTTCGATGGCCTTCGGGGTGGGGCCCGCCCTGGCCGCGGCGCGGCCGGACCTGCACGGCCTGCTCAAGGAGAGCGCCCGATCCGGCCGCCGCCGCAACCGCAGGGTCCTCTCCGCGCTGACCGTGCTCGAGGTGGCGCTATCGGTGGTCCTTCTGGCCGGCACCGCCCTTCTGGTCCAGAACCTGAGGCGGCTGGAGGCGCAGGATCCCGGCTACGATCCCGGGAACCGGCTGGTGGCCAAGCTCAACCTCTCCGAGGGGGCGTACGCGGACCCGGAGGCGCGCTCGCGATACCTGGACCGGGTGCTGGCCCGGCTGGCCGCGGTGCCCGGGGTTCGCGCCGCCGGGGTGACCCAGCACCTGCCCCTCCAGGACGGCTCCTCCACCCGCACCCTCTCGGTGGAGAACGGGCCGGTTTCGACCGGCGACGTCCGTCTGCTGGCCAACTTCCGGACGGTGAGCGCGGGCTACTTCCGGGCCATGGGCATTCCGCTTCTGGCCGGCCGGGGTTTCGACCCCCGCGGGGAGCCGGAAGGGACCACCCCGGTGGTGGTGAGCCGCGGGTTCGCCGGCCGCTACTGGCCCGGCCGCGATCCGCTGGGCCGCCGGATCAAGTTCGGCCCCGAGGACGCGGATATCCCCTGGTTCACGGTGATCGGGATGGTGGGCGACGTGGACGCGCGCTACGAGATCCGCGAGACCGTCTACCTGCCCTACGAACGGGCCCCGGCCACCGCGCTGAACCTGGTGGTGGCCACCGGTGGAATCCTCCCCGAGCATCCCCGGCTCCTGCGCGAGGCGGTGTGGGAGATCGATCCCGACCAGCCGGTCCAGGACATCACCCCCATGGCGCGCCTGGTCTCCGAGTCGCGCTCCCAGCAGCGGTTGGCCTCGGTGGTGCTCGGGTTCTTCTCCGCCTTCGGGGTGCTCCTGGCCTTCCTGGGGATCTTCGGGGTGGTCTCGTTCTCGGTCCAGGAGCGGACCCACGAGCTGGGCATCCGCATGGCCCTGGGGGCGCCCCCGTCCGGGGTGATCCGGAGCGTCCTCGCCGAGGGGGCGGTGCGGGCGGGAGCGGGTCTGGTCCTGGGGCTCGCCCTGGCCCTCCCGGCCATCCGGGCCATGGGCGATCACTTCTCCGGGGCCAGCCGGTGGGTGCCGGTGGACGTGCGGCTCCTGAGCGGCGCCCGGAGTCTGGATCCCGCGATCTACCTGGTCATCCTGGCCCTGCTCTTCGCGACCTTCCTGCTCGCCTGCTACGTTCCGGGCCGGCGGGCGGCCGCGATCGACCCCATGGTCGCCCTGGGACGGGAGTAAGCCCGGCGTGCCGCCGCGGATGATAGACTCGGGTTCCCCATGAACGCCTCGATCCCGGACCATCCCCCTCACGTGCTGGTTGCCGACGACCAGAAGGACGTGCGCACCGCGCTGGACCTCCTGCTTCGCGGCCGCCGCTTCCGGGTGACCGCGGTGGGGTCCCCGGCCGAGGCGCTGCACGCCCTCGAAGAGCGGGAGTTCGACGTCCTCCTCCTGGACCTGAACTACGCCCGGGACACCACCTCGGGCCGCGAAGGCCTGGATCTGCTGGGCCGCATCCGGGCCCTCGACGAGACGCTGCCGGTGGTGGTGATGACCGCGTGGGGGAGCGTGGAGGGGGCGGTCGAGGCCATGAAGCGCGGGGCCCGCGACTACATCGAGAAGCCCTGGAACAACGAGCGGCTCCTGGCCACCCTGGCCGGGCAGGTGGAGCTGGGCCGCGCGGTGCGCCGGGCGCGGCGCCTGGAGGCGGAGAACCGGCTCCTGCGCGAAGGGGACGCGCCGTTCTGGATCGCCGCCTCCAAGGCCATGGAGCCGGTGCTCCGGCTCATCGAGCGGGTCGGCCCGTCCGAGGCCAACGTGCTCATCACCGGGGAACCGGGAACGGGGAAGGAGATCGCCGCCCGCAAGGTCCACGCCGCCTCGTCCCGGGCCTCCCGGCCCCTGGTCACGGTCAATGCCGGGGGGCTGGCCGGCGGCGTCCTGGAGAGCGAACTCTTCGGCCACGTGAAAGGCGCCTTCACCGGGGCGGTGTCCGAGCGGATGGGATACTTCGAGGTGGCCGACGGGGGCACCCTGTTCCTGGACGAGATCGGCTCCATGGCCCTGGAGCAGCAAACCCGCCTGTTGCGGGTTCTGGAGACCGGCGAGGTCCAGCGGGTGGGATCCTCCCGGACCTTGAGCGTGGACGTGCGGGTGATCTCCGCCACCAACTCCGATCTGGCCGAGGCGGTGGCCCGCGGCGCCTTCCGCGAGGATCTCTTCTACCGGCTGAACGCGGTGGAGATCCGCCTGCCCCCGCTCTGCCGCCGCCGCGAGGACCTACCGCTTCTGGCCGGCCACTACCTGGCCGAAAGCGGGCGCCGATACGGCGGCAAGGAGCTGCGCCTGGACCCCGAGGCCATGGCCGCCCTCCTCGACCATCCCTGGCCCGGCAACGTCCGCGAACTCCGCCACCGCATGGAGCGGGCCGCGCTCCTGGCCGACGGTCCGCGGGTGGGGGCGGAGCATCTGGGATTGGGGGCGGGGGCCGGGGATCCGCCGGGTCCGGAGCCCCTCACCCTGGAGGCGTCGGAACGGGCGCTCATCCTCCGCGCCCTGGGCCGGCACGACGGCAACGTGAGTCGGGCCGCCGAGACCCTGGGTATCAGCCGGAGCGCCCTGTACCGGCGGCTGGAGCGGTACGGGATCCGGGCCTGATGGCCGGCGCTCCGTCCGGCTCCGGCCGTCCACCGATCCGCCCCTCGCACGAGCGCCGGGTTCTCCTCCTGGCCCTGGCCGCCTCGGTTCCGGGCACCGCGGCCGCGGTGGTTCTCCTCCTCGCCTCCGATCGCCCGACGCCGCTGGCCGCGGGGATTGCGGCCGGGCTGGTGGGGGTCTGGCTCTGGGCCCTGCTCGCCCTGCGGCGGCGGGTGGTGCGGCCCCTGCAGACCCTGGCCAACATCCTCCACGCCTTCCGCCAGGGGGACTACTCGGCGCGCACCCGGTACGCCGGGGCGCCGGGGGCGCTGGGGCTGGCCGCCACCGAACTCGACCGCCTGGGTGACATCCTGCGCAAGGAGCGTCTGGACCGGGTGGAGGCCGACGTGCTCCTGCGCCGGGTGCTGCAGGAGATCGACGTGGCCGTGCTCGCCTTCGACGAGGCGCGGCGCCTGCGGCTGCTCAACCCGGCCGGCGAGCGCCTGTTCGGCCGGCCCGCCGCCTCCCTGACCGGGATGACCGCCGCCGAGCTGGGAGCGGAAGAACTCCTGGAGGGAGCGGTTCCGCGGATGCTCGAAGCCGCCCTGTCCGGCCAGGCCGGCCGGTGGGAGATCCGGCGGCGGGGGTTCCGCGAGGGGGGGCGGCCGCACACCCTGGTGGTGCTGACCGACCTGAGTCGGGCCCTGCGCGAGGAAGAGCGGCACGCCTGGGAACGGCTGACCCGGGTCCTGGGCCACGAGATCAACAACTCCCTGACCCCGATCCAGTCCATCGCCGAGAGCCTGCGCGAGTCCCTGACCGAGGGGACCGGCGCCGCTCCGGACCCGGACCTGGTCTCGGGCCTCACCGTCATCGCCGAGCGGTCCCAGGCCCTGGCCCGGTTCATCGCCTCCTACGCGCGCCTGGCCCGGCTTCCCGATCCGCGCCCGGTCCCGGTGCCGGTGCGGCCGTGGGTGGAACGGGTGGTCCGGCTGGAGAAGCGGGCCGAGGTGGCGCTGGAGCCCGGTCCCGAGGTCACCGTCCCCGGCGATCCCGACCAGCTCGACCAGCTCCTCATCAATCTGGTCGACAACGCGGTGGACGCGGCCCGGGAGACCGGAGGCGGGGTGCGGATCCAATGGACGACCGTCCCCGGGGCGGTGCGGCTTCAGGTGGTGGACGACGGTCCCGGCATCGCCGACGCCTCGAACCTCTTCGTTCCCTTCTTCACCACCAAGCCCGAGGGGTCGGGGATCGGCCTGGCCCTGGCCCGGAAGATCGCCGAGGCCCACGGCGGGACCCTGGTCCTCAACGACCGGCGGGACGCGCCGGGCTGCGTGGCCACCCTGCTCCTGCCCGGGGACGGGGATGGAGACGGCGGCGAGTCCTGAGGCGCCGGCCGCACTCGCCGGGCACTTCCCGATGCGCGCCGGACGGGGTGGAAGGAATCGGCTACGGAGGCGGGATCCGGGTCGGGGCCGACGCCCGGTACTGCTGGTTCCCGAGACGGTAGGCCACGACCAGGAACAGGCTCTGGCCGGGTCGCTGGCTGAGTCCCGCCCGGCCGGTCCAGGTGGTGGAGTCCACCCAGTAGAGGAGAAGGTCCGGGAAGACGAGAATGGCGGTATGCGGTTCCTCCGCCCCCTGCGGCAGGAGAACGTGGTGGGGCCAGGGGAGGGTGGCCTTGCCCCGGTGCAGTTCCAGGTCCAGGCGGTAGGGCTTCTGGCCGCCGGTTTCCGGGGACACCGGGTGAATGGTGAACTCCCCGTCCTTCCACTGGATCGCCCGGAAGAAGGACAGGAGCGCGGCGTCCCGCATGTTCCTGGCCGCGGGAAGAGGTTGGGCGCCGTCGGCCGAGCGCTGGACGGTCCGCTCGAACTGCTCGTCGGTGAGTCTCCGGTCCAGGGAGACGGCGTAGAGGGGCAGGGGCGCCCTGGGCAGGCTGGGCGGCAGCGGGCTCAGGACCCAGAGCAGGGCGAGGGCGACCAGGCCGCAGAACGCGAGCACGGTGGGCCGGCGCCGCCACGCCCGGGGGTGCCCGGGGGAGGTCCCGGCGAAAGCTTCCCGCCGCCGTGGCGCGCGCGGCGCCTGGAGTGCGTCGAACTCCTCTCCCCGCCCGGCGGCGGCGGCCAGGGCCAGGACCTCCTCCCGGAACGCGCCGGAAGAGGCCATGGCCGACTCCACCCGGGCCTGCTCCTCGGCCCCGGCGCGTCCGTGGATGTAGTTCTCGACGGCGGTTCGGGGCAGCTCGGTGCGGGGCCCCTCCTCGAGGGCGAGGACCTCCAGGAGCCTGTCCAGCTCTTCCCGGGTCAACCGGCGTGGCCCTCGTTCGTCATCCACCGCTCAGCTCCAGTCAGCCAAGAAGGTCGTCCACGGCGTACCCCTGCCTGGCCAGCACCTTGATCAGGGATCGACGACAGTTCTTGAGGTGATCGGCGAGTTTCTTGTTGTCCGTGTAGGGCAGGGAACCGAGTTCCAGGATCTCCTTCGGCCGGTACCCTTCCGCCGTGGCCAGCAGCAACACCTGGCACCGGGGGGAGAGCTGCCGGATGAGCGCGCGGACCACCTCGAGCGCCGACCGACTGCCGGTCTCGTCGGTGGGGCTTGGGGCGTCGCCGAGGAACTCCTCGGAGATGGCCTCGTGGTCTCGCGTCTTCATGGTCTTCAGGCGATCCAGGGCCCTTCGTTTGAGAACCAGCCAGAACCAGGCGGCAAAGGGCCGCCCCCGGTCCTGGTAGCGGCGCAGAAGCCGAAAGCCGTTCTCCTGGAAGTCCTGGACGATGTCCGCAAGCAGATCCTCACGTTCCTCGACGGGCAGGCTCGAGACCGCCGGAGGCTGGCGCAGTCGCGTCAGTTTCCAGGCGAACGCGTGAAACTCTTCCCAGGCCCGGTCCGGATCGGTGTCGAGCAGGTCCAGGAAACGGGGCCAGGAGTCATTCAAGGACGACGTGATGGCGCCGGTTGTTGGGGTTGCTTGGGTCGCCCTGAGGTTCACCTGGGGCAGTATATTCTTGTGTCAGGCGGGGCTCCAAGGCAAATCAGTCCTTGTTACCCGGGTAACGACCGGGAGGCCCGTTTTCGGTGCGGGAGAACGTGGCGGGGCGGGTTCTGGGCTCGCCTCCAGGCCGGTGAGGGGGCAGGCCAGATCCTCCGGCCGGCCGGTCCAGATCCCGCGCATCCAGGGCAGCATCGCGTCCGGCTCCAGGGAGACCGTTCCGTCGGGGTGGAGCCGGCCCACCGTGTTCCGGGGGTCCCGCAGCGCCACCGTGCACTTGTTGATCCGCCCGTCGGCCCGGATGACCAGGGAGTTCGGGCGGGCGGCGTAGCAGATCGGTTCCGTCTCCGCCGCGTCCCGGACCCTGAGCCCCAGGTCCCGCGCGCGGTTCCTGAGTCCGGCCAGGACCCGGGGCGCCTCCGCGGGCTCCAGGGTCCGGAGCCGCGCATCCTCACCCCCCCCCAGGCGCGCGAGGGGACGGATGAAGAAGGAGAACCGGAGATCGCCGCCGAACGCCCCCGCGCAGCGGTCGAGAAGGCGGGCCATGTCCTCGCGGTTCGTCCGGTCGACATGAAGGCGGAGCATCGCCTCGAACGGGACCCGGGAGGCGCGCATGGCCTGGAGATTCGACCAGATGACGTCGAAAGTGCCGCGGCCGTCGGCCCGGCGGCGTTTGGCGTCGTGGGCGGGAGCGGTGCCGTCCAGGGTGATCTGGAACCTCCGCACTCCCAGGCCGACCAGCCGTTCCAGGAGGGCGGCGTCCAGCCGGTAGGCGTTGGTGGTGACGTCCGACGCAAAGTGGATTTCCGGACGTCCGGCCCGGAGTTCCACGAGGTGCTCCAGGACGGCGATCATGATATCGGCGGCCAGCAGGGGCTCGCCTCCGAACCACGACACGTCCAGGTGGGTTAGTTCGGGAACGCGCGTGGCCAGGAGCCGCTTGACGCCGCCCACCACGGTCGGGTCCATGCGGCTCAGCGCGAAGTCCTCGTAACAATAGACGCACCGGAAGTTGCATCCTTCGGTGGGAAGGAGGACCAGATGCAAAACCGAATTGGAGAAGGCCCAGGGCGGGACGCGGGTCTCCATGGAACGTCACCGGCCTAGCAAGGGCACTGGACGTTGGGGGGACCCTGGGGGGGAGGATCCCCCTCGGGCTGCCCCGCGGGAGTCGTCGCCGTCATGGGCGGAGTGAGCCGCCCCTGCCGGTCGAATCCCAGGTCGGAGGCCGGACGGATGCCGGCGCCGGCCGTCAGGAATGCCGCGAGAAGAACGGACTCCGCCACGCGCGAGCTTCGGCTCATCGGTTGCCCCCTGTCGTGCCCGGGGGCAGCCCGGCCGCGGCGCTAGTCGATCACCGCGAAGCCACCCCAGTAGAACGGATGCGTCGATCTACCGAGGGAACGCCTCAACGCGAGGGTTTCGGTGCAGGTTTTCCGGAGCGCGGCGGACGCGCCGGAATCGGAGGCCGCGTAGTGGGTATAGAACCGTTCCACCCACTCCCGGGTGGCCCGGTCGGGGAGACCCCAGAGGGAGAGGACCATGGACCGGCAACCGGCCACCCGCAGGGATCGCTGGAGACCCATCATCCCCTCGCGGGGAACGAGGGCCCCGAGCCCGGATCCGCAACTCGACAGGAAGACGAGCTGCACGCCCTCCAGACCGAGCATGGACAGTTCCGAGGCGGTGAGGATCCCGTCGCCCCCCTGGCGGCACCCGCCGTGGTTGGCCCCGGCCAACGCGATCCCGGTCAGCCGGGCCTCATTCACCGTCATCTCCCCGGAGGTTCGGGGCAGGTAGCCGTGGGTGGCCAGGTGAAGAACGGCGGCCTGCGGCGCATCCCGCCGGAACGCACCTTCGGTGGCCCGGCCCCCCAGAAGTTCCACGACCGGTTCCCGGGGGCGGAAGCGCTTCCAGAGAGCGGCCACGGATTGCGCCTCCATCCGGGACTCGGGGAGTTCCCGGAACGGCGGGCGGGAGAATGCCCGGGTCACGGCGAAGGCGCTGTCGTCTCCGCACCGGTCGTAATCGACTCCTCCCACAACCAGGATCCCCGACCCCCCGGGACGCCGGGGGGCGGCCGAAAGATCGCGCTCCGATCCCAGAAGTTGGATGGCCGGTCCGGACTCCACCAGGTAGCCGTCGGTTCCGGTGGGGAGGGAGGGGAGGCTGACCCGCCAGA
>Ga0307424_1000749_pt1 | contig 17252 bp, 14 predicted proteins | sample SalMarWE160320MG_FD_202157 | JGI IMG/M metagenome (GOLD analysis project Ga0307424, IMG submission 202157) | Salt marsh sediment microbial communities from the Plum Island Ecosystem LTER, Massachusetts, United States - WE1603-20 | ecosystem: Environmental > Aquatic > Marine > Intertidal zone >... | reverse complement strand
AGGGAATAGCGGACGGGAAGCGGCAGCAGGGCCACGGCCGCCGGCGGCAGCAGGCGGAGCCCGCGGTTCCGGATCACCTCCCGGGCCACCAGCCACGTCAGGGGGATGAGGGCGAGGCCCGAGACCAGCGCCACCAGGCGCGCGGCCAGCACCCAGTCCGGAGCCACCAGGTGGGCGAGCAGGATGAGGACCGGGTAGCCCCAGGGATGGACCGTCTCCAGCCCCGGGCCCCCGATCAGTTCCCGGGCCATGCGGATGTAGGTGGTGCCGTCCACCGAGACCAGGGCCTGGGTGGACCACAGGGCCAGGCGCAGCACCAGGCCGGCCAGGGTGATCCCGGCCAGCGCCGCCATCTCGAATCGGGGGTGCCATCGGAGGTCGAGAGATTTCACGTCGGAGCCCTGTCGCGTCATGGGTCGGGGCCGGAACCGGGCCGGCCGATCGGGGGCCGGCTAGGCACCCAGGAGCCGCCGGTGCTCGACCAGGATGCAGCGGTCGCTCACCAGATCCAGGCCGGCGGCCAGCGCCTCGGCCTCGGCCCCGGCGTGGACCACGCCGAGCTGGAGCCAGAGCGCGCGCGGCGCCACTGCGGCCACCTGGGGCACCAAGTCGGCAAGCGCCTCCGGACGGCGAAAGACATCGACGAGATCGATCGGTCCCACCGCGCTCGCCGCGGCCGACACGTGGGGATACACCGGCTCTCCTAAAATCTTCCCCCCGGCGGGATGCACCGGGACGATCCGGTACCCCACCTCTTTCAGGTAGGCGGCCACCTGGTGGCTCGGGCGGGCGGGCCTCGGGGAGAGCCCGATCACCGCCACCACCCGCACCGCGGCCAGAAGGGTCCTCAGATCCTCGTCGGAAGTCACGCGGCGGCCGCTCATGGCAGAGAGTCTAGCAGCCTCCGAGGGGCCCGGACCCGGCCCCGCGCGCGGCCGGAAATCGGCGGTTTTTGGTACCGGATCGGCCCGGTAAGGTGGCTGTCTTCACCCAGAACCCTCGGTAAAACCCCCAGTTAAAAGCCCGAATCCAGGATATCAGAACTTTGCGGTATCGCGCAAAGATCCTCTTATGGCGCTATTTCCTTGAGCCTGGGGCAACCCGGGAGGTACCGTTGACGTAGATAGCCCTAGCGGCCCGACTCATGCAATAGGGGATGAGGCGGACGGGTCCGGATCGCCGGACTGCTATCGAACTAGGGGGAGGATCCCTTGGTTCAGGGGGAATAACGGAGGTCTCCGCTGCTGCCTCGCTTGCGGGACTTCCAGGAGGGTGGCCATGCGTCAATACCTCATCCTGACCCTCGTCTTCTCGCTGGCCGGGGCCTTCATGGTCGCCGGGTGTGCGACCGTCAACCAGGCTGCGCTCCAGCGCAGCGCCTACGTGGATACCCATCCCGAGCTTTCCGAGCTGATGGCCGAGGCCATCAACAACGGACAGATCATGGTCGGCATGTCCTGCGAAATGGTCCAGGTGGCCTGGGGCAAACCCGTCCGGATGGAAGCCGTGGACGCCGAGGACGCAATCGTCCAGTGGATCTACGGCAACTACTTCGTGGGCGGCAACATCACGAGCCTCTACTTCGACCCCGAGGGCAAGCTGGTTCGCTACGAGGTGAACTACCAGCAGACCCACGCCAATAACGGCACCGTCGATACCCAGGGCTCTCCCCGTGGAACCTTCACTGGCTCGGACGTGCTTCTGAGCAAGGGAGCCGGTTCCCGGCCCCAGTAGCCTCCGTTCCGTCTTCCGGAAGACGAGGAAGGCCGCGCCCCCGGGCGCGGCCTTCGCTTGTCGGCCGCGGGGGCGGGTGCGGGCGCAGCCCCCGGGAGCCGGTCTAGTCGGCGGAGGCCAGGGCGTCCGCGTGCCGTCCGAAGATCCGGAGCACGCCCCACAGGATGAGCGTGCCCACGATCCACGAGCCCCAGTACGGGAAGCCGAAGGCGGTGGCCAGGTCGCCGACCAGGATGCCCACCACCCCGACCAGGAGGGCGTAGGGAAGCTGGGTGTTGACGTGGTCGATGTGGTCCGACGAACTCGCCATGCTGGAAAGCACGGTGGTGTCCGAGATCGGCGAGCAGTGGTCGCCCCACACCGAGCCGGCCAGGACGCTGGAGATGGTGCCGACCATGGTCACCTCGTGACCGGGAGCCAGCCGGTGGGCCAGCGGGATCACCAGCGGCATGAGGATCCCCATCGTCCCCCACGACGACCCGGTGGCGAAGGAGGTGACCCCGGCGAAGATGAAGACCAGGGCGGGAAGCCAGTGGGGGGCCAGGGTGTCCCCCAGGAGGTGCACCAGGAAGTCCGCGGTGTGCATGGCCCCGGTGACCATGCCGATCGACCAGGCCAGGGTCAGGATCACCGCGGCCGGTAGCATCGACTTCACCCCCTGGGCCCAGGCCTCCACCGCCTGGTTCAGGGTGAGGATGCGCTGGCTCACGGCCAGGATCACCGCCATCACCGCCCCCAGGGCCGAGGCCCAGAGGAGGGCCGAATAGGAATCCGCGTTCCCCACGATGGTCTTGAGGTCCAGGGGCCCCCCGGCCTCGATGGCGGCCCGGCGCCCCAGGAGATAGATGAAGAACAGCACCCCGAACACCACCACCGTCAGCGGCAGCACCGCGTTGATCCAGCGCTGCGGCTTGCCCTCGGGCGGTTCCAGGGAGGCGCTCTCGAAGTCGGCCAGCGGCATGGCCCCGTCCCGGAGCACCTTCCCGGTTCGCCGGGCCCGGATCTCGGCCCGCAGCATGGGGCCCAGATCCCGGCCGCTGAGCGCCACCATGAGGCCGAAGATCAGGGCGAAGATCGGGTAGAACCGGTAGGGGATGGAGGCCACGAAGGCGCTGAACGGATCCCGGTCGATCCCCGCCGCCTGGAAGGCGGAACCGATCAGCCCCACCTCGACCCCGATCCAGGTGGAGATGATGGCGATGCTGGCCACCGGGGCCGCGGTGGAATCCACGATGTAGGAGAGCTTCTCGCGGGAGATGCGGAGCCGGTCGGTGATGGGGCGCATGGTGTTCCCCACCAGGAGGCTGTTGGCGTAGTCGTCGATGAACACCAGGAGCCCCATGATCCAGGCGGCCAGCTGGCCGGTGCGCGGAGTGCGGGCGTAGGGCGCCACCAGGGCGACGATCCCCCGGGTGCCTCCGGTGCGGTGGATGATCCCCAGGGTGCCGCCGAGCAGGAACGAGAAGAGGAGCACGGTGGCGTGGTCGCGATCCACCAGGGACCCGAGCACGTAGGTGTCCAGGGAGCGCAGGAAGCCGTGGAAGGGATCGGTGCCGCCGATGAGCATGGCCCCCAGCCAAACCCCGACCAGGAGCGCCACCACCACCTGGCGGAAGACGATGGCCAGGAGGATGGCCAGGAGGGGGGGGAGGATGCTGGTCCATCCGGGCAGGGTCCGGAACGTCACCGCGGCCTGGCCCCCGTCCCAGGCCAGGGTGGGCGCAGCCCCCGGCTCCGCCACCACCCCGTCCACCGGGGTCACCTCCCCCGCCCGGAGGATCACCGTCCGGGGGGACCGGATCCCGGTCAGGGAGACGGCCAGGGTGTCCTCCCCCACCAGTTCCGGATCGGCCAGGTCCAGGGAGAAGGGGACCCCCCGGAGGACCACCTCCGGAACCTCGGCCCGGGGGGTGGCCCGGCCGGGGGCCGCCCCCCCCAGAAGTCCCACCAGGAGCCCCAGCCCCACCAGCCAGCCGGTCCGTGTTCCGGTCATGCATCCCCCCCCGGCGGCCCGCGGCCGGGCCGCCCGACAAGTCCGGGAACCGAATCGGTCCCGGCCAGGTATGAACCTTGGGGTCGAGTTGACCCAAAAACACCCGAACCCTATACTGTTCGGCCGCCTTGTCTCAAAGAAAAACCTCCGGGCCGACGGCAGGATTGCCCCAGGAGAATGGTCATGATCCACCGCCTCACCCCCCTCGTCCTCGTTGCCGCGGCCCTGGCCGGGGCGGCCGCCCCCGTGCCCCGGGCCTGGGCCGGCCCCAACCCCAACGTCAAGCTGGTCCTCCACCTGGTGCCGGTGGAGAGCCGGCGCGGGACCACCTGCTTCTCCAGCCTCCCCAAGTCGGTGGACGAGGTGGCCACCGCCGGCAAGCTGGCGCCCCAGAACTACGTGGCCTACGTCCTGATCACCGACTTCGACACCCGGGAGGGGATCGCCGGGGTGCAGTTTGGCGTCTCCTACGACGACTCGTCGGGGAGCGGGGTGGACATCGTCTCCTGGCAGAACTGCGCGCTCTACGAGTGGCCGGTGGATGCGTGGCCGGCCTCCGGGACCGGGAACCTCATCACCTGGAACCAGAACGACGACTGCCAGACCAAGTCCCCGATCTCGGTCGGCTTCTTCTTCCTCACCGCCTACTCGCCGGACCGGCTCAAGCTGGTGCCGCGCCCGGTGGACGGGCTGGCCCGGGTGGCCGTCTGCGGGGTCAAGGCCGGCCAGGCCGGGGAGACCTCGGACGACATCAAGCTGGAGAACCTGGGCTGGGCGGACTTCGGCGAGGGGCCGGGATACAACCCCTGGGATCCCAAGCAGAACCTGAAGAAACTCCCCAAGTTCGAGCCGATGAAGGGGCGGAAGGGCACGGACGAAGGGAATTAGGAGACGCACGGGGCGGCCGGGGCACGGACGACGGTCCGGGCCGCCGCTACCGCAGCTTCACCGACTCCGTGGTGATCACCTTCCGGCCGTCCACCTCGGCCACCCGTCCCGTCACCGTCACCGCCGGCTGGTCCAGCCGGACCTCCATGAGTTCGTCCTGGCGGTCGCCGGCCTCCAGCAGGTAGACCGTGCCGTCATCGACCTGCATGGCCAGGGAACACGAGTCCTTGACGTGGAAGTTGCAGTGGCCGCAGCCGAGCTTCCCCGCCACGGTGACGGAGGCCATCTCCGCCGCCGGCCTAGGCCCCGCTCGGGGACGGTTCCCGGTCCCGGGACCCGGCCATGAACGCCTCCACGTCCGCCACCGTCTTCGGGGTGGCCGCGGTCAGCACCTCGGGCTCGCCCTGGGTCACCAGCACGTCGTCCTCGATCCGGATGCCCATGCCGCGGTAGGCGGCGGGGACTTCCTTCAGGTCCTCGGCGAAGTAGAGCCCGGGCTCCACCGTGAGCACCATGCCCGGTTCCAGCATCCGCCAGTCCTCGCCGCGCCGGTACTCCCCCACGTCGTGGACATCCAGCCCCAGCCAGTGGCCGGTCCGGTGCATGTAGTAGGGCTTGTAGGCCTCGGTTTCGATCAGGGTGGCCGGGTCGCCCTCGAGCACCCCGAGCCGGACCAGCCCTTCGACCAGGGCCCGGAGCGCGGTCTCGTGCACGTCGTTGAAGGAGACGCCGGGGCGGACCCGCTCGATGGCCTTCATCTGGGCGTCCAGGACCACCTCGTAGACCTCGCGCTGGGGCTTGGTGAAGGCGCCGTTCACCGGGAAGGTGCGGGTGATGTCGGCGCTGTAGCCCTGGTACTCGGCGGCGGCGTCGATGAGGAGGAGTTCCCCGTCCCCGCACACCGAGGTGTTCTCCACGTAGTGGAGGATGGTCGCGTTCACCCCGGAGCCGACGATGGAGGAGTAGGCGGGGCCGGTGCCCCCGCGCCGGCGGAAGGTGTATTCCAGGACCGCCTCGATCTCGTACTCGTGGATCCCGGGGCGCAGGGCCTTCATGGCCTCCCGGTGGGCCTCCGAGGAGATGGCCGCCGCCTGCCGCATGAGATCCAGCTCCTCGGCCGTCTTGATCAGGCGCATCTCGTGGACCCGGGCCCGGGGATCCACGAAGACCGAGGGGGCGCGGATCCCCTGCCGGGACTTGGCCCGCACCTTCTTCAGGGCCTCCTGGACGTCGGCGTCCCGGTCCGGATAGAGGCCCAGGGCGTAATGCAGCCGGTCCACGTTCTCCAGCAACTCCGGCAGCATCTCCGGCAGCTTGTCCAGGCTGAAGGCGGCGTCGGCCCCGTAGGTGGCCATGGCCCCCTCCGGCCCGGCCCGGCGCCCGTCCCAGGTCTCCCGCTCACGGTCCCGAGGGCGCACGAACAGCACGTAGGGGTGTTCGGGATGCCCGGGCAGGAGCAGGGCGGCCGCCCCCGGCTCCGGGAAGCCGGTGAGATAGTGGAAGGACGAATCCTGGCGGTAGCGGTAGTTGGTGTCGTTGGAGCGGGTGCGCTCGGGAGCGGCGAAGAAAAGGGCGACCCCACCTTCCATCCCGTCCATGAACCGACGGCGTCGTGCTTCGAACATGAGGCCTCCTGGAAGCGTTTTCGGCGAGGGGATCGAGGTTTGCAACCCGGCTAGTCTAGCACGCCCGCCGGGTCCTCCCGGGTGATCCGTCAGACCTTCTCCTCCAGCAGGAACCGCCGCGGCCACTCCATGTCCTCGAACCGACCCGGTCCGGATTCCTAGTGGCCGCCATCGCCGCCTTCCCGGGTACGGGCCGGCGCGGACTCCTTCCCGCCGCTTCCGGTCTCCTCCGGGGACGGCAGCAGGGGCCGGTGCAGGAACGTCCCCTGTGCCCCCTCCCCCACGTAGAGAGTCACGTGGGGGAAAGGAATCTCGATCCCCAGCTCGTCGAACCGGTTCTTGATGCGGCGCCGGAGTTCCCGGGCCACCTCCCACTGCTTGAGCGGAATCGTCTTCTGCATGATCCGCACCACCACCGCGGAGTCGCCGAACTCGTTCACCCCGGGGATCTCCAGGGAGTCGATCAGGAACGGCTTCCACTTGGGGTCCTTCCCGAACTCGCTCCCGATCTCCTTCAGGGTCTGGATCACGCGGTCCACGCTCTCCTTGTAGGCCACCCCGATGTCCAGGAGGGCCCGGGACCATTCCCGGGTCATGTTGGTGACGGTGGTGATCTCGCCGTTGGGCACCACGTGCACGTTGCCGTCGATGCCCCGCAGCACGGTGGTCCGCAGGTTGAGTTGCTCCACCAGGCCGCTCTTGCCCGAGATCTCCACCACGTCCCCGACCCGGATCTGGTTCTCCAGGAGCAGGAAGAACCCGGTGATGATGTCGCGCACCAGGTTCTGGGCCCCGAAGCCCACGGCCAGGCCGACGATGCCGGCGCCGGCGATCAGGGGGCCGATGTCGAAGCCCAGCTCCTTCATGAGCAGCATGCCCGAGACCAGGAAGATGGCCACCACCGAGACCTGTTGGATGATCCGGCTCAGGGTCTCCGCGCGTTTCTCGAGTTCGCTCCGGGTGGTGGGATCGTCGTCCTCAACCGATTCGCGGAACTTCCGGACCACCAGCTTCATCACCCGGTAGGCCACGAAGGCGGCGATCAGGATGATCAGGATGCGTACGCCGTGCGTCATCAGGAGACCGCGCACCGTCTCCCAGTTGGCGCTCAGGAATTGCTTCATGAGTCAGGCTCCCTGCAGGTCGAATTCGAAAAGAGTCATTTCCGGGTCCACCGGAGACGCGTATCGTTGAAGGTACGGGGATCGATCCAGAGGAAATTGGAGATGAGGCGGAGTTCCTCCAGCTCCCCTTCGCCGATGGTCCCGTCGGCGGCGGCCACGGCGAAGGCGGCGTCCAGGAGCCGCTCGCGCTGGGTGGCGTCGGCGATGCGGTTGTACTCGGAGATGAGCCCCTGGCGGTCCAGCCGGGCCGAGGCCGCCTCGCGCACCGCCTGGGTCACCCAGTCCAGGAGCGGGGGGCGGATCCGGAACCGCTCGGCGAGAAGGCTCCGCACCGTCTCCAGCTCCCGGTCCGAGATCCCGTCCTCCACGTCGGCCACCCGGCCCAGGATCGCCCCGAACAGGGTGTACCGGTTCAGGGTCTCCGCGTCCGTCTCCTGCCGCCAGGCTCCGCCGGAGAGGTCGTCCAGGCGCTGCAATACCGTGTTCTTCAGGTACTCGGTGAGATCCCCCGGGGAACTCCCGGGAACCCGGAGCGAAAAGGTGCGGCGGAAGACGCCGGCCACGCGGGCCATGAAGTGATCCGCGGTGGTCATGGCGTCCATCACCCCGCGGAGCCCGTCCAGGACCTCCTGCTCCTCGGCGGTGACCCGGCCGTCGGCCCGGAGGACGGCCTCCACCTCGTCCAGAACCGCCTTCCGCTCCGCGTCCGACCCGAGCATGGAGAGGAGTTCGCGGGTGAGTTCCTCGCAGCGGGCGTAGGAGACCGGGGCTTCCAGGAGGCGGTCGATCTCCCGGACCTCTTCCGGGCCCAGGTCGTCGGCCAGCATCAGCTCCTTGATCCGGTTCCGCTCCCCGGTGTCCAGCCGGCCGTCCGCCCAGGCGGCGGCGGTCAGGACCTTGAGCAGCGCCAGATTCCGTTGCCGTCGGCCCGCCATGCTCCTCCTCAGTCGGTGATTTCGATTTCGACCATCCCCTCCCGGATCCGCACCGCGTGCACCGGGGTGGGGGCCACCGCGGGAAGGCAGAGCGCCTCTCCCGTCCGCACGTCGAACCGGGCCCCGTGCCGGGGGCAGGTGACCACGCCGTCCTCGAAGTCCCCTTCCACCAGGTTGCCGCCGTCGTGGGTGCAGAGATCCTCGATACAGGACAGGGCCCCGTCCACGTTGAACAGGGCCAGGGGGGAATCCCCGATCTCGACCAGCTTGAAGCCGCCGGGAGGGATTTCGTCCTCCCGTGCCACCGGCACCCATCGCGACATGCCGCAACCTCCCGCTCGTGCGCGCGAATACGGTGTCGCGCGCGGAACACCGTGCTGCATGGTATCATACCCGCTTGTTCCGCCGGTCTTCCGGCCCTTTCCACCTTCCCGGAGGCGCAAGAGCAGATGGTGTTCGAATCCCTCCCCGACCCGACCGGAATCGCCGCCCCCCCCGCGGCCCCGCGCGGCGCGGCGGAACGGGCCTGATGCCCGACATCCGGCCCTCGGACCGCATCCGGGGGGTCCAGCGGGTCCGCCTCACCCCCTTCGCCGACGAGCGGGGGAGCTTCGTGGAGATCTTCCGCAAGGAGTGGTTTCCGGAGCGAACCTGGACCGACGTCCAGGCCAACCGGTCGGACTCCCGGAAGGGCGTGCTCCGGGGGTTGCACTACCACCGGCACCAGGTCGACTACTGGATCCCGGCCCGCGGGCGGTTCCGGGTGGGCCTGGTCGACCTGCGCCGCGGCTCCCCCACCCGGGGGACGGTCGAGACGCTGGAATTGGACGCGGGGGAGCCGTCCGGGCTCTTCATCCCGGTGGGGGTGGCCCACGGGTTCCTCGCCCTGTCCGACGCCACCCTCCACTACATCGTGGACGGCTACTACGACGCCACCGACGAACACGGGGTGGCCTGGAACGACCCCGACCTCGGCCTCGACTGGGACATCGAACGCCCGGTGCTTTCCCCGCGCGACCGGGGGAATCCGCGCCTGAGCGCGATTCCCGAGGATGCTCTCCCCACCTACCACGGTACGGACTGAAGACACCGGAGGAAGCGCGGGCCGGATAGACGGGTGCCCGGAGAGAGTATTAGGCACCCGAACTGCGCCTCCGGACCCCCTCGAGTTGGGGGGGCCGTCACGGGGAGCGACGGCCGATCTCGTATCGGAAGGCCTTCACGGGGAAGAAGGCCCCGGATCCGGTTTCGCGCATTGAGGAATAAAAGAGGGCCACGAGCCTGTCCGTCTCCCCTCCAGAGACCTGATGCGGTCCAGCTGCGCCGACGGGCAGAACCGCCGCCGCCTCCTCCCTTGGAGTTACGCGACCTTCAGGGGTTGTGTCAAATGCCCTAGCGCCCGTATTCGGTTGAGCGCGCCCACGGAGCCTGGACCCGAAGGCCCGCCCGGTGGACTTCCGACATCTGCTGCCACGGCTCCAAGATTAATTGATGCCGCGGACCCCTCTTGGACTTTCGCTCCCCTTCGGAGTTTGACCGAGACCGATCTGTGCGAGGCCTCTCGGCGCCGCACGCCTCTCCAGGGTTCTCCTCCCTACAGCACATTCGGTAGCGGGAAGCGACTCACCCGGGGTTGCCTCCCCCGGTTACGCTGCGCCTTCAGGGTTTCCACCCTCTTGACGCCTTGTTCCTCCCGAAACCTCACCGCCGTGTTTCAGACGGTAGCGCTCATGGGATTCCGGCCCTTCGAAGGTTTCCCCTTCCGCGGCATCGGCCTGCCTTCCGGCCGGCCTGGCCCGCCTGGCGTCGGCTCGAACGGACGCGCCGCTCGATGACGACGTCGTCCTCGCCCGCCTTCCGGGCTTTGCCCTCCGCGGAAGTCCGTTGCCGGCGCTGCAAGCAGCGCAACGACCCGATCCTCCCTTGGGCTTTTCCCCCTCCAGGGGTTGCCTTCCCCTTCGACGGCCCCGCTCGTCACGGTGGCCTCCTCCCTTGAGCTTGAACCGGGCCGGGCGGCGAACCGTCCCACCGTCGTCGGCTCTTCGGAGTCTCGATCGAAGAGGACCTGAAGCTCTCCGGAGAGAACCTCGCCCCTCCTGGGGTTCCTGCACCTCGTCCCGGCAAGCCGGGTGTCGGTGCGCGAACAGGTCTCAATGACCCTCGACATGAGGGTAATCCCGCCCGTCCATCCGGTCAAAAGAATTCACGTGGGACGCCTCGATTCCCGTGCACCGCGGCACAACTTGCAGCCGGGCAAGGCCGTCGCTTCCCGCGTTCCGCCGGCGCTCCAAGCCGTTCCGGTCAACCGGCGGACACGCCGTCCATTACCGGGTTTCGTCCCTGTGGAAAACACTGTGGAGTGCGTGGATAGGCGGTGGACAAGTGTCCCCGCCCGGAACCCGGATGACGGAACCCGGGGGGTCGAACCCCTTTTCGAAACGGGGGTTGGCGGGCCGGCAAGAAATCCCGACCGGGGCCGGACCCCCTGTGAAAAACATTTCGCGGGGCGATGCGGACGGAAACCGAGGGCGGAGGCGGGTTTCAGGAACGCGCGGGGTCCAGTTTCAGAGAATGTCCGAGGCGCGCTCGGCGAGCTGGCTGCGCTCGCCCTTCACCAGCTCGATGTGGGCGGCCAGGGCGTCGGGGCGAAACCGTTGCACCACATAGTTGAAGCCGTTGGACGAGGCGTCCACGTAGGGATTGTCGATCTGCTGCAGGTCCCCGGTGAGCACGATCTTCGTCCCCTCGCCCACCCGGGTGATGATGGTCTTGACCTCCAGCGGGGTCAGGTTCTGCGCCTCGTCCACCACCAGGAACTGCCCGGGAATGCTGCGGCCGCGGATATAGGTGAGCGGTTCGATCCCCAGGATCCCCGCGGTCATGAGCCGGGCCAGGGACGGCCCCTTGCGGCTCTTCTGGCGTTCGAGCAGGAACTCCAGATTGTCGTAGATCGGCTGCATCCACGGGTTGAGCTTCTCCTCCACCTCGCCGGGGAGGTAGCCCAGGTCGTTCCCCATGGGAAAGATGGGCCGGGAGACCAGGAGCCGGGCGTAGTGTCCCGTCTCTTCCACCTGGTGCAGCCCGGCCGCGATGGCCAGGAGCGTCTTCCCCGTCCCCGCCTTGCCCATGAGGGTGACCAGGGGGATCTCCGGGTTCAGGAGCGCGTCCAGGGCGAAGTGCTGTTCGCGGTTCTTGGGGACCACCCCGTGGATGGAACGCGAGGGGACGCGGAGCGGGCGAAGTTCGGTCATCTCCCCGGAGAGGCGGGCCAGGGCCGAGAGACCGTCGTCCCCGTCCGCGCGCACCCAGAAATACTCGTTGGGGAAGCGGCCCCCTTCCGGGGCCGGGGGCGCGGGAAGGGACTCCCCCTGCTTCAGGGCCCGCACCTCCTCCGGGGGGAGCCGCAGCTCCGAGGCCCCCGAGTAGAGATCGTGGGGGTTCACCCGGTCCGTCTCGTAGTCCTCCGAGCGCAGGCCCAGGGCGTCGGCCTTGATCCGGAGGTTGGTGTCCTTGGTGACCAGGATCACCGGGACGTCCTTCTCGGCCTCCCGGGTCTCCATGGCCAGGGCCAGGAGGGCGTTGTCCACGCTGGAGGGTCCGCCGTTGGCGATCTCCACCGGATGCTCGTGGTGGATGACCACGCGCAGGCACCCGCCGCCCTCGATCTCCACCCCCTCGGCCAGGTTCCCCCGTCGGCGGTAGGTGTCGAGGATCCGGGAGACCTCCCGGGCGTTCCGGCCCAGTTCCGAGGCCTCCTTCTTGAAGTGGTCCACTTCCTCGATCACGTAGATGGGGACGATGACCGCGTTGTCCTGGAAGGACCGCAGGCAGCCCGGATCGTGGAGCAGCACGTTGGTGTCTAGAATGTAGTTCTTGCGCATGGTGCGCGACGGCCTCCGGATGGCATGATACCCTGCCCGGTGCGGTCCCGAAAGGCGGAAGCCGGCGTGCGGGAATTGCGAGGGCCGCGGACGCCGCGGGCGCGGCGCGGTCGGCTCAGGACCAGCGGTAGAACCCCTGGCCCGACTTCTTCCCCAGCTTGCCCTCGGCCACCATCCGGCGCAGGAGGTCGGGGGGCCGGAAGGCCGGCGCGCCCAGGGACCGGTGGAGCTGCTCGGCGATGGCCAGGCGGACGTCCAGTCCCACCAGGTCGGTGAGGCGAAGGGGGCCCAGGGGATGGCGGTAGCCCAGGGTCATGGCCTTGTCGATGTCCTCGGCCGAGGCCACGCCGTCCTGGACCATGCGGATCGCTTCCAGCCCCAGGAGAACGCCCAGGCGGCTGGTGGCGAAGCCCGGGGAATCCCGGACCACGATGCACTCCTTCCCCAGGCGCGTGCCCAGGTCCACCGCCCGGGCCACCGTCTCCTCCGCGGTGCCGGCGGCGCGAACCACTTCCACCAGGGGCATGATGTGGACGGGGTTGAAGAAGTGCATGCCCACCACGCGCTCCGGCCGCGTGGTCGCGGCCGCGATCTCGCCCACCGGGATCGAGGAGGTGTTGGTGGCCAGCACCACGTCCGGTCCGGCCGCCGCCTCCAGATCGCGGAAGACCTGCCGCTTGAGATCCAGGGACTCGGGCACGGCCTCGACCACGATCGAGGCCCCCTCCAGGGCCCGGCCCAGGTCCGGCTCGACCGCGATCCGGGAGAGGGCCTGGTCCCGCTCCCCCGCCGTCACCTTGCCCCGGGCCACTCCGGCCTCCAGATCCGCCCGCACCGCGGCCAGGCCCGCCTCCACGGCGGCCCGGGAGACGTCCACCATCACCGCCCGGAGTCCGGCCCGGGCCGCGGTCAGCACGATGCCGTGCCCCATGGTCCCCGCCCCGATCACCGTGACCTGTTTCCACTCGGTCATGCCGTCCTCCAGTTCGCCAACCCGCGGCCCTCCCGGGGGATGGGAGGGAGCTTCCCCGAAGCGGGCCGCTCCATCAAGATACCCGCTTCCGTGCCGATAACCGAGGGCAGTTGTCGGTTTCCACACCGGAGGGGGATTTCGTGACGCATCGGGGCCGCCTTGCCGTGATCGTGCTCCTCGCCCTGGTGGCGCTGCCCGCCACCTACGGGCGGAGCACGGCGTTCTCGCTGAACGCCCGGGAGGCCGGGGTCTACGACCTCACCTCCGGGGAATGGCTCTACACCAAGTCGATCGACAAGCCGGTCCCCATCGCCAGCATCACCAAGGTGGCGGCCGCGCTCACCTTCCTGCGCCTCTCCTCGGACCTGGACCAGGTGGTCACCATCACCCGCGACGACTGGGTCCGGGCCGGGCGCACCCCGCTCCGGGTGGGGGACCGGGTCCCGGTGGGGACCCTGCTCCGCCTGGCCCTGGTGGCCAGCGACAACTGCGCGGCCCGCTCCCTGGCCCACGCCCTGGGCCTTTCCCGGGAGGCCTTCGGCTACCGGATGCAGGAGACGGCCTGGGGGCTGGGATGCCGACGGGCCCAGTTCGTGGAGCCCACCGGGCTCGACACCCGGAACGTGGCCAGCGCCCGGGACGTGGTGATCCTGTTCCGGACCGCGCTCGAGGACCCGGTGCTCCGGGACATCATGGGGACCCGGAAGTTCGTGCTCCGGACCCGGCGGGGTCCGCGGACCATCGTCCACTCCTCCCGGCTCCTGCGCTACCGTCGCGAGGTCGGCGCGGCCAAGACCGGTTACCTGGCCGCGGCCGGCTACTGCATGGTTCAGTACGTCCGGAGCGGCGAGGGCGGGTTCATCACCGTGGTCCTGGGCACGCCCAGCAAACGAGCCCGCACCCGGGAATCGGCCCGGCTCATCGACTACACCAAGCGCAACCGCTGAGGGCCGGGGCTTCCCTGGCCCGCCCCGCCGGGTTCCGGCCTCCATTCGGCGTTGGCGGCCGAGGGCGAGGGGAGCCGGCGGATGCTGCAGCACAAGGGAAGCGATCCCCCGGGCGCGCGGGGGGGAATCCGTCCTCCCTCCGGACCCCACGACGGAAGCGTCCCGCACACGCCCGAGGGATCGCCTCCCCGACGCCACCGGGTTCCTCAGCCCCCCTCGCCCCCGACCCGGGAGCCGGTCCGTTCCGGCGTCGTACCTGGGGTACTACTACATGTGTAGTGATACATGTGTACTCATTCGGATGGCGCCCGCGGGCGGGGCGCACTACCCGGGTACACCGTTGCCGGGGTTACTGATACCGGGTCTTGAGCCGGCCCCAGGTGGTGGGGCGCACCGGCACCGGACCGCAGCCGGGGATCGGGTAGACGCCGAGGGGGCCTGCGATGTGGGTGATGGCTGGTGAGTTCTGGTGCAGGTGGAAGTCGCCGCTCAGGGTGTCGCAGAAGGCCGGGTCGGCCACGATGTTGCCGTTCGTCTGCCACCAGGTCGGGCAGTCGCCCACGCCGTCCCCGCCCGCGTTCTGCCAGGCTAGATTGTTCTGGATGGTGGGGGTGGCGCCGTTCCCGCACCAGATGCCTCCGCCCTTGAGGTTCAGCGCAATGATGTTCCTTTCGACGAGAGGGCTTCCAGGGCGCTCGATCACGATGCCACCACCGTACGCGCTGTTTGGTCCATCACCAGTATTCTGAACCACCGTGTTGTGGTGAATCCAAGCATTGGTCTCCCAGAACCACATGCCTCCGCCGCTGTTCCCTGTGATCTCACTTCCGTGTGCGTAGTTGTCAAACACGAGATTCCATGACACCTCAACTTCCAAGTATCCAATGTCTCCTACATGCCCAACATAGATGCCGCCCCCGTGGTCGCCGGCGCGGTTGTTGATCACCGTGTTGCCGCGGATCACGGCTCCGTTGTCGAAACTACGGTAGTAGATCCCACCACCGTCGCCGTTCGTCGCCTCATTGTCGGCGATGTAATTATCTAGGATGTCCGGGACCATACTCTGACCGGTTCCGACCCCACCTGCCAACGAGTTTGCTGTGTTGCCAGTGATCGTGTTCCCTTGAATCAGAGGGAATCATGGATAAAAGGTCCCGGCGTCACACCAGATACCACCCCCGTCTTGAGGAACGCCATTACCGGTAATGACGTTGTCGAGGATTGAGGGTTGAGCGTTCAGGATGAGGATGCCACCCCGACCATGCGCAACTGTGAACCCTCTGAGAATGGCTGAACGACTCTCTCCCAAACTAAAGGTCACGACCGCTTGCCCGATTCCCGTTCCATCGAGGATCGTCTGGCTGGGGCCACCCGTGCTCTGAAGGACGATGTCCCGCCCACGAAAGGTGAGCTGTCCCGGATACGTCCCCGGCCCTACCCGCACGGTGTCCCCCGCGGCCGCGGAGTCGATTCCCGCCTGAACCGTGGGCGCGCCCCCCGAGCCGTCCTCCAGGATGTTCCAGGTCCGGGCCCTGAGCGAGGGCGCCAGGCAGAGGGACAAGACAACGGCGAGGATGATGGACCGCATGGGTCCAGTGTACCGGAGGGGTTCGGGGCGTCGTGGATCTCTGCGGTCCAAGGTCGAGCGGAGTGGGCGGCGGCTGTCGCGCAAGGCGAAGCGATCCCACGGGCGCGTGGGCGGAGAGGACCGCGGTCGACCCGGACGGAATGCCGCAAACCCCCGCCCGGCGGCCGACTCCCCGGTGCGTTCTCGGGTGTGTACCCGTGTACTACTACACTTGTAGTTGCGCACGGGGGCCGGGTGAGGCGGGCTGATGAGGGGCCGGCTGCACCCGGGTGGCGGCGGACGGCCCGGGTGGCTTCCGGCTACGGCACCGGCAACGAGAGGAGCTGGAGCCGTTCCCCGCGGAGCGACTCCATCCGGCCCATCGAGCGGCCGAGCCAGGCGGTCAGGGCGTGCTCCGGGACCGTGGTCGGATCCAGGCCCAGGAGGTTCTCCCAGAACCCCTCGGGCCGGGGGTAGTCGACCAGCTGCACCCGGTCCCCGGGAGCCAGGCCCGCCGCCTGCCGCACCGCGGCCACCGCGTCGTCCAGGCCGCCCAGGCCGTCGATCAGGCCGCGGTCCAGCGCCTGGGCCCCCGTCCACACCCGGCCCCGGCCCACCGAGTCGACGGCGGCCGGCTCCAGCTTCCGGCAGCGGGCGATGTCGGCGATCCAGGCCCGGTAGGAGGCCCACTCCCGGTCCCGGACCTTCCCCATCTCCTCCGGGCTCCAGTCCCGGAACGGGGAGTAGAAGTCGGGGTTGGGGCCGGTGCCCACCCCGTCGACGGTGATCCCCAGCTTGGCGTAGAAGTCGGTGAGCACGAACTTGCCGGTGATGATCCCGATGGAGCCGGTGATCGTGTTGGCGCCGGCCAGCAGGGTGCGCGCCCGGTAGGAGACGGTGTAGCCGCCGGAGGCGGCCACGTCGACCATGGAGACCACCACCGGCTTCTTCCGGTCCACCACCTCCACCATCCGCCCGATCCGGTCGCTGGTGATGCTCTCCCCGCCCCGGCTGTCCACGCGGAAGACGACCCCGATCACGTCCTTGTCCCGCAGCGCGCGACGGAGATCGGCCACCACGCTCCGGTAGCCCATGACCGGCCCCAGGAAGGGATCCCGGCCGCTCTCCTCGCCGGTGATGAGACCCTGGGCGTGGACCACCGCGATCTTCTTCCCCTTTCTCCCTCCCGGGGGACCGATCCGGCGGTAGTCGGCGGCGGCCACCAGCCTCGGGCGCTCGCCCGGCTTCGGGGCCAGGGCGCCGTCCATCTCGTCCCGGTAGCGCACGCCGTCGGCGATCCCCTGCTCGAGGAGCACCCCGGGGAGCGGCACCGCCTCGGTCATGGCCGCGAGCAGGGTCTCCCGGTCCACCCCCAGCCCGACGGCCGTCGCCTCCAGCACCCGGGGAAAGATGTCCTCCTGGATCCAGGCCAGCATCTCCTTGGCCTGGGGGGAGAGATCGCTCCGGGTGACCATCTCCGCCGCCGACTTGTAGCTCTCGATCCGGCTCACCTGGGGCCGGATGCCCAGCTTCCGCAGGGCCTCGGCCACGTGGAGGCTCCCGGCGTACATGCCCCCCAGGTCGA
>Ga0307424_1000747_pt1 | contig 17286 bp, 14 predicted proteins | sample SalMarWE160320MG_FD_202157 | JGI IMG/M metagenome (GOLD analysis project Ga0307424, IMG submission 202157) | Salt marsh sediment microbial communities from the Plum Island Ecosystem LTER, Massachusetts, United States - WE1603-20 | ecosystem: Environmental > Aquatic > Marine > Intertidal zone >... | reverse complement strand
GCATGCCGTGCGATCACGCGGGAGCTGGAGGATGGAGGCGGTGATGACCGGGCTCCTCCTGTGCATGGGATCCGGGGCCGAAGCGGTCCAGGGGACCTACACCGGCTCCTACTACCATACCGAGGGAGTCGAGACCGAGAACATCATGCGCCACCGGTACGACGCCTGGACCCGGAGCGCCCTCCCCGGCGGGCTCGACCTCAACCTGTCCATGTCGCTGTCCCATCTCTCGCGTCCCGGCCTGGACGACAGCGATCTCCTGCGGAGCCGGTTCGGGGCGAACCTCACCGGCACGCGCTGGCGGGCCCGGGGGGAGTGGACGCCGTGGCAGGACGTGTCCGCCGGCACCACCAGCCCCCGGCAACGCAACCTGAGCCTGGAACTGACGCTGAATCCCCGGACCCTGCCCGGGTTGGGGCTCTTCTACCAGCGGTTCGACACCCAATCCCTGGCCGGGAGGGCCACGACCAGGGACTACCGGGTGCAGGCCTACCGGAATCTGGGGATCCTGCGTTCTCGCCTGCAGTACCGGCGGCTGGAGACGCAGTCGGCGGCCCGGTTCGCCGCTCCCGGCCGGCGCAACGAGTGGCAGGCCGGGCTCTCGGGGACCCGGCGCTGGGGGACGTTCACCGGACGGGGGGGCTACGACGGCCTGCTTCTCGACTCCAGGAACGGGGTGGCCTCCGAGAAACTGAACAGCCATCGTTTCAACCTGGGAGGCACCTGGCGGCTCTCCCCGAAACTGACCCTGGACGGCCAGGCGGTGGGACGGTGGGGAACCTCAACCCGGAACCTGACCTCCAGCCCCATCGACGAACGGAATCTGAGCACCCGGGTGAGCTATCGCCCCTTCACCGGACTCGACGTCCATCTGGCCCGCGAGTACCGTCGCCAGCGGACCGGACCCTTGGTCTACCTCTCCGACTTCGTACGCCTGCAGACCACGTTCCAGCGCCGGCTCCGACCGCGGGTGATGTTCCAGGCCGGCGCCGTCCAGACCGCGAACCTCCAGACGCGGAACGCCACCGCTCCCACCAGCTCCGCCCACGCCCTGGTGGACGCGCAGGTGATCCGGGGGCTCACGGCCCGGGCGGAGATCCAGGTGGCCGGGGCGAACGGGCCCCGCATGAGCGGGATCCAGTGGCGGCCCAGCGTGCGGGTCCGGGCGTTGCCCGTGCCCACCGTCCGGCTGGAGGGGGCCTGGACCCGGAGCACGCTGCCCAAGCTGGACGGCGTGTCCCAGCGGGAGCGGCAGTGGGAGTTCCAGGCAGGCTACCAGCCGGTCCCCGGCGCGGACGTCTCCGGAACCTACCGCCGGCTGGACGCGACCGGCCGGCTGGAGCAGCGCGAGCGGTACGGTGTCCTGACCGCGTCCTGGCGCCTGGGCCGGCGGGGAAGGCTGTCGGTGGACGGGGCCCGGCGGGAAGCCGCCACCTCGTTCTCCAGGACGTCCGAACGCATTCTGGGGGCCGAGGCCGCCTTCGGCCTGCCCGGCGATTTCCGGGGAAAGACGTCCTGGCGGGTGAGCCGGCGCACCGGGCTCCCGCGCCAGATCCAGGTCGGCGTGACCCTGAGCAAGACCTTCTAGGTCGGGAGGAGATGCGGATGCGGAAGACGACGGTGGCGCGAATCCTGGCCGGGGCGGTCCTGCTCCTGGTGGCCGGGTGCGGTGGCCCCTCCCGCTTCCTGGACCCGGAGGCCGACCTCCCGTTCTACGAACGGGTGGGGATCGTCCCCTTCAGCACCCTGGGGCAGGACCGGGCCGCCGGCTACCGCGTGACCGACGTGTTCTTCAGCGAGCTGCTCCGCTCCGGTTTCGCCGAGGTGGCGGAGCCGGGCCAGTTCTACGCGGCCATGCTGCGGTCCCGGGGCGGCTCGCCTCCGGAGAACGTCTGGTCCACCGAGGATCTGCACAAGTTGGGCGAGGAGGCGCGGGTGCAGGCCGTGTTCATGGGCACGGTCCGCGAGTACGGCATGGTCCAGAGGGGGAGGGAGAGCGTCCCCACCCTCTCCCTGGAGGTGCGCCTGGTGGACACCGCCTCCGGCCGGTTGGTGTGGAGCGCGAGCCGGGATGCGGTGGGCGGATCGGGAATACCGATCCTGGGCTGGGGCAAGGACCGCACCATGGGGTCGATCACCACCGAGGTCTGCCGGGAGCTGGTGCAGGCCCTCCCCCTGGAGTGACGCGAAATGGGAATCCGGCGAACCCTCATCATTCTCGGCGGCGGCGCGATGCTGCTGCTGGCCGGCTGTGCCCACGGACCGCGGGCCTACGTGGGGCCGCCCCTGGCCGGAGAGTGGCACGTGGCCATCCTGCCCCTGACCAACCTGACCCGGGACGCCGACGCCTCCAACCGGCTGGCGCCCATGCTGGCCGTGGAACTGGCCCGGCGGCCCCACGTCCACGTGGTGGACGCGGGAAAGGTGGACGAGGCCCTGGCCCGGGAGCCCTGGATCCTGCTCGACCGCGTTCCCCCCGACCTGGTGGACGCCTTCGGCACGAGCATGGGGGCGGACGCCCTCCTGGTCGGCTCGGTCATGGCCTTCGGCTACCGGGAGGACCAGGGGGAGCGGATCCCCCAGGTCTCGATCGCCCTCCGGCTGCTGCAGACGCCGGGGAGCAAGGTGCTCTGGAGCGCCGTCCACAACCGGGACGGCGCCGACGGGGAATCGGTCTTCGGGTTGGGACGGCAGTCCGACCTGGAAAAACTGGCGGAAGAGACCGTCCGCGAAGTGCTCTCGACCCTGCCGGGGTTCCCGGGGGGGACCTCTCCCGGGGACGCGTCCCCGGCGGGAAAGTGAGGTGTACCGATGAAACGCATGGTGTGGGCCCTGATCCTGGGCGGGTTGATCTGGGGGGTGGCGCGCGCGGCGGGCTCCGAGGGCGCGGACCCGGGTACGGCCGGTGCCGCCGCCGACACCGCCGTGGTGTTCGGGATCGAGGCGGGAAGCCGGCTCTACCCGGACTGGAAGGAAGCGCATCAGGTGCGCCGGGACCAGACCTTCTACCTGGGGGACACCCCGATGGTGGCCGCCGTGAAGGAGTTCATGCCCGACTTCCGCATCATCGACGGCAAGCCCCGGAGCGTGTCGGACTCCCTGGGGAATCCCGCGGTCCACGTGTTCGTCTACGCGGACAGCGGGGCGGTGGACAGCGTGTGGGCCTTTCTCAACTTCCCGCCCCACTACTCGGAGCGGTCGTTCTTCACCTTCCGGCTGACCGGGATCACCGGGTTGCCGTCCGGTCCGGTGGGGACGGAAGCCGGGAGCGACAAGCCATGAACCGGCGGTTCCGGATTCCGGTGGCCCTGTCCGCGATCCTGGTGCTGGGTGGCCTGGCCGCGAGCCTGATCGATCCCGGCCGCAGCGACGCCGTCCCCCGGCGTCCCTGCTACGACTGCCACGGCGCCTCGCGGACGGAATTCGAGAGCAAGAAGTTCGTGCACGACCCGGTCCGGAAGGAGGACTGCGAGTCGTGCCACAAGCGCCACGGCTTCGCCCAGACCCTGATCCTGGCCGCGGACTTTCCGGAGGTCTGCACGTCGTGCCACCCGGACGTCCTGGCCGACTCCACCGCCGCCGTGGACCATCTCACCCTGGAAGGCGTCCCCTGCGTCGCCTGCCACGATCCGCACGCCTCGGATGAGTCCGCCCTCCTGCGAGGGACCGAGGTCTCGGTGTGCGCCACCTGCCATCCGCGGGTGGCTGCGGCCGAAGCGTCGCCCAAGAAGCACCCTCCCTTCGCCGAGGGCAAGTGCGACGCCTGCCACGTTCCCCACCGATCCGCCCTGGCCGGCCTCCTGGCCGCCCCGGAAACCGAACTTTGCGCCCGCTGCCACGGTCCCGTGTCAGAGCTGCCGGAACTCCACACGCGGCCGGAGGTGGCGGGCGCTCCATGTTCCTCGTGCCACGACCCCCACGCGTCCGGCAGCGGCGAGGGGGGCGGGTTCATCCACGAACCGTACGCCCAAGCCGAGTGCGAGGCCTGCCACAGCGGACTTCCCGCCGACCCCGCCGCCCTGACCGAGCCCGAGGGCCGGCTCTGCATCACCTGCCATGGCGAGGTGGAAGAGGCCGCCCAACTGGACCACGGTCACCCGCCGGCCTCGGAAGGCGACTGCACCTTCTGTCACGATCCCCACAAGTCCAGCCGGGGCTATCTCCTGACCGGGAGCGCGGAGGATCTCTGCTTCGTGTGCCACGACGACCTGCGCCAGGGAAAGGACGTGGCCTCGGTGCACACCCCCTACGGAGAGCTGGCCTGCGACAACTGTCACGCCCCTCACGGAAGCAAGGAGGCGGGGATGCTCCGGGGGGACCGGGACGAACTCTGCCGTTCGTGCCACGCCCCGGTGGCGGCGGCCGTCGATTCTTCCAAGGTCCCGCATCCGGGGATGGAGGACGGATGCGATACGTGTCACGCGCCCCACGTCAGCACCCGGCCGCACCTGCTGGCCGGCTACGAGGACGAGACCTGTTTCACCTGCCACGGGGAGACGGAGGCGATTCGGAACCAGCCGGTGGTCCATCTACCCTTCCTGGAAGGGAAGTGCTCGGCCTGCCACCAGGCCCACGGGTCGGAGAACGCCGGGCTCCTGGCCCGGAAGCCCCCCGAACTGTGTCTGGACTGCCATCTGCCCGTCCGGGAGGCCCAGCGTCTTCCCGGGCAGCACGCTCCCTTCGCCGACGGGGACTGCGCTACCTGTCACGTGGCCCACGGAGGGCCGGAGAAGGCCCTCCTGAACGAGGCGATGCCGGCGCTGTGCCTGACCTGTCACGATGAGGTCACGGCCGGGGCTCCGGAAGCGGCTCTTCACGAGCCGGTGGCCGACGGCGAGTGCACGGCCTGCCACGCCCCCCACGCTTCGGCTTCGGAGCACGCGCTGCTGCGGGACGAGGGAGCCAAGCTCTGTCTGAACTGCCATCAGGACCTGGCGTCCCGCATCGCCTCCGGCACGGTCCACGCGCCGGTGGCGGCCGGGGAGTGCACCACCTGCCACGATCCGCACCGCACCAAGGATGCCAACTCCCAGGTCGTCCTGGCCGGAGGATGCGACCGCTGCCACGACGTCGGCTCCCGGGATCTCAAGAAGTCCCACGAAAACTTCACGGTGGAGCCCGGGAGTTGCCTTTCCTGCCACGATCCGCACCAGAGTGCGGCGCCGGGCCTCCTGCGCCCGGTGAAGCACGAACCCTTCGGCCCGGGAAGCTGCGAGACCTGCCACAAGCCGCCCGCGCCCACCAAGGGGCCGGAGCTGGTGGAGGCGGTGCCGGACCTCTGCCTCACCTGCCACGACGCTCCGGCGGCCGCGCCGCCGCGGCAGCTCCACCCTCCGGTGGAGGCCGGCGATTGCACCGGCTGCCACAACCCGCACGCGGCCCCGGACTCCACCCTGACCCTGGGCACCGGACAGGCGCTGTGCGCCCGGTGCCACGACGAGCCCCTGGCCACGATCCGGGCCGCCGATCCGGACCGGGTTCACCCGCCGGCCCGGGAGGGGGACTGCCGGGCCTGCCACGGGAGCCATGACGGGATCTTCCCGGGACTCCTGGAGAAGTCCATGCCCGGACTCTGCGCGGACTGCCATCCCGGGGTGGTGGACCGCGCCCGGGGGCCCAAGGCCCACGCCCCGGCCGCGGAGGGGGACTGCACCAGCTGTCACGATCCCCACGCTGGCCGCGGGGAAGGGCTCCTGTCCGGATCGATCCGCGAGGTCTGCACCGGCTGCCACGACCCGGCGACCCCGTCCTTCGGGACCGTGCACCGGGGCTACGAGGCCGGCCGCGGGGACTGCACCAGTTGCCACGATCCCCACGGTTCGGGGCGGGACAACCTTCTTCTGGCCTACGGGCACCGGCCCTACGAGGACAAGAACTGCAAGGCCTGCCACGTGGGTCAGAGCAGCCTGGTGGCCGAGGGTACGGCCCTCTGCGTCCGCTGCCACGGGGACCACGCCCGGGACGCCGAGAAACCGGTGCCCCACCCGGCGGTGGCCGAGGGCGCGGCCTGCCTCAACTGCCATTCCCCGCACTCGGGCAAGACCGCGTCGCTCCTGGTCCGGGACGACCTGGCCAAGACCTGCCAGGCCTGTCACGACCGCGCCCGCTTCGAGCGGAAGAACCGGCACCCGGAGCAGGAGTGCACCACCTGTCACGATCCGCACGGGAGCGACACCGGGCACATCCTGACCGAGCCCGAGCCGGATCTCTGCGAGACCTGCCACGACACCGCAGCCGAGGACCACTTGCATCCCGTCGGGGCCCCGGCCAAGGACCCCCGCACCGGCGCCGACCTGGTCTGCACGTCCTGCCACGATCCCCACAGTTCGGACTACCCGGCCCTCCTGATCGGGGATCCGGAGCGGGGCCTCTGCGTGCAATGCCATCTGGGCCAGAACCTGAAGGTGCGGCCGAGGGGGGGCGGCTAGGCGGACGGGCGCCGGCGGCGGGCCCGGCCGGCGCCTTTCCGGGGTGGATACCTCGCATCACAATTCTGTACTGTGGTCCCCTGCGGAGGTGTGAGATCGTTTCCGTCCGGAAACGGGCCCGGCTCGTTCCCGGCGAGGATGTCGTTGGTTTCAGACGAGGAGGGAGGCCGTCATGAGGGGAACCGGTGCGTAGCCGCGGTCTCCCGCCCGCACCCGGCCGGGAGTCTCGATCCCTGGGGCGGCGGGCCCCGGGCCGCAGCTGGGTAGCGGCCGCGTTCCTGGTGGCCGCCCTCTCCATGGGCCTGGCCTACCTCTCGGGGGCGGCCGACGGCCCGTTCCCCCACGCCACCCACGAGGGGCTCTTCCCGGTGTGCGTGGCCTGCCACTGGGGAATCGCCACCGACGATCCGGACAGCGCCTTCACCGTCGGTCCCGCCGACTGCGCCGGCTGCCACGACGGCGACCTCCTGGACAAGGTGACCTGGACGCCCTACACGCCTGCGGCCACCAACCTGGTGGACTTCAGCCATGAACTCCACGTGACGGAGATGGAGATCGAGTGCGCCACCTGCCACCAGGCGGCCCAGAGCAAGAATCGCATGGACGTGGGGCGTCCCCGGCCCGAGGCCTGCCTGACCTGTCACGACGCCCCGGAGCATCTCTCCCGGAAGGCGGAGTGCCGCACCTGCCACGTCCCGCTGCCGAAGGCGGCCGGGCTCTCGGTGGCCCAGATCGCCGCCTTTCCCGAGCCCTCCGAGCACAAGTCGCCGGACTTTCTCCTGGAACACGGCGCGGTGGCCGGGAAGGACCTGGAGCGGTGTGCGACCTGCCACACCCGGGAGGCCTGCCGGACCTGCCACCTGAACGCCTCCCAGGTCGAGGCCATCCAGTCCCTGGCCTCCGATCCCCGGGAGGCGGAGGTGTGGTCCGGGCGCCCGGGACGCTGGCCGTCGCCGCCCAGCCACGCCGCGCCGAACTGGAAGATGGTCCACGCGGCCGCGGCGCGGGACTCCATCCAGACCTGCGGCAACTGCCACGCCCGCTCCAGTTGCACCCGGTGCCACGGGGCCAAGGGCCCCCCGGGCGCGGAGCAGCTTCCACAAGCGCAGCCCGGAGGGCCGCAAGGGGCGCCGACCCGGTAGTGCGGGCTAGAAGTGGAGGCTCACCCCCGCGGAGTAGTACACCGAGTCGTAATCCAGCTTCTGGATGCGGTCCAGGGTGGGTTGGTCCAGGGTCTTGTTGGGATCCACGAAGACGGCGCGGCCCACGCCGAACACGCTGAGCCGGGGAGAGACGGGAACGTCCACGCCGGCCCCCACGTGCCACCCGAAACTGGACCGGGTCTCGTCCGCGAATCCCAGGGCCTCCAGCTCGGTCGCGTAGTCGTAGAGGATGACGTACCAGCCCGCCCCCGCCTCGGCGAAGGGCCGGATCCCCAGGGGCACGTAGGCCCGGGCCGACAGGGTGAGCGGCACGCTGCGAACGTGGAGGGGGTACTCCCGCCCTCCGGAGGTGATCTCCAGGGTCTCGACCAGGCGGTAGTCGATGGCCCCCTGGATCCCCAGGAACGACAGCACCGGGAACTCCAGGTGGGCGCCGACCAGGGCGTTCCCGCTGTTCGTGTCGTTCGCCTTGGAATAGCCGAGATGAACTCCGACCAAGCCGGCCTCGGCCGGGCCGGCGGGCAGGATCGCGGCCACGGCCAGGACGGCCATCCACGGAATCCACGGGGTGCGCAAGCGGGTCATGCGAGTCTCTCCTTCCGTACGAGGTTCCGGCCCTCCGGGCCGACGAGCGCGGCCGGGCGGCGCCATCCGATTCCACCGCCCATCGGACGTCCCTTCAGAGCAAGGTCCGGACCACCGTCTGATGGCTGTACCTGGCCCTCGGGGCCTGATTCCCCCGTGGGGCGTGTCCCCTGGGACACAAGCCCTTGTCCTCCGGCCACAGGGGGCGATAAGCCAGTTCGAGATTATCGACCCGGTCCGGGGCGTGTGGCAGGCGGATAATCCACCCAGGGGGGTGCCCCGGGAAGACCTTCGTTCCGGGGCCCGGAACCCGAAAGGGGGACTGCCATGTCCAAGACGACCCCTGGCTCCTCACCGCCGCCGTCAGGCGGGGGCCCGGTAGCCGAACCTCTGTCCACCGTCGCCGTCCTGCACCGCCATTCCCTCGAGCCGTCGCGGCGCGAGAAGGTGGTCATCCCCATCGTTCTCCTCGCTCTGGGCGCGCTCCTGGTCTGGGGCGGGGTCATCGTGTGGGATCACGTCCACCGTGACTACACCAAGATCGCCTCGATCAATGCCCTGGAGGCTGCGGCGGCCCGGCCGCTCCAGGAACCGCAGGGGCTGGCCGCCCTCCTCAATCCCGGCGATGCGCGGTATCTGGCCTTCGACGTCCGGGGCTGGCAGTTCTGGGCCGGCAAGGGCGCCATCACCGACGGGCACCTGGTGCTCATCCCCGCTCTCAAGGAAGAGTCCATCGAGAGCCTGGTCAAGGGGGAGCGGGGGGCCTCGGTGCTCACCCTGCGCATCGATCTCTCCCGGAGCCAACCGCCGCGATATCACCTGGACGACATCCTGCGCGGCGGGGTGACCTCCGGGGAGACGGATCTGGAAGCGGAGATCTACCCGTTGACCGTGACCACCAAGCCCGCGGTCAGCACGTCGGGAGAGGGCGGGACCTATCGCCAGGGAGACGGTATCTCCTACGACCGGACCGGCTCCTTCGGGCCGGGAGCGTTCACCGTACAGGGCCGGCTGCAGCAGGGCCCCGACGGGTTCTGGATCCAGAACGCCCGCTACAACGTGCCCCTGACCGGAGAACCGGCCCCGGGCGTGAAGGCGTTGCTCGGGGTACTGGCCAATACGACTCTTAGTGAGCGACTCACATACTATTTGACTCTGGAAGACGTCTACCCCTGGACGGAAGCAGGGAAGCCGGGACGCCGTCAGGCGACGCACGAGCTGGGTCCGGCCACCCTGAACGGCATCGCCCTGGGGAAGATCTACGTCAAGAACAGCTGACCGGAGTCCGTACTTTACAGATCCGATGACCCGGCGCTAGGGTGCGAGGACGCCAGGTGACGGGGTCCGTCCGGCCGCACTGGAGGGAGCCGATGGCACATCTGATTCTCGGCGTGGTCGTCTTCAACGCCGGGTTCCTGGTCGGGGTTTGGTGGGGTTCGGGCTGGGGACGGAGCCAGCGCGATGCCCTCAAGGCGGAGTTGATGCGGCTCCGGCACGAATCGAGCGAACAGCGGGTCGGCTGACCGCCCCGGCTTCTAGTACATCGAACGCAGGCGCCCCCAGGTGGTGTGCAGCACCGGGGTGGGTGCGGCCGTGAACTTCTGGATCCGGTTGTTCCCCTGATCGGCGACGAAGATGTTGCCGGTTACCGGGTCGACGGCGACGCCGATCGGCAGGTCGAACTGCGAATTCCCCGTCCCGCTCGTGCCCCAGTAGCTCAGCAGGGTTCCCGCGGCGTCGAACTTCTGGACGCGGTGGTTGTCGGTATCGGCCACGTAGATGCCGCCGCTCTGGTCGCACATCACGCCCCGGGGAAACCGGAAGTAACCGGGACCCGTTCCCGACGTCCCCCATTCGGTCACGTATACCCCGGCCCCGGTGAACTTCTGGACCCGGTAGCGGTTCCTGTCCGCCACGTAGACGGACCCGCCGGCGTCCACCGCCACCCCCGAGGGGCCGTCGAACTGGCCCGGCCCGGTTCCCAGGGATCCCCACTTGGCCAGGAAGGTGCCGTTGTTGTCGAACTCCTGGATCCGGTTATTGCCGGTGTCGGCGACGTAGACGTGGCCGCTGGCCGCATCCACCGCGATCCCCGAGGGGGAGGCGAAGGAGCCGTCGGCGGACCCGGAGGATCCCCACTTCAGGATGAAGGCGCCGGAGGAGGTGAACTTCTGCACCCGCCGGTTGTTGGCCTCGATCACGAAGACGTTGCCCCCGGCGTCCACCGCCACCCCGTAGGGGTTGCTCATCTGTCCGTCCCCGGCTCCGGTCCCGCCGAAGCTGGTGAGGAACCCCCCGTCGGAGGTGAACTTCTGAACCCGGTTGTTCCCCGAGTCGGCCACGTACAGGTTGCCGGCGGCGTCGGTGGCCAGGCCCTTGGGGTTGTAGAACTGGCCGGTGAGGGTGCCGAAGGTCCCCCACTGGGTGAGATAGGTGGGGGGCGATTCGGCCCCGGCGAGGCCGGGAGCGAGGACGAGGCCCAGGGCGAGGCCAAGGACCAGGCCCGCAGCCGGGAGCCGGTGTGCACGTGTCCGCATGGGGTAGCCTCCCTGGCCGCCGCGGCTCCGTCGCCGGGGACCGGCCTGGAATCGGGTTCCGCCCGGAGGACCGGGTCTGTCCTGTTTTCGGCCGGCCGGGGACCGGGGTTTAGGGTGGGGGCTAGGGGCCGGGGGGTTCCGGGGGCGAGGGGCCGGAGGGGCGGGTCTTCCGGTTCCGGTAGGCCGCGAACGGCCCCGGGGGCTCCGGCTTCCGCAGGAGCTTCCGCCACAGGCGGGAGAGTTCCTCCTGGATCAGGGTCTTCAATACCACCCACATGGTCCGGCCTTCCGCTCGGCTCCTGTCGTTGCCGTCCTCCGGTCCCGGGGGCGGTCGGGGACGCGTGTTCCGGGGGGCTCGACGCGATTGCCGCGGCCCCCTCTTCCATACCGGAGTCCCCGGGATCGGCTTCCCGGGCCTCCCCGGGGTTATCGGCGGACGGAGGCCGGGCGTTGAGCGCGGCCGCCCCCGATCCCGACCGGACCGGTCTCGTGCTAGTGTCTGGCCCCGGAGTCTGCCTTCGATCGTCGACCCAGGAGCGGTTCCGGTGCACAAGACGCGGCTTCCCCGGCTCGAAATCGTTCCCCTGCGAAGCCTCATCCTCCACGAGGACGTGGAGGGCCATCGCGTGGATCGAATCATGGTCCGGTTCCGCGCCGAGCAACAGTTGGCCAACCCGCCCATCGTGGGCACCACCGGCGGCCTCCGGCGCATGATCGTCCTGGACGGAGCGAGCCGGGTCACCGCGGCCCGCCGCCTGGGGTTTCTCCACTTCCTGGTCCAGATCGTGCCCTATCCCTCCCCGGGAATCGGCCTCACCCCGTGGCACCACCTGGTGGCCGGGATGCGGCTGGAGACCCTGCGCGACCTCGCCGTCCGCATCCCGGGAGTCGAGGCCGAGCCGGCCCCCTGGCCGGAGGCCAGACGGGCGCTCCTGGAGCGGAAGGTGCTGGCCTGCCTGCGCGGTCCCGGACGGAAGCCGGTGCTGCTCCGCGTGCGCCGCTCGACCGGGAGATTCCACCCCATGCGCGAGCTGACCCGGATCTATGCCACCGACCCGGGGCTCCACCGCCTCTCCGAGGACGAGATCGGGATCCCGGAAGAGTGGATGGGGGAGGAACGGGTGTTGGTGCTCTTCCCGGCCTTCCGCCAGGAGGACATCGTGCGGTTCGCGCTGCGGATGGACGAGCGCCTTCCCATGGGGATCACCCACCACACGGTTCCCAACCGGGCGCTGCGCGTGCTCTATCCGATGACCGAGCTGCGCTCGCGGAAACCGCTGGTCTCGAAGCGGCGGGCGTTGCGGCGGTTCCTGGATGATCTCTGGGAGCGGGGCCGCATCCGCCACTATCCCGAGGGATCCACCCTCTACGACGAGTAGCCGGGCCGTTCTTGCCTTCGCCGCCCCCGGCGGGTAGGATCCGAGGGAGCGTCCCCCCCTCGGAAAGCGGTGCCCATGAGTCGTTTCCCGCTTCATCCGGCGCTCGCCGCCCTGCTCCTCGCCTCCGTGGTCCCGGCGGCCGCGGACCCCCCGCGCCTGGAACCGATCCGCGACCCGGCCGCGATCTGGAAGCGAATTCCCCCGGAGCCGGTGGTGGAGGGATCCCGCACCCCGGCCGGCGCCGCGGCTCCGGCGGGCGCGATGACCCGGTTCTATCGCCGCTGGAACCCGCACCCCCGGGTCCTGGTGCTGCTGGTCGACTTCCAGGACCGCCCCGCGGACACCACCGGGTACCCGCCGGCCCACTTCCAGGATCTCCTGTTCAGCGAGAACGTCATGGAGCACGGGAGCCTGCGCGAGTACTACCGCGAGGTGAGCAATGGGCGGATGCTGTTCAGCGGCCGCACCGTGGGCTGGCTCCGCATGCCCCGGACCTACGCCGCCTACGCCGGCACCCAGTCCGGACTCTGCAACTGCTATCCCAACTCGAGGACCCTGGCCGGGGACGCCGTCGACGCCGCGGTGGCCGCCGGGGTCGATTTCCGCGAGTTCGACGACGACGGTCCCGACGGGGTGCCGGGAAGCGGCGACGACGACGGGATCGTGGACGCGATGGTCGTGGTCTTCGCCGGCCAAGGGGCCGAGCGCACCGGCCTGAGCACCGACATCCGCTCCCACTACCGCGACCTGAGCCCCCGGACGGTGGACGGCGTCGCCATCCCCGACTTCATCGCCATTCCGGAAGCTGAGAACGTCGGGGTGGCCGTCCACGAGATGGGACACCAGCTGGGAAGCGAGGACCTCTACGACCGGAGCCTGCAGGGGGCGGGTCTGGGCGACTATTCCGTCATGGCCTACAACTACTGGTTCGGAAACGCCCTGGAACCCGGGGGCCCGGATCCCTACACCCGCATCGTATGGGGGCTGGCCGAACCCGACACCCTGGTCTTCGACGAGCCGGCCTATCCGGTCCCCGACGTCCACGACAACCCCAAGATCCCGCTCCTGTGGACGCGGGGGGAGCCGGGGTCCGAGTACTTCCTGGTGGAGAACCGCAGGCCGACCGGGGTCGACCACTACCTGGCCGGGGACGGGCTCCTGGTCTATCACGTGGATCTGTCCCAGCGGACCCAGGACGATCCCGCGCACTACCGGGTGGCGGTGGTGCAGGCGGACGGGTTGCTCAGCCTGGAGGGGATCGACCAGCCCAGCCTGGGGGACGCCGGGGACTACTTCCCGGGAAGGGAGGACGTCCGGTCCCTCGACGACGGCACGACCCCGAGCACCCGGAGCAACACCGGGGAGCGGACCCGGGTCCTGGTCCACGACATCGGGGATCCGGGTCCGGTGATCACCGCCTGGCTCGGAGTCGGGCGCTACATCGCCTCCGGACCGGTCCCGGAACTGGAGGTGGAGCCGGAGTCCGGGTTCTTTCCCGGCGACGTGGACCCGGCCACCGAAAGGATCCGGATCGTGATCCGGAACCGGGGGACCCGGATGGGGGAGGGGCGTCTGGAGGTCTTCTCCCGGGATCCCCGGTTGCAGGTGGAGTCCGGCGTGGAGGTGCCGGTCCTGGGCCTGGGGGCCCTGGACACCCGCGTCGTGCCCGACCTGGTCGCCGTTCACCTGGCCGGCGGCCATCGGGCGAGCCGGGAGGTCATCCCGGTGGAGGCCCGGTGGACGGCGGGCGGCGCCAGCTACGGGATGATCGCCCCGCTGCCGCTCCCCGGCACCCGGGTACTCTCCGAGGGATTCGAGACCGATACCTCCGGCGTCCGGTCGATGCCGGTGGGGTTCGGCGGGAACCCGTGGCGGCGCCAGTCCGGGTGGCGGGCCGAGGGCGACTGGGCCTGGGGAACCCCGGGTTACGGCCCGGACCAGAACGGCGTGCTCGAACTCCCCCCCTTCCTGCTCCCCGAGGGGGGCGTCTCCGAACTCCGCTTCCGGCACCTGCTCTCCACCGAGGGCGACAACACGATGGGCTACGACGGGGGATACCTGGAGATCTCTACCGACGGCGGGAACGTCTGGAGCCCCCTGGAACCGCGCACGGGATACCCGGGCGACCTGCTCGGGGGCTGGGGTCCCCGGGGATGGTGGGGGTCCACCGGCGGCTGGGAAGAGGTGGTGGTCCCGCTCCGGGTGAGCGGGGAGGTCCGGGTCCGATTCCACTTCGTGAGCGACGTGACCGGCTCCGACGGGATCTACACCGGCTGGTTCGTGGACGCGGTGGTGGTACGGTCCTGGGCCTCGGACCGGGCGGGGGTGGTGAGCCCGGTCCCGGCCACGAGCGGCCTGCACCTTGATCTCAGCGTGCTTCCGGTGTTTCCGTACCGGCCGATCGAGGGCGGGGTGACCCTGATCCGGGAGGCCGGCCTCCTCCGCCGGGAACTCGGGTACTGGCCTTACACCGGCCGCCTGGACGCCCAGGCCGAGGTCGGGGATCCGGTGCCGGGAGCGGTGGAGCGGTACTGGCTCCGCTGGGACGACCCCTCGCACGCGCCGGCCGGCCCCTTCCTGGTCCAGGTGCCCGGCGGCGCCCCCGGCTTCTTCGCCCGGACCCCGGGGGTGATCCACCGGGGGGACGGCGGCCGCATCGGCTACAACGTCCCCGGTACCGAGCCCCTGCCGGTGCGGGTGGATCTGTTCGACGTCCAGGGGCGCCTGCTCACGCACCTGGTGAACGCGGTCCAGTCCCCCGGATTCCAGGAAGCGGTGTGGCCCGCCCGCGCCGCCACCGGCCAGAGCGTCGCCGCCGGCGTCTATTTCCTCCGCGCGCGCGCTGGCGATCTCTCCGAAGTCCACCGTCTCGTCGTGCTTCCCTGATTCCGCTTTCCCCTCGGCCGGTGACGACGTATACTCGCACTTTGGTCAGGCGAAGCGCGGCGCCGGGGAGAAAGACTCGGAAACGGTGACGGTGTCGATGCGTAGTCTCGTCTTCTTGTCCACGATCCTTGTCCTGTGGATGGCCGTCCCCGGCGCCGGGGATCCGGCCCCCGAGGCCCCACCGGGCTGGAGCGACTCCACCACCGCCCGCCTGGAGACCGAGTACCTGGACCTCCTCGCCCGGCTGGATCCGGTCCGGGCCACCCTCCTGGGCCTGCACGGCGGCGACGACACCCTCGGTCCGGCGGGGCGGACCGGCTGGCAGGCGGCCCGCGCCACCTGGCAGGAGTTCGCCGAGCGCCTCGAATCCCGGGTCGATTCCACCCAGAACCCGGACGACCGGTTCGACCTCCTGCTCATGATCTACGACGTGCGCCGGCGCCTGTTCGAGGCGGATACCCTGCGCACGGCGGCGCGGGACCCGCGTCAGCCGATGGCCCAGGTGGCCAGCGCGGTGTACGGCCTCCTGGTCCGGGACTACGCCCCCCTGGAGAAGCGCACCCGGGCCCTGGTGCAACGCCTGCTGGAGGTCCCCACCTACCTCGACGCGTCCTACCGCCAGATCGAGGCCCCGCCCCGGGTCCTGGTGGAACAGACCCTGTCCCGGGCCGACGCCGTCTCCACCCTGCTCCTGGACGAGCTGCCGTCCCTGACCGCGGGGCTCGAGGACACCGCCCTCACCCGGTCCCTGGCCGTCGCCACCAGCGGCGCCCTGGAGGCGGTGTGGCGGTACCGCGAACTCATGGTGGTGGAGATCATGCCCCGGGCCACCGAGCGGGCGGCCCTGGGCCCCGACCTCCTGGCCCGCACCCTGCGGGCCTCGGAGGGGATTACCACCCCCCTGCCCGTGCTCCGCACCCGGGCCGAGGCCGAGATCGCGCGCCTGGAGGGCGCCTTCGCCGCCACCGCGGCCCGGATCGACTCCACCGTGCCGCCCCGGGACGTGATGTTCCGGCTGAGCCTGGAGCACCCCGAACCCGACTCCATCCTGGCCGCGGTGCGGGCCTCGGTGGACGAGGCGCGGCGCTTCGTGGCCGCGGACGGAGTCTTCCCCCCGGTCACGACCCCCCGGATCGAGATCCGGGCCACCCCCCAGTTCTCCCGGTGGGGAACGGCCAGCCTGGCCTCGCCGGGCCCCTTCGAGAAGCCCGGCTTCCCGGCCCTGTTCTACGTGACCCTTCCCGACCCCCTGGCCGGGGCCACCGAGCAGGCCGAGTTGCTGCGGTTCTTGAGCCGCCCGCTGCTGGCCAACGTGGCCGTTCACGAGGCGTTTCCGGGGCACGGTCTGCAGGCGGCGTGGCAGGCGGGCCTGTCGCGGCCGGCCCGGCGGGCGATCACCAGCACCCTGTTCGTCGAGGGGTGGGCACACTACACGGAGATGCTCATGCTGGACCGCGGCTACCGCAAGGGGGACCCGGGATTCCGCCTGGCCACCCTGCAGTCGGCCCTGCGGCGGGCGGCCCGGCTCCGGGTGGCCCTGGGCATGCACGCCGAGGACTGGACCCTGGATCAGGCCTCGGCCTACTTCGAGCGGCATGCCTACCTGGAGCCCTCGGTAGCCCGGCGGGAGGCCGAGCGCACGGCGGTCGATCCCATGGCCATGGTCTACACGGTGGGACGCCTGGAGCTGGAAGCGCTGCGCAAGGACGTGCGGGCCCGGGAAGGGGGGGGGTTCCAGCTCCGCCGCTTCCACCGGCGCCTGCTCGATCTGGGGGCCCCGCCGGTGCCCCTGGCCCGGGCCCGGCTCCTCTCCCCGGAGGTGCTGGGACCGCGCTTCCTGGACTAGCCGGATCCGCCGGGGTGGCTAGGGCCGGGGTTGCCGGTACTTGATCACCCGGTCCAGGCCGAAATCGGTGACGTACAGATCGTCCCGGGGGTCGAGGAGCAGGCCGCCCGGCCAGGCCAAGGCCGGACCGTCGGGACCGGTATCGGACCAGGAGACCAGGAACTCCCCGTTGGGCGCCCACTTTTGGATGCTGGCGGTGGGCCGGGTGGCCACGTAGACGTTTCCCTTGGAGTCCACGGCCAGGTCGTCGTAGATCGAGGACACCGAGGGATCCCCCCATCGCATCATCACGTTCCCCTCGGCGTCGATCTCGTGGACGGAGGAGTAGGGGAAGGAGTCGATCGCCTTGTTGGCCACGCCGTAGAGGTGACCCTCCGGGTCCACGGTGATGGCGGAGAGGCCCAGGGGCCAGTGGGTCAGTTCGTTCCCCTGCGCATCCAGCTTCCAGAGGTACGGCCCCTC
>Ga0307424_1000744_pt1 | contig 17352 bp, 13 predicted proteins | sample SalMarWE160320MG_FD_202157 | JGI IMG/M metagenome (GOLD analysis project Ga0307424, IMG submission 202157) | Salt marsh sediment microbial communities from the Plum Island Ecosystem LTER, Massachusetts, United States - WE1603-20 | ecosystem: Environmental > Aquatic > Marine > Intertidal zone >... | reverse complement strand
ATCTGGGCTGCCGTCGCGCTGCGGTTTCCGGTGCGACAGTAGACAACGAGTGGAGTTTCGTGTGTCACCTCACCCAGACGTTGCGAAAGTTCTTCAACCGGGATGTTGACGGCACCTTCGATGTGCACGGAGGCGAATTCCTCCGGAGTTCGCACGTCGATCAGGAGATGCTGCTGATCTGCGCCAAACTGCGCTTCATACCCTTGTGGTGAGAGCAGTTCAACGACCCAGGGGGTGCTCGGAGCGCTGGTCGCACAAGCAGCAAGTGTGAAGGAAGCTATTAGAAGGAGCATCAGTGAAGTTATTGGGATGCGCGATGGATGTAATTCTTTGTGGATGGACTGGATCATCATTTGGGCTCCGCCCTCCGGCAGCTGTGGACCGCTTTGTTTTTTGACCTGCTTAAGTAGGATGACATCATAACCGATCGGTCGCCGGTAGGTAAGGTACGCTCGCTCAGACTTTGAGGGCTTGTTTACTTTCCCTGGATTCCAAAGCCAGAAACAAGAGATGTAATGCAAACCCCCGCTGTACGCAGCGGGGGTTCAGCGCCCCTGCGGCGACTCGAACGCCGGCATCTGCCTCCGGAGGGCAGCGCTCTATCCACTGAGCTACAGGGGCTTTCAAACCTGATTGTAATTCAACCGCTGGTCATGCTCAAGGTCAGGAACTTTCGGTTGATCGTGAACCGGCATCCATAACAGCAACGGCAGCCATGCGAACGATGTCAGCAACGTCATCACCGGTTTGCAGGACGTGAATCGGAGCATCGATCCCAAGCAGGATTGGGCCGATCGCCTGGGCTTTGCCCAGGCGGGCCAGGAGTTTATAAGCGATATTGGCCGCCTCCAGCGATGGGAAAACGAGCACATTGGCATCTTTGACCTGGCTGAAGGGGTAACGCTGATCGACAATCTGCGGTACGACTGCTGTATCAGCCTGCATCTCGCCATCCACCTGCAGATCCGGTCGCTTTTCGCGTATTAACTCGACCGCGCGCCGGACTTTTTCCGAGAAGGGATGGCGGGTGCTGCCGAAATTGGAGAACGAAAGCATTGCCACGCGCGGTTCGAGTTCAATTTGCTTTGCGAAATCCGCGGCGAGGCAGGCTATCTCTGCCAGGTCCTCGGCGGTTGGGTTGATGTTAACCGTCGCGTCGGTGAAGATAAAGACCCGGTCCTCGACGATGATCAGGTATACGCCGGCCGCGCGGCCTGCACCGTCCCGAGTGTGGAAGATTTCTAATGCCGGTCGGATGACCTCGGGGTAGTCGTAGGTCAGACCGGCTACGAAGGCATCTGCATGGCCCTTCGCGACCATCATCGGCCCGAAGACGTTCGGGTTGCTTAACCGGCGCTGGGCGTGAGCTAATGTGATCCCTTTTCTTTCCCGTAGATCGAAATACGCCTCGGTAAGTTCGCCAGCTAGATCAGAGGTCGCGGGATCGATTACTTTCAGGTCCACCGATAAGCCAAGATGTTCGATCCGCTCCTGTACGACATCTGGTCGCCCAAGCAGGATTGGTTCACCGATGCCTTCGTCAATCACCTGGGCTGCAGCCCTGATAACTTTGTCCTCTTCGCCTTCACCAAATACAACCCGCTTGGGCGCTTTGCGCGCTTCGTTCATGATAAATTGACGGACGCGCGCGCCTTTCCCCTGTCGCAATGCCAGTTCCTCACGATATTCGTCCAGGTTGATCGTGATGCGAGCGACGCCGCTTTCCATTGCCGCACCGGCGACAGCTGGCGCCTCCCAAAGCAGTACCCGCTGATCGAAAGGCTTTGGAATAATGTAATCAGGCCCGAACTTCAAGCGATCCAGGTTATAGGCATGCAGCACGCTGTCCGGGACATCTTCCTTTGCCAGGCTGGCTAGCGCTCGGGCTGCGGCAACTTTCATCTCTTCGTTGATTGCCCTGGCGCGGACATCGAGCGCGCCCCGGAAGATGAACGGGAATCCAAGGACGTTATTAATCTGGTTGGGGTAATCGCTGCGGCCTGTTGCGACGATTGCATCCGGCCGGACTTCCTTAGCCAACTCGTACTTGATCTCAGGATCCGGGTTGGCCATTGCAAAGATCAGGGGGCGGGGAGCCATGCTTTTCACCATCTCGGCCGTCAGGATATCAGCCACGGATAAGCCGTAAAATACGTCCGCCTCGCGTACAGCATCCGCCAGATCACGGGCATCCGTCTCCACGGCAAAGCGTTCCTTGTATTTGTTCATTCCGGTCTCGCGGCCGTGGTAGATGACACCTTTGCTGTCGACGAGCGTGATGTGCTCGCGCTTCACGCCCAGGCGCACCGCGAGCTCCGAGCATGAGATCGCCGAAGCCCCCGCGCCCGAGACCACTACTCGAATCTCGCCCGGATCCTTCTCAACGATCTCGAGGCCGTTCAAGAGGGCTGCCCCGGAGATGATCGCAGTCCCGTGTTGATCATCGTGAAAGACGGGAATGTCGAGCATTTCCTTCAGCTGCTCCTCGATGTAGAAGCACTCGGGTGCCTTGATGTCCTCCAGGTTGATTCCCCCAAAAGTAGGGGCAATGTTCGCGACGACTTTGATCAACTCATCTGGATCATGCGTCTCCACCTCGATATCGAACACATCGATATCGGCGAAGACTTTGAATAACACCCCTTTTCCTTCCATCACGGGCTTCGAGGCGAGAGCCCCACGATCGCCTAAGCCGAGAATGGCTGTGCCGTTTGAGATGACTGCGACCAGGTTCCCCTTGGCCGTAAATTCGTAGGCTGTTTCTGGATCGCGTTCGATTTCAAGCACCGGTTCGGCCACACCGGGCGTATAGGCCAGTGACAAATCGCGCTGTGTCTCCAGCGGTTTTGTCGGAGTCACCTGGATCTTTCCAGGCCTCCCCCGGCGATGATATTCAAACACCTCTTCCTTCGTTATCGTCATGGGTACTTCTCCTTCCAAACCTGCAACATGGGAGGGGCAGTGATCGAGTCCCCCCTCAACCAGGCTTTCTGCACATCCATTTAACCACGAATGCGCAGCGAAGGTGCGCAGCCTATTGACTTCGAGTGATCGGCTGTGCTACAGTAAAACTACCGACCGGTCGGTAGGGAGTTTCATTGCAGCAAGCGGACATCATTCAGGCTGCGGCCCAGATATTCCGCCAGAAAGGCTACCACGGAACCTCGATGCAGGATATCGCAGACGCCGTGCAGCTTCAAAAGGCGAGCCTCTATTATCATATCTCCGGCAAACAAGAAATTCTCGTTTCAATCCTTGATCACGCCCTGGACCTGATGATCGCTGACCTGGAAGGTGTGATCGCTGCCGATACTTCACCTGCCGAGCAACTTCACCAGGCGATGTCAACATATGTAGGACGGCTCGCCGCCGACGCGGATCTCGCCGCGGTTCTCCTGCTCGAACATCGCAGTCTGGATGCAGAGGCGCGCTCTTCCCATATCCGCCGCCGTGATCGCTTCGAATCCCTCTGGCGGGGGATCATTCAGCGTGGAATCGAACAGGGAGATTTTCGACCTCAGGACCCACGTCTGTCCACATTTGCACTGCTCGGCGTGCTTAATTGGACCATCACATGGTTCAGACCAGAGGGGGATTTTACTCCAGACCAGATCGCGAATTTATATACCGACCTTTTTCTCCACGGTCTTCTCGCGAATCAAATGGAGGAGGCCTCTTGACAGCTCCGGTCGAGCGATTCGAAACCGTGTCCGGTGGCCGGATTTACCGCCTGCCGCTTGATCTATTTCCAGGGCTCAAAGGCTACTCCCACCTGATTATTATCGGGGAAGTCTGCGCATTATTCGATGTTGGATCGGGTTTTGGTGACTCGAATGAACAGCTCGAGGCCGGACTTGTTGCAGTGCAGCAGGAGTTCGGAGAGCCGATTGGATGGGATTCGCTGACCCATGTACTGATCTCACATGGGCATATCGACCATTTTGGCGGGCTGCACTTCGTCCGGGAGAGAACGCAAGCGCTGCTTGGCATCCACGAACTTGATCGGCGGGTTCTGAGCCAATACGAAGCCCGTGTCGCGTACGTCGCCCACAGGCTGCATGAGTTCTTCATCGAATGCGGGGTCCCGGAGACAAAACAGGAAGAGCTGATGGCGCTCTACCTGCTGAACAAGCAGCTTTTCCGCTCGATCAGTATCGACTTCACGTTCGAAGCGGTCGGGATGCAAGTTGGCCCCATTTCGTTGATCCACGTTCCCGGTCATTGCCCGGGGCAGGTCATGGCGGTCGTCGACGACATCCTGCTCTCGGCGGATCACATTCTTAAACAGACAACGCCCCACCAGGCGCCGGAGCAGCTCACATTGAGCACCGGTCTTGAGCACTACATCACATCGCTGAAGGCGGTCAAACCATTGGCCGACCGTATTCAGGTAACCCTTGGCGGTCACGAGCGGCCGATTCAAGATCTCAAGGGAAGGATCGATCAGATTTTGAATGGACATGATGAACGCATGAAATTGATCCTCGACCTGACCGAAGAGCCAAAGACAATTTATGCCATCAGCGAAGCCCTTTTTCCTGTAACAAGTGGATACCACGAACTTCTGGCGTTGGAAGAGGCTGCGGCTCATGTGGAGTACCTGCATTCACGTGGCCTGCTCTGCCTGATCAATGCCGATGACATCGAGCATAACTATGAGATCGCCTTGAAGTTTGGACGCTGTGACCGTTCCAACCATGAACCGTTGCTCTAAAGTGACTCTCAATCCCGGTCCAGGGATACCCCGATGATGCTTTGTGTGAGCGTACAAGGAGGAGCACATGTACGGTTTTGAACCTTCCGACGAGCAGAGGATGTTGATCGATGCCGTGGAACGCTATGCGGCCAATCAGCTCCGGATAGCAGGCCGTGAGGCGGATGAAGCCGGTGAGTTTCCGCAGGAGCTGATTGAGAAGGGTTGGGAACTGGGCGTGCTGCAGGCGAGCGTCCCTGAAGCCTACGGCGGTTTTGGGGATCACTCTGCCGTGACCGGTGTGTTGGCTGCCGAGGCGATGGCCTGGGGCGACCTGAGCGGTACCCTGGCCGTGATGGCTCCCACCAGCTATGTCATTCCGATCCTGCTCGGTGGAACAGAGGAGCAAAAAACAACCCTCATTCCGCCTGTGATCGAAGCCGAATGGAAACCCTTTGTCGCCGCGTATGCCGAACCCGAATTTGATTTTTACGAAGGAGACATGAAAACCAGGGCAGAGGAAGTGAAAGGGAAGTATCTCCTGAATGGGCAGAAGATGTTCGTACCCTTCGCCGATAAAGCCGAGGCCTTTCTTGCGTTTGCGATGCTCGATGGCAAAATGCGCGCATTCAACGTACCTGCTCAAACGCCAGGTCTTACCGTGGGAGAACGTGAGCCATTGCTCGGCCTGCGAGCGCTTCCGACCTTCAAGCTCACGTTGGAGGACGTTTCGCTCGAGAAAAAAGCGTTGATCGGCGGGGAAGATGAACACAACGCCAGTCAAATTGCCGCCAGCAGTAAGGTTGCCATCGCTGCCATGGCAATCGGATTAAGCAAAGGAGCCCTCGATTACGCACTGCCTTATGCAAAGGAACGCGAGGTCTGGGGAGTGCCCATTGCCCAGAAGCAGTCGATTGCATTCATGCTGGCTGAAATGGCGATTGAAATCGAATCGAACCGCCTGCTCGTCTGGGAGGCCGCCTGGAAATTGGACGAAGGTGATCCCGATGCCGCTCGGTCCGCTTACCTGGCGCTTTCAGGAGCGGCCGACACTGCGATGATGGTGACAGATAGAGCGGTCCAGGCGCTTGGCGGTCATGGTTATGTGCGTGAGCACCCGGTCGAGATGTGGATGCGCAATGGGCGTGGGATCCCAGTCATGCCTGGCCTGGCGATGGTCTAGGCGTTGACGGAGAAGGTCAGGAGAAAACGAGATGATTAGCTTCAAGAAGAATGAGAAGCTGGAACAGGCCAGCGTATTAATGGAAACGGTGGCCGAGAACATGATGCGGCCGATCTCGCGCTACTTTGACGAGCATGAGCATGAGATCCCCTGGGATTATATCCAGTTCATGCACACCTCCCAGAAGGCAATGGGCGGCGCCGGCAGCCTGACCGAATCGGCAGCCAGGAAGAAGGAAGGTCCCAGCATCAGCTTCCAGCGCCTGGCGATTACGGCCGAGATGCTCTCATGGGGAGACGTCGGGCTGTGGCTCTGCACTCCAGGTGGCGGGCTCGGTGCAGCGGCAGTTAATGCGACCGGCTCTGAAGAGCAGAAAGCACGCTTCCTGGGACGCTTCCAGGGCGACGATCCGGTTTTTGATGCCATGGCGCTTACCGAGCCACATGCTGGTTCTGCGATGCCAGCCGAAGTGCGTACAACCGCAGTCCATGATGGTGATGAGTGGGTTCTGAACGGTGAAAAAATCTTTGTCACCGCAGGGCATAAGGCGCTGGTTGATACGAAGGGCTTTGTTGTGATTTGGGCGACGATCGACCCCGAGGCCGGTCGTGCTGGCGTGCGGCCTTTCGTGGTGGAAGCGGGAACCCCTGGTTGTTCAGTCACAAAACTTGAGCATAAGCTGGGAATTCATGCCAGTGATACTGCCTCGATCGTTCTGCAAGATTGCCGCATTCCCTTCGAAAATATCCTCGGCAGCCCGGAAGTCACCAAGAAAAAGACCGAGAAGGGCTTTAAAGGTGCCATGGCGACCTTTGACGCCACGCGGCCTCTGGTGGCTGCCTCCGCACTGGGCATTGCCCGGGCCACACTCGAGATGTTGAAGGAGATGCTAGCCGAGCGCGGGGTGGAGATTCGCTATGGACTGCCGCGCAGCCGGATGACAAACATCGAACGGGAAATTGTCGACATGGAGGTCATGCTGCATTCCACGTGGCTGCTGACCTTGAAGGCCATGTGGCTGGCAGACGAGCGCAAGCCGAATACGATTGAGGCTTCGATGTGCAAGGTCAAGGCTGGTGATGTCGTGGTCAAGATCACCCAGCGGGCAGTTGAGATCATGGGGCCGCTCGGCTACAGCCGTGAGTACTTGCTTGAGAAGTGGTTCCGGGATGCCAAGATCAATGATCTCTACGAGGGCACGGGCCAGATCAACCGCCTGATTGTTGCTCGCAGGATTCTCAACTACACACGGCATGAGCTGGACTAAAAGCATGGGAAGCCCACGACGAGAACGAGGTCGGTTATTGAGTTTGAGTACCAGCCGCTGAAAATCAAGGAGAAGACCCTATGATGGATCGAATTCAAACGGCTGCTGTAATTGGCTCCGGAACGATGGGCGGCGGAATCGCCGCGCTGCTGGCCGGGCTCGGCATCCCGACAACACTGCTTGATATCGTGCCGCGCGAGCTCACGCAGGTTGAAAAAGAAATAGGATTGACGCTTGCTGATCGTGAGGTTCGCAACCGCATCGTCGAGGCAGGCTGGAAAGCCGTCACACGCAGCCGGCCGCCGGCGCTGCTCAGCAAGCAATCGGAGCAGTTGATAACGCTCGGCAATCTCGAAGACGACCTTGGGCTCCTGGCCAAAGCTGATCTGATCATCGAGGCGATCGTGGAGAACCTGGGGATCAAACAATCGCTCTTCGAGCGACTTGAAACCGTTCGGGGGGAGAATGCGATCATCGCTACCAATACCTCCGGCATTCCTATTTCAGCATTGGCCGAAGGGAGGAGCAAGGGGTTCCAAGGCCACCTGATCGGAATGCATTTCTTCAACCCGCCCCGCTGGCTTAAACTGCTTGAAATCATCCCACACAAGGGAACGCTGCCGGAGGTTCTGGACCGAGCGGTCAGATTCGGTGACGAAGTGCTGGGTAAGGGGGTCGTGATCTGCAAGGACACGCCCAACTTCATCGCCAACCGTATGTTCTCAATCACCAATGCCTATGAAGTGGCCTATGCCCTCGATCATGGCTATTCCCTGGAAGAAGTGGATGCCATCACGGGCGATCTGATCGGCCGGCCGAAGACCGCCATCTTCCGGCTGCGAGACCTGATCGGCAACGACGTTGCCGTGCATGTCGGCTCCAATCTCTACGAGTTAATTCCAGAGGATGAGAGCCGGGAGATCCTCCGTCACGGGCAGTCGGTCAAGATGATGGAAGGCATGATCGAACGGAAATGGTTGGGCAATAAGACCAAGGTTGGGTTCTACAAACGGGTTGATCATGAAGATGGGAGTAAGGAATTCTGGGTCCTCAACCCGGTGACCATGGAGCACGAGCCACCGAAGAACCCGCGTTTTGCAATATACAGCGAGGCTCGCAAGATCCCGGATTTGGGAGAGCGCTACGGCTGGATTGTTGATCAAGCCCTGGATGAGAATGCCGATACCGAGACGCGGCGGCTGGCGACTTTCCTGTGGGAGACAACCGCCTACGCCCTTGGATATGCCTCACGCAGAGTGCCGGAGATCGCGGAACGCTTTGTTGATATCGACCTGGCGATGAAGTGGGGTTTTGCAAACGAGATTGGTCCTTTTGAGATCTGGGACGCTCTCGGAGTCGAGAAAACGGTTAAGCGCATGCAGGCGATGAAGATCGAGGTGGCGAAGTGGGTCGAGGATATGCTCGCCTCCGGCCATAAGAGTTTCTATCAATATAAGAAGGCAAAGGTTATTGGTTACTACGACTTAAAAGCCAAAGACTACCTCCCCCTGAAGCAGGATGACCTGGTACTCCCCATCGCACAGCTTAAGGCGAAGAAGAAAGCTATTCTAAAAACCAACGCCTCCGCCAGCTTGATCGACATGGGCGACCGAATCGGACTGGTCGAGTTTCACAGCAAGGCGAACGCATTGGATCAGGACATCTTCGACATGCTGAGCTACGCCCTGGATCAGGCGGAAGCAGACGTTTTTGATGCACTTGTTATCGGAAACGAAGGCGATCACTTCTCTGCTGGTGCGAACATTTTCCTGATCTGGATGGCCAGCCAGCAGGGGCTGTTCGACCAGATCGAGAAGCAGATCTCGGCCATGCAGGAAGGGTTGATGCGTATCCGCTACTTCCCGAAGCCGCTCGTCGCCGCCCCGCACGGGATGGTCCTCGGTGGGGGTGCTGAATTGAGCATGGCTTGTGCCCGGAGAGTGGCCGCGGCCGAGACATTCATCGGACTGGTTGAAATGGGGGTAGGTGTGATTCCAGCCGGTTCCGGCACAAAGGAGATGATCCGCCGTGTGATCAATCCTGTCATGCGGATTGATAACGCCGATCCGATTTCTGTCATGCAGAAAGTATTTGAGCAGATCGCGCTGGCGAAGGTTGCAACTGGCGCGTTCGAAGCTTTCGAGATGGGGTTCTTTTTGCCTGGAGATCGGATTGTCATGAAAAAGGAACATCTGCTGGCAGAGGCAAAACGCACCGCTCAGGCGCTCGTCCTGGAGGGCTACCGGCCGCCGATGCAGGAGCGGATATACGCTGCCGGGCGCGATGTTCTGGCAGCACTGCGAGCAGCGGTCTGGGGTTTGCGCGAAGCCGGATGGGCGACGGAGCACGATGCGCTCATCGCAGAGAAACTGGCCTGGGTGCTGTGCGGAGGGGATTTGACAAAACCGGATTGGGTACCGGAGCAATACGTACTCGATCTCGAGCGCCAGGTCTTTGTCGAGCTCTGTCATGAATCGAAAACGGTTGACCGGTTGGGTCACATGCTGGAGACCAATAAGCCCTTGCGCAATTAGGAGAGGCCGTTCAAGTGCCGTAGGAAAATCGGAGCGCTGTCCGGCAACCTGGCAAATCCTCATTCGGTAAAATCTGGGAAAGTGAACTTGCCAGGAGCCGTTCGCAGCCAGCTCGATGATACGGCGGCGAAGGAGATGAGAATATGGGTCGAGAGGCTGTACTGGTGTCAGGTGCTCGAACCGCTGTGGGTCGGGCGGTCAAGGGCACGCTGCAAAGCTACCGCCCGGAGGATATGGCCCGGGCGGCAATCGAGGCCGCCTGGGAGAGGGCTGGGAAGTTTGATAAAGCCCTAGTCGATGACATTGTAGTCGGCTGCGCCTTCCCGGAAGGCAGCCAGGGGTTGAATGTTGCCCGCCCGATCGCCATGCACGCAGGGTTTCCTGATTCGGTCCCGGCGATGACCGTCAATCGCTTCTGCTCTTCCGGGCTGCAGACGATCGCGCAATCGTGTGAGCGCATCATCGCTGGTGGCGCGGATATCATCATCGCCGGCGGGGTGGAGAGCATGAGCATGGTGCCGATGACCGGCTTTCACATCAGTCCACACCCCGAGATGGTGGTCGAGATGCCCGAGGTCTATATAAGCATGGGGCAGACGGCTGAAAACATTGCGCGTGAGTATGATGTCAAGCGAAACGATATGGATGCTTTTGCCTACGAAAGCCATCAAAAAGCGTCACGGGCGCAGCAAACCGGACTGTTTGCGGACGAGATCATTCCGCTTGAGGTGACGACGATCACCCGACATGGTGAAGAAAAGGTTAGATTCGATCAGGATGAGCTCATCCGCAAGGATACAACCCGTGAAGCTCTGGCGCGGCTCAAACCGGCGTTCTCGCCCGATGGATCGGTGACGGCCGGTAACTCCTCACCGCTTTCAGATGGTGCTGCTGCCGTTGTGATCATGAGTCGCGAGAAGGCCGAGGAGCTCGGTCTCCAGCCCTGGATGCGCTTCGTGGGTTACGCCGTAGCCGGCGTCCCTCCCGAGATTATGGGCATTGGCCCGGTGAAAGCGATTCCAAAGGTCCTCGACCGCTATGGGTTGAAGATCGATGAGATCGAACTAATCGAGCTGAACGAGGCTTTCGCCTCACAAAGCCTGGCGGTGATCCGCAGCCTCGAGCTCGACCCATCCAGGATCAATGTCAATGGCGGTGCGATCGCCCTTGGCCATCCTCTTGGAGCAACGGGTGCGAAGCTGACTGTCCAGATTATGCATGAAGCGAAACGCCGCAAGGCCGGCAAGGTCATGGTGACAATGTGCATTGGTGGTGGGATGGGCGCAGCCGGGGTTTTTGAAAACTTGCTACAATAACCTATCTGATGGAAGGAGGCTGTATAAATGCCGCTGACTGTGAAAGAGTTAATGGAGCGCATGCCGGGTGCATTCCTCCCGGACAAAGCTGAGGGAGTGGACGCGGTCATCCAGTTCCGCCTGGGTGAGGGTGGCGATTGGATCTGCACCATTCGCGATAAGGCCTGTAGTGTGGAGGAAGGCGAAGCGGATAGCCCGAACCTCACGCTCTCGGCTGAAGCCGCCAACTACATCGATCTGGTAACGGGAAAACTAAACCCGATGACTGCCATCGCCACAAAGAAAATCGAGCTAAAGGGCGATTTGAACCTGGCGATGAAATATATGAATCTGTTCGATCTTTAGATTCCCGGGCCGCTCAAGCAGGTCTTTCTCCTGACAAAGCTGGTTTGTGCGGGTTTGGTAGTTGAAAAATGCGCCCGGCAATCTACCGCGGCGCATTTTCTTTTTAATTCGCTTGGGACTCCTGAGGTGGTGGGCGGAGCAAGCGAGTTCGTTGAATCAAGCATTCGGCTGGATCGAGTCCGAGTTCGAGCAGCACTTCCTCGGGCCGCCCGGTCGCACCTTCCCTGCTGGCGAGGGTCATTTCCAGGCTCTCCCTGCCAGCTGACCCGCCCGACATAAGCACGAGTGATTCCACCAGCGGTCTCAGGTCGTAGGATTTCCCCCGCCGGCTGCGCTGTATCGAATCAGCTTGAAGCAGTTGCTCCACAGAAGCATGCAGGTCAGCCTCGGTCAGACGATCGGGCAGGGAGGCGCGATATTCAACAGAGGTAACCTGATTCTGAAGGGCGGGGTCATTCGCCGGGACGGGCTGGGCGTCAGATAGTGAGATGCCGGGCGGGGCAGAATCCTTCAGGCGGGTGAGTATCTCGTTCGGTGCCAGCGGCGTCTCAAGCCAGATATCAATCAACTCGCATTCGCTGGTACAACCCAATGGCAGAGCGGGGCTGAGCTGCAGCCGCGGGCGTGGGTTGTAGCCCTGCGTGTATGCCAGCGGAAGTCCTGCCCGCCGGAACGTTCGTTCCCAGGTCCGCTGAAGGTCGAGATGGCCGGTGTACCGCATCGCCGGCCCCTTCCAATACGAAATCCGGAAGCGGATGGGAAGGGTGTCGTTCATCGAATTAAGCCGGGACAAGCGGGATCGTTTCGGTTTGTTTGCAGGCCGGCGATCGCACCTCGGGGCATTCCCAAATTTCACCGGGATGTTCCCGGCGCAGCGCCGCAAACTTTGGCAGGATTCCACAGGCAAAACAACGTTCGCGGCAGTCCACCCGGGTCCGGCCCTGCAGACTCCACAGGTAGTCTTCCGTCAGGAATTTTTTCTTAACGCCGACATCGATGTGGTCCCATGGCAGGGTTTCATCGATCGGACGTTCCCGGTGCGTGTAAAAAGTAGGGTCGAGACCGACATCATCAAACGCCTGCATCCAGGCTTCGTAAGCAAAATGTTCTTGCCAGGCATCAAACCGGGCGCCTGCCTGCCAGGCACGGTAGATGACTTCCCCCATCCGGCGATCGCCGCGGGAGAGCCACGCTTCCAGCATTGTCTCGCGTGGATCATTCCAGTTTAACTTCAGTCCCTGACCGCGCAATTCACGCCGCAGGAGATCCTGCTTGGCTTTAATTTGCTCGAACGTATCGCACGGTACCCACTGAAACGGCGTATGTGGCTTTGGGACGAATGTGCTCACGCCGGCGTGAACGCGGGCTCGCTTTCCGATGACGCTGCGGCCCTCCGCCAGCACAGCTTTGCATAGGTGTGCAATTGCTTCAACATCCTCAAGCGTTTCTGAGGGATGACCGATCATGAAATATAGTTTGATTGTTTTCCAACCACGGCTGTAAATCTCGCGTGCTGTATTGAGCAGCTGCTCGGTCGAGACAGGCTTGTTGATAATCTCCCGCATACGTTCGGTGGCGGCCTCTGGAGCAAGCGTGAAACCAGAGCGTGATGACTGACCCTGGAGCGCATCCATTAAGTCGACCGAAACTGATTCAATGCGCAAGGAAGGGAGTGAGACCTTAATGTTCTGCCCGGCGAAGCGTGAGCTCACAGCATTAACCAGCGGGACAATTTCATCATAGTCGGAGGACGAGAGCGACAGTAAACCGACTTCTTCAAAACCGGTTTGGCGGATGCCTTCTTCGATGGCATCGAGGACCTGGTCGACCGATCGCTCACGGACGGGGCGGGTGATCATCCCGGCCTGGCAAAAGCGGCAGCCACGTGTGCAGCCGCGCATGATTTCGATCGGAATACGGTTATGTGTGATGTCGATGTAGGGCACGATGAAACGTGTTACTGGCTGCCCAAGCCGAGGGACAATTCGCTTTATCACAGGCAGGTGGGCTGCGGCGTCAATTGATTCAGTGTGAGAGACCGTTCCCACGTCTGTATAATGAACTCGGTACAGGCTGGGCACGTATACCCCCCATAGGTCGGCGAGCTCGCGAAGCAGGCTGGAGCGGGAGGTGCCTTTATTTTTCCAGGCCTGTAACGCTTCTACGATCTCAACAATCGCTTCCTCTCCCTCACCAATAACGAAGGCATCGATGAAGTCGGCCATCGGCTCTGGATTATGAGCCGCATGTCCACCAGCGATCACAAGCGGGTCGTTCTCCGTTCGGTCCGAACTAAGAAGCGGTATGCCAGCCAGGTCGAGTAAATTTAAAGTGTTCGTGTAGAGCGTTTCGTAGGGCAAGGAGATTCCCAGCAGGTCGAAATTCCTTACCAGATGCTTGCTCTCAAGCGAATAGAGCGGAAGTTCATGCTCGCGCATGGCAGCTTCCATATCGATCCAGGGCAGGTAGACACGCTCAGCCAGGGTATTTTCGCGTTGGTTGAGAATATCGTAAAGGATCGTCAGGCCAAGGTTAGACATACCCAGGTCGTAAATATCAGGGAAGGCAAGAGCGACATGAATATCGACCCGGTCCCAGTCTTTCAGTATCTGGTTCAGCTCACCACCGGTATAACGCCCAGGTTTAGCAACTCTCGGCAGGATTCGCTCCAGCTTGCGTTCAACCTCTTCAACCAGCATGAAAACTTCCCTCACAGGGATGCGGAATTTGGACTAAAACATTCGCATTATTATAGCATGCGTGGAAATGCCAGCTCCGGCCGGAAAAGTGTTCACGGCATGCAGATTGAGACCTGGTTGATTGACCGCCATCCGGCTGGATGGTAGAATTTCGACCGTTGCCCCCATCGTCTAGTGGCCCAGGACGCGGCCCTCTCAAGGCCGAAACCGGGGTTCGAAACCCCGTGGGGGCACTGGCTCTTTCTCCGAGGCCATCGTCATGCTATATTGACGGTGGCTTTTTCTTGCTGGTATTTCTCAGGCGTTGTTGCAATCTCACCGTTCAAAGGAGCTACGAGGTGGTCCAATGAGGAGCAGCTCAAGACGAAGGACTGTTCTTGCTGTCGTACTTGTCCTGTCAGCTGCGGGATTAGCCTGCAGCCTGCTGCCAGGAGGGACAAATCCCGAGCCGGGATCTGTCCAGGGGCCGATCGTGACCGGCGAGAGTGGGATCGCCGGGCGGATCTGGCACGACCACTGCGCTGCGCCCGGAGAGGGCGTCGCAACGCCAGCCTCCTTACCCGAAGGCTGCGTCCGTCAGCCTGATACGGGCCTGCTAGTTGCAAATGGCCGGCTTGATCAAGGCGAGGAGAGCCTGCCCGGGATTGAACTCTCGCTCGGGAGCGGTGACTGCCCGTCGTTCGGGTTAGCAACAACGGTAACTGGTGCGGATGGCATCTACCTCTTCGCTGGCCTGGGTCCCGGGAGATACTGCGTGATGGTGGATCCAAACAGCGGCGCAAATGCCTCCCGTTTGCTGCCAGGCCGCTGGACCTACCCACCCGTTGATGATGACATCGGGGCGCTGGGGCAGGATGTGAACGTGGATGACGGCGAACTACGGTCCGATATCTCCTTCGCGTGGGATTTCCAGTTTGCACCTGAGTACATTCCACCCACCGTACCAACACCAACCTCAACATCCACAGCAACGTTATCGGCGACCGAAACCCCGACACCGACACCAACACCACTGGCAACCCCGACAATAACTGCAACTGCAACGCTGGGAACGAATGATCCCCGCACTGCACTCAGCAGCCCAACCTGGCATGAAGATTTTTCCGATAGCAGTGATTGGGGTCTGTATTCCGATTCACATGTGCGCTTCGAGCTTGGTGATCATGAGCTGGTGATGACCGCCTTCAATCCGAATTATTACAATGGTTGGCTGCTTTCCTGGCGCAAGGATGACAATTTCTATCTCGAAGCGACGGTGGACTTTGGAACGTGCGCCGGGCGGGATGCGGTCGGCTTGATGTTCCGAGCCCCAAGCGCCAGCGAAGGTTACCTTTTTGGCATCAGCTGTTCCGGAGAATATGTACTGCGCACCTGGGACGGCGAGAAGATGTCTAATCTGGTCGTGTGGACACCCAACAGCGCCATTCCAAGTGGTCCAAATTTGACCCGCCGGATTGGGGTCTGGGCCGCAGGCGATGAGCTTAGTCTGTATGTCGATGGGACTTTCTTGCGCCAGGTTACGGATACATCCTTTGGTGAAGGCTTATTCGGTTTGTTTATCAGTTCCGGCACCACACCTGACTTTACGGTCGGCGTGAAAAGTGTCGACTACTGGGATTTGCCGTGAGATCGCCAGAAGGCGAGGTGATGTGATGTCCACGCGATTGGGAATTCTTACTGGCGGTGGGGATGCACCCGGTCTAAACGCCGTGATCAGGGCAGTCGTGAAAACCGCACATCATGAGTACGGAGCGGTCGTGATCGGCATCGAGCACGGTTTCGATGGATTACTGCAGGATGGCGTCACCCTCGAGCTCACTCCGGAGCATGTCCGGGGCATTCTGCCGCAAGGGGGGACGATTCTGGGAGCAGCGAACCGCGGCAACCCGTTTGCTCGCCGTGAAATCCGGGATGGGGAGGAAGTAGTTGTCGATGTTTCCGATCAGGTGGTTCGCTGCATCGAGGATCTCAAATTAGATTGCCTGATTGTTGTCGGCGGCGATGGAACCCTTCGGATCAGCTATGAACTCATGGAGAAGGGCTGTCCGATCGTGGGCGTGCCGAAGACGATTGATAACGATATCGGTGGGACCGATATGAGTTTTGGCTTCGATACTGCCGTCACGACTGCCACGGATGCGATCGACAAACTCCATACCACGGCTGAGGCACACCACCGGGTGATGGTGCTCGAGTTGATGGGCCGCGACGCTGGTTTTATCACGCTGCACGCGGGTGTCGCTGGAGGAGCAGATGTCATCCTGATCCCCGAGATCCCCTTTGATTTCGAGCCAATCAGCCGGACGATCCTTGCGCGCGATGCATCAGGCCGTCATTTCAGCATCCTCGCAGTCGCGGAAGGGGCGTTCGCAAAAGGGAGAAGCCAGGTTTATTCACGGCCAGGCGATGAGATCGTTGTCTCACGCCTGGGTGGTGTAGGTCAGATCGTTGGTGAGACGATTGGTGAGAAGTGCGGCATGGAAACACGCGTGACCGTACTGGGCCACCTGCAGCGTGGTGGCCAGCCGACGGCATTTGATCGCTGGCTGGCGACTCGCTACGGTGCCGCTTCGGTTCGGTTGGCAATGCGCGGTGGCTATGGACGCATGGTTTCATTGCAAGGGATGGAAATAAAAGACGTGACGTTGGAGCAAGCCCTGGCGGTCCCCAAACGTGTCGACCTATCTGGTGATGCCGTCCAAACCGCACGAGGCCTCGGAATCTGTTTGGGCGACTGATTCGGCTGCTGATCCATTGATCGAGGTGCACTATCTTGGAAGTGAATCAAAAATCTGGCCTACGTCAATACGAACGATGGTTCATCCTCGGGGCGATTCTCGCGCTCTCCTTGTTCTTGATCGAAGCGGGGGTGGCTGAAATCCTGATCGGCAACGATAACGCATGCCGGGAGGGCCTCCGCCACATGCGCCTGGCGCCGGACGCGTTCTCAGCATGTCAACCGGAATGGGTGTGGTTCATGTTACGAGCGGTCTCGCGCGGTTGGACGTGGTTGATCGATGCCAGTTCTCCGCCATTGCTTGGCTGGGTGGTGATGGGCATTTATTATGCTGTGCTGGGCGGGATGAGCCAGCAGCTATCCAGGAGATCCGGGTGGATTTTCTTTCTGCTGCTGCAGCTGGGTACGTTCGCAATCGTCGCTGGCTTGGGCTATGTACGGCAGTTCATCGCCTAGTCGATCTCGTTATTATCGCACATCGGATGAATGCAAAGAGCCGCCAGTGAGGCGGCTCTTTGGTGCGCTGCGGCGTCCCTATCCAATCAGGAGGAGGGACGCCGCAGCACGTTGGTCAGATT
>Ga0307424_1000743_pt1 | contig 17363 bp, 10 predicted proteins | sample SalMarWE160320MG_FD_202157 | JGI IMG/M metagenome (GOLD analysis project Ga0307424, IMG submission 202157) | Salt marsh sediment microbial communities from the Plum Island Ecosystem LTER, Massachusetts, United States - WE1603-20 | ecosystem: Environmental > Aquatic > Marine > Intertidal zone >... | reverse complement strand
AGGCCTTTGCCATGAACTTCCTGGGAAAGGCGCGGTCGGAGCAGGCCGGAAAGGCGGCCGAGGCCCATCGTTCCATGACTGTCTCAATGGGTATGCTGGCGGTGATCTGCTTCCTCCTCGGCATATTACCCACCTATGTCATCCCGGTGATGGATCGGGTAGTCCAACCCTATGTGCACGTGAGCGCTGTTGACCAACTGGTGCCCCCGTTTTTCACGGTAGGAAAAGGAAACAAGAAATTCAGCGAAGGCTTTGTGTCGGAATTCCACAAGCTGGGGGCCCAAGTGGGAAGGGATGTACTTCCGGGGAGGGGTCTGGTGATCATGCACCGGGGATCGGAGCGAAACCCGGTCATCTTTGCCATGTCTCCGTCCTATACCGTGGCGGTGCTCTTCTTGCTTATCGGAGCGGCTTTTGTGATCGTACGTTTGCTGACCAGACACCGATCCCTGTCGCGAAAATCTGCCTGGAGCGGGGGCGTCAGGCGGCTTTTGCCCGAAATGACCTATAGTGCCACAGGGTTTTCAAATCCCGTGCGTGTCATTTTCAGCTCCATTTTCAAGCCTATCCCGGTGCGTGATGCCCGCGAAACCATTGCAAGCCATTTCCTGAGCGCCATACGCAAAGACGAAATTGAAATCCATCTCATTGACCGGCTTTTCGGCAGACCCATTGTCCAGTATGGTCGTTCCCTGGCAGAACAGCTGGCACGTATGCACTCGGGCAGAGTGAATGCCTATGCCGCGTATGTACTGGCAGCCTTGCTGGTCGTCCTCCTGATCCAGACTTTGGTATAGTTCTATGACCCGCACCAAATGGTAAGAAACAACGAAAGGTCGTTCCCTTGTTTTGTGGTGTGGGACTTTTCATATTCCTTAACCCGGGTTTCTCACCGATCCTCGTCGCGAGATGGTGGAGAGTCCCATGAATACAAGGCGCCGAGGAGCGACGACTGAGTCGTATAAACAATACGTCGCAAGGAGGAGCGAGCGAAGGCAACGCCGCAGATGATACCTTGATGGTGAATCAGGGGAAAACCAGTTGACTTGCACCTGTGCTCAACGTAGGTATAACGGAACTGCTTCAAGTACGGATGGAGGATCAAGGAATGGATTTTAAGGTATTTTTCGCGACATTCGGGATGATTTTCCTGGCAGAACTGGGCGACAAGACACAATTGGCGACCCTCACGTTTGCCGCGGAAAGCAAATCGCGCTTGTCGGTCTTTCTCGGGTCAGCCGGCGCACTTGCACTGACTTCCCTGCTTGCTGTTGCCTTGGGTTCTTTTATCAATCGATTCATTCCCCCGAACTACATCAGGGTTGGAGCCGGGGTGCTTTTCATTGTCCTGGGCGGCTGGATGCTCCTGTTTCCAGGAAAATGAGCACAAGGCTCTCCGGCTGTAAGCTCGTGCAAGCATAGATTTCGGTTGACAAATACGACCAGGAGGGTGTTGAAAATTGGACGTCATCAAAACAGTTTGCCACCGGGATTGTCCTGATACCTGTTTCCTGGATGTGACCGTGGAGGAGGGGAAGATCCTTTCTGTTCGAGGGAGCAAGGAAAATCCGATCACCCGGGGATTTGTTTGCCCACGGGGCGTGGGAGATCCGAAAAGGGTCTATAGCAGGAATCGAGTTCTCTACCCGCATATGAGAAAAAAAGGGAGTCGTACCCAGAAGTTCAGTAGAGTAAGCTGGGATGAAGCCCTGTCTAGACTTTCCGAAACGCTCCAACATACCCTCGAAACGCACGGGCCTGAATCCGTGCTCCTCTATGATTATGCCGGAAACCAGGGATTCCTGACCTGGTATTTTCCAAGGAGGCTGTGGCATGCGCTGGGGGCCACGACCACGGATTATGGCCTGTGCGCTTCTTCCGGTTATGCTGCCATAGGCCTCCACTATGGGCTGTCCTATGGAATCCAATTGGAAGAACTGGAGAAGATGGACGTCATTACCTTTTGGGGAAATAATGCGAAGGTGAGTGCCCCTCACCACTGGGCATTTGCAGCAAGGGCAAGAAAAAACCGTAAGGCGATCATTATTAATGTAGACCCCAGGGAAAGCCCGACTTCTGAGCGTGCTGATATCCGGGTACATCCCCGCCCGGGGAGTGATGTCGCATTGGCGTACGGCATCGCGAGACAGTTGATTTTGCATGATGGTGTTGATGAACGGTTCATCGATGAATGGACTGTCGATTATGAGGAATTTAAAAAGGAGGCATTGTCCTGGACACTGGATCGAGTGGAGCAGATGACGGGGGTTGGCCGGAAGCAGATTGAGGTTGTTGCAGACATTTACATGAAGAGACGTCCAGCCGCATTCATGATCGGTCTGGGGCTGCAGAAATCAGGTGCGGGCGCGGAAGCGGCAAGAGCGGCAGCTCTCTTGCCTGCCCTGCTCGGGTACCACAGGGGCTTCCATTACAGCGATGCACAAGGACGACAGGTGGATTGGGGTTCTCTTACCGGGCGTAGCCTTGCAAGGCGGAAAGGCCGGGTGGTCAACCAGGTTTCCATTGGGCAGAAATTGGCATCTGGCGAGTTCAAATTTGTCTTTGTGCTCGGGACCAATCCGGTATTGACGTTGCCGGATCAAGCATCAGTGCGGAAGGGCCTTGCCAGGGACGATGTCTTCGTCGTGGTACAGGATTCCCATTGGTCTGAAACTGCCCATTTCGCGAATCTGGTCCTGCCCGCGCCCACGAACTTTGAGAAGATCGACGTGAATTTCTGCGATCATCATCTTTATTGCAGGCTCTCGAACAAAGTCATTGAACCACTCGGAGAATCCCGGGATGAGATCGGGGTGATGCGGGAGATCGCCGGGAGACTGAAACTGTCTGAGCGCTGGTTGTACGAAGATCCCTGGCAGGTCCTGGAGGTTGCTTTGCAGGAGAGTTTTAAAGAAAAATGTTTTCACGACCTGATGAAAGGCGAGGTTCTCGAACTCAGACTACGCGAAAGGAATGAATACCAGACACTGTCCGGAAAAATTGAATTCTCTTCCTCGAAGGCACTCGAAACCGGGGCACGGAGCATTCCCTTCCAGGGCGAATTGAACACGGAGCAGGATGTATACCTGTTACTGAATAGCTCGATCCCTCAATACACGCACAGCCAGTTTACCGATGTCTACGGCCCCATTCCTCAAATCGTCTGGATCAATAAAGAGGATGCCCGCGCGATGGAGATAGGTGAAGGTGATACCGTGGCCCTCTACAATGAACTCGGGCGCGTCGTGGTGACGGCCGTGGTCAATGAAAAGGTAAAGCGCGGAATTCTCTGGGCGCCGCGGCCGCTCATCGGTCTTGATGGAAGCCCGTTGAATGTTCTTGCCCCGGGCACCTTTCAACAAATTGGAGGAGGTCCGAATTTCAGCCACATCAAGGTACGAATGAAGAAGGCTGGCGGCTGATGGAAACCTATTTGTTGATCTGTGCGATTATCTTTTTTGCCGGTTTCACCCAGGGGCTATCCGGGTTTGGATCAATCCTGCTTGCCATACCGCTCCTCGCAATGTTTCTCGATATCAAGACCGTGATACCCTTGACGGCAGTGATGGGACTCACCATGACTACCGTTCTCTTGATTCAGCTCTGGAAGTATCTTGCGTGGAGGAAAATTATTCCTTTCCTGATCGGGACCGTGCCGGGTATACCCCTCGGTGTCCTGTTCCTCAAGAAAATGGACAAGGGCATGGTCCAGTTTGTTCTCGGGAGCCTCCTCATTGCCTATTCGGTCTACAGCCTGGTATCAAAGAGACGACCAAGAGAAACCGCTGAAAGGTGGGGATATCTGTTCGGCTTTCTCGGGGGGTGCCTTGGGGGTGCCTTCAGTGCGTCGGGGCCCGCAGTCATCGTGTACGCCTCCTTGCAGGATTGGCCCAAGGATCGCATAAAAGCCTCTTTACAGGGGATGTTCTTTGTTATCGGGGCGATTGTGGTTCTCTTCTATACGCTAAATGGTCTCATTACAACGGTCGTCCTGAAATATTTCGGTGTTTCTTTTCCTGCACTCTTGTTGGGGACCTATGTGGGTGCCCTGTGTTACGGCAAGATCAGCGACGTTCAGTACAAGAAGGTCATGTTCATTCTCCTCGGTCTGCTTGGTGCTTTCCTGATTTACCGGTCGTGATCGCGAAACTCTCATTTTAAATACGCTTTTTCTTGACTCTTAGGGTTTTTTGTTCTCTAATGAAGTCATTGTTTTTCCTCCTCTTCTTGACTTCATGCGCTGAGGTTTCCTTGGAGACTTTGCTCAAAGTATGCCCCGTGCCTCCTGACGCATGCCTCTCGTCCCCTTGGGAACCATGGATTTCTATAGCCAGGATCTGTTATTGCCCCGAGTAGCCGAAACCAGTAGGCCACGATTGAGCAGGCGCTCAATCTATATGCATCACTTGACGATTTTTTCGGGCTGGTCGCTGAAACCTTATTCTTTGGAGGGTCTCAATGCTCATGAGCCGTGCTTGCCATGAAGACAACCGTGGTCCTCTGATAAGGCTCAACATTGGATGTGCTTTCCTGTTCTTCGTTCTTCTCCCTCATGTGGTCTTTATGTGTAACAGCAATGCCTCGGCGAAAAAATCCCCTGAGGCGATAAATGGTGTAATGGATTTGCGAAAGTGGGATTTCAAAACGGATGGCCCTGTCGATCTCGCAGGAAACTTTGAATTCTACTGGAAAAAACAATTCATTCCGTCAGATTTCTCCGGGGAGGAGACACCCCGTAAGACCGGATTCATGAAGGTGCCCGGATACTGGAACCGGCGCATCAATGGCGAGCGCAGGTTTCCTGGCGTTGGATATGCGACCTACCGGGTGAAGGTTCTTTTGGGGCACCAATGGACCAGCCTGGCCCTGAGAATTCTTGATATGGGGACAGCTTATACTATCTATGTGAACGGAAAAAAGGTCGCCTCTGCAGGGGTCGCGGGGACGAGTCATGAAACAACAGTGCCGCGATTCCTCCCACAGGTAGTAAACCTGGACCCTGTAAAGAAGGAAATAGAGATAATTTTCCTCGTTTCGAACTTTCACCACAGGCGAGGCGGGATTTGGGAAGCAGTGAAGCTTGGTGATGGGGATCAGCTCAGGTGGATGAGAGAGAAGAGAATCGGGCTGGCCCTGTTTCTGTTAGGAGGCATATTTATCATCGCCATGTATAACCTCGGCCTGGTTGATTTCAAAAGGAAAGATCGCTCCTCCCTCTACTTCAGTGTTTTCTGCCTTTTGATCGGTCTGCGTCTCCTTGATACCGGTGAAAGACCATTTTCACTCTTTTTCCCCAACGCGAACTGGGCACTCATGACAAGGCTTGAATATCTTTCGTTTTACCTTGCTATCCCTGCCTTCTGCCTGTATCTGAGATCCCTGTTCAGTGAGTTTTCAAAACGATTTCTCCAAGTTGTCACCATCAGTTTCCTGATCCTTTCAGCCGTCGTAGTTTCTACGAATGCGAGGATTTTCACCAAGACCCTTCCCTTGGGCGAGATCTTTATGCTTGGGACCGCTGTTTACTGTTTCTATTTCCTCATCGACTGTTGGAGGCACGGGCGTGAGGGAACGTCTGCCTTGTTCTTCGGGTATGTCATCCTCTCTCTGGCGGCACTCAATGATGTGATGTATGCTGAGCGGATAATAGGAACCGGGTATCTTGCTCCTTTTGGTTTCTTCATATTCATTTTCTTCCAGTCGCTTTTCCTTTCTCGTCGCTTTTCAAGGGCGTTAACCACCATCCGAGCGCAACAGAAAGAAATGATGGGTACTCTGAAGGACTATAAAAAGGAGATCACGGAACGAATGGGTGTGGAAAGCGCCCTGAGTAAGAGCGAGGAGAAATACAGAACGATTTTGCACAGTATTGAAGACGGTTACTACGAGGTTGATCTTGCGGGCAACCTGACCTTTTTCAACGATTCCATGTGCAGGATCTTGGGTTACCAAAAGGAAGAGCTCAAGGGGATGAATAACCGACAGTATATGAGCGAAAAGACGGCGAAAAAGGTCTATGAAACCTTCAACGAAGTGTTCAGGACCGGGGAACCCTCAAGGGCACTGGGGTGGGAAACCATCCAGAAGAGCGGGAACCGCCGATTTCTTGAGATTTCCATTTCCCTGATGCGCGATTCAGATGGCGAACCCATTGGTTTTCGCGGGATTACCCGGGACATTACTGAAAGAAAAGAAGCGGAAAAACAGGCCATGATCCAGGAACAGAAGCTGATGCAGGCGAGCAAGATGGTGGCCCTCGGGACGCTTGTCTCTGGAGTCTCCCATGAGGTGAACAATCCCAACAACTTCATCATGCTGAATGCACCCATTCTGAAAGAGGCATGGGACCATGCTATGCCGATCCTCAAGGAATACTATGAGCAAAACGGTGACTTTCTCCTGGGAGGCATGAGGTATACCGAGATCCGGGGCAAGGTGCCGGCACTGTTTTCCGGGATCCTGGACGGATCAAAAAGGATCAAGCGGATCGTCGAGGATCTGAAGAACTACGTCAGGGAGGAATCCGGTGATATGAGACAGTCACTGGACGTGAAAGCTGTCCTTTCATCGGCGATTTCCCTTCTCGCAAACATGATCAATAAGTCCACAAACCGATTCGTCATAGAATACGGTAATGACCTGCCAGCGATCATGGGCAATTTCCAGCGGCTCGAGCAGGTTATGATCAATCTGATCCAGAACGCCTGCCAGGCCATCGATGACAAGGAACGTGGAGTTTTTGTCTCATCTTCTTTTGACCCGGCCAAAGGGGAGGTCGTCATCCTGGTTCGTGACGAGGGCTCGGGGATACCGGAGGAGGCACTTGCCCACATCACGGACCCCTTTTTCACAACCAGACAGGACCAGGGAGGGGTAGGACTGGGCCTGTCCATCTCTTTAAAGATCGTAGAAGAACTCGGCGGCACCTTATGCTTTCATTCAGAGGCAGCCAGGGGGACCACAGCGGAAATCCGGCTGCCGATCGACCGTCAACCTTCCCCGGGAGGGACTATACCATGAGTGAGTCTGTTTACCCGCAGCTTCCGGTGATGCTGGTGGATGATGAGGTGCAGGCACTTGCCAGCTTCGAGATGGCGCTTCGCTCCGCCAATATGAACCATATCATCCGATGCCAGGACAGCCGGGAGGTCATGTCCTGTTTGTCCAGCAGGGAGATCGAGGTAATGCTCCTCGACCTGAGGATGCCCCACATTTCAGGGGAAGAGCTGTTACCCCAAATCATCGGCGATTTTCCGGACATCCCTGTCATCGTTATTACCGGTGCGAATGACGTGGAAACGGCCGTGAAGTGCATGAAGCTGGGGGCATTCGATTACATGGTCAAGCCGGTGGAAAGAAGCCGTCTCGTCGGTAGTGTACGAAGGGCGGTAGAGCTTCGCGAACTGCAGCGGGAAAACCGGTCCATCAAGGCGAGTTTTCTCTCCGGAACACTGAAACATCCTGAGGCGTTTTCAGAGATTATCACGAACAGCCTGAACATCCGGTCCATTTTTCAGTATGCCGAGGCGATTGCCACGAGCCCCAGGCCGGTGCTGATCAGCGGAGAGACCGGTGTGGGCAAGGAGCTGTTTGCAAGGGCCGTCCACACCCTCAGCAACCGTTCGGGAAAGTTCGTAGCGGTCAACGTGGCGGGGTTTGACGACAACATCTTTTCGGACAGTCTCTTCGGCCACAAACGAGGCGCCTTTACGGGCGCTGATCAGGCACGAAGCGGCCTGGTGGAGCAGGCGTTCGAAGGCACACTTTTCCTGGACGAAATCGGGGATTTGAGTATCCCTTCTCAGGTCAAGCTGCTCAGGCTTCTTCAGGAAGCAGAATACCTGCCCCTGGGCTCTGATGTGGCCAAACGGTCCGACGCCCGGATTATCGTGGCTACGAACCAGAACCTCGAGGCCATGCAGGCTGCAGGAAGTTTTCGGAAGGATCTTTATTACCGGCTTTGTGACCATCAGATCCACATCCCTCCGCTAAGGGAGCGTCTCGAAGATCTGCCCGTGCTTGTGGACCATCTCCTGGACAAGGCTGCTAGGAACCTCGGCAAGAAAAGGCCGACCCCACCGGAGGAGTTGATCGCCCTCCTCGCCAGCTATCACTATCCCGGGAATGTGCGTGAGCTCGAGTCCATGATCTACGATGCCCTGAGCCGTCACCAATCGGGAAAGCTCTCCATGGAGGTCTTCAAGTCGCATATTTTTCAGGAGCCTTCGACGCACGCGGAAACGTCCGCGGGCCCGGTGGGCAAAGGCAAGACCTGCGTCACCTTTTCCGAATCCCTGCCCACTCTCAAACAGATTGAGGACCTGCTGGTGGAGGAGGCCATGAAAAGGGCATGCGACAACCAGTCGATCGCCGCGCTGGCGCTGGGTATTAGCCGCCAGGCCCTGAACAAGCGTCTTAAGAAGATGAACCAGAGCTCCTGAACGCTGCAACCTTTGTTGCACCTTCAACCATCCTTGCGCCTTATCAAGCAGTTGAATTTGCTACTCTTCCCTCGATGAAACCAGCACGATGTCAACTGCATTTGCATCCTTCCTTCCAGAACAAGCATTTTCAAGGCGGACTCTCCAACCCGGAGGAGAGAAGTCTACAGATTTTGCGTTATGGCTCCTGGCCTGCATTTATTCTATTTAATATCAATAATATAGCTCATATCCACTGAGCGTCTCTGCCCGCTCAATGGAGCAAGTTGGAGCAGAGGTAACGGGACATCGACTCCTTTGGTACACCCCTTGCTAAACTAGGGATCAAAACCTGAAAAAGGAGAATGGCCGTGACAGCAAGAATGCAGCATTTTCTCGATCCATTGCACATTTACTGCCGGTTAAGGGATCTCGGTCTGGCAAAGGGGGTCTCCTCGTTCCTCTGCCAGGTTTACGAGCGGGCCTTTTACAAGAGATTTCGAGCAGAGAAGCGAGCGTTACGGAACTGTCATCGTTAAATAAGGAAGGAGCAGATCATGGGGGAAAGAAGGGAAACGATGAAAAAAGATCAGGTAGTCGTAGGCATTGATTCGGGATCGGTCAGTATTAACTGCGTGGTCATGAGTGAAGGGAAGGATATCGTCTATGAATCTCCATATAGACGGCACTTGGGCCGCGTGGAAGAGAACGTGAAAACGGTTATGAAGGACGTGTTGGAAAGGTTCGGGAAAGAGAACATCCGATCAGTGGGCTTCACCGGGAACCACGGGAAGGTGCTCAGCGAAGGGTTTAGGGCTTTCTATGAATACGAAACTATCAGCCAGGTGTTGGGCGCCGTGCACATCCAACCGGATGTGCGATCTATCATCAGCATGGGAGGGCAGGACACGGCCCTGATGCAAATCAGACACGAAAACGGGACCTGGGGCCTGACATATTTCAAGACCAACGGTCCCTGTGCTTCCGGCACCGGATCGTTTATCGACCAGCAGGCAGAGCGGTTGGCCACGGCCTTGTATGAAAGGGAAAAGGCAGCGTCCCATTGCCACATCGACAGGATTCTGGATACCTTTATTTCCCTCGGAAGCAAGAGCCGGAAGCCGGCGAATGTCGCTTGCCGTTGTACGGTGTTTACCAAATCGGACATGATTCATCTCCAGAACAAAGGCGAGGCCCTGGAAGACATCATTTTCGGACTCCACGTGGGGAATACCCGGAACTACATCAGCACCATGGTGTCCAATCGTGTTCTCGAAGGACCCATCCTTTTCGTTGGGGGCCTTTCCCTCAATGTTCTCCAGGTAAAAGCGTTTAAAGAGTATTACCCCGATCTCATTGTCCCGGAGCACAGTACCTCGCTTGGGGCTATCGGGGTTGCTCTTCAAACTCTGGAGTCCGGAAAAAGAGTGGAGATGGATTTCTCCGTGTGGGAGACCCGAAAGAAAGAGCAAAAAGCCTTTGTGCCCGTGGCTCCGAGACTCCTCATGAAAAAGACCCGCTTCAATGAATCGAATGAGATTCCCGTCATCGCACTGGCCAGGAAGTCGCCTGCCTACCTTGGCATAGATATCGGATCCACCACCACAAAATATGCCCTCGTCAATGAAAGGCAGGAGATCATCCACAAGCGTTATCTTCCTACCCAGGGAAAACCAATCGAAGTGACACAGGGTCTGCTGCAGAATCTCCAGAGTGCGATCGGTGAAGATGCAGAGATAAAGGGTGTCTCTACTACCGGATCAGGACGCTATGTTGTAGGTGATTTTTTGAACGCGGACCTGATCATCGACGAAATCACCGCGCACGCCGCCGGGGCCGTCGAGATAGACTCTGCGGTGGATACCATATTCGAGATTGGGGGCCAGGACTCGAAGTATATTTTTCTGCAGAATAGTAATCCCCTGGATTTCGACATGAACAAGGTCTGTGCCGCGGGAACCGGCAGTTTTCTTCACGAGCTTGCCAACAAATACGGAGTCAATATTGTGGAGGAGTTCGAGAAGATCGCCCTCTCTTCGCGCAACCCCGTCAAGCTGGCTGAGCGGTGCACGGTCTTCATGGAATCGGATCTCGTTTCCTATCACCAAAAGGGCGTGGCAAGGGAAGACCTTATCGCGGGGCTCTGTTACGCGGTTGTCCACAACTACCTGAACCGGGTAGTGGGAAAACGGAAGATCGGCGGAAGGATTATGTTCCTGGGTGGACCATCCCTGAACAGGGGAATCGTGGCCGCCTTCGAGCAGGTGCTCGGAAGGGAAATTCTTGTTCCGCGTCACCGGGAAGTACTGGGCGCATACGGAGCTGCCATTCGCTTACGGCAGAAAATGCTTTCAGAGCGAATGAATACTCGATTCAGGGGTGTCAGGAGCGCAATTGAGGACCGGATGAACTGCACCGAAAAGATTTGTCGTGCCAACCCCCAGTGCCACAACGAATGCAAGTTGAAAATATATGACTTCGGAGGCCGTCGGAGCGTGTGGGGAGGTGAGTGTGGCCGCTATGAATTGGTCAGGGGGCGGAAAAGGGGGGGCGAGAACCTGTTCCAGGTGCGCGAGCGACTCTGGGAAAAGCACATGAAAGGTCTTTATGAGCCGTTGCCGGAGCATCCCCTTATGGAGGTGGAGGGACGTCCGACGGTGGGAATGCAGCGGGCCCTCTATGGGATTCAAGACGCCATTCTGTGGGCACATTTTTTCGATGCACTCGGGTGTCGCATTGTCCTCACAGCGCCTACCAACCAGGAGATCTCCAGGTCGGGCATTGAGGCCGTGCAGGCCGAAAGTTGCTATCCGGTTAAGGTGTCCCATGGACATGTAAAGGCTTTGGCCGGCAAGACACAATATCTTTTCCTGCCTACCTTGATTGATATGTCCACGCCTGCTGCGGCGGAAAGAGGTTACTTCTGTCCCATGGTGCAGGCCAACTCCTATATAGTTCGTGCGGCCTTCGGACTAGAGCCTGCAAGGGTCCTCTCCCCGGTCATCCACCTCAAATACGATCCCGGGACCCTGGCAACTGAGATCTTCGAGCAGATAAAGAGGAAGCTCGGTTCTCTCAAGGTGACCAGAAGACAGGTAAGACAGGCCCTCTCTATCGGTCTGGAGAGACAGGAGGCATTTGCCAGAGAGCTCTTTCAAACAGGGGAGGAAATGCTCAATGACCACAGGAAAGATGATCCGATCGTGGTGGTTACCGGCCGACCATACAACCTCTACGACGAGCGGCTGAACCTGAGGCTTGGACAAAACCTGGCGAAGGTCGGGATCAGGGGGATACCCATGGATTTCCTTGATGTCTCCTCGGAGAACCTGTCCACGTTTCGTCACATGTACTGGGGATTGGGTGCACAGATCCTGAAAACGGCCAATGTAGTGAAAAATCAGCCCAATGTTTTCGGCCTCCATCTGACCAACTTCGGATGCGGGGCTGATTCTTTCATCGAGCACTTCTACAGATTCATTATGGGAAGAAAGCCGTATCTGATCCTTGAGTTGGATGAACATAGCGCAACGGCCGGTGTGATGACGAGACTCGAGGCCTACCGGAATGTGATCGAGAACACCATGGGAAATGCGGAACCGGCTTCCGCGGGGAAAAGGAAATGGGTCAACCGGCGCGAGGCGGCATAGAAAGGCGTTTTAGATGAGAACCTATTTAAGGGATCACGCAAAAAATGACTTCACATTTTCGCATCTCATCTTCAGGTTATCTTCGGCCGTGCCTCAATCGCAAGATCCTCGAAATAGTATTACTATTCCTGTGGTCTTGCTCAATCGGCGCAGCCAAATCTGACCTGAATCTGGGCGCCAATTCTGCGAACTTATTTTTGCGCGATCCCTAAGGGAGATGTCGTTATGAAATCAACATCAAGAAAAATGGTAAGTGAAAGTTGCCTGAGTGACGGCGATGGCAATTTCGAGCTGGAAAAGAAAATGATCCTCATCCCCGAGATGAACCGGGTTGCGGCACATCTCATTGCCGCCAGCATGAGAGGCTTTGGTCTGAATGCCAGGATACTGCCCACAGGCAAAGGAATGGAACTCGGGAGGGCTAACACGTCCGGAAAGGAGTGCTATCCATGCCAGGTGACCCTCGGGGACATCCTGCATTTCATGGCAGAAGAAAGAAAACGGCTCGGGAAGGCGTTCAAGGCCGGGGATTATGTCTATTTTCTGCCCAAATCGGACGGACCTTGCCGTTTCGGACTGTACAATAATTACCAGCGGATGGTCCTGGACACCTTCGCGGAGTTAAGGCCTTTGAAGATCATTTCTCTCACCACGGAGGACGGGTACTCCCTGGACGGCATGCTGGACAGAAAGCGGGCCATGGAGCTGCGAAAGGTGGGCTATTTTGCCATGGTGGTAGCCGATATTCTGGAGAGGCTTCTGTGGCGGATCAGGCCCTATGAAAGGGAAACCGGAAGCATGGATGCGCTCATGGAGCAGGCCATCGAAGGCATGGGAACCGTTTTTGAGAAAAAAGCCAGTAGCAAACCTTACGGAATGGCACTGAACTGTCTGCCCGGGATCATCAAGAAGGCAAAGGCCCTCGTGAAACCCGGCATCCCCAGAAAACCACGGATCGGAATCGTGGGAGAAATCTTCGTGAGGATGCATGCTCCTGCCAATCAGAACCTGGTCAGGAGCCTGGAACGACACGGTGCGGAGGTGGTGAACTCATCCCTCGCCGAATGGGTGAATTACGTCAGCTACGAAGGGCTGAGAGAGGCCTGGAAAGATTTTCGTCTCAGTCTAAAACAAGGGAACTTCGGTGGAATGAAGACCTGCCTGAGCAAAATGATGGGTTTTGGCGTGGAACTGTCTTACCAGCAATTCAGGCAAAGGCAGGTCTACGGAAGGGCCTTGCCACTCATTGATCTGGCCAGGGATCACAAAATTTCTCACCTTGAAAGCATCCTTAAGAAAGATGACATTTTTGCCTTTGACGTGCCCACTGAGACCTGCCTCAGTGTGTCCGGCATATTGGAATCGGCAAAGGCCGGATACGATGGGGTGGTTAACGTTTATCCGTTCACCTGCATGCCCAGCAACACCACTTCGGCAATCATTCGCCCGGCCCTCACAGAATTAGGTATCCCTTATCTGGACTACCCTTGTGACGGAAGCTTTCAACCAGGCCGCGAGGCAGCATTAAGAACCTTCATGTATCAGGCATCCCAACATTCCATGCAGGGCGGAGGGAAGAGGCGCAATGAGAACGTGGCCTTATCCTTCAGCCATCGTGCATCAAATTGTCTGGAAGCAGTTGAAAGGTGAAGTTAGATGTCTGACTCAACCGGTATCATTCCTGACAAAAAAATGCTCCCCGCCATGGGAACGGGTGCCGTCAGAGATTCAGGGTATTTCTGCAGGGAAAGGGAGTTCGGGAGATCAGAAAATAAGGGCTTCAGTCGAATGATTCTGGGGAGCCTGGCCTTTATTTTTTTGACGGTCGGGATTTTTTGGTACCAGTTCCAGAGGATACAGCCCGGAGATGACGTGCCCGGTTGGACGGATGTGCGGTGGGAGTACTTGTTGTTAATACTTTTCTGTCTTCCATTGGAAACACTTGCAGGGAGCCTCAGAATTTGGGTTGTGGCCCGCGTTATTCAACCCAGACTGACTTTTTGGACATGTATGAAGTCGGAGTGGGCCAATATAGGGATATCCATGTTGACGCCCTCCCAGACAGGAGGGGGACTTGGCCAGATATACATGTTGAAACGTGGCGGAGCAAGCGTGGCAACGGCACTTACTGTCAGCCTGATTTCTTTCTTAGGCACTGTCATGGGGCTGTTTTGTGTCGGGCTGTACTTTGTCCTGGATCCGGGGATGGTCTTCAGCGGGCCTCTTTTCAGGGGTGCGATTTGGACCTTCACGGTGATCTGCTCGTTGATGGTGCTTGGTGCATTCTGCCCCGGTCCCTTACGCTTCTCCATTTCCCAGTGTTCGCGGACGTTTTCTTGGATTAGCAACCGAACCGCCTTAGCAGGGTGCCGGTTACTCCCGTACAAAACAAAATCAGATCATCCGCAGTATCCCATGGGTCGCTTGGCTTCATGGCTGATTGACCTTGTTTCCAACTACCATGAAGGGGTGCGTCTTTTTCTCACAAGGGGCAAAGCGCATTTAGGCCTGGTACTCCTCTTGACCTTGACTTTCATGCTTTCCCGTTCCCTGATGGCATTCCTCTGCCTTCGCAGTCTCAGTATCGATGGGTCAACCTTGGGTCATGTCCTGGCAGTGCAAATGGCGTTGATAGTTCTCGTTTACTTTGCACCCACGCCCGGCGCTTCCGGTTTGGCCGAAGGTGCCTCTCTCGCATTGATGGGGAGCATTATCCCCGTCGGGTTTGCACCGTATTACAATATATTGTGGCGGAGTACCACACTCTTTCTGCCTGGAATGGCCGGGCTTGTGTGTCTGATCCCAGCCATGGTCAGAGATACAAGGGGGTTTGTGAGACACAAATCCTCCCGTGCGAATGAATAAGAGAAGGGCTCATCCCATATGAGATTAGAATCGGAGGGTTGCTTTCAGCCGTTTCGGGTGAAGCAGGAGATCAAGGGCGTCCACGGCACGGTTCACCTGTATGTTTGCCGCCATGATGGCGTCCACAGCACATCCCTCACCTTCAGTGACTGCGATTCCCACCTTTGCGGCTTTTAACATATGCCGGTCATTGTTGCCGTTCCCGAGGGCCACGATGTTTTCCGCCCCGAGATCCATGATATACTTTTCTTTTTGCTGGTCATGGGAGGCGCCGGAAAGGATGTGGATGGCGCAATTGACCCCTCTCAATTCCTCCCGTGCAGCGCCGAAGGTATCTGCGGTGAGGACCTGCACCTGGAGAAACTCGGCTATTTGATTGAGCCGTGCGTCCACGCCGGGCAGAAGTCTTCCGCCCACAGAAAGAGTTCCGGTGAAGTCCGAAATCAGATGTTCCAGGGTAATGAGACCGAATCCGGGGATATCCACTTGCAGCATATTTCACTCCTTTTTCAATCGTCGATGAGAATAATAGGTCTTTTCTTATCACAAAACAGCAAAAAAGAGGAGCGATTCCGGCGCTCCTCTTTCTCAAGCGGTTCGATTTTTTCTCCAGTCAAGAACGATGAAGATTGCATTTGAATGGTGACGATTTTCATTTCATTATTTTCCATTAAATGGTAAGAGCATTCCTGTACAAAAAAAGAGGGGGAACTCGGAGCGAGATATCATCCATGAACCATCTCAAAGGATACAAAAAGGCTTTGCTGGCGCTTGAAGACGGGACCGTTTTTTCGGGCCGGTCTTTCACGGGCGGATGTGAAACTGTGGGCGAGGTGGTTTTTAACACCAGCATGTCGGGATACCAGGAGATCCTTACCGACCCGTCCTACTGCGGCCAGATGGTGACCATGACGTACCCTCTTATTGGAAATTACGGGGTCAATGAAAAAGATATCGAGTCCGGAAGGGTCCAGGTGCGGGCGCTCTTGGTTAAGGAATACCAGGAGTATCCGAGCAACTGGCGCTCGAAAGAAAGTCTGGCGAAATATCTGCAGGAATATCACGTTCCTGGTATCGAAGGCCTGGACACCCGGGCCCTTACCCGGCATATCCGCCTTTCCGGAGCCATGAGAGGTGCCCTTTCAACACGGGATCTTGACCCGGTGTCCCTGGTGGAAAAGGCGAGAAAATGCCCCGATATGAACGGTAGTGATCTTGTTAAAGAGGTGACGTGCCGGGAACCCATGCTTTGGACGGAAGGAATGCCGGTACCGCTCCAGGACGGCCTGGAAAAGTTTGAGTGGCCGGATAGCCCGGGGTGGCGGGTGGTTGCCATGGACTACGGGGTCAAATACAATATCCTCCGTTCCCTGGAGAAAAGGGGTTGCACCATTATCATGCTGCCCGGAGATACCGGCCCGGAGGTGATTGATCAGCTCCATCCGGACGGTCTTTTCCTGAGTAACGGCCCGGGGGATCCGGCGGCCGTTACCTATGCCGTGGAGACGATCAGGGCCCAGATCGGTGAGAGACCCATTTTTGGCATCTGCCTCGGCCATCAACTTCTTGGCCTGGCTCTGGGGGGCAGGACGTTTAAATTGAAATTCGGGCACCGGGGGGCAAATCAGCCGGTGAAAGATTTGGCAACGGGAAAAGTGGAGATAACAGCGCAGAACCATGGCTTTTGCGTGGATCTGGATTCCCTGAAAGGCGCTGATATAGAACTGAGTCACATCAATCTGAATGACAACACGCTCGAAGGTATTGTCCACAGGAAACTTCCGGTCTTTTCAGTGCAGTATCATCCTGAGGCCTCTCCCGGTCCCCACGACGCGTCTTATCTCTTTGATCGATTCATAAAGATGGTGGAAAAGGAAAAAGGCAGGCGTAAGATTATGGGATAGTGAAGCAAACCGCAGTTGCGGCAGAAAAGGGACACGGGGATCTTTTTGCAGGCACGAAAGCTTTTCTTTGCTGGTCATTGGTATGCCTCCGGGGCCTAGGCGTGCCGGCGGTATTCCACGGTCCTCGCCATGTCATCCATTGCTGGGAAGGAATTGGCCAAGCCACCGGCCGCCTTGCTGAGCAACTGTTCCTGCCGCCAGAGTGAAGGGCCCATCGTGCTCGCAAAAAGATTGCTGTGGCCCTTCACCACGGTTATTTGAAGCACCATATTGAAATGCTACGCACTAAAGGGAGGCCGAACGGGGAAACATGAAAGACAGGCGTAAGACGTAAGGCATAAGGCGTAAGACAAGAAAAAGAACAGTAAAATTTTATCAGAGAGAGCTTGAAGCAGCAAACGGGCTCAACCGGCTCAACGGGCAAACGGACAAACCACGAATGCCGAAACGAACTGACATAAAGAAGATACTGATTATCGGCTCGGGTCCTATCGTGATCGGGCAGGCCTGCGAGTTTGATTACT
>Ga0307424_1000740_pt1 | contig 17509 bp, 17 predicted proteins | sample SalMarWE160320MG_FD_202157 | JGI IMG/M metagenome (GOLD analysis project Ga0307424, IMG submission 202157) | Salt marsh sediment microbial communities from the Plum Island Ecosystem LTER, Massachusetts, United States - WE1603-20 | ecosystem: Environmental > Aquatic > Marine > Intertidal zone >... | reverse complement strand
CCCTCCGACCAGATGACCCTGTTGTTCCTCGACATGCCCCCTCCAGTACAAGCGCGGCCGGGCAACGGGCCCCCGCCTGTTCTCGATTCCGCTACCAACCCCGGTGTTTGCGGTTCCCCTGGGCCGCGCAGCGGGCCCCCGGGTGATGACCGGCAAAGCACCTGCCCGGGGTGCGCATCATAGCGCAACACCGCCGGGTTGAGGCTACCGTTATTTCAGCATGGACAACCTGCGAATCTGGTCCTCGTAGGCCAGCGCGAAATTCTCGCCAAACAGGTTCTGGAAACTGCTGTCCGGGTCGCGTACCGCCTGCTCATAGAATTCGCAAAAGGCCTCCCACGCCCTGGATTTCCGGTTGATGGACAGCGCCATCCGCATTCCCGTTTTTGCATCCTTGTCAAATTTATCAGGATTGAAGATTTCCATCAGTTCCCGGAAGGCCGCCTGCATACCGGCCATCATCGCCATCTGGTGATTCCTGATATCGGTGAATCCTTCCTGGATGGCATCGACCGGCCCCAGGTACCCGCGTCCCTGCGCCACGAACAGGTTGTACAGTGCCTCGTCCACGCCCGGTGAGAATTTCAGGGGATTGTTTTCGACCGGGCGGATGGTGGTCAGCGGCATCCTGAATTCGCTCTTCAGGCTGGCCCGCGCCATCAGTACTTCCATCATACCCTGCACCACAACCCGGAACAGCATGCCGTAGTCGCGCATGGCCGCAGCCATGTCGGGTTGCCGGACGCGTTGCGGATCCAGGCCGGCACCTTCCAGAAACGCAGTGAACAGCTCCGCTCCCCCGCCTGCCGCAGGCGCTGACGCCGGCCGGGGCTCCCCGGCCATGGGCGGCTGCGGGGGCGGACCGGCCACGGGCGGCGGAGCGGCCACGGGCGGCGGAGCGGCGGCCGGGATCGGGCGCGCAACCGGCGGTCCGGCAGCCTCCGGCATGCCCGGTGGCGATTCCGGAAACGGCGTCGGGGGTACCGGTGCCGCGGCAGGGGCAGAAGGAGGCGCTCCGGACCTTCCGGAATAATCGGTGACGTCCCAGTCGTCCGGCAGCTGCTCGACCTGCACTCCAGGTGGGTGGAAGGATTCTTCCAGTGCGGAGGCATGGTCCGGTTCGGCACCGGCGCTCCCGAACGGAGACGCAGCGGCTTCCGGCTGGTCCGCTTCAAAGCTGAACCCGGGACCGGTGGTTTCGGACTCTTCCAGGGGCGCGAACGGATCGAAGCTGTCCGGGATTCCCCCGCCCGACGCCGGCTCCGCAGCGGTGTCCGGAACCGGTGACGCGGACCATGCGCCGAGCGCAGCCTCGCCGGCGGCATCGGCCTCCACGGAGACCGTCACTTCGTAATCGCCGAAGCGCAACTGGTCGCCGTCATGCAGTGCAACCGTGTTGCCCTTGCCGACCGGACTGGTGGATTGATTGACAAATACGCCGTTGGTACTCGTGTCCGTGAGGTAGTAGGCCCCGCCCTCGCTGGACACGCTGAAGTGCCTGCCGGAGATGTAGCGTTCCGGATCCGGCAGCACCCAGTCATTCCCCTGGGCACGCCCGATACTGCCTCCTGCACCGCCAAAAACCCTTACACCATCAGCGCCCAGCACCTGGCTCTGGTAACTTGTTATTTTCAGAGTTAAAGCCATTCCTATCCCGTTGAAATCGAGGAACTATGCCACGCGTGTCACGGCAGGCGTACATTCCACTCAATATCCGCCTAACTCACTGAAATTTAATATACAACAATTCCCTGATGATGGCGACGCCGGATTTGCCGCTGCGCAGGGAGCCGGCACGCGAACCGCCCTCCCGGAAACCATGCTGCACAAGTCACTGGATTTTTCCGGCGCTGCAGGTAAGATTCGCGAGGAACATTGACAAACAGGATACTTTCAGGAGGCGGTTTGAAAAAGCGGATTTTCCTGCAGGGGCTGGTTGCGAGCTGCATGGTGTTTGCCCTGAGCGGCTGCAGCGGGATGAAACTCTTCGGAGACAAGCCGCCGAAAGTGGCTATCCAGATCACGGCGTCGAATGACATCAACCCCGACATCACCGGCCGGCCGTCACCGGTGGTGTTGCGGATCTATGCCCTGAAGAATGACGACATCTTCAACACCGCCGATTTCTTCGCCCTCTATGAAAACGACAAGTCCATCCTCGGAGACACCATGACCGCGCGCGAGGAAGTGGAACTGGCACCGGGCGACAGTATCAAGATGGAAAAGGAATTCAGCATGGACACCACCCATGTCGGCGTCATTGCTGCCTACCGGGACCTCGACAACGCCACCTGGCGTGGCAGTATCGCGACCCCGAAAAACAAGACCACCCCCATCGAGATTTCGGTCGGACGCCTGACGCTCAGCGTAACCCCGGGGAAATAACCCTGCCCGGCCACCTGTACCCCGCACTGTGCGGGACGACCGGCGGCCGGGAGGAGCCTGTCCGAACGATTACCCGGACCGGCCCCTAGGCCCCGAGGCGCACGGCAATCCGTTGCTGGCCGAAATCGCCCGCCGCCGCGCCGAAATGGCCGGCCAGGACGTGACCGCACCGGCCGCAGCGGCCGGCGCCGGTCACGTGGTACTCCAGGATGCGATACCAGTCGCGCACGATCAGTGCGGCATTGCAGCCGGGGCAGCAAGTGGTGCCGCCCTCCGTGTCGTGGACATTGCCGGTATAGACGAAATGCAGTCCCTCGGCGCGCGCGATGTGGCGTGCGCGGGACAGGGTTGCCGGTGGCGTGGGCTCGACCTCGCGCAGCCGGTAGTCGGGGTGAAACGCGGAGAAATGCAGCGGCACGTCCCGGCCCAGCTCGCGCACGATCCAGCGGCTCATGGCCTCGATTTCCGCGTCGGAATCGTTGTACCCCGGGATCAGCAGCGTGGTGATCTCGGTCCAGACCCGGGTTTCGTGCCGCAGGTACACGAGCGTATCCAGGACCGGCGCCAGGTGCGAGCCCGTCAGCTTGTGGTAGAACTCGTCGGTAAACGCCTTGAGGTCGACGTTGGCCGCGTCCATCGCGGCGTAAAACTCGCGACGCGGTTGCGGGTGGATATAGCCGGCCGTCACGGCCACGTTCTTCAGCCCGTGTTCATGACAGGCCTGCGCGGTATCGATGGCATACTCGGCGAAGATCACCGGATCGTTGTAGGTGAAGGCCACGCTCGTGCAGTGCGAACTCTGTGCAGCCAGTGCGATCGCCTGCGGACTGGCCTGGTCCATCAGGCGGTCCATGTCCCGTGACTTGCTGATATCCCAGTTCTGGCAGAACTTGCAGGCCAGGTTGCAGCCGGCGGTTCCGAACGACAGCACCGGTGTCCCGGGATAGAAATGGTTGAGCGGTTTTTTCTCGATCGGGTCGATGCAGAAACCGGAGGAGCGCCCGTAGGTGGTCAGCACCATGCGGTCTCCGGCGCGCATGCGCACGAAGCACGCCCCGCGTTGCCCGTCATGCAACCGGCAGTCACGCGGACACAGGTCGCACTGGATACGACCGTCCGGCAACCGGTGCCACCAGCGCGCCGGATAGCGTTCCCTTTGCTCAGCCGGTGCCATGGACGGGCTCCGTCTCGCGCCACTTCGTTACCGTATAGCACGACAGCCGGAGTTCCTCGTGCCAGAAATCCGGGGCCAGGCCGGCCTTGCGCTTGAGCTGGTCGAGGAAGTCGCGCGGCTGCGGCAGTGCCTCCCATACCTGGGGCAGAAAGGTGCCGCGCGCACGCCCGTATTCCAGGACCACGCCATCCACACCGGGGCGCAGCAATGTCCGCGCCTCCGTCTCGGATGCAAATTCCAGCGCGCTCATGGCGGAAAGCAGCGACACCTCGATGCGGACGCTTGCCAGTTCCACGTCCGGCACGGGCGGAAAGCGGGGGTCCTGCAAGGCGGCGGCAATCGCGTTCGCGCAGACATCGTCCTGCAGGCTGCGCCAGGGTTGCAGGCTGCCGATGCAACCGCGCAGCCGGCCTTCCCGGGTCAGCGTGACAAACGTCGCACCGGGTTCCTGCAACCAGCCCGGACGCTCGTGTGCTACACCGGGGATACCCAGCCGGCGCGCAATCGCGTCACGCGCCAGCGCCAGCAGCGTCGTGCCCTGCTCCGGACGGACCGAATTCATGCCGGCGCCTCGTGAAAGGCAATCGCCGCGTAGCCGACCACGCGCGCGCGGTCACCGGCGGTATCACCGGAATTGCACTGGCCGATGAGTTCGGGCTGCAGGTGATGACGACCGGCAAAGGACAGCAGCCCGTTGACCGGCGTGGCGCCGCAGGCTGCATGGTGGTCGAGATCCGGGCGCAGCGCCAGGATGTGTTGCACGGTCTCGCGATCCACCCGTTGCGCCTCATGGTAGGACAGGAAATGCGACAGGTCGGAACTGATCACGACCAGGGTTTCCGGTCCGCCCCACACGCGTTCCAGCACTTCCTCCACCTCCCCGGTCGAGGCATCACCGACCGCCAGTGGCAGCAGGCGGAAGTCACCGAGTACCGACTGCAGGAAAGGCAGGTGTACTTCGAGCGAGTGTTCCATGGCATGTGCGGCGGCGCTGGTCACCACCTGCGGCAGGCCGGACAGGGCCAGCATGGTCTCCGTATCCAGCGGGATCTCCCCGAGCGGCGTGGCGAATACCGTGGCCGCCGGCAATGCCAGGCCGCGCACCGGCACCCGGTGCACCGGACCGAGCAGCACCACGCGCCGGATTCGCCCGGCGGCGGCGGACAGGCTCGCATAGGCCCGGGCGGCCAGCGCGCCGGAATACGGATAACCGGCGTGCGGTGCGATCAGTGCCCTGGGCACCCGTGATCCGGCGGCAACGGGTGCTGCCTCGAGCAGGGCGCGTACGCTGGCCGCCAGGCCGGCCGCATCGCCCGGGTAAAAAAGTCCTGCCACGGCAGGGGTTCTGGTCGAATTCATGGAAAACCTCATCCTGACAGTATTCAGGATGGGTGCAGAAGCGGACAAACTCAAGTGAGCGGGCCGCGGTCCGGGTTCCGGTCAGGCCCCCTCGCCGAGCAGCCTGCGGTAAATTTCCGCATCCACCGCACTGAAACAGCAGCAAATGATCCGCTCGAAACGGGATTCGAAGGTACCCATGACCGACAGCGCGATTTCTGCCGCCGCCTGCTTCGGAAAACCATACACCCCGGTACTGATCGCGGGGAAGGCGATGCTCCGCACCCCGTTCTGCAACGCCAGTTCCAGGCTGTTGGTGTAGCAGGCGCGCAGCAGCTGTTCCTCGTTGTGGTCACCGCCCTGCCACACCGGGCCGACGGTATGAATCACGTAGCGCGCCGGGAGATTGAACCCGGGGCTGAGCTTCGCCTCCCCGCTGCGGCAACCGTGCAGTGTGCGGCAGAACGGCTGCAGCAACGGTCCCGCCGCGCGGTGTATCGCGCCGTCCACCCCGCCACCGCCCAGCAGACCGGAATTGGCGGCGTTGACGATGGCATCGACTGCCAGCGTGGTGATATCCGCAGTGAGGACCTCGATCACGTCCGGTCCGCTCCCCATGATGTTTGACGTTATCCCTGACCGGCCCTGCCGTCGCAGTATATCAGTGCGGCTGCTGTCCGGGCGCAGTGCCTCGGTACTGGCCGGCGTGACAGATTACCTGCCCGGACCGATGCGTTATAGTGTCCGGAATTCGCAACCGGAGGATGCCGTTCCCATGCTGCCCACCCTGATCACGCTTTCCCGCGCCGCGCGACTGGTCGGGGTCAAGCGTGGCACCCTGCAGAAACAGATCCAGCGCGGTGAACTGCGCACCTTCGAAGGCGAGCTGCTGCTCGCGGACCTGTTGCACACCTATCCGCAGACCGAAATCGAGGACACCACCATGCTCGAGCGCGTCGGCTCGATCAAGGAACAGGCGGTCAACAAGATCATCCGGCCGGTCGAAGACCAGCCGGATGTGGATACCCTGGCTGCCCGCATCTACTCGCTCGGACGGGAACTGGCCAGCGCGCGCCAGTCGGCGCGCCGCAGCAACCGGATCCTCGAGGAACTGGAAAGCCGGCTGGAGTCGCTCGACCCGCACGCCGACGACAGGACGCAGGCCGCGGCATTGAGTACACTCAGGGACTGGTTCCTCAAATCCATCCAGGCGGCCGAGCCGGCGGACAACGCCGCCGGCTTCATGGCACGGGAGGCATTTCTCAGAGTGATGGCCGCGCAGGTTCGCATGTTGCCCAGCGGGCACGAATTCCTCATCGAAGGTTCCGATTCCATCCTCGAGGCCGGCCTGCGTGCCGGGCTGGCGCTGAACTACGGCTGCAGCAACGGCAATTGCGGGCTGTGCAAGTGCCGGGTGGTGTCCGGCGAGACCCGGAAAATCGCCGCGCACGACTACGTCTTCAGTGAAACGGAAAAATCACTCGGCTACATTCTGGCGTGTTCCCACACCGCCGTGACCGACGTGGTGCTGGAAGGTGACGAGGCGTACACCGCCAGCGACATTCCCCTGCAGGAAATCGAGATCCGGGTCAGAAAGGTCGAGCCGGTCGACGAACGCGTCCTGATCCTGCACGCGCGCACGCCACGGACCCGGCGCCTGCGCTTCCTCGCCGGCCAGTACCTGGAGCTGAAGACCGGACAGGGTGCCGCCCGGAGCTGCTCGATTGCCAGCTGCCCGTGCGACGACATGAACCTGCAGTTTCATATCCCCCTCGATCACGCGGATGCCTTCAGCACGGCCGTCGCGGCATTACGTCCCAACAGCTGCCTGACCATCACGGGACCGCGCGGCAATTTCACCCTGGACGAGGACTCGCCCCGCTCACTCGTGTTCATTGCGGTCAATGCCGGCTTCGGCCCGATCAAGAGCCTGATCGAACACGCCATGGCGCTGGACATCGCCGAGCAGCTGCGCCTGTACTGGATCACGACGCCGGGCAACCACCACTACCTGGGCAACCTGTGCCGATCCTGGGAAGACGCGCTCGACAATTTCCGCTACCGGGCGCTCCCCTCGGCGCTGGACAGACCCGTGGCGAACCTGCTGGACACGATCATCGGCGAACTGGACGATATCACCAGCCTGGACTTCTACGCCTGCATGCCGGCACCGCTGCTCGAGGCGCTGCAGACAAGGCTGCTGGGCCGGCAGGTCCTGCCCGGCCAGATCCGGCTCGAGGCACTGCATGAATACCGCCCGGAGGACCCGGTTACTTGACGACCTTCAGGGACGGTCGCCGGCTCCCCTTCTTTTCCGGCTCCGGGGACGAGGGGCCGTTGTCTTCTTCGTTGAATACCATGCCACGGCCGTTCTCGCGGGCATAGATTGCCAGTATGGCTTCGACCGGCACGTAGACGTCGGTGGCGATCCCCCCGAAGCGGGCACGGAACGAAACGGCACCATTGCCGATCACCAGTCCCTCCACCGCCGCCGGACTGATATTCAGCACGATCTTGCCGTTCTGGCCCTGTTGCGCGGGAATCCTGACGCCCTTGCCCTCCATATCCACCAGCAGATGCGGGGTAAGGTCGTTATCCAGGATCCATTCATGGATCGCACGCACGAGGTAGGGCCGGCTGCTCGTCATGCTCATGACAATACCCGGAAACCCGCGCCAGGGCCAACATCAGCGGTGTGGGGTCTGATTCCGGACAATGCGATCAAGCGGACCCGGCGCGCGCTATTCGCGCATTTCGCGCTCGACTTCGGACAGGCTTTCCTGGAACGTCTCGCGCGCGAACATGCGGTTCGCGTAATCCAGCACCGGCCGGGCCGGGCGCGGCAGCTCGATTTCGTAATGCCTGATCCGCCACAGGATGGGCAGGATGGTGGCATCTGCCAGCGTGAACTCGTCGCTCAGGAAGAACGGCTTGGCGGCGAACACCTCGGCACTGGAGGTAATGCTGTCACGCAACTGCTTGCGCGCCTTCGCCGCGGTTTTCTCGCCCTTCGATTCGAGCTGGGGAACCAGCCCGTACCAGTCCTGTTCGATGCGGTACAGCGCCAGCCGGGTCCGGGCACGCGAAACCGGATCGACCGGCATCAGCGGCGGGTGCGGAAACCGTTCGTCCAGGTATTCCATGATGGCGCGCGGGTCATACAGCACCAGCTCGCGATCGACCAGGGTGGGGACCGAGTTATAGGGATTGAGGTCGATCAGGTCCTCGGGCTTGTGGTTGATATCGACATCGATAATTTCCACGGTGATGCCCTTCTCTGCCAGGACGACCCGTACCCGGTGGCTCTGGGGACAGCTCGCGGACGAGAAAAGGCTCATTACCGACCGCCGGTTGGCTACCAGTGCCATATCAGATATCCCCCACATGGAACTTCTCAGCGACTAACCCACTCAGTGGACGTCCTTCCAGTAGTCGCGCTTCATCAGGTACGCCACGACCAGGAACAGCAGCAGGAACAGGATCACCTTGACACCCAGCGAACGCCGTTCATGCTTGGCCGGCTCCCCCATGTAATCCAGGAAGTTGACCAGGTCGCGCACGGCACGATCATACTCCTTCGGAGTCAGCGTGCCCGGCTTGACCAGTTTCAGGGTGACGGTTTTCACTTCCTTGCCGTCAGCGTCCTTGGAAGTGGTGATCACCGGCTCCTGCACGCCCTGCAGTTCCCACAGCACGTTCGGCATACCCACGTCCGGGAAGGCCAGGTTGTTCACACCGGTGAGCTTGCTGGGATCACGGTAGAAGCTGTGCAGGTACGTGTACAACCAGTTCACGCCACGCGCGCGCGCGATCACGCTGAGGTCCGGTGGCACGGTTCCGAACCACGCCTTGGCGTCTTCCGGGTACATCGCGACGGTCATCGTGTCACCGAGTCTGCCGTTGTTAAACATCAGGTCCTTGGCTACCAGCTTCTGCGGTATCTCCAGGTCCTTGCCCATGCGCTCGTAGCGCATCATCGAGGCGGAGTGACAGCTCAGGCAATAGTTCACGAACAGGCGCGCGCCGCGCTGCAGCGACTCGATATTGCTTGAATCGATATTCGCCTCTTGCAGGTGGACCTGGTCTTCGGCGCAGAAACCCAGTGCCGGGACCAGGGCCAGCAGACCTGCCAACAGTTTCTTCTTCATGATGTCACCCTGTCAGGAACCGGTTTGGTCTTGTCCATCCGGGTAAAGAACGGCATGAACAGGAAAAATGCAAAGTAGATTACCGAGCAGATACGCGCAATCAGCGTGTAGACCGTAGATGGCGGCTCCATGCCGAGCCAGCCGAGGATAACGAAACTGACCACGAACGCTGCCAGCCAGCCCTTGTACATGTTGCCACGGTAGCGGATCGACTTGACCGCGCCGCGATCCAGCCACGGCAGGAAGAACAGCAGCACGATCGACAGGGCCATGGCCAGCACGCCCGGGAAGGCGGAACCGTACATCGACGGTACGGCGCGCAGGATCGCGTAGAACGGCGTGAAATACCACAGCGGCGCGATGTGCTGGGGGGTCTTGAGCGGGTCGGCCGGGATGAAGTTGTTGGCTTCGATGAAGAACCCGCCCATCTCCGGCATGAAGAACACCACGATGGAGAAGAAGATCAGGAACACGATCACACCCACGATATCCTTCACCGTGTAGTAGGGATGGAACGGAATGCCGTCCAGCGGGATCCCGTCCGGCCCCTTGTTCTGCTTGATCTCGATGCCGTCCGGGTTGTTGGAACCCACCTCGTGCAGCGCGAGCAGGTGCAGCACGACCAGGGCCAGCAGCACGATCGGTATGGCAACCGCGTGGAACGCGAAGAAGCGGTTCAGCGTGGCGTCCGCCACCACGTAGTCGCCACGGATCCAGAGCGCGATGGAATCACCAATACCCGGGATCGCACCGAACAGGTTGATGATCACCTGCGCGCCCCAGTAGGACATCTGGCCCCAGGGCAGCAGGTAGCCCATGAACGCCTCGGCCATCAGGCAGACGTAAATGATCATGCCGAAGATCCAGATCAGCTCGCGTGGCTTGCGGAACGAGCCGTACAGCAGGCCGCGGAACATGTGCAGGTACACCACGATGAAGAACGCGGAAGCACCGGTGGAATGCATGTAGCGGATCAGCCAGCCCCAGTTCACGTCGCGCATGATGAACTCGACGGAATTGAAGGCCAGCTTGGAATCCGGCTTGTAGTGCATGGTCAGCCAGATCCCGGTTACGATCTGCAGCACCAGCACCAGCAGCGCCAGCGAGCCGAAGAAGTACCAGAAGTTGAAGTTCTTCGGTGCGTAGTACTTCGCCAGATGATCGTTCCACAGACTGCTGAGCGGGAAACGTGCATCGATCCAGCCCAGCAGGCCGCCCTGCCATTTTTCGGTAGCGTTGCCAGCCATTTATGCAGTCTCCTTGCCTTTGCCAATCAGGATTTCAGTGTTGCTTACATAGTGGTATGGCGGCACAACCAGGTTTAACGGCGCCGGTACACCCTTGAAAACGCGCCCGGCCATGTCGAACCGGGAACCATGGCAGGGACAGAAAAATCCGCCCGGCCAGTTCGGCCCGAGGTCGGCCGGCGCGATGTCCGGCCGGTAGGTCGGCGAGCAGCCGAGGTGCGTGCAGATGCCGATCAGCACGAGGTACTCGGGCTTGATCGAGCGCCATTCGTTCTTGGCATACGGGGGCTGCTGGTCCATTTCGGAGTGCGGATCGACCATTCTCCCATCGAGCTTGGGCAGTTCCTCCAGCATCGCCTTGGTGCGCCGTACGACCCAGACCGGCTTGCCGCGCCACTTGACGCGAATCAACTGCCCGGGCTCCAGCTTGCTGATGTCCGCAAGCACCGGGGCACCGGCGGCACGTGCCTTGGCGCTGGGTTCCATGGAAGAGATAAACGGAACCAGCAGGAAGCCGGTACCAATCGCGCCAATGGTCGTCGTGGCAGCCGTCAGGAAACGACGCCTGCCAGAATTGGTATCCTCGCCACTCATACGGGCAGTCTCCAGATTTTTGACAAAAATTAGTGAGTTAAACGCAAAAACCCGGGCGCCGGGGCGTTTAAACAAATCGGAATAATCTGAATTGATTCAGGACGATTCCAAGGGCCGCATAGGATCGTGCATTTGTCCCGCAAGATCAAGTGGAGACCATGAAATATCCGGCCTGCCACAGTACCCGCCGCCCCCTGGCCGTCAGGCCGGGTTGTCGATATCGATAAACCGGTGACCGATGCCAAACCGTTCCGCCAGGTGTTCACCCAGGGCACAGACGCCGTACCGCTCGGTGGCATGATGGCCGGCGGCGAAGTAATGGATCCCGGCCTCTCGCGCCACGTGCACGGTCTGCTCGGAAATCTCGCCGCTGACGAAGGCATCCAGCCCGAGTTGCGCCGCGGCCTCGATATAGGACTGGGCGGCCCCCGTGCACCAGCCGACCCGGCGGATTTCCGGCTTCCCGCCGTCAATGAAGGTGGGTGACCGGCCCAGGGTCTGCTCGAGCAGTTCGCAGAATGCCGCCGCATCCAGCGCACGCGGCAGCCGGCCGTGGTATCCCAGCTGCATCCCGCCATCCTCGCCAAAGCGGCCCTGCACCTCCAGGCCGAGCACACCGGCCAGGCGCACGTTGTTACCGAGTTCCGAATGGGCATCCAGCGGCAGGTGGTAGGCCAGCAGGCTGATCTCGTTTTCCAGCAGGCGCCGGAGACGGTGGCGCTTCATGCCGGTCACGCTTGCGTTTTCGCCCTTCCAGAACCAGCCATGGTGCACCAGCAGGACATCGGCCCCCGCTTCCGCCGCAGCCTCGACCAGGGCCAGGCTCGCGGTCACCCCGCTGACCAGCCGCTCCACCCCGGGACGGCCTTCGACCTGCAGGCCGTTCGGACAGTAATCCGCGAAATTGTGCACGTCGAGGAGCTTGTTCGTATAATCAAGCAGTTCCTGCAGGGCAATCATGGAATTCTTCCTCGTCCGGTGTGCGCGATAGCGACGGCCGGCTGCCCGGCACTCGCACAGGGTAACTGACTGATGGCATTTCGCAAATTTCTCTATTTTCTGCTGCAAACGGTCATGGCCGGCCTGGCCGTGGCGTTCATCTACGTGCTGCTGGTGGAACCCTCGCTGCTGCACAAAGGCAATGCCATAATCCAGGTCACCGAAACGCCATCCCAGACCAGGCAGCCGGCCGCCAGCCACGACGAGGTACAGAACGGACCTGGCGTCGGCCCGGTTTCCTATGCCGACGCGGTGGCACAGGCGACCCCGGCGGTGGTGAACATCCACACCGCCAAGGTGATCACCCGGCGCGTCCCGCTGCTGGATGACCCGCTGTTTCAGCAGCTCTTCGGCAACCGCCTTACCCAGACCCGGCGTGAAATCCAGACCAGCCTCGGTTCCGGCGTCCTGATCAGCAAGCAGGGGTACGTACTGACCAACAACCACGTCATCGAGGGTGCCGATGAAATCCAGGTGCTGCTGGCGGACGGGCGCACGACCGAGGCAAAGGTGGTCGGAACCGACGCGGACTCCGACATCGCCGTGCTGCACATCAACCTGGCGAACCTGCCCGCGATCGTCATCGGCGATTCCAAGCGCCTGCGCGTCGGCGACGTGGCCATGGCCATCGGCAACCCGTTCGGTGTCGGCCAGACCGTCACGTTCGGCATCATCAGCGCGACCGGGCGCGATCACCTCGGGATCAATGCCTTCGAGGACTTCATCCAGACGGACGCAGCGATCAACCCGGGCAATTCCGGCGGCGCCCTGATCAACGCCAACGGCGATCTGATCGGTATCAACTCGGCAATCTACAGCCGCTCCGGCGGTTCCCAGGGCATCGGTTTCGCCATTCCGATCAATATGGCCAAGAACGTCATGACCCAGATCATCGAGACCGGTCACGTGGAACGCGGCTGGCTCGGTATCGAGGCACAGGACCTGACCCCGCAGCTGGCGGAAACCTTCGGCATGAAGAACACGCACGGCGTGCTGATCTCGGGCGTGCTGCGGGATGGCCCCGCGGACCAGGCCGGTATCCAGCCCGGGGACGTCATCACCTCGATCAACGGCAAGCCGGTCAAGGACGCCGGCGAATCAATGCGGATCATCTCGAACCAGAAACCGGATACCGAGGTCGAGCTGGGCGGCGTGCGCAGCGGGACCGCGTTCTCGATCCGGGTGCACGTGATCCAGCGTCCGGCCAAGCCGATCGCCAACAGCTAGGGCGGCACGGGTCCGGCCGGCCGTACCTGTGCCGGCGCCGTCCGGCGCTACGGCGGCAACAGCTTCTCCAGTGCCCTGAGGAAGGCGGCGTTTTCCTGCGGTTGCCCGACGGTCACGCGCAAACAGTCCTGCAGTGCGGGCGCGGAGCCGTGCAGATTCCTGATGAGGATCCCGGCCTGCTGCAGCCCGGCATGCAGGGCATCCGCCCGACCCGGCGGGCAGCGGAACAGGATGAAGTTCGCCGCGCTCGGATAGACCACCAGCCCGGGCAGGCCGCGCAGGCCGGCATCCAGTTCGCGGCGCGCGGTGCGAATCTGCCGGGCCTGCGTGTCAAACACGTCCTTGTGCTCGAGCGCAAAGCGCGCGGTCAGCTGGTTCAGGCTGCCGACATTGTATGGCAGGCGGGTCTTGTCGATCTGCTCGATCCAGCCAGGGTGACCGGCCAGCAGTCCGAGCCGCAGGCCGGCCAGGCCCAGCTTCGAAACCGTGCGCAACACCAGCAGGTTGTCGTAATGTGGCAATGCGCCCATGAAACTGGCATCGGTGAACGGCGCGTAGGCCTCGTCGATGACGACCAGGCCCGGCGCCTGCGCCAGCAGTTCGCGCAGCACACCGGCATCGAACAGGTTGCCGGTCGGGTTGTTCGGATAGGCCAGGAATACCACCGCCGGCTCCTCGCGCTGCACGGTTTCCAGCAAGGTGGCACGGTCGAGCGCGAAATCCGGCAGCAGCGGCACGGCGCAGAATTTCATGCCCGCCACGCAGGCAATCTGCCGGTACATGACGAAGGTCGGTTCGGGCGCCAGCACCGTGCGTCCCGGCACTGCCAGCGTCTGGATGATCATCTGGATCAGTTCGTCCGAACCGTTCCCGAGCACCACCGCTGCGGATTCGGGAACATCCATGGCCGTGCGCAGGACCGGCTGCAAGCCCCGGGCGGTCGGATCCGGATAGCGGTTCAGTTCGACGCCCTGCAGCCGTTCAAGCCACCCGGCACGCAGGGACTCCGGCCACGGCCAGGGATTTTCCATGGCGTCGAGCTTGATCATGCCGCTGGCCGGGGGCACGTGATAGGCGTTCAGCGCCCGGATCCCGGGGCGCACCAGTTGTTCGATCCTGTCCTGCAGTGACACCTTTGTCAGACCCGGTTGGTGTAGGAGCGCTCCTCGAGCGCGCTTTGCTCCGCTACCCGATTCGATCGCGCCTGGCAGGCGCCCCTACGATAACAATCATCACGCCGGTGCCTGTTGCAGGCATGGCCATGCAGACAGCCGGCAGTTCATTCCGCATCCAGCATACGCAGTTCGGCCGCGCGGGCGTGTGCGGTCAGGCCCTCGCCGTGCGCCAGTACCGCGGCGGTCCGTCCCAGCGTGCTGGCGCCCGGTGCCGAGCAATGAATCAGGCTGCTGCGCTTCTGGAAGTCGTACACCCCCAGCGGCGAGGAAAACCGTGCGGTCCGGGACGTGGGCAGCACGTGATTCGGACCGGCACAGTAATCGCCCAGCACCTCGGCCGTGTAGCGGCCCATGAAGATGGCACCGGCATGGCGGATGAACGGCACCACCTGCTGCGGGTTCTCCATCGACAGCTCCAGGTGTTCCGGCGCCACCTGGTTGGCCACCTCGATCGCCTCGTCCATGTCACGCACCCGGACCAGGGCGCCCTGCCCGCGCAGCGAGGCCGAGATGATCTCCGCGCGCGGCATCTGCGGCAACAGGCGCTCGATGCTGGCCATCACCCGGTCGAGAAACCCGCCATCCGGGCTGACCAGGATGGACTGTGCGTCCTCGTCATGCTCGGCCTGCGAAAACAGGTCCATGGCAATCCAGTCCGGATCGGTCCGGCCGTCGCACACCACCAGGATCTCCGAGGGGCCGGCAATCATGTCGATCCCCACCTTGCCGAACACCATGCGCTTGGCGCTGGCCACGTAGGCGTTGCCGGGCCCGACGATCTTGTCCACGGCGGGGACGGACTGTGTCCCGTAGGCGAGCGCGGCAATGGCCTGGGCACCGCCGATCGCGAACACGCGGTCGACCCCGGCGGTCGCGGCCGCGGCCAGCACCAGGTCGTTCACCTCGCCACCCGGGGTGGGTACCACCATGACCAGTTCCCCGACACCGGCGACGCGGGCCGGGATCGCATTCATCAGCACCGAGGAGGGATACGCCGCCTTGCCGCCGGGCACGTACAGGCCCACACGGTCCATGGGCGTGACCTGCTGCCCGAGTTGCGTCCCGTCGGCCTCGGTATAGGACCAGGACTCGAGTTTCTGGTGCTCGGCGTAGGCCAGGATGCGCTGCGCGGCCACTTCCAGCGCCTTGCGCTGCCCGGCAGCAATGCGCTGCAGGGACTGCTGGCACGCGGCCAGGGAAATGTCCAGGCCGTGTTCCACCTTGCGCCGGTCGAAACGCTCGGTGTACTCGATCAGGGCCGCATCGCCGCGGGCGCGCACAGCGGCGATGATGTCCCGCACCGTCGCCTCGACCTTCAGGTCGGCCGATTGCTCCCAGTCCAGCAGGCGCTCCAGGGCGTCGTGGAAACCGGGGTTGCGTGAATCCAGTCGGGTGATATCCATCCAGTCAGTACTCGGGGTTGCTGTGGCATTCCAGTGGCGTGTCCGGCACACGGCAACCGGCTCAGGCCGTCGCGCGCTCCGGCCGTGCGCAGGCAACGCGCAGCTTGTCGATCAGGTCGGTGATGCGGGCGTGCTTGAGTTTCATGGATGCCCGGTTCACGACCAGGCGCGAGCTGATATCCGCGATGTGCTCGAGCGGAACCAGGCCGTTGGCGCGCAGGGTGTTGCCGGTATCCACCACGTCCACGATCCGGTCTGCCAGTCCGACCAGCGGCGCCAGCTCCATGGACCCGTACAGCTTGATGATCTCGACCTGCTCCTGGCGGTCGGCGTAGAAGCGGCGTGTACTGTGGACGTATTTCGTGGCAATGCGCATGCGCCGGCGCGCGCCGCCGGCGTGTTCCGGTCCGGCCACCATCAGGCGGCAACGCGCGATCATCAGGTCGAGCGGTTCGTACAGCCCTTCCCCGCCGTGCTCCATCAGCACGTCCTTGCCGGCGACCCCGACATCGGCGGCGCCGTACCCGACGTAGGTGGGCACATCGGCGGCGCGGATGATCACCAGCTTGACCTCGTCGAGGTTGGTATCGAGGATCAGCTTGCGGCTGGTATCCGGATCGTCGGCCGGCTCGATCCCGGCGGCGGCCAGCAGCGGCAGGGTTTCCCGGAAAATGCGGCCCTTGGACAGGGCGATGGTCAGGGCGCTGTTCATGACCGGCAAGTTTCCGGCAGAAGCCGGCAATTTACAAGGTCAGCACCCGGCCGGTGGCGGATCCCGCTCAGTCCGGCACGCGCCGGATGTCCGCGCCCAGTTGTGCCAGTTTCTCCTCGATGCGCTCGTAGCCGCGGTCGATGTGATAGATACGGTCGATCACGGTCGCGCCGTCGGCCACCAGTCCGGCCAGCACCAGGCTGGCCGAGGCCCGCAGGTCGGTGGCCATGACCGGCGCGCCGTTCAGACGCGGCACACCCTTGCAGATGGCCGTATTCCCTTCCAGGCGGATGTTCGCGCCCATGCGCTGCATTTCCTGCACATGCATGAAACGGTTTTCGAACACCGTCTCGGTGATCGTGCCGGCGCCTTCCGCCACCGAGTTGAGCGCGGTGAACTGCGCCTGCATGTCGGTGGGAAACGCCGGGTACGGCGCGGTATGGACATGCACGGCGCGCGGACGCTGGCCATGCATGTCGAGTTCGATCCAGTCCCGTCCGGTGCCGATATCCGCCCCCGCCTCGCGCAGGGTCTGCAGCACGGCTTCCATGATGTCGGGGCGGGTATCCTTGAGCTTGACGTGGCCGCCCGTGATCGCGGCGGCCACCAGGTAGGTACCGGTCTCGATGCGATCGGGCAGCACGCTGTATTCCGTGCCCGCCAGCCGTTCCACACCCTCGATGGTCAGGGTATCGGTACCGGCGCCGCTGATCCTTGCGCCCATCGCGTTCAGGCAGCACGCCAGGTCGATCACCTCCGGCTCCCGGGCGGCATTCTCGATCACCGTGACGCCGTCGGCCAGGGTCGCCGCCATCATCAGGTTCTCGGTGCCGGTCACGGTCACGAGATCCATTACCAGCTTTGCGCCGTGCAGGCGCTTCACCCGCGCCTTGATGTAGCCGTTCTCGACCTTGATGTCCGCGCCCATCGCCTGCAGGCCCTTGATGTGCAGATTGACCGGGCGGGAACCGATGGCGCAGCCCCCCGGCAGGGAAACGTCCGCGCGCCCGAAACGGGACAGCATGGGGCCCAGCACGAGGATGGAGGAACGCATGGTGCGGACCAGCTCGTAGGGGGCATACAGCGACTTGATCGAGCGGGCATCCA